>Ga0123340_1000889_pt1 | contig 22847 bp, 19 predicted proteins | sample SirMexnodulemix_FD_89961 | JGI IMG/M metagenome (GOLD analysis project Ga0123340, IMG submission 89961) | Root nodule microbial communities of legume samples collected from Mexico - Siratro Mexico nodule mix | ecosystem: Host-associated > Plants > Roots > Nodule | place: Mexico: Nepantla...
TCCAAAAAATTATTTGTGAATTAAGATAATGATTAAATTTTTAATTTAATTTAATAAAATAAAAATTCCAAACATTTAAAAAATTGTTATGGTTTGAAAAAAAAAAAAAAAAAAATCTCCAATGAAACAAAGTTTTGACTTATTCTAAACAAATCAATTATCTATAGTCTTTCAAGAAAAAACAACAAAACATTGAAACAAAATAAAGAATGAGAGAAAGCAAATTAAGTGCAAGACTTCTGATAATTTCCAATGTTTAATAACTAGAACCAAAATGTTCAGCTTGGAGTTTCATCATTTGATCAACAAAATTATCATGTACTTTATTATGTATCCTTACATTGTGACTTGAATTTATTATAAAACTTTATTGCTTGAAAACTATAAAGGACTTGGTATCAAAAGAATAGTTATATAGAAGAAAGTATGCACACTTCTAGGATGAAATTCTAATATAACTTCGATATTTGAGAAGGTAAATAATAACTCTTATCCATTTCTCCAATCCAAAAGATTAAATAAACTTGCATATTTTTTTTAGTTTCTTTTGTTATTGATTAAAAATTATTCCGTTGAATGGGACAATCACAGTAATAGCCAAAAAAAATCAATTTTAGATGACAGTAAAAAGAATTAATGAATTAAAAGAAAATTAATATGCAATGTAATCTGATAATTTTAAATATCTTCCAAGATTATTTATTGGATATTCTTTTCACAATTTTAACTGATATAAAAAAACAGTAGTTATAATGAATACATATCAAAATAAAATTTGTTGCAACATTTCTCCATTTAAAATCAATACTCATTTTTCCTCTATATTAGGAAACTTTAAAATTAAATAGCAATTAGATGTAGTTATCGTAAAAAAATAATTCATCCAAAACAAACTATTTATATTCTTCTGTTATTTTATAATTTTTCAGATGCTAAGATTTGATGAAAATGAAATTTAAGAAAAGAAATGAGAAAAAAAGTGTTACGCAATTGAATTTCATTATTATTTCATGTACTAACTTTTTTTTCATTACTACATTTCATTTCTAAATAACAAGAAATAATCACACAATGAACGTATATATCACAAAATACAGAAAAGTCAAAAGTTTAATTCAATGCAAACACCACTCGGCCATTCTAATTACGACATTAGAAAATAACAAAGCAATATACCCAAAAAAATACAGAGTAACAACATGCACATGAAGCAAAAATAAGATAAATAAAAACTAAAACAAGCAAAGAAGTGGTGCGTATCTTTTAACTAATAATAATAAATTTGAGGTCTGAGGGAAACATTGAATTTTGAATATTGAGGAGATCTACTTGTCTCATCAAATATTGCTCGTGTGAAGAATGAGTTACCCGTAGGTGCCAAAGGCACACTGAACAGGTTATTAAAAAAGCGCCGAAGCATTTCCCATTGCAAATATAAAACTGTACAACATATTAACATGATATAATGTTGAAAATCTTGTCAACCCCCAGTAAAAGCTTTTAAATAGCTTGTAACCTAAAATAATACAGTTTGTTTTCGTCCCTCACCCCTCCCAAAAAAGAAAGAAACAAAAAACTTGTCAACCAAATCCGAATCCCTCATTTGCTTCATGAATGGCAAGCAGTAACCTCTTTTCCAAATGTTGTTTAGATGGATACTCTGGCAAATCTAATTGATTGAAACTGCATAAAAAAAGACTCTGTGTTACTAATGTCAAGACGTGATAATAATTGATCCATCAAGCGATTAAATATACCTCAAAAATATCAAAAAAATGCTGATTGAAAATATAATAAACTGAAAAGTAGAAAAAAAGGTACCACGTATGTGCAGAAGGCAAATGATCAGAACTGCCATATGCCTTATGTATCTGAAACCTCTGGGAACCTGAAATTCCTTGAAGAGCGCTAAAACCCTCCAAAGGCACCTGAAAATTTAGGTAGCGAAAATAAGAACCCCCAATTATATAATACATGATCAGATTAACAAAACAAGGAATCAAAATAATTTGATTATTATAAGAATGATATTAGATACTGTCTTTTGACGTAAACCAGTATAGCTTAGATCAAGGGAGTAAATTGATAGGAACAAAACAATTAGCGCGTCTTATCTCCAGCACAACTCAGATCACTAAATTAATAGTTCTCACGAAAACAAAGCCAACTACGTATACTTCTCGCCTGTCTGTTGGAAACAAATCTACAGGAAACTTAACTATCGGGAATGACAATTGCTGCCTTAAAAGCTAATGGCAATTGTGAATAAAAAACTTAATTAATTCTGAAATGTGTATGTTGAGTTAGGAGGAGATAATATTAATTATTGTGTCTGTTGAGATATTGGAAGGATACAGAGAGTTGTCATTAATTATTGTATTTATATTCTATGGTGGCAGAATTCTATATAATGTAATCTCTTGTATTGTTTCGACTAAGAACTTGAATCATAATTTCTTCCCTATTTCGAAACCTTTTTCAACTGTGTACATATAGGAAATATCAGGAGTGTTTTTTCACTAAAGCATTTCTATTGAAACACAAGTATTCAACTTTCTAAATATTGTGAGACATGATTCTCGATGTTTTGAATAAATTCACAGGAACTGGATTTGATAATATGTTGCTAATATTTAATTGAATTCATCTATTGCATCCAAACACCAGTATTGAGCAGAAAACAAAATTATTCCAATGTGAAGCCACAAGCAGCAAAGTGGCCATAATTCAACATGCAAAATCACTGAATTATTTTTTGTAAATAGAAGACACAAAGATCATAATATTTAAAGCTCAAAAGCAATACCTTGGATGTGCCTGTCACAAACTGAAGCAATCTAGCTTTGTCTTCTTTGCTGAAACTCTGAACAACCTCCCAAAACCATTGGATAACTGGTGATGCACCGCTATACCCAGAATATTCAGTATTTGCTCTCAAGTCATCCACTGAAAAAAATGCAGAAAAGATTGTTAAATTTTCTTTTCCTGAATTTGAACACTAAAGATAGCCAGCATTGAGAGAAAATAAATGTGCGGCCTCAATAAAGGTAATGTTAATATTGAAGATGACGCACAATCAATATCAGGAAGTCCATTGATCAATAATTCCAGCTCTTTATCATTGAATATAGATATTAACTCTCTGGGAATCAATTCATTGAACCCTTCCAAGAAAGCATTTATTTGAGGACGAATAGCAGTAGTCAACCGATGCTCAACAACCAAATCAACATATTGGTGCTTATTCTCCTCTGTAACTTTCGTATTCCGTCCACCAGGAATCAGCTCATAATCAGTCACCTATAGAAAGTTCATCAAAATTAGATACTAAACAATGTGCAATCCAATACATAAATAAAATTATCTCAATAGTTGTGAAATAAAGTCAGAACCTCTGTCCGCTCATACAAAATCAACTTTTCCTCATCTGCATCAATGCTAAAAGTAAGATCCAGAACATCACTGATATCATTCTGCAATCATACCGTAAACATGAGACAATTTTCACAATGAAAATGAAGGCAACTATTGCGATGACTGACAAGGCTAACGGAAAAACTACAAAAAGATACTTGCCTCAAGCATCCATTTCAAATTTCTGAAATAGGCAGGGTCAATAGCTTCAATATCATGGTATGTAACTTTGACCCCAAGGATGTGCTTGTAGAATGATCGAGTAAAATGGACATCCAAGAGCTGACCATCAAATAATGCTTTTCCAACCTGGATAATGTAGAAAGGGATAAGTAAAAGGTATATGCGGCCAAAAACATACATTAAGAACATCTGTAAGAAGAACTCACCACTCTACCAACAAATTTGAAATAAGATAGATGTTCTGTTTGGTAAACAGAGTTGGGGTTTGGCTGAAATGTTGATTCATTGCCTACTGTAGTAAAGAGCAGTGCTCCTCTGTCAAAAATAACTCTAGACAACAATTGATACCATTCCCTTGTAAGCCCACCTGCATCGATACCTTCTTCACCTTGGAAATGAACAGTCAACCTTCCCTTCAAATCTTGAGTTGATCTCATGCGAAGCTGGTTATACGAGTCCTCAAGAACATATGCCCTTCTCACTGATATTCTTAATGGGCTGTGGTGATGGTCATGCTGATGTTTAATTTTTGATCGGAAGTGGGATCGCTTGTTATCAAAATCAATAAATCTTGGAGTCTTCAGCATAAGGGAAAAAGATTTCTCAAGCAAGCCAGGATTTTGCCTGATAAAAGCATTCAATAGTTTCCTATGCTTCTCTGAAAACTTGGCAAAAGCAGCATGTTTCTCATCTAGTTTTGTAGCAGATCCAGATGCTTTCTGCCGAGTACCAGATGTGCTGGCATCTTCCACATCAGATATTACAGGAACAGTTGTGACAGTACTAGCACCTGACTGAGCAGGATGTAGCTTCTCACAAAAAACAAAAAATGACTCTATGTACGGTAAGATATTTTGAGAACCAGCTGGAAGTGGAGGCATGACATTGGATGGTTTGGACACAGATGTTCTAGAAGGGGTAATAGACTCGGATACTGACTCAGAGTAGGCTTCTATCTTGCTTATACAACTGCTCAGCTCATGCCACAAGGGCTCTAAGGCCGAATTGATTCCCCAAACTTCAGAAAGGGCAGGAGTTATTCCATCATTCTCTTTCTCAGCCAATGAGGTGACAAGGGAACTCAAGGCCTGCAAAACTCTTAAAATTGCAGCGCCATCGGAAGATGTTGTACTGAGAAGAGCTTTCATTGCCTCACTGAAGGTGCGCAACTCGTCCATTGCAGATGAAGTCAAATTTCGAACTGCTTCTGCCAGATGAGTGACAAAAAACTTACAGTGAATTGGAGCTATGGCCACCAGTTTTTTCATTACCTCCGCAACAAGACCATATGCATTGTCAGACAAACTGGAAGGAATACAAGAAACATTAGATGAAATCCACATTACTAAATTCAAAAACAGTGTTTTTAGAACAATAGCCAGACCCAATTGACATTGAATTGGGGAGTAATAATAAAGCAAAACATAAACGGAACAAGTGTCAAGACCCAAGTAATGAATGACATAATTAAAAAACGGAACCTCATATGCCAGGAAAACTTATGACTCTTACCACTCTCCCAATGTAAGAAGTTCAGATATCAAAAGTAAATACACCAAATCAAGGCAAACAACAAAAGCCCAGATAAAAGAATTAACTTTAATCATAACCATACCCTTCTAGAGCAAGCAATGAGCAAAGGAGCTGAAGTTCTGCTTGTGGTAGATCACACAATACTTGCTGAGCCGGACATTCCTTATTACTGGAAGCTGTGGGTTTGGAGGATTCACTGACTTGAGGAGATGCATCAGGAGCAGAAGATATAACTGAATCAATATTTACATCTACCTCCATTGCAGAAATTTGCGGACCCAATACTGGCTCAGTAGATATTTGAGACCTATCCGATGAACTAGACTTGCTTCTAGCACTATTAATGATAACATCCAGCAAATTTAGCAACTGAAAACAGAAATCATGTTAGCACTCTAAGCAAGTACACAATTGGATGTGCTAAAGATATCAATAAAACCAAATCATCACCTGCTCAAGATGAGCTATGCTCCTCAAATATAAGGGTTGTTTCAAGAGACCCAAAAGCATTGCAATAGATATGTATCCTGCATTCATTTCATCTTCAACAACCATCACAGCTTTGCCACGTGCAACATCAGCATTATCTGGTTCTCTCAGTGCAGGGTGATGCAGCCTAAACTGGAGCAAAATTTTTGCCACGTATGGATGATGGCGAGCAAGATAGGTGAGTGTTTCAAGTATTCGCCGAGAGAGTAATGGGGGAACTCCTACCGAATTAAACAAGTATACAAAGTATCAATAATTATCCGCCATTAGAGAGGGGGAGGAGGATGCGAGGACCATCTTTCAAAAAACATAACTGTTACTAGTTAAAACAAGCTTGAAGAATAATAAAAATAGAAGTCCCTTTAAGAAATTAAAACCAGGAAGATAAATTCAAAACCCGTGCACTGACTAAACAAGGTATGAAAAAAATGTTAATCAAGTTTTCTTACCATCAAAAGATTGAGGACGTGAGTACATTACATTACTCTGACAACCATAAAGTCTGTACGGAGGTTCAACTGCACTAAAATAACTAGCCGGCTTTCTTACATCAAGCAATAGTAAGTCCATCAGAATTTTCACCAGGGAAATCCTGGTTTCACTATGGGCACAAAGATTTAAAAGAAGCCTCTGCAATTGACCTTTATATAGTGGCTGAAAAAAAATTAAAAAAGAACGTGTAACCAATTAAGTTGTGTTTATTTTGAAGAACTTCTTTCCAGAGCCTATATTCAAGTAGTACCTGAACTATGCGAAATAACCGAATCATGGCATGCAGAGCTTCGGTGTCAACCAGAGGTGCTCCATCAGCTTCAACAACCTTAGCTCCAGCAGATCTGCGTGAAGTGATGCTTCCCCCTGCACCATCTGGGCCAGAACCAATACCTTCACGCCTAGAAGTCTCACCTCTACGACTTCTAGGATACATACCAAAGAGGGTGCGACTGTACCGATGTGCAAACCTTTCCCGCAACATATTTGCCTCAGCAACAAGGGCAGGTGTAAGGTTGGCAAGGATAGCATCAGAGGAAGTTAATAGAACCTGAACATTAAAAAAAAAAAAAAAATCTTCAGATAGGTGCTCACTTTTTGTAAAAACTGGATTCAAGTGCCAAACTTGCCTCTTCTCGTAATTCTGAAGGAAATGTTGCAATTATTGAGACAGTATCCATTTCAACAGGTTGCCCTTCTAACTCCTGAGATTGATGTAGTCTTTGTGCTTGCTGCTGAGCTAGAACTTCAGCTCGAATATCTGGGGGAAGCGCTGCGAGGAACTCAGGATCAATATCCCCATTGTTTTGAGACTCAGCATTTGATGGTTGAGCCACTTGACCCTGCTGGGCTGAGAGAACTTCAGCACGCAGCTCCTCAGGAAGAGCATCCAGAAAGGCAGGATCAATTGCTGCTGATCCAGTATCCCTGTTCACCTGCTGCTCAGCTGCTGGACCTTCTTGATCTGCATCTCGGCTTGAATTTTCTGAAACTTCAGTAACACTGTGGAGGGATGCATCTCTCACGCCTACAGGAGAAGAATGACCAAAAGGCACACTTGCTCTTCTTGTGCGTGCAGCCTGTGAATCACCTGCTATCCTATCTGCAGAAACCTGCCTTTCTCCACCATCATCATGGCCATCAGCACTTCCAATCTCAACATCTAGGCTACGAAGGCTTTCACCAAAAGTTGCCCCACTACCACTACTCTCCTGACTCACAGCTTCGACATCTCGCACAGATGCATCGTTATGCTCAAACTGCATCTCAACTGCCTGAGAGTGAATGTTTGATACATCTGTTTGCAGCGTTCCATTTCCTACAGGTCTAATATCAGCATTGTTGTCAGTGTTATCAATTGATGCAGTAGTCACATCACCACCTCCCTGAATTGCATTGTTTTCAACTGGAATTTCTAGCTGTGAACCTGCAGAATTGTGCATCTGGCTGACCTCAACTTTAATTTGAGGACCTGCTTCTGCTACATTATTATCAGATGACTTGTCAGTGGCAGGTCGCCTCAATTGAGAGACAAGGAACTCCTCAAGGCCCTGTGGTACAGCACCAGTATTTGACCCACTGCTTTGTGGGTTATTATCACTCCACAAGTTCAAACGGTGTCCATGACGTCCACTCCGCAGTGATCGGAAGATATTATCCAACCCCGTTGAGCTCTCTGTTATACTATCTGTAATTAAAAACAATACAGAATCGTGACATTATTGAATTGGATAAGGAAGGGAAAGACATTATTATAATACAACATCAACAATAATTTGATAAAGGAACTGACCTGATTGGACACTAGATGGGTGGAATGAGGAAGAAGGACCAACTAAAAGAGGATGGCGTGAAGGAGCAGCATTATCACCACTTCTGCCCAAAAGGCTGTAAATAGAGGTGGTACGCCCTGGACGTCTAGATCCAAAAACTTCAACTGGCATCACATGAAGAGATTCATTTGGAAAACTATTGTCTCTTCCAAAAACCTCAATATGATCAAAAACATTAATTCCATTAATTCCCTCCTCAAGTCTTAGTATAACACCATCATCATCATCCTCATCCTCATCCTCCTCCTCCTCCTCCTCCTCCTCCATCACCTCATCAAAATCATCATCAATCTCATGATCCTCATGATCAGTGTCAGGATGTGGCAAGTGATGGACTTCATCTTCCAAATCATTGTGTTCCTCATCATCTTCATCATCTTCATCTACATCTTCACCCTCGTCTCCGGACATATCACCCTCATCATCGTCATCGAGATTTTCTTGTCCATGGGACTGGATTTCAAATTGTAGCCCCACATTTTCAATTCCAGTCTCACGGCCTCTAGCATCCTCACCAGTTTCATGCATGAACTCATCTTCATTACCAGGAGCAAAGCCCCCATCAAGATCATGATCATGTTCCATATCATCAGTAACAGCTTCAGACCCACCATAAGACTGGATCACATTGAACGACCCAACATGGTCAACTTGAAGGGAATCGTGATTGGCCTGAGATGTTGTTTCCATGGACTGAGACTGAGATGTACGACCAATATTTTCCATTCTTCCGGATTGACTAGGATCAGAAGGCTTTGTTTGATTATCCCCCCTTCCTGCACTCGATTCAACTGAATGAACATGCTCCTTGGTTACTAATTCAAGAGCTTTGATAATACCAGTAGCAACTTTAGACGAGTCAGCATGGTCCAAGTCCAAAACCTGTAATGTATGAGTAAAAGATTTAACTAGACCAGCATCCATAAAAGTTACGGAGGCCTCAGATGATATGCTTGAGCCAGCAGGTGTCCGAGCAGCCAAAATATCATTAAGTAGATCAACAAAAACCTGAATTTCATTGCCTGGTGGCTTTGGCATAACGCCATTACATGAATCAACAAATTCATTGATTATATGGCTAATCTCAGTAAAAACCCTCCTCCTTGCCTCTGAAGACCGAACACAAGCAGCTACCATAAACTGATTAGCCCTGGTTGCTAGTTTCTGCCTCCAATCACCGTCAACTTTTTTGTCCTTTTTGGAATTTCGAGAATAAGGAATAAAATTACGAAGAATATGGTAGAATATACCTCCCGCACCAAAACTAGAATGACTCTTTTGATTAATGCCCTTAGTGCTGCTCATTTCAGCATCCCGTCGTAGGAGGACATGAACAGACGATGAATACATCAACAATATCTCCATCAGAAGCTTCAAAATAAATACTATCTTTGCAAGTGATGCAGATGCTTCCTCGCTGCTGGTTTCATCTCCTCCAGACACAGTGGCAACTGCTTTTCCTTTCCCCCTAACTGTAGAAACATCAATGTCCATGTCACTTGATGTTGGGGAGCCACGGACAATATTTGAAACGTTATCATCCTTCAGAGGGGGGGCAACAAATGTGCATATAGATTCAAGGAGAAGTTCTATGACATTAACAAAACTTTGGGTGGGCCTTTTGTATTTGACATTCTTTGAGTTTGAATCGTGAAGTTTCCCATGCACATTCCCTGGAGCTGCTGTGGTTGTACTTCCCAAACAAAGTTTTCCATCATTATTATGTGATTTATCTTTCTCCAAGGATTTATCCTTCTCCTTGGATTTCTCTTTATCCCGATCTTTCAACAAGACAATGTAAGGTCTTTCACCCACCATTTCAACTTGGCAAACAGATTGAGCAGCTTGCATAAATATTATTGGATCCCGGGAAATTACTGAAGCTAAACTTAACAGGAAATTTCGCGGATTGACCCTCCCATTTGGATGGCGGTTAGATGCAGCTACAAGACTGTGTTTTATCTCAGATTCCATTGCTTGCTGGAGAGTTAGTGGATCTTCAATAACATGACGGACTATACCAGCAGCAACATTGTCAAACCCAGGAAATAGGCTACTGGTTGGCAGAGAAAGAAGTGAACTTAAACCACCAGCATCAAAAAAGGTAAGAGCAACAGAATGATTCCTCGTAAGATTGGAACAGAGTAGCAAAACAGCATGCATTGTGTCTGAGGGAACTTGGTTCTTCATATAACTACAAGCTATCTCGACAAGTCTCTTCTGTTCATGTACATCTGCATACTTGGTAGAAAGTCCCAATGCAGATTGTAATTTGTGTTGCTTATCCTCATCAATGAGAACTGATGACTGCTGAACATTCACAGCTTCCTTTTTCAACAACTCCGCAATTTCAGAATTCAATTTTTGATCCACTTGCAAAAGCCTCTCCAGTGCAAGAAAGGCAGCTGCAACCCATTTTGGCACCTGATGTTTCTCCCTGTTACCAAGACTAGAATCCCACTGGTAAAGTAGATCTGAAGCAATATTTATCAAACCACTCTTTGAAGCAGCTTCCCGCGAAACAACATCCTCATTAAGAATCAAAGCAAGAACATGAAATAAAGCAGAAAGTATGGTATTATTTTCATTACCAGAAATCAATCCACACTCCTTGATCCGATCAACAATAAAAGTGACAACATTAGATCTATATTGACCATCATTCTGAGAGCAAATCATCATGAGCAAGTCACGGACAGGAAAAGTAAGAGGTTCCTTCTGAAGAAGTTTAGTGCAAGTTGATAACAACTCATCAACAGGAGGAAGATGGACCACCTCTTCCTCAAGCTGAGGAACACTGTCACTTGCAGAAGCATCCTTGGGCTCTGATTCAGAGTTTCCAAGGGACATGGCTAGTGCACGAGCAAGTTCATCATCTTCTTGCGTGTCCTCTGGATGGGAAAACAACCACTCCATCGCCAACTCCACACTATTTGATCCAACATGCCTCAGAGCTTCTTCTGCTCTAGCCCTGGAAAATCCCATCTCTACAATGGTTGAAATTGCTGTTTCATTAGGAGGAGGCCCAGTAACACGAGCACTGCCATTTACATTTTTTACTTCAACCCCTGAATAAACATGCCTAATGATAGAGATAACATTAGAAATAAATTCATGACTACAATCAACGAACTGAGAATGAGTCCAAACTGGGAGCACAGCCTTCAACACCATAGATTGGAGGACTTTAACAAATATCTCAGCATCTCGTGGAAATGGGGTATCGCCACTAAGGGGTTGTGCAAGTAAAGGCTTTGTGAAAGACGATAATATGAAAGAAGAGGTCACTAGATGGTCCATAAATTTACCATAACTAGCTAAAGAACCATATATCCACAAATGATCTGCATCTTCCTTGTCATCCTGCTTCACATTCCCATCATCAGTTTCCATTGGTGATGCAGGAGTCCGATTAACTGCAAATAGCAACTGACTAGTGGCTTCAAATGTGGTCAATACTGATTGAATAACTCCATGCCCATACAAGCAATTCAGTAAAATGGGATTGCAGGACTCAGGCCTTTCCATTAGAATCCCATCAATAAAATCAATGACTTTACCAAAATAACGACATTTTGTCGATATGGATGCTTCCTCCACATGACCACCAAAATTCATGTGATCTAAAGCAATGGTAGCAAAAGTAGAAGCCACTGATTTTGCAGCAGGGCTTACACTAACAATATCATCACGACGGCGAGAAGGTTGCAGCATTACTTTTCCTAACTCTTGGAACAAATGTGTAATGTGAAATGAAAGTGATCTGACCATGTCACAACAAGAGGTATAATACGTTCTCTGCTTGTCACATTCTTTCTTATTCACAGTCCCTGGAACATCTGCAGACTCAGAAGCATGCAATGTATTACTGGATCCTAACCGCCTGTTTGTAGTACCAACGGAATTTGATCGGTGCTGAGAACCGGGGGCACGACCCAGATCTCGATACAGGTTAATAAGGTCAAAAAACTGTGATTCTACACTCCATCCTGAAGTCCTCCTCCTGAGTAAAGGATCAAGAAACTGCCTGATAGAATTATACCTCTGGTCTGCAGTTTCATTTGCATCAGTGTCTGCCTGTTGTGAATCAGTAGTAGAACAAGAACCATCATCTTCAATATCAGGCTTCGCATTTTCAAGAAGAGCAATTTGCCACAAAACTTCGCGGTGGACGCGTCCAATGTTTTCAAGAACATCTTTATTGCCATTTCCAAATTCTGTAAGCAAAGCAGTCACCCAACGGTTGTCTTTCGAAGCAGCGAGAAAGAGAAGAAACTCAACCAGGAAAAGTGAAGAAAATATGTTATCAGTTGTCATCTTTGGATCCAGCAACAAAGGTCCTGAAGATGCACCAAACCCAGTTAATGCTTCATTCAGGTGCTCTCTAAGAGAGGTACAGAAGGCATGTGCCAAAGGAGTAGAGTGATGTTGAGCAAACCCCTTAAAGACCATGGTGCTATGCAAAGCAATAGACATGCCATCTGAGGATTGTGCAATTGTAGGTCGTAAAAGCAGCTTCAATAAAGCTTCAATTCCTGACTTTTCTACAAATAGCCGACATGTTTCAGAATTTTCCATAGTACGGTGAATCAATACCATCAAATGAAAAATGCAAAGCTGAATGAATTGCTCATCATTTATCCCTTCAGCAGTAGTCTCTGTGGTACCTACAAGGCAACAATGGCTTTCATTTTCTTTGTCTTCAGAATTGGTTTCCATTGCACTACCCTCGTTAGCTTTTCCTGAAGAAGATCCTGTATCAACACCATCTCCAAAAGATGCAATTTTATGGATGATTTCAATGATAATGTCAACACCAGTACTTCTCAAAGAAGACACATGTCTAAGAAGTTCCTCCACAGAATTTGCAAGCGGAACAATAGCTTCGTTCATGGCAAGGACATACTTTCTGCTTGTAAAGATATTGGCAAGGAACTGCAGCGAAGAAGTCTCTCGAACAATCTCTAAGCCTTTGGCATTAAGACAAATAGCCCCAAGGCCATTTGGAATGCATGTTAGAGCCTTCGATGAAGGAAGTATTCCAGATACAACTGAAGATAAAAATGCATTGGGAAGACCCATTTCATGTAAAGAAGAAAAGCACGTAGGATCTTTGTGGATTATTTCACTCATAACAGTAACAGCTGAGTAATAAATATCACCTCCAAACTTATCTACATTCTGAAAAATCATGACTAAAGTTGCAGGTAATGAACTATCATGGGAGTGTTGAGATCTGGTAGAGTTTGCAGGGGCATACGTTGCAGAACCAAGAGCCTTAAGGGACACTTTTATCAGCCTCTTCTGAGAGTAAAGCTGATGAGTATTAAGTCTTGAGCTTTCACCAGTGAGCATCACACTATCATTCTCTCCAACCAACCCAATGACCCTATGAACCTCTATCTGCAATCTTTGAGCCAAAAGCTCAACACCTCCCAACTCTTTAAACAAAGATACAGCTGAATTACTACAATCCATAAGCTTCTGAAGGGTTTTCACTGCTAAACAAACAAGATGAATATGAGCAGGATCAGAGTCCTCCAGAAGAGGCAAGAATGTGGGTACCATGCCAGAACCTCTGATGTTACTCCCAGAAGATGTTGACACTACATGCAGCAGATAGAATTGAAGAAGTGCCTCAACAAAAGCAAAGGAAGTTGGATCATTAGAACTCTTCAATGACAAAATAGCCCTCTGAAGTACATTCAGTAGTATCATGCGGTTCCCTCCAGTGAAGTTCATACTAGATCCACTTAGTATCCGAGCACGTTCATGAGATGATGTATATGCTGCTAACTGGGCTCCTAATGCAAGCATTACAAGTGTTCTGATAGATCCAGATATGGTTTCTTCGGATCGCACAACTCTAATCAGTTCATTGGTGTATTCTGGTTCATTAGCAAAAAAGGACACGAGCTCATCATGAGCATCACTGGATTGGACCAACACAATGAAGGCAAGAAGGCAAATCCTGCTATAAAGCCTGCTTATTCTCGCAGACCGGAAGGCACGGGCATATCTAATTCTTGTGAGCAATGAAAATCGAAGCTCAGGGGGAACATTGTATTTCTCAATGCATTGCTTTAACATTGTCAAATCATCTTCTTTGCGCAAATGCATATCTGCTATGTGTATAACTCTCAAACTTGAGGAAACTGTATCTACATTTTGTTCCTTGCTTTGAGCAATGGATCCATGCAATTCAAAATAAAGAGTAGAACCCATGCAGTAATTGGATTCGTCACTACCATTCTCTACATCAGAAGGAAACAAGCAAAGTGCTTCATCCTGAGCTTTTTCATTTGCCACAATACAAGAATACAAACCCATGCCCTCCTCCTTGCTTCCCCAACCCTGTGCTAGGGACAGGAGATAGCTATTTACTGAACCACAGCCAACCATTTTTGCACTTCCATGAAGTTTAGAAGGATTTATTTTTACAAGTGCTGCAAGAGTTTCTAATGTTGCAATAATGATCTCAGGATCTGTTGATGCTAGTAAAAGCTTGAAGTGCTGATAAAAAAAGGAGATATATTAGAAAACAATAGCATCAAATAACCCACAAATAAATCACTTGACTAAAAAAAAGGATAGAGTGAAACATGAAAATGAAATATGATAATTTTAACATAGGACACAATTTCTCTTCATATTACCTCCAAGCCATCAAAAGAACTCTTGTTTGGACAGTTCTCTAAAATTATTTGTATCACCCGCAGTATTTGTAGAATTGCATGTTTTGGTAATGGAACGTCAACTTCTAAATTATCAGATAATGTCAAGTCACTTCGACATGATAAATATGTCTTGAAATATGTATCAAAATGAAGTAGCAATGGTCTCCAGTGATGAAAATTCCCCTGATGTAAAACAAATACATAAGTCTATGAGGAGAAAAAACAGAATACTCTATGCTGCAACTCATCATTCTATTACCTTATTATACTCCCACCGAAAGCCAAAGAGGGGTATAGCTATATCTTGTAATGGACATTGAATGACCTTCTCAATGAAGGTTTTAATCTTAGGAGGCTGAAATCAATCAATCACATAACTCATAAGCTAGATGGGTAAGAAGCGAGATAACAACAAAAAATTAAGCCAATAGAATTTCAGAGAAGCACAACCATGAATCATCAGGATATGTGAATAGATAGAAGTGAACAAGATGCAACCACAAATACCAACATATATATACTAAACTAATGCATCTAAAAATGGAAATTGTGAAGCGCAGTTGAAGTAAATTCCAAAACATACTTGTTACACTTCTGCAAATCATTCATGTTAATCAATTTGGGAAAAGGAAGAACAGTAATAATCAATTTAGCAGAATAATAATAATAGTAGTAGTAGTAATATTCAGTTTTAGAATATGAAAAATGGACATTGAAAACTTAGTTTTAACAAAATGAGCATGTGCATACTCCTATGAGGTTTGTTAGAAAACTCAAATAATTTGGTCTCCAAACTAAATCTTGTGCATGACAACCGTTAGACTTAATTCCAAAACGATGGAAGATTATCTTATTAAGATTAAAAGTTATGTTGATTAACTCGTTGGTATTGGCGTTCCAGTGCGCCATGAGGGGCATGTTGATGTTATTCTTGAAGGACTTCCCTCGGATTATGCACCAATTGTCTCGGTTAATAGAGTAAAAAACACACACCTTCAATTGCTGAAATTAAAGGTCTCCAATATTGTCATGAAACACGACCTAATCATTATATTCAGGAAACACAAAACTTAGTCTCACCGCCATTGCACTATGCACAAGTCTCATATGGTCATGGTGGTAGTAGTTATGGAGCTTTTGTACAAGAGTCTCTTCTCATGATGGAAATTCTGGCAGAAGTCATGATGGTGGTGGTAGTCATGGTGGCTTTTGTACAAGAGTCTCTTCTCATGATGGAAATTCTGGCAGAAGTCATGATGGTGGCAAAAAAATTTGCCAATTTTTAATGTCATATATGTATTAAGTTTGGACACACAGCCAACGTTTGTCATTTCAGATCCGATACTTCTTATCAACCTCATGAGTCCTTGAACTTCATTGATCCAGCTACACAACAGTACATTCCTCATTCAGCTGGCTTATATAAATCATCAAATACTTGGATAAATCCTAATAACAAGCCTGGCAACATACTCAACCAAGTGTTATGCTGATGAAGTCTAATTGTCAAGGAAATGCCAATACATCTTGGATACCAGACTCTGGTGCAAGCTTTCATGTTACTGGTGAACCTAAAAATATTAAACAGCTTCAACATTTTGATGGTCCAGACCAAATTTTCATAGGCAATGGTGCAGAGTATTTGAAGTTCTGCTTCTCTACCTTTGTGTCACCTTATGATTCACATATCACTCTTCAACTAAAAAAGTCTGTTACATGTCCCTTCTATAACTAAAAATCCGTTAAGTGTTAGTCAATTTGCCAAGGATAACTCGGTTTTCTTTGAATTTCATTCCAACAAATGTATTGTCAAATACCAAGGGACGAATAATGTTCTTCTTCAAGTAGTTTTTGGTGTTGATGGACTTTATTCATTCAATAATCTCCGGCTTCACAACCATTCTTCTTGGCTGCAGTTGTCCTCTAAGTCTCCCAGCTATTCACCCACACCTAGCTCTTTGTTTCGCACGGTTAAAATCAATGTCCATAAATCAAATCTTATCAATTTGTCCTCGGTAAATAATAGTGTTCACATGTGGCACAATAAACTTGGTCATCCAAATAATCATGTAACGTAAATATACTGAAACATTGTAACAATTCTCCATCAATAAAGTTGATTCTTGTCTTTGTTCATCTTGTTGTGTTGGCAAGTCACATAAATTGCCTTCTCATGCCTCAAAGTCTCTATATTCTCCCTTAGAACTTGTGTTTACTGATCTTTAGGAACCTACTCATCTTACCTTTCATGCAAGATACAAATATTATGTTTCCTTCATTGATGCATATTCCTAATATATCCAGATTTTTCCAATAAAGTCCAAAGCTGACACTTTGTCCATTTTTTAGACTTTTAAACAAATGGTTGCGTTACAGCTTAATTCCAAAATTAAAAATGTCCAATCTGATTTGGAGAATATAGACCTTTTACAAATTTCTTAGCCCGTTATAGTATAAATCACACACTCATTTGTCTTCATACACATCATCAAAACGGTTGTGTTGAGAGGAAACATAGGCACATTTTTTATTGCACCATGCTTCTCTTCCTTTACAGTTTTGGGATTATGCCTTTACCACTATGGTATATCTTATTAATAGGGTTCCTACAGCTTCTCTAAATTTTGTTATTCCCTATTCTATTCTTTTTAATAAAGATCCAAATTTCTATTTTCTCAAAACTTTTGGATGTGCTTGTTTTCCTCTTTTAAGACCTTATCATCCTCATAAACATGATTTTAAATCCGAGGAGTGTCTTTTTTTAAGGTATTCTCAAATACACAAAGGCTATATATAAGTGTCTATCATCTAGTGGAAAATATATATCTCGAAGGATGTTCAGTTTAATGAATATAGATTTCCTTATGCTAATATTTTTCCTAATACACCAAATACTGTCAAAGATCTCAGTCAATATTTTAATTTAAGTCCCACTCTTACAGCACCTCAAAATTCTCCACATTCTTTACCGGTTACTTCTATGACACCTGAATCTAGCACCACTCCGTCTGAATCTGTTCCTATCGCTCTTACGGCTTGCTCATCATCATCTAAGTCTATACATAATACTGCACCTGCTGTAAATACTCACCCTACGCAGTCTAGGTCCAAATCTACTACTTTTCAACCCATAATTCACCCCTCTATATTTATCTCTCATTCTGAACCAATGAGTGTCAAGCAAGCACTTGAAGATACTAATTGGCTTGCTGCAATGCAGAAGGAGTATGATGCTCTTATGCAGCAAAATACGTGGAACTTAGTTTCCCTACCCTCTAATAGAGGGGTTGTTGGCTATAAGTGGGTTTTTCGAGTCAAGGAAAATACAAATGGCTCAATAAATAAGTACAAAGCATGCCTGGTGGCGAAAGGATTTCATCAAGTCCATGGTTTCAATTTTCATGAAACTTTCTCTCCAGTTGTAAAACCTATTATAATCAGAATTATTCTCACTTGCCTCTTGTGGATGGAAACAGTTTCAGCTCAATATTAATAATACTTTTTTGAATGGCTTCCTTGAAGAAACAATTTATATGACCCAACCACCTGGTTTTGAAGTGAATGATAACTCTCTTGTTTGTAAGCTAAATAAAGCTCTCTATGGACTAAAACAAGCACCACCACAATAGGTTGATCGACTGCAAACCACTCTTGTCAATTAGGTTTTATAAGCAATAACTGTGACTCCTCTCTTTTTGTTTACAAAAAGCATACTCCTCCTTTTTTGTATACAGAAAGCATACGCCTCTCATTTTGTTTACAGAAAGCAATTGCAGGTTATCTATTTTATTGACTATGTCCATGATATTATAATAATCGACACTTATGCTACTTTGATTCAAGATATTACAACCAAACTTCATGCGACATTTTCTTTGAAACAACTTGGTCAGCTTCATTATTTTCTTGGTCTTGAAATTAAATATTCACCTCATAAGTCTATTCTCATGACTCAAACCACATACATTCAAGATTTGCTTCATAAAACACATATGGTAGAAGTTTATTCGAGTTCATCTCCTATGGTTTCTATTAGTAAATTATCCAATCTTGGAGCTAATTTGTTTTCCAAATCCTATCTTATACCGTTCGGTGGTAGATGTTATACAGCACTAGACCAAAAATCAGCTTTGTTGTGAACAAAGTCTATCAATTCATAGCCAGGCCACTTGATTCTCATTGGATTGTGGTTAAACGCATATTACGGAATCTTACAGGTACTTTGTTTCATGGGCTACACTTTCAGCCTGCATCTTTTGATCATCCTTTATCCTTAAAAGCCTCTTGTGATGCTGATTGGGCATCAGATGTTGATGGTAGACGTTCTACTTCAGGAGCAGCCATCTTTCTAGGTCCTAATCTAATATCTTGGTCGTCTCGAAAGCAACAAGCTACAACTTGGTCTAGTGTTGAGGCAAAATACAGAAGTTTGGCTAAAACTTCCACCGAACTACCACGGATTTCTACATTGCTTACAAAACTGCAAATTTCCTTTACTACTCCAGTTTTTCTATGACAATCAAAGTGTTGTGGCTATTGCTCAAAATCCAATCTTTCATAATCGCACTAACAAATTGAGATATGTTTTCTTTGTGCGAGAAAAGGTTATGGCCAAGCAACTTTGCATCTATCATATTCATGCTCTTGATCAGTGAGCAGAGTGGGCAGACTTACTGACCAAGACTCTATCTTCAGCTCGATATATGTTCTTCGAAGCAAACTCAATATGAAGAATTTTTCTTCTCAAAAATCTTCTCCTAGAGTTTGAGGGGGACTTTAGTAGAGATAAGTTAGTACAGCTATCAGTGTTTTACAGTTGTCAGTCTTCTACAGCTGGTAGCATATATTAGTCAAACGGTGCAAAGTAGTAGCACATAATAGCGGTGTGTGATGCCTATAAATACATTGTTGTACTCCTATTATTGAGAAGGTGAAATTCATAAGATCTCTTAATTTTCAGTGACATTTTTGCTCTAGTGGATATTTTAAAAATATCCTTATTATATTTTCTACTTTGCCCGAAGTGACTGCTTTGTAGGTATATTGTATACCATTGTTCTTTGTTGTGAATGAAAGCTAAACCAATTATATAAATAATGTATACAAGAAAAGGAAAAGATAAGAAGAGATATAAGTTTTGGCAACTTCTTGCGAGAGCTTAATAAAAAGGCAAAATTTACCCATAAAATTTTTTCCGACATGCACTTATGATGGGAAATAGATGGTTCCTTTCCTTTATCCAGAGGAGAGATCTTTTGAGAGAGGAAAAACACAATTATTTCCCCAAAAATTAGTCTCTCCCACACATGCAGTTGCGGACTCAAACTTAACTCATAAGTTATGCTTTTTAGATACAAATAGAATTGCACAAGTTCCTGTTAAGTTTGTCTTCAGCCAAAGTCAACTACCACATTCTGCTATTCAAACACAACACAATAAAAACTAAAACTGTGTAACGTAACAGTCTATAGATTTCTACAAAACACGCCATTGAGTTGATTAGACAATATGGTTACCACTGGCTATAATGAGGCTAAACCTAAACCCAATATTTTCACTTAAAAAAATTATTTCACTCCTAAAACCTAACAAGTTAACCTTCTCTTAAAAATACTCCTTTTAAACCAGAAGACTTTATAGCTAAATGCTCACTTTAATGGGAGTGTGAGGAATGTGAAAATGGGAGGCTGTTTGGATGGTGTGACGTTGACAGTGAGAAAATGGAGAAGAAAGGATATATGCAATAAACTTTCTGCACTTGTGAGAAAGTTGAAGAAAGATGACATAATAGATTGTGTAGAAAATATTATTTTATTAATATTTACATTCATTTTAAACACAACTCGTTATGACTTCGACACGATCGATCGCAATATTTTTTCTCATCTATTATATAATAATAATAATAATAAATTACAAAAAATAAGATTTGTAGTAAAACACAAAACCATCTTGCTTTCTACTTACTTTCACTCTTTTTACCTAATCGAGACAAATTCATTTTCCCCTCTTTTCACTCTCCTTTCTATTTTTTTCCTTTTTCACTCCCTTACTTCCCTCACACCATCCAAACAAAGCATGCCACTTCATTTCTAACTACAGCACATGCTATCACAGGTCTACCATGTTAAATTCAAACAAGTACCTACTCCTCTCCCACGCATATAACTGAGCATTTGAGAACTCCAAATCATGAATTAGTGAGAACATACCATCCAAAAAAAACATAAACCACCAATACAAAATCCACAAACATTACAAGGTTACAACTGCTTCCTTGCAGAACAGCAAACTAGACACACAATCAACTAAGGACTGAACAAAAAGCCTTCGAAAATCGCGCTTTCCAATTATGATAACAGTCGAGCGAGAAGGAAATTAAATATTAAATACACAAAACAAACAAAAAAAGTATGAGCAGAAGACTGACAGGGTCAGAGTCGAGTTTGACGGAAGGGCCAATGGAACCCTCGCTCGATAGAAGTTGGCGCAGCCTCGAAGGCCAACTCGATCTTACGCTTGTCATCCCTCCTCAGTTTCGCTATTCTGAACTGCAGATTCAATTACAATAAAAAAACCACAAAATGAAAACAATTAGCAAATAAAACGACACCGCAGAATCCACTCATTTCCCGAAGTATTCACAACCGCGCAGAAATTTTGAAGGAAATCGGAAATTGGTGTTGGGAAGAAAACGCAGATCGTATTGGAAGAAGAGAGAGAGAAGTACCCGAGAGAAGAGAGAAGAGAGAGTGAGAGCATACACATAGGAGTGTGAGGGAAGAAAGGGTTGGGGTTGGGAATCGGGGTTGTTAGAATAAAATTGTTGTATTTTTGTAGAAGAGAAAAAATTAGCCCTTATTTGTGAAACAAAGAATAGAGTATAAATAGTGAGAGGTGAAGAAGACGCTCTTTGTATTGCTTGCAGGTGCAGGCGGTGTTCCAAGAATGGACTACCAACGTTTTTCCACTATTGCCCCTCAATGGATTTTCAGGTTTTCTTCTTACCTTCTTATCATTTTTTATTATTTTACGCGTAAATAAATTTATTTAATATATTAAATTTAAAAATAATCCATGTTTATCATATATAAGAATATCAGTAAGATAAATTCTAGAAGGATTTTACACGAAAAAAAAAAACATGTGAAACTGTTTATTTAATCTTTATTAGTTATTTTATAAAATAATTATATTTTGAATTTTTGTTGGAACGTATAAAAAATAGTTACATTTGTACCGTTTATACTTGGAGGGTTTTTTTTTTTTAAATAAAGATCGTGTAAAAGTAATTATTTTTGTAATTGCTAGTGGAAAAAACTCGGGCATCTTTACAAATTATGAGTACAGAATAATGGTTTTTATTTTTCTATTACTTAATACAATATTAGTTTTTTACTGATAATAATATTATTCAACCTTGTTGTGGAATTTGTTTTTTCCATTTACAATATTTTAACCCGAAATTTGAGTTAAAAGGATCAAGTTCACAACCTACCATTCTGAGGTATTTATTTTTATTCTTATATTATTCTTTTCCATTATGGTAGATTATTTTTTATCATCTTATAATTCTGTTCTCTTAGTAGTAATACTTTCATATTTGGAATTCTGGTTTTCCGTTGTTTAAACTTTTTATATTATATTGTTCCTTTTATTTGCTATTAGGGGAGAAGCAACATTTTTTATTAATTTTGGTAAAAATTATATAAAAATAATTTATGATATAATTTTACTTTAAACAAATATGTTGAATGATGGAGTTGGTAATTTCAACCTATTAATAATTGAATGGCCAAAATAACTAGAGAATTATACAATGAGAATGATTTCCAACAACAATAATAGCATCATTTATTCATTATTTTTAAAATTTAAATACTGTAACCCTGTTTTACTATTTGTTAATTTTGAATATTCAATTAACATGTTGTTATTATTTCAATTTTAATTTAATTATAATGTTATTTTTCCTTGTTGATGTTGTGGATATGGAAAATATTTTTTACACAATCAAGTTTTATTAGCTACTAGATCATGCTAATATTGATTGAGAGTTTATGAATGATTTTTGTTAAAATAAGTGTTTGGCCTAAGTTCAAGAGGGGGGTGAATTGAACCCTTTTAAAATCTTTTTGCAAATTTGCTTTTCAATGTGAGAATACAAAATCTTTAAAGAAACTTAGAATGCAATCTGCAAAGGTTCAAACAATTTACAAATATGAAA
>Ga0123340_1000895_pt1 | contig 22825 bp, 20 predicted proteins | sample SirMexnodulemix_FD_89961 | JGI IMG/M metagenome (GOLD analysis project Ga0123340, IMG submission 89961) | Root nodule microbial communities of legume samples collected from Mexico - Siratro Mexico nodule mix | ecosystem: Host-associated > Plants > Roots > Nodule | place: Mexico: Nepantla...
AAACTTTTTGGGAGCCCTTTATAAAATAGTGCCGACATTTTAAGGATTAATATAAACTATGGCCTTTATTTTTTTTTTTTTTTAATTTTTTTTTTTTTTTTTATCTTATCATAGAAGATAATAAATAATAACTTATAACTAACTATGCACTGTAACTGCATTAAATGTTAATTTAAAGTTAATTATATGAACTTTGCTGACTGTATTCACACGAAAATATGAATAAAAAGTTGGTAACGCAAATAAAGATCTTAAAGTTACATGATTATGCTTCAATTAAATGCCATCAATTCAATTGATTGTCTATTGACTCAGCGGAACCTCCAAAACATTGAGTCTTCAATTTTTATTCGCCAAAAAAAGTATTTTCTTATGACCAGTAATGTAGTATTTGGTTTAATTTTTCTGACTTTAAAAAGTACATTAATGTTAAAGTTCAAAATAGAAGCTTTAATTTTAACATTAAAAGTATCGGATTTATATAGTATAGTTTGAAATAAAGGATAAAATAGAAAACAGGACAAAATCAAAATGTTTTAAAGAGAAAGGATATTTTTTTTTTTGTCTCAATATTTTTTTTCTCTTGAAAATAATGTGTGGTTTAAATTCTTTAAGGAATAATTGAGTTAAATATTGACTAGGTATGGTTCAAGTAATAATTAATTTTAGAAGTGTGAAGCTGCGAAATAAAAGAAAACAATAAGACAATGTGATCTAACGTATCTATTTAGCATGATAAAAATGACAAAGCAATGATAAAGATATGGAAATGATTAGGATGTGTGGTACTGAATAAAGTGAACAAGTGATCTTATCCCAAATAAAGATTAAAAAAGATTATTTTTCTCTTGAAGGTTTCAAAAGACTGGGGGCCAAGCCAGGATGAAAATGTGTTTTTTATTTGCACCCACTGACCAATGTGGAAAAGATCCATCATGTAAGCAACCAGCATCAGAAACATGTAATTTCCAAACCATGTTCATATCACATAAGCTTGATGATTTGCATAAAAAAAAAAATACCGTGTTTTGTTTAAATTTTTTCTGAAATTTTAAGTATTTAAGAAAAATTATAAATTTGTCTAAAATTTTGTTTTTATACTTGAATGTCTAAAAATTGTTACGGACTAATTATTCTTTTTAAATCAAATTCCATTTAAAATCTGTATCAAATTTATAAGAGGTGAAATCAGAAAAATAGGGTTTAAGATTCACTGATATGTCTTGTATATATAGTGGAAGTATATGAGTTAATATACATGAGCTAGTACTGAGAGAATTAACCAACAGATGTAAAAGAAGTAACTATGGAAACGTATTGCTCATAAGATGTGGAATCGAATAGTGTAGACTAATATAGTTACTAAATCATTCAGATGATTACTTTTAGGATGACTGAATTTGAAAGAACTTAGAATGATTTTTTAATGAACAAACTGTCAACATCTATGTATTTTGTCTGTTCATGAAATATAGGATTGGAGCGAATGTATATATCGTTAAAAAACCATAACTAGTAATGGAAATTCATGTAAAGCTCTATAATTGGCTTCAACAGAAAAAAGAAATTAAAGAATAACTTGAAACGAAACGTAACTTAAGTATCTAAACGATGTAGTCAAAATGGTGCAAGAATTGAACTTATATAAAGTAAAAATGGTAATAGAAAACGCACTCAAATCAATAAATTGTCAAATAAATTCTTCGTTTCATTAAATTGTATAAGGATCGAACTTTAATATTGCTGCTGTAGGATATGTTGTGACAAATACAACATAGCTCTGTTGCTACAAATACAATACACCATAGCTCTGTTGATACAAATACAATACACCATAGCTCTCCATGATTGCAATGAAATTTGAAGAATCCAACATTGAAAGGTTTCTCTAATTTCAGAATTGGAAAATGAAATAAAATAAAATTGGTATATTTAGAAATGATGATCTTTCGTATTCTCGAGATCTTGAAGTCAGGATGTAAGACCAGGGGCTTATGTCAAACATGTTAATCAGGCTCCCTTCTTCTTTTGGTCTTTCGCGGATTTGATCTCCTTCGTAAGCATTCTTGGAGCTATGGCCATAGCCATTAACTCTTGGAAAAGCAACTTACATGCGTAAGGGATGTAAACCTACACGGACAATAAAAAGCCAAAGAATTCAGCACGAGGAAAACCTTGGACTTTGACTATACTAGTAGAAAAGATAAATATGATCATTCACCTGAACAATGTCCGTTTTGTTCTTGCAACCCCTGCACTCGAAAGAATTCTTCTTGAGATTTGCAATAGCTATCAACCCACAGCGCTCACACACATGGACCCTGTATGCATCACTTTGATCAAACAATCTCTCCTTTAGGAAGTGAGCAGCTCCATGAGCAATCATGCAATCTCGTTCCATCTCTCCAAATCGGAGACCTCCATCACGTGAGCGTCCCTCGGCAGGTTGTCTTGTGAGGATCTGCACAGGACCACGGCCACGAGAATGGATCTTGTCATCAACCATATGCTTCAGCCTTTGGTAATATGTAGGACCAAGGAAAATCATTGCACTAAGACGTCTCCCTGTATGACCATTGTACATAGTCTCAAACCCACGCATTTGGTACCCACATTTGTGCAGAGCTTTGCTGATATTATCCACCTGATTTACAGTAGTAAAGATAAAAATTTAAACATGGAAAATATATATCAATCACATTTGTTTTTAAATGAACCTATTAACAAGAATTTTACACACAACAGATACCTGCCCTTTAGTCTAAACTAAATACATGATTAGGTTCATAGTTAAATAGTGAATGGCAAATTGCTTGATTCTGAGCAGACAGTTCTTCATGTATAAACAGCTTACTCACAATACATACACAAATCAAGAACACATAGTCAAATAGTTATTATAGTGCAACTGGATGGGTTACAAGATCAGATAGGAGAGACTGGAAGGAGCTTACTTATGTAAGCACTTCCAATTTCTAGCAAGTATTTATTGTTACACGAGAGAAAAGGGGATGGAAGAATGCTACTTACAGTAACATCTGTAAAAGGAGTTGCATCTCCTTCCTTTCCCATGTGGGCGGCCACCTTACCCATGATACACTCAATAAGCTGACCAATTGTCATTCGGGATGGAATAGCATGTGGGTTGACAATAATATCAGGGGTGATGCCTTCCACAGTCCAGGGCATGTCTTCTTGTGTATAAGTCATACCAACTGTTCCCTTCTGACCATGTCTACTACTGAATTTGTCACCAATCTGTGGTATACGAACAGATCTCACTCTTACTTTCACAAATCTCAATCCATCAGCATTTGTAGTCAGCAGAACCTACAAAATAGCCAAAATATCATAATCAACCAATGCAAGAAAAAATTCTCAGAACTCCAGATTTTGGTAGACATTTTATTTTTGTCAAGCAACTCTTATTTTTAGTAATTAAAATTTAAAACCTCCAATCATTAAGCATTCAGACCACCCAACATGTAACACATTAAATTAAACGAATGTGATGAACATACTTGATCAACCATTCCCGTTTCACTGTGACGTAAGCTTATGCTGTGATCACGCCTCGTGTAACGTAAAGCTTGCCCCTGTGCCTCTTCCTGAGATATTGGGGTGGTCTTTCCAATAATAACATCCTCACCAGATACTCTTGTGCCCTATTTCACAACAAAAAAGTAGTTCTTGTTAAATTTCTTGGGGACAGGCTCCAAAACATAAACTTAGATATGCTTACCGGTGGTGCAAGACCATCATCATCCAGCTTATCATAAGAACCATGCCTCATGCCCTGCAAAATGAAATTCAGTAATAAACCACAAACAAGAAACTGATATGTTTTCAAATAAAAATTGCAAAACAAGAAGAATCATTCTCCACCAACACAATTTCTCACCATGGTGTTAGTTCGATCTGGACGGCCAAAATCTTCTTTGACCAGGGTTCCCATCTTCTTCTCTTCATCTCTGTAAAAGTTAATGCAGCATATCATAAAAATCATAAACACCAATCAAAAGAACAAATATCTAATTACGGGCAGCAAACATACCTGTATGATCGGAAAAAAAGAGATCGAAAAAATCCACGGTCTATTGATGATTGGTTCATGATGACAGAATCTTCTTGATTATAACCAGAATAACAGGCAATGGCTACAATGGCATTCTAATACACAAGGGGTAAGCATGTTAGAATGTTTTAATTATCCACATAATGATAAGAAGATATAAATAAAGAAGCAAGAATTTACAATTCCAGCTGGGAGTTGGCGGAAATGAAGATGTTCCATGGCTCTTGTAGTGACCAGTGGCTTTTGTGGATAATATAAAACATAGGCCAAGGTATCCTAAGTAATGGAGCAAAACCATAAAGTAAAATCCATCATCAAGTAAAATACACAAACAGAAAGAAAAGCAGGCACACATTAATAACAAACAAGTAAACAGTACCATTCGAAACTGGTAGTTGGTAACATATATTCCCATTGCTTGTTTTCCCATTGCAGACTGATAAGTATTACGTGGGGACTGATTACACCAACCAAAGGTAATAAGTGAGATGAATAGTGTGTATTAATCAGAACGAGTACAAAAAAAGCAACACCACCATATTTACCTGATTGTGATCGGGAAATGGTATGATAGAAGCGCACACACCCAAAATCAGAGATGGGTGGATTTCACAATGAGTGTATGTATCGGAATATGCATCTTCTGGGTTGAGCCTAGCTTGTACAAGATCCTATAACATTTATTCAAGAATCACTTTTTGTTGCTTAATAACCTCTTAATTTGCATTAAGATGTTTATATATAAAGGGTGCACTTTTCAAAGCAAGAATGATAACTAACATTAATTGTCATGGAAATCATTGTAGTCTCTTCTTCTTCCGTGTCAATATATTCTATAAAGCCCTTGGACACTAGATCATGCCATCCACCCTCTTCAGGGGATTCCTGAAGCAATTGAATAGTAAGTTAAGGAATTAAACAATATCAGCTCCTAAGAGAGACTATAGTTACTACTGGCTCACCCTCTGTTGTAAAGCATGAATATCCCTCTTCTTTATGAGAAGCCTTTGCTTATCCACAATAAACAAAGGACGACTGCAGCGACCATAATCTGTATATATGCGCAATTCTTTAAGACGGATATCTCTGACAACCCCAACTTCAGTATTAACATCAACCTGCACCACATGAAGAGCCCATCAGATATGAAAACCGCACCACAATTATAACAACATCACAACATCCAAGCAACTTGAACCAATAAAATCCCAAAAGACAATAAAACAATGGCTATCCGGATGGCTCTATAATGAGGTTCAAGAAAGCAACGATTTGAAAATTGACCCATACCATGGCCTCTCAAAACATAATGAATACCCTTAAACATGTTTGATATGTCACAATAAGCAGCCAAATCTGGTCTTGTTAGTAATAAATTGCAGTGCCCTAATAATAGTAAAATGGAAAATAATGCCTCTGGATTTCTTATCAACTACCATCATGATTTATCTTATCTGTCAAGTGATTAATCTCTATAGAGAATTATATACTATTTGCCATTTACTGACAGATTCATTCAAACAAACAAAATAATTGGTTGTCAAATAAAATAAAAAAGCAAAACGATAGTTACCCGACGTCTCAACTTCCTCAATGTTCTCACCAACATATCAGGGTCACGATGGATACCCATCCAGCAACCATTTACAAAAATCTTAGTAGCTTGGGGAATCACTGCAGGAGAAATTTCCTATGTGGAAGGAAAATGAAAAAATTTAAACATGGATATCATAAAGATGAACAAGATAACTTTGCAGGAAAGCCATTAACCTCGAAATTCTCAGTGCCCCATTCTTCCAAAAACTCCAGAATAGGATATGCTGCTGAACCAACTGTTATGTAGACCATCAATGCCAGATTCTTCACAAGTCCACAGGCCTATACAATAGCCCAATCACACTCATAAGTACCATAGAGAAATATGAGTTCCTAGCAAGTAGTACTAATATAGCAGTACGCTTGGAAAGCAAAAATACACACTTGTCCTTCAGGTGTTTCTGCTGGACACATCATTCCCCATTGAGAATTATGCAGCTGTCTTGGTTTAGCCAACTTCCCTGGAATAAAATGGGTAAGGAAGAAATCGATAAAAGAATACAACTTGACAAACAACCAATATTGCAATAGTGCATTACCTGAGTGCATATAAAGAAATAATTGAGAATACATTACCATATTGCCTTAATGATATTAACTTATGCAAGCAATGTAAAAGTGGATAGTCATGAAATTTTACCTTCACGTCCTATTGGGGAATTCAGTCTTCGCAAGTGAGATAAAGTTGACGCAAAAGTTAAACGATTCAGCACCTGAAGCACAATATCAAAATGATTAATCTCATTTCTTCTGTGGAAGATATAGCAAAACAATTTTTACTTGAATCATAATGCAGTAATTTATATTCATACCTGTGAAACTCCAGCTCTGGTCCCTGCAGCATTTGCTTGACCCCAATTACCAGTAGCTAGTGAGTATTTAAGTCCACTTGTGATGGTTTTTGCTTTGATAGCGAATTGTAGATTAACATCTTTCCCATTATCAACACACTACACACATTCACCGGGTACAAAGGTTTACGCTATGCAAAATGAATGCGGCAACAGATGTAATTTGAAGTCGGTACAAACCTTCTGTACATATCCCCTGACATCTCTCGTTAGCTTTCTGAATAGCTGCATCACAAGTTACAGTAGCCTGTAATTGCCTAATTAGAAAGTTACTAACTACATTAAAAGACACACAAAATTAGGTAATCTAATCTAATAATTAAGGGGATATGTATCCATGTACACATCTTTTACACAATTTTATCCTACAACTGTTTCTAAAACTAACCTTCAACTACACCATTATAAAAAATTCCCATCAATCATGGCAGTTATTTACATTTCTTCACCAATTTTCACTTCTAATTATAAAAACACAACTACACACACAAGGCATCGAGAACCTGATTTACCACCAGTATCAATTATATAAATGTTTAGAGATACAAACCATTCTAAAAAGACCCCCAAGTAGAGGGCCAGCCAGATCCAGCCTTTTGTTGCCGTAATGATCCCTATCATCCTCAGCCCTCCGTCCAAGTGCACACAGAAGTAGTCGGTGAATAATATATCTGAGGGACAATGATAATATAATAAGTACTCACTAAGTCATCAACATGAAAACATACAACCTAAAAACAGTAAACTAACCCAAAATAGTAGGCTTTCTTGGTCTCACAATACTCTCCAACCCCTACATGAGGGAGCATCTCCTTTTGGAGGATCTCCTTGGCGTACCTGCAGATTATGATACAAGTGTAACCGTAACTCAAAAAAGGGGGAACACAGATCATCCTCATGTTCATAGAAATCTAACTCAACTCACTTAATTCTCTTTTCCTTGGTTACACCAACAGTTGCTCCTCTTTTCCCAATGTAGTCAAGTGCAACCTGCAGTTGAGAAAAAATTAATAGAAAATAAAAGAAAATTGCTTAAATATAAGTGCATGGAGGAGTGTAATTAAAAAACGTATAGAAGGACACCATATTTCACTAATAATAAAAGTTTGAAATATCTGAAATTAAAAAGAAATAAACATTCCACTGCAAAATCAGATGACATCATATGAAATCGAGTACAGTAAGACAAAAAAAATGTAATATATAAAAGGAAAGAATTTAAGGTAGAATAAGCAGACAGAAGGCTTCACCAAGCTGGAAGAAAAAAAAAGAAAAACAGGAAAAGCAGATTATTTCAGCCCGAGCAAGGAAATAAGTCAGAGACTGAAATGGGCTGGGAGACAATAAAATGCTCTCATAAAAAAAATATAAATTCTAGACTTAAACAAGCGGGATCACAGTGGCTGCAAGCATGTAATATATAAAATTAGCATAACCCACTTGTTGATTTTGAATAACAAACGCTTCTTCCAGGGAAGGACGAAGCAACTCCATCATTTGAGTATCTGAGAAATCGTAGCATATATGTTCGAGTATATCTTTGTCAGCAACAAACCCCAACGCTCGAAACACAATAATGATGGGAATTTCAGTTCGAATATAAGGAAGAGTGGCCCGTATATATTGTCCTGAAGAACCCTGAAGGAGGAAAATCATAAACTCAGACATTAATACAACCCATGACCATGAAAAGCAACTTGCCCCAAGGAAAGTCACATTGCAGAATTAGCATTACCCCTTTGGAACTTGTCCGAGAGAGCATGCGCACAAACATAGTACTGGGCGGTCTGTTCTGGGACTCGGCCATTGACCGGACTTCAGCCACATAAGCATACTTGTTCGGCTGCCTCTTCTTGAACACATACACATGGTTGGTGCTCATCTTCTCCTGAGCAATCAGAACCTTCTCACTCCCATTAATAATGAAATACCCTCCTTGATCATATGGACACTCTCCAAGTTCAGTCAAATCCTTCTCCGAATTCTGGTACAACGTGCAATAGCTAGACCGAAGCATTATAGGAACCTACAAATAACAGCAACAACCAAACAACATTGGGTTTAAGCATAGACAACGAAATCAAAATTAGCCTAATCCAGAATCAAGAGACACACCTTGCCAATGAAAACTTTGGTGAAATACTGAGTCTCGGTGACTTCTTCACCATCGTGCCCCTTCTTGATGACCTTCTTGGAGACATCAACATACAAAGGAGCTGAATAGGTGAGGTTCCTTAACCTAGCAGCCTTGGGAAACAACGTGGCGGTTTCTCCATCAGACTCCGTCATCATGGGCTTACTCAAGTAAATCTGGCCGAAGCTGATTCTGTAAATAGTCTACGAAAACGCAACGAACGAACTCGTTAACCTAAACAGTGCAGAGTAGAAAATATAACAGAAAAGTTGGAAGGTAAAGTGGAGTGAAGGTACCTCGGCGAAATCAGACTGGTGACCCGGATTGTGCTGCGACTCGGGTCGAATTTCGATGTCGGCGGACTCGTCGACGATTTCCTGCATAGTGTTTTGGATGAACTCGTCGAAGGAATCGAGCTGCTGACGAACAAGGCCTTTCTCTTCGAAGTAGGCGGAGATAACGGCCCACGCATCCTCTTGCGTGATATCGTCTTCGTCGTCTTCTTCCTCCATCATTTGCTGCTCGTACTCTTGTTCCTCTTCCAAATCCATGCTTCTTCTCTCTCACTCACTCACTTTCCAAAGATTAACGTTTAATTAAGCTTTTGAAGTGTTCCGTTTTATTTAGTTGGAATCAGAGAACGGACAGTGAAAGCCCTAGCTAAGGTGATTTGGGTTGGGGTTCAGAAAGGAACCATAAAATAGGGTGTGGTCCTTATATAGGGCAGAGCAGTGGCTGGTGGATGTAAAATCCACACTTTCGCTAAACAAAAAAGTCAAATAAGTGAATTATTTTCTTTTTAATGGATGATTTTTTTTTAAATATTCTATTTAGATGTTTGCTTAATTTTTTTAAGTAGATACCGAGAATTTTTTTAATTTAAATAACATTACTTAAAAAAAAAACTTTTAAACATATGCTCGAATGAAATTTTAATTTTAAAATGTAATTCAATCAAACCATAAAAAAATATTTTTATGAATAAATTTATTTTTTTCTAAAAAAAGTAAATTCAAATAAGTTCTATATTAGAGTAAAAGTCTAAAAAAATCATTTTAACTTCTAAATATTTATATTTATAAAAACCTATGTTTATAAAATCAAATTATAAATTAATTTTGAACTGTTAATATTTCTTTCATTAATAACTTTATTTCCAATTATTTAAAAATTTTATCTAAAGATAACAATTTTTTGTAAGTTAGATATGACAATAGTCATTGTTCATTGATTAAAGGATAATTGAAATCTTTGATCCTGTTACTCGCTCCTATGTGAGATATGATAATTTTATTCATAAATATCTATGGATATGTTTATTTTTGATCCTAAATAATTTTTAGTGACATCCATAGAAGAGTCTATAAAGGGATGGTGCAAATGGGCCATAACTTGATGGGCTGAGTCGAAAGACAGTGTCTTGAGGCCCAATCATTAAACACCTTGAAGGAGTGTAGAAGGAAGAGAGAGAGGTAGTTAAGAAAAGGTTGTGGAGCATGGATAAGTAGAGAATGAATGACACCATAGCATGAGCACAAAACACAACCACAACCTCAAACTCAAACTCTTACTCTTCTTATACGTGCTTTGTGTTGTGTGTCAGTTAAGGGAAAATGGGCACTTCAGGTATTTTCTTGATGACCACACATTTGTGCTCACCTTCCAATTCTATTTCCTTCCCTAGCCCATGGCCATGGCCACTTCTCCCTCAACTTCGGACTTCGTCACGCGCTCTTCCTCTTCTCCGAATTCGCTCCTCAGCTTCTTCTTCTTCTTCTACTACCACTACTACTACTTCAGAGCTTACGCCACCAGGTGAAGGAATTATGAGTTTTCAACTTCTTATGTTGTGCCCACTTACTAATTCATCAATGTCACAGAGACAAAATAATAGAATTGACGTTAGTTTACTTCTAAAAGTCTCGTATCTATATTCTTTGATAATGGGCAATAGGATGAATTTTGGCTACATGTACCGTAGTATAACGATAATGATCCACCCCTAGATCGTCAATTGGAAATATTTGTTTTGGTAGATTTAACTCAAGAAGTGGTTAAAAACACTATAGGATATCAAGTGTGTGGCTAAAATATCCCTAGAAAACTTTCTAGACATTTACTCCAACTTGATTAGAGTTGATTTTCTGCTGCCTTCATGCAGATAAACCTACGACGGCTAGTATTGATTTCTCTATAACTGGTGGTGCATATGATTTCGCAAAAGCAACAGCATCACTAACGGATGAGTTAATCTCTTCACCAAAGAAAGTGACTCTTTTAAGGCATGGTCTTAGCACTTGGAATGCAGAAAGTAGGATTCAGGTTCGCATTCTAGTTTTAATTTATTAGCTTTTGGGGTTTGAAGGAATGGCGGGCTTGGTTTGTAAATGCATGGGTGATTATGCTCTCCTTTCTGTTCTCATTCTGAAATGCCTTGTTCATCATTTAAACTATACTGAGAGCTACTTGTTTTTTAGGACTGAAGTTTTTGCTTCTTGTTCATCGTTTTCTGCATCTGCTATCCACTGTCATTAAATTGATTATATGTGCTCAGGGAAGCTCAGATTTGTCTGTATTAACTAAAGTTGGAGAAGAGCAAGCAGAAAGGTGCAAGAAAGCCTTGGAAAATATAAACTTTGACAAATGTTTTGCAAGTCCAATATCTCGTGCCAAGGTTAGGGCCAGTAAAATTTTAATATTGCCTAATACCGCTCATCATTGTATTAAAATGGGTTGTTTGATGTAGCAAACTGCTGAAATTGTATGGCAAGGCAGGGAAAAGCCATTGGTTTATCTTGATTCACTTAGAGAGATACCTCTATATCACCTTGAAGGCATGACAAATGGTGAGACTGCCTCTGCTCTACTTGAAAATTCTGATAAAGTATGTTTTGATATGTCTGTGGCTTTAGTTATATATTATAGGAACATGGATTTGGCATGTCTAAAGCAATGAGAAAGTAAAAATATTAGTATATCCATCCTTGATCTGAATTAAAGTCCTACATTTGAATCAAGAGTGGAAGCACCTTTACTTAGTCATTTCACACTCCTTTTCAGTTTAGAGGAGTCAAATCTATATTTTACATTGCATTTCTCATATTAATGTTGCCTGTTGAGAACTTGAGATGCTTCAGTTGATTATTATAATTATTATTTACTGTTAACTTTTGTTCCTTTCGATAGGAAAAATAACTTCACACCTGTCAAAGTTAATGATACCGAGTTTTGAAATTGTTTTCATTTTACATCATGTTTCTATCTGTATCATTCCCACCATTCTTTATAATTAACTAAATCAGTATGTTCCTCATTTGGAGGCAGTGGATGCTAAGCGAATATATCCCAAAGAGTATACAACTTGGAGAGAAGAACCGGCCAATTTTATCATGAATGGTAGATATCCTGCACGAGATCTCTGGATAACTGCAAGAGATTGTTGGAAGGAAATGTTGTTGTCGCCTGTAAGATTTCTTTGTAGTTGATAATAGTTTCGCTAGTAATGATTTGAAAGTGAAGTACAACATTTACCTTATTCTTCAGGGAGAAAACTTTCTGGTTGTGACTCACAAATCTATATTGAGGGCATTAATTTGCACTGCTTTAGGCCTTGGCCCAGAGAGGTAATGTTGTCTATGCAATTAAATATTTAAACTGATCTTGGACCCACTTAGTAAAAAATGTACTTTGATTCTAATTTAGTTTAAATAACATGCACTTTTACTAGTTATTAACAAATGAAAAATCTTTAGTATGACTTTTAAAATAATTATTATAAAGGTCAACAAACTTACTATACATAACAAGGGTCAGTGGTTTCATGGCAATATAAAAATCTCTCCACTGTCAATACTGTGTTGACATTGATTCTCAGCCGTGTATAGCTTGCTTGAAATTTCAAGTGCTGATTATGAAATTAAAATATTTAAACTGATCTTGGGCTACTTACTAGGTGAAAAATGTACTTCTGATTTTGATTTTACTGGCTATTCTGCTAGTTAAGCTTTCAGCTTTGATGACTTTCATTATCTCTTTTAGGCTTCATGAGTTCATTGGTAATTTTATCATGATATTGCTGTTGACCACGACATATGTAGAACCCATCTTTTCAGTCACACACTCTAATCAGCATCCTCCAAGAGAGGTCCTGTGCTAAATACAGTTTATTAGTAAACTTTGTCACACAGTGTGCTTCATCTGTTAACTGTGACACATATATCAAGTTGCATTTCAATTTTGGCACATTAACATGTGCTACACTTCCTTTACATGTGCTACACTTCCTTTACCTTCTGTACAGATGTTCTTGTCTTGGTTCATTGCTTCCTGCTTTAGCTCATGTGCAATCACCCCACCAACCTGGATATCCAATAATTTTAGAACACCCATTTGATCATGTCTTGTTTTCCACAGTGAGAATACACAAGTGTATTATCTTTTTCCTCTCTTCCACCCTTGCTTTTGGATCCTGCTGGCATGGCAAGACCCACGACCATTCCCTTTTCCTCCTTGAATCTGGTTATGGTTTTAATTCTCTCCTCCTGCACCATAATTGCATAGATTTGATTTGATGAAGACAGGGGGTCTGTTGCCAACTCACTTGACCGCACTGATCCATAGCTGGAATCATCAAACCCCATTTGGAATTGATGAACCTTCTCCTCCTCTCCGTTTTTCGATTTTGGACACCACACCGCATTTGCATTTGCTACACATGCGCAATTTGCTCATAATTGGCCAATTCATCCCACAATGTTTTCAGTTCACCACACTGCCCCACCACGCTCAATCCCCATTGTTTGCAATCTGCCAATTCCGCCTTTAGTTGTTGGATTCTTGGCCTATTCACAACTGAAAAATGTTCTTTAATATCTTCCCACAAGTCTTCCACATACATCATAGTGGAATGCAAGTTTGTTTCAATCATGTTTTATATCCCGGACATGATCATGGATTGGACTGGCCAGAATCTTCCTTCTCAGGTGCATCCTTTTCAGTTCTTTGTAGGTTCCATCTATGAAACCCCACTTTCGAGCAGGTAAAGATTTGTTCCACCATTCTGAGTTTTCTCCTTTCCTTCTTCCGCCATCACACAAATGCAGAACTCCCTGGCAACATTGTTTGGATATCAGAGTTAAGGATGCCCTCATACCATGCTAAAGTAATTTAGTAATCTTCTTGTTCTCATTGATCAAAATGTCAAGACCTCTTGCATGTGCAGCATGAAGGCAACACTCTGATTCTCTGCCATATCTTGCAGTTAACATTGTTCATAATGTGCAGGTTTCGTTCAATTGATCTCAACAATGGTGGATTATGTGTCTTCAACTTCAATGTCAAAGGAGAAGCAATGCTTAAGGGTTTAAATATGACGGCTCACATGTACAGTGATCATGTCTATCCTGGTTAGTGCAAACTTACATGCCAAAGACAACACTTGCCATTTTTATCGGTAATTGAAATATACCATGGAACAACACCGGTGAAGATCTGATGTGGAATTTTTCGTTTTAATTATATGAACTTCCGATTCTTTGGCAAGTGGGTGGGTCCAACCAGGAAGCAGGGGGATTTGAATTTTCACTCAGCCCTCTCTCCCTTTGATATATAAACGTATAGGAATGGAGAGACTGAAGTATAATTTGAGAAAATGAATTACGTGATTTCCAACGTTCGTTATATGTATGGAGTTTATCCAATCTCCTCATTTTTCAATAATATTATTTGATGTCACGATGTGCAAATCTAGGAAACTCATCATTTTTTACGAGGAGTACTGTTTAATGCTCTATACTTTATTTTACATGAAGATTTATGTTTTATGGCAGAGTAAAAATATATTGTGTGGGGATGAGAAGCTTCAACTGCAAGCAATGTTGGTGTTGCAGTAGGTTAATAATGAACATTTATTGATGCTGGTGATATTTGTAATGATTGAATTTCCACAATTGAATTAAAATGTATTTATATATAACGTCTTTTGGAGGTATGAGAATAGACATAGGTGGCGATGTTAATGTTGGCGTGCGGATAAGGTAAGAAGAGCACACACAGCCTTTTCAGATTGAATTAATGCGTGATGTGTATGTGAGGAAATGTTATATTATATGGTTGCGTACGCTGCTGTAATGTTTGTTTGGCATGGAATTCAATCAGACGGTATTCAATGCATGCAACTTTAAATTAGACAATGTGGGCCAACACAAGATAACGTTTGTTAATATTATTTGCATTGTGCCCATTACTATAATGAGACAAGATCAACTTTGGCCCTAGGAATGGAACACGATCATTCTTTGCTTTGTATGCTCTAATCGCATTTCACACAACAGTGTACGGATTGAAGGATGCGTAAGAACTTGGATTAGTAAATATAGTAACTTCTAATATAGTTACTAATTTATAATTAGTTGATCGATGTATATTTTTTTCATATGCCATGCAAAACGATTTTTTAAATTCAGACTCAGATACTTAACAACTGTTGAAGAGATCTACATAATTTAACTTTTGTGCGTTGTGATTAAGTGAGTGGTCAGACTTAATAATAATGAAAACAAGATTCTTAATTAGAAAATGGCGAATGCTATTCTATTCTAATCCTTTTGAGTCTGATTAGGTCCAAAGTTGTAATAAATGATTGTCATAAAGGAAATGAAAGAAAGTGGGAGTTACATTTTCAAAGACAAGGAAGGGACACTCCACGATCCATTTAGGCTAAAAACTTCATCTGTAGCAGGCCACGTGCTGCACGTGTCACCGCGTAGAACACAGATATTCTCACGCATCATCTGAATAAAAAAAGTTGTAAAAGGAGATTCTCAGACGGTGTCGTTTTACTAGAATCCAGATAAATTCAAAATCAAATGCCCACGTGGGACACATCACAGCCATCGTTAGTATCATCAGGAAAAGGGTCCCTAATGCAGTGCGGGACCCACCATACAGGGGCGCGTCGTTTCATGCTATTAACTGCTTATTACCATTTTGCTCAAACATTAGTAATGTTGGTCAGACATTTGAATCCCCGTTCAAAAGCATTGTCATTGGAGCGTGCGCCACACGCTGCTCCAAATCGCGTAGAGCCAAAAAGACCAGCAGTCAGATAAAAGTTTCAGTTCTTTTTCTTCTACGTTTGCAACTCCTCCTCGCTCCAACTCCTCGGAGTCTACTGAAACTGAAACCGCTTCTTCCAAAGCAAAACCCAACGATAAATTGAAGAGAAAATGAAAGGCAAAGCAATAAAACGCGATAACCTCAAGAGACAAAATGCCTCCCAAAGTGGTTTAGTAAGTAACTAACCGTTTAACTCCATTTCCGCTTCTGTCGCTATGAGTTTAAGACAGCGTCCAGTCACCGCGCGGCGCGGCGCTGGTAACCTTCCGCCGCCGGTAAACTCCGTCTACAACATTATCCCAGTGCACGACCTCTGGAACGACCACCCGTCGCTGCGATATCCAGAGGTACGCGCGGCTGCGGCGGCGCTACGCGCCGTCGGAGACCTCCCGAAGCATCAGTTCATGCGGTGGGAGACGGGGATGGACCTTCTGGACTGGCTCCGCTTGCTGTTCGGGTTCCAAATAGACAACGCGCGGAACCAGAGGGAGCACCTGGTTCTCCACCTCGCCAACTCGCAGATGCGCCTCGACCCGCCGCCAGCGATCGTTGACGCGCTCGACCCCGACGTGCTGCGGCGCTTTCGGCGGAAGCTGCTACACAACTACTCCGCATGGTGCTCGTACCTCGGCCTGAAGTCGAACGTGCTGCTCGCGCGCCGCCGCGACCCGACCGATCTCCGGCGCGAGTTGGTGTACGTTGCGCTGTACCTTTTGGTTTGGGGAGAGGCCGGTAACCTTCGTTTCACTCCGGAGTGCATATGTTATATTTACCATTTCATGGCGAAGGAAGTTAATCTTGTTATCGATGAACACATCGATCCTGATACTGGTCGTCCTTTTATGCCTACGGTTTCTGGTGAATTGGGGTTTTTAAAGTCTGTGATTATGCCAATTTATAATACTATTAAGGTTGAGGTTGATAGTAGCAGAAATGGAAAGGCTCCGCACTCTGCATGGAGAAATTATGATGACATTAATGAGTACTTTTGGAGTAGAAGGTGTTTGAAGAGGCTCGGGTGGCCTTTGAATTTTGATAGTAATTTCTTCGGGACTACTCCGAAGGAGAAGCGCGTAGGGAAAACTGGTTTTGTGGAGCAGAGGTCGTTTTGGAACGTTTACAAGAGTTTTGATAGGCTTTGGGTGATGCTGATTTTGTTCTTTCAGGCAGCGATTATTGTTTCTTGGGAGGGTACCACTTATCCGTGGCAGGCCTTGGAGAGAAGGGATGTGCAGGTGAAGATGTTGACTGTGTTTATCACTTGGAGTGCTCTGAGGTTGCTTCAATCTGTTCTTGATGCCGGGACACAGTATAGCTTGGTTACTAGAGAGACAACTTGGCTTGGAGTGAGGATGGCGCTGAAGAGCATGGTTGCCATAACGTGGACTGTTTTGTTTTCGGTCTTTTATGGAATGATTTGGATTGAGAAGGGTTCAAGTTCAATCTGGTCTGATGCAGCCAATCAGAGGATTATGACATTTCTTAAAGTTGTCCTTTTCTTTGTTATCCCGGAGTTGTTGGCATTGGTGCTGTTTGTGGTGCCATGGTTGAGGAACGTCATTGAGGAATCAGACTGGAGCATAGTATATTTGTTGACGTGGTGGTTTCATACTCGGATTTTCGTGGGCCGGGGTGTGAGACAATCGCTTATAGATAATGTAAAGTATACTGTATTCTGGGTAGCAGTATTAGCTTCCAAGTTTTCATTCAGTTATTTTGTTCAGATCAAGCCTCTAGTTGCTCCAACAAAGGCTCTTTTGAATCTTAGGCACATTTCTTACAAATGGCATGAGTTTTTCAACAACACCAACAGGGTAGCAGTTGTCTTACTGTGGTTGCCAGTTGTTCTTGTATACTTCATGGATTTGCAAATATGGTATTCAATTTTCTCCGCCTTTTATGGTGCAATAATTGGTCTGTTCTCGCATTTGGGTGAAATTCGGAATGTAACACAACTCAGACTTAGATTTCAGTTCTTTGCCAGTGCCATGCAGTTCAATCTGATGCCAGAGGAGAAGCTGCTAACTCCACAAGCTACACTGTTAAAGAAGCTTTACGAAGCTATCCATAGGTTGAAACTGCGATACGGACTTGGTCAGCCCTTCAAAAAGATTGAATCAAGCCAAGTGGATGCTACCAGATTTGCCTTAATATGGAATGAGATTATGCTAACTTTTAGGGAAGAAGATATCATCAGCTATCGAGAACTTGAGCTCTTGAAACTGCCGCCAAATTGTTGGAATATTAGAGTTATTCGATGGCCATGTATCCTTCTCTGCAATGAGCTACTGCTTGCTGTCAGTCAGGCTAAAGAGCTAGAAAATGAGTCTGACTGGTCTCTTTGGTTGAAAATATGCAAGAATGAGTATCGTCGGTGTGCTGTCATTGAAGCTTATGACAGTATTAAATATTTGTTTCCCATGATTCTTAAAGCTGAAAAAGAAGAGTATTCCATTGTGACCAATATATTCAGGGTCATAGACGACCACATTCAGATGGGGAAATTAACAGAAGCATACAAGATGTCTCGGCTACCTCAGATACATGCTAAGGTGAGTGAATTTGTTCAGCTTTTGATACAATCAGAGAGAGACATGAATAAGGCTGTAAATTTATTGCAAGCTTTGTACGAATTATTTGTTCGTGAATTCCCAAAGGCGAAGAAGACCATCAACCAGCTACGTCAGGATGGTCTGGCACGACAAAGTTCCACAACTGATGAAGGACTGCTCTTTGAGAATGCTATAACTTTTCCTGATGCTGGAGATGCAGTCTTTTCTGAGCAGCTCAGACGATTGCATACAATTCTTACTTCTAGAGACTCAATGCACAATGTCCCATTGAATCTTGAGGCAAGACGCCGAATTGCCTTCTTTACCAATTCTTTGTTTATGAACATGCCCCGTGCTCCCCTTGTTGAGAAAATGATGGCTTTCAGTGTTTTGACCCCATACTATGATGAGGAAGTATTGTATAGCAAAGAGGCTCTCCGAAAGGAGAATGAGGATGGTATTACTACCTTATTTTATCTGCAAAAGATTTATGAAGATGAATGGAAAAATTTTATGGAAAGGATGCAAAGAGAAGGGTTGAAAGATGAGGATGATATCTGGACTACAGAAAAGGCCAGGGATCTCCGCCTTTGGGTATCTCATAGAGGTCAAACTTTGTCTCGCACAGTTAGGGGGATGATGTATTATTATCGGGCCCTTAAGGTGCTAGCGTTCCTTGATTCAGCATCTGAAATGGACGTGAGACAGGAACCAGAACATACTGTTTCACATGTTTCAACAAACCAAAACAGCAGTTTAAATGGCCTATCCACAAATGGGCCTTCATCTTTACAGACAAATCTCAGGCCGGCAGATAGCAGCGTCTCTATGTTATTCAAGGGACATGAATATGGGAGTGCTCTGATGAAGTTCACGTATGTAGTGGCATGCCAGATGTATGGGCACCACAAGGCTGACAAGAATCCCCGTGCCGATGAGATATTGTATTTGATGCAAAAAAATGAAGCCCTTCGAGTGGCTTATGTTGATGAGGTTTCTTTAGGGAGGGAGGAGACTGAATATTACTCTGTTCTTGTGAAGTATGATCAGCAGTTGAAGAGTGAGGTTGAGATTTACCGGATCCGGTTGCCTGGTCCTTTAAAACTTGGTGAAGGGAAACCAGAAAATCAGAATCATGCCATAATCTTTACACGGGGCGATGCAGTTCAGACCATTGATATGAATCAAGATAATTATTTTGAGGAAGCTCTCAAAATGCGGAATCTGCTAGAGGAGTTCAATGCGAACTATGGTGTTGGCAGACCAACCATTTTAGGGGTCCGAGAAAATATCTTCACAGGATCGGTTTCCTCACTCGCATGGTTCATGTCAGCTCAAGAGACAAGCTTTGTGACACTAGGTCAGCGTGTTCTGGCAAACCCTTTGAAAGTACGAATGCACTATGGTCATCCGGATGTATTTGACAGATTCTGGTTCTTGGGTCGTGGTGGAATTAGCAAGGCCTCCAGAGTGATCAATATCAGTGAAGATATTTTTGCTGGTTTCAATTGTACCCTGCGAGGTGGCAATGTTACACATCACGAATATATACAGGTAGGCAAAGGAAGAGATGTTGGTTTGAATCAAATATCCATGTTTGAGGCCAAGATTGCTAGTGGCAATGGTGAGCAGGTCCTGAGCAGAGATGTGTACCGTCTAGGTCATAGATTAGACTTCTTTCGCATGCTTTCAGTGTTCTACACGACCATAGGATTTTATTTTAACTCGATGGTTATTGTACTGATGGTTTATGCCTTCCTTTGGGGCCGCCTTTATATGGCTCTCAGTGGAATTGAAGGTGCAGCCCTGGATAATGCTACCAACAATAAAGCCCTTGGTGCAGTTCTAAATCAGCAGTTTGCTATCCAGGTTGGTATTTTCACTGCACTCCCAATGATTGTTGAAAACTCTCTGGAGCATGGGTTCCTTCCTGCTGTTTGGGACTTCTTGACGATGCAATTGCAGCTTGCATCACTATTTTACACATTCTCTTTGGGGACTCGCACACATTTCTTTGGTCGGACTATACTTCATGGTGGTGCTAAGTACCGAGCCACTGGTCGTGGTTTTGTTGTGTCACACAAGAGTTTTGCTGAGAACTATAGACTATATGCTCGAAGCCATTTTGTGAAGGGTATTGAACTTGGGGTTATTTTAATTGTGTATGCTGCTCATAGTCCCTTGGCAAAGGATACTTTTGTGTACATAGCTATGACAATCTCAAGCTGGTTTCTTGTTGTTTCATGGATAATGTCTCCTTTTGTCTTTAACCCCTCTGGATTTGATTGGTTGAAGACTGTATATGACTTCGAAGATTTTATGAATTGGATATGGTATCCAGGTGGGCCCTTCAGAAAGGCAGAATATAGCTGGGAAACATGGTGGTACGAGGAGCAAGACCATTTAAAAACAACCGGTATATGGGAAAGCTGTTGGAAATCATTTTAGACCTTCGATTCTTCTTCTTTCAGTATGGCATTGTTTATCAGCTAGGTATTGCAGGTGGAAATACTAGTATAGCTGTTTACTTGTTGTCTTGGGTAGTCATGGTTGTGATTGTTGCCATTTATATCACCATAGCATATGCCAGGGATAAATATGCTACAACGGAGCACATATACTATCGATCAGTTCAGCTTCTTGTAATTCTAGTCACCGTTCTTGTAGTTTTCCTCCTACTGGAGTTTGCTCATTTAAAATTTGTTGATCTCCTATCAAGCTTTTTGGCATTCGTTCCAACAGGATGGGGAATGATTTTAATAGCCCAGGTGCTGAGGCCATTTCTGCAGACAACTAAAGTGTGGGAGACTGTTGTTTCCTTGGCTCGTATATATGATTTGCTGTTTGGCATAATTGTTATGGCTCCAATGGCTATATTCTCATGGTTACCTGGATTTCAATCAATGCAAACTAGAATTCTCTTTAATGAAGCTTTCAGCAGGGGTCTTCAGATATCTCGAATAGTTAGCGGCAAGAAGTCTGTTTAAGGTGGTGATTGGAGGTAACTTTTACATCATGTTCTGTTTCTTTATAATATTTTAGTCCATATTGAATATGAAGACACCAGGATATTTGTAGTTGCTAAGTAAGTAATTAGTAACACTGAAGCTGAATTTTATACCAAGTAAACTACAATTTATCGTGGTGTATAGAGATTGGGAAGTTAATGCTTGAAACAGTTTGCTATTGAGTTAACCCATGCATTCGTGAGATAATATGCATGTGCAGGTCGACCCAAAATAAAAGGGGCTACTGTGCCGAGTTGCTGAGATGTGTTTCTGTATATTCCCAGGTGGTAGTATCAACATGCTAGTGGACCAGTACAAGTTACCAGTCTCTAACACAATGTTGAGGACCACTAATGGCAAGTCAAAGCTCGTTGTATGCGTGCAAATGGATTCCTACAGATAAACTCGTGTATGTACACATAAAAAACAAAACAGTTGTTTCTTAACTCAATGACAACAAAATTTAAAGCAGCACTTTCCATGTAACTTATTAAATATTTGATTATTTTTTTTAATAGGGTCAATGTTTTATCGAGTGTATCTAAAGTTGTCCATTTTGGGTCATCCAAGTTCTCTCTTTGTTAATTGCTATAAATTGTTCTTTTTAGCATGCTGCAAATATTTGTGAAAGTCGGATAAAATATGCGCATGCCTTTCACATTACCTAAAGATATGTCTGTGCATATTAATGTTAATGTTGATTACTATGTAAAGTTAGATATATCAGTATCTCTATCTTTCTTTAACCGTAGCCTTAATAATCACATATTTGTATTTCATAGAATTTCTTTAATTCTGATTCAAATGTGGTTATTTATTTTCAGGTTATGCTATGTGAAAACGTAAAGTAGGTTTTGCTTTCTTTCAGTGACACTCCCATTGGCACGATTCATTAAGGAAGGAGTCTGATTGTTGCCCTGTAATTTTGCTGCAACACAAGTTGTGAATCTCTGCAGTTTAGCATTGGAGGATTATCAGATGTTTTGCCTGTCCGCCGTTTTCTGTACATCCTGTTCATATTTAGTGCAACCAACTCTAACAGAACACGACATTGCCACTGAATCAACCATATTTTAGGTTTAACATTATTAATCAGCATCTAGCACCTCTTGATGAAAACGCGTGTTGGCGATTTTGAATTTAAATTTTATAATCGGAAATAACCTAAATGGCTCTTAAGTAGAAAACTTACTACACTTTTTCTTCAATTAATTCCAGTGACCGGAAGGATTTTCCCTTTAAGGAAAAACTTATTTTGTGGAAGTTATTTTTATATAGATCTCATATAACTCGTATTTAGCAATAAATTAGAAAAGGAAAATCATTTCTGAAGAACTTAATTTAAATATATTCATAGTTTACGTTTGAATGGTGTTATTTAATTATAAGCTATCCTGAATAATATGATTGTTTAATTTTATAGCAATTATTAATTGTTAAGAGGGAATTTTTAATTGATTGATATATACATATATATATATATATATATATAC
>Ga0123340_1000896_pt1 | contig 22820 bp, 29 predicted proteins | sample SirMexnodulemix_FD_89961 | JGI IMG/M metagenome (GOLD analysis project Ga0123340, IMG submission 89961) | Root nodule microbial communities of legume samples collected from Mexico - Siratro Mexico nodule mix | ecosystem: Host-associated > Plants > Roots > Nodule | place: Mexico: Nepantla...
AATTTTTTATCATAAATCTAAAATAGAATTTACATGTTCAAAAATATTTATTTATTATAGTATAATGTATACATTTAAAAGTGTTCATTTATTATAAACTTTGATGGTACATTTATTTCATCTAATGCACATATTAAAATTAATTAAAAATGTAAAAGTAAATAAATAAATGAAAAACGTTTTCTCTGCATGTGCTACGGCCCAATAGAAATCACGAAAGCCCATCTTGAGCCGAAGAGTGATGGAAGAAAACAAAAACCAACAAAGGATGCGTATATAAGTCACGGGTTTCCCTTCATATCAGACCCTGTTGCTGTTCCCTCTTCTAGTAGCCGCAGTTGCCAAACTCTTCACCAAGAAGAGGTAACGGCAGCGAACACTGCGTTTTCCACGCGCTTCCTTCCTTTTTTTCTCAGCGTTGCCAAAGCGCTTCTGTAAGCGTTTTCCGTTTGATCTATAGTTGCATTTTGTGGTTTTTAATTTATTCTAAGGGCCGTGGGTTTATGCCTTTTGCGATTTCCGCTTTTTTGTTCTTGTGGTAGGTCTGTTAGGGTTTCTGTTTGGGTTCTTGGAAGAGCATGGTGGGGGTCCGGGTAAGTAATGAGAAAGAACTTTCCGTTATGGAGAAAGGTGCTTACAATGATTCGCAGTTAGTCACTCACTTCAGAGGTGTACTTGTTGCAGTCACAACGGTAAGCTTGTTAACTCATATACGAAGAACAATTCAAAATGACTGAATATTATTTTGTATTATCCGTGCCTAATTATGCATCCCTGACAGATGGAACAGACCAAATTTTATAAACTGAGCTCTACAACAGATTTCCTAGAAAATATTTAGCTATATCACATACTAACAAGACTCCTAAATGTAGATAGCAAAACTGAAAGGATGAAAAAAAAATCAACTGACCATAAACTAACAGATTATTGCTAACATAATATAATGGAAAAAAGAAACATGTAACTTCAAATATATATATTTTTTGACTCAGTCAACAAATCCTCCACGTGCTCCTTGCAGCAGTTTATTTCGGAATCATCTAGTATGCCAGGATGACTTTGTTATAATATCTTCTAAGTTTTCTTTTGTACTACAATAATCCAGCTCAATTACACCATCATTGCATAATCTCTCAAGAAAAAAAACCTGACATCAATGTAGGAACATTATCACAAAATATCACATGCTAACAATGGTCTGGATGCTCCAAACTCTTCTCATCCAAACACATTGACATGCAGATAATAAGCTGTTGCAATAAACAAGGCTTTAGTTCTAACCAAGGTTGCTTCTTTGACGTCACACCACCCCATGTATAATATGTGTTTTTTCTATCTTCATGATCTTTTATAATCATTGTCAGTATAAGCAAACGTTCTTGATTTTGACTAGCCTTATAGAAAAATAGTAGATTTTGAGTGTTTTGTAAAAATTTCAAAATTCACTGTGCAGCGATCCTCCTTTGGGTGATCCATAAAGTGACTGATTGACTGACATAATGTTAGTTTTATAGCTCTTGACTTGGTGATAAATGTTTGATCCAAGACACTATGGCTGAAGTGACCATAAGTGCTAATCTTGAGCTGGTGGTACAAAACTGACCGTGCAAAGTTGGGAAACAACAATCATGCTATTGGTGCTCATAGAGATTTCGAAAAGAAGTCCCTTTTCATGAAACACTCTACACTTATTTTGCTTTGTTTCAAGACTCAATATTTTCAGTAGAAGTTACACCACACTAAATAAATTATTTTTAACTCAGGCACACAAAATACATCACCAACCAAATGAGTAACTCCTTTAATCAAATATATGGGCTTGACTACAATAATACTTTCTCTATGGTAACCAAAATGACTACTGATAGACTTTTGTTTGCAATGGTTGCTATTTGTCATTGGCCTCTTCATCAATTAGATAATAAGAATGCTTCTCTGCATGGAGATCTTGAGAAAGGGGCCTAGAGCAACCTCCTAGGTTTGTTGCTCAAGGGCAGTCTAGTTAGGTTTGTAAAAGCTCTCTCTATGGCAAGCAATCTCCACGTGCTTGGTTTGGAAAGTTCACCCCCACATTGTTCAAACCTTTGGACTGAAATGCAGTGAGGCAGATCAATTTGTTTTCTATTGTCATACCTTCCCTGAAAATGAGTGTATCAGTTGAATTTTGTACCATAAATAACTTGCTTCCTTAGTAGTTTCAACATAATTTGCTTTGCTGCCTTGTGGTGTTTTTGGACATTCATATTGTTCAAAATCATGGCGGTAATAACACCTTATTATAGCCTTGTCCACTGATTGTTTTGAGTACAACTTCATTAATTGCCTCCTAAGTTTTCTTCTCATTCTCTATCTATACAACATCGAGTGTATGTTTGGGAATCCCTAGATCAATAAGATTCCAATATTCTTTCAACCTGAAGAAGTCTATTCTCGTGTAGTTTCTATGCCATGGTCGAAGTCTGTTACTTCCCTATGCTAGAAACCCCACCTGCTTTGATACCAGATGTTAACTCAGGTATGAAAAACAATTTAAAATGAATGAATATTATTTTGTATTATTCATTCATAATTGTGCATCCTTGACAAATGAAAGAGGTCAAGCTTTATAGACTTAGCTCTACAACAAACTTCCTAGAAATCAGCTAGCTATGTCACATACTAACAACACACTCCTAAATGTAGATAGCAAAACAAAACCAAGAAAGAAAAGGGTAACATAACAGAAGAAATGTGGATAATGAACAACAATAACATAACTTCAAATATATTTTTTGACTCAGTCTACAGAGCTATTCTAGATTTTGGAAATTGTTATAGGTTCTTTTCAATTCAATTTTTATCTTTCTACTAACAAAGGAAATAAAAGATGAATTGTTGTGGCTCAGGGTGATAGAGAGAATTACGATGAGCTTGTTGGTTATTTGCACCCAAAGAAGAATCTTAGTCCCGATGAAGTTGCATTACTTGTGGTAGGTTACTGAGTTAAGGATCATAACAAAGTGAAATGTTGTTGCGTAGTTTTGGGAGCTTAAATCTAGAAGCCATTGTGCTAATCAAGTTTTGTAATGTTACAACCTACTGATGCAGACAACATTGAAGGCACTCTCTGGAGCAGTGTCCTATATAGATTCTGTCCATCACGAATCCCTTCTCTTTGCTGTAAGATTCTATTGCAGTTTTCCATGTCGTGTTTGGGACTTCAAATTTCTTCCTCAATGGGGGATGATTTGAGGATATGATTGATTTTGATGGAATTTTTGTTCAGGTTTCAAGAATGAGCCTCTGGAATTATGGAATTGAGGTTATGGATGCACTGCTGGAACTCATTGTATCCTTGGTACATAATGTTTTTGCATCACCACTGGATCTTAGTAATTATAGAGCTAATTGTGGATTTCTTTTAATATGAGGCTTATGTCTTTTTCTGCAGGCTGCTTCCAATGGAAAATACATTGATTGGTGTTTGGAAATGCTTGTGAAACATTTTGTGCCTCCTTTTTACCTCTTAGATTCTCTGAAACAGGAGAATGCAATTGATAGGAAATATAAAGTTCTGTCTCGAGTGCACGCGGCTTTGAAAGATATAGCTGATTTGGTGCCTCTTGCACCCTTGCGACTATCTCCTATAGTTGTCCAGAATATGCCTAGTGTCTTTAGTAATGAGCCTGTGAGTTCATACAATTTTCTCTAGAGGCTACTAAGTGAATTTGTTTTGTATTACTATCATGTGATGATGTATATATTAGCTTGATGCCAATTGGTCATTATATATTTTTTGATTGTCAATTATGCATTCAGTAATCAGTATATGAACTGTTCACTACTTTTACCTTGTGTGCATATTTGGCTAGCTTAGGGGCACTATGAATTATGTAGGCTGTATTAAGACTTTATGTCGTTGTTCTTGAATTATTTAATATCATAAAGTATGGTGGTTATTTTCTTTAGTTTTACTCTTTAGTGTGTATTTTGATTTAAAAATAGTATGTAGAAGCACATTATTTTGTTGATATAGACTATGGAGAGGTTGTCTAGTGCTAACTTATTCAAAATTTTGTAACATCTTTTACATCAGGGTTCACATTTTTTTTTGCCTGTAGGAGATTGTCATGTATGTTGAGAATATGTTAAAGCTGGAGAGTGGTGCAGTTGGAGAAACTGTTGGTTCTACGATGCTGCCTGCTCTTGTGGATAGGTTGCTAGAGTTGGATGTAAGTTAACCTAATGAACTCTTTTTGTCAAAGAAAAGCTGGGTCATTTGGCCTTCCTTATAGTTCTTTTTGCTAGTTGTAGGTGGAAATTGGATGGGATGGTATCTTGCAAGAAGACGGAGGCATATTTGATATGGAGTTAGAAGATATTTCTAAATTATCAGACGACTATCAGAATTTTGATAGTATGGTATGTTTATTATTTATTTGAAATTCATGTTGTGGTTTAGTGATGGAACAGTACTTGGAAATTTAAAATGACCGAGCTGAGTTTATTTGGTTAGCTCTAAAAAATAAAGCCAATTTAATTAGATTTGCTTGAAGAAGAAAATTCTTTTATTCATATCCTCGACTCTGTATTGGTTGTCTGGTTTATGTCCATTTTTGTATTTTTATTTGTGTTGTGAAGTTGTTTAGTTTCTTACTCCTAATGCGTTGTCTTATGACTTTTTTGACTTAACTTTACAGTCTCAGTCAGAGTTGTTAAATAGGAAAAATTTGCAAGGCAACCTGGTTGTTCAAAAATTAGATAGCCTCATTGTGCTGGCTTTCTTGCACCTTGAATCCTGTCAAGTAGTGGCCGTTTGACTGAGGTATTTCCATCTATAAAATTACACATATAGTGCACATCAGGGGGCACGCTACATATTCAAACAGTTCATCAACATGGCTTCATAGTAATATACTTCTTTGTTATCTTTGATTAGGTATTCGATATTTTACTACCTTCATTTCAGAGAACTGTATTGAATGCATACAACTCAAAATTTACCCAGGTACTTTTGTTTAATCATTACTCTTTCTAACCTGTCTTATGTTTCTTGCTTGCACTATTTCTGAGAATTGTGTTCTCATTAGTGCCCTATATTTGTTCCAGTTTGTGATGTTCTATGCGTGTGCATTGGACCCTGAAGGTTGTGGTGTGAAATTTGCTATGGTTCTTGCAGATATGTTTGGTTGTGATGTTAATCCCACTATTACAAGGTACTTGTGTTAAAAAATTAAATCCACCCAATCCACCAGGTTTAATGATGAACTACATAGATGTGATGGGACTTATGTATGCAGCTGTGAAATTTGGCAAAATTGGTTTTTACTGCCTTAGTGTGTTCTTTCATTTTATGACGTCTTGGTAATCAATAATGATCAAGTTACAGCAATGATGAACTCTGTCTTTGGTTACTGCCGCAGCTTGAATGATAACCCCTTAAAACTTTGTAAATATACTGTTATACGGCTTGATGAGGCTATTTTATGCAACATAATTCTATTCTGTTGTAAAAATGAGTTATGCATTCTGCTACTACTAAACATGGAATGCTTTTTTATCATAATAAATGAACATTGTCATGTGGTGCATAAATTTGTGTTATTAAACTGTAAATATTTTTTTATAATCATATTCATAGAACATTTGACATTGGTTATTGTCTTCTTCGTTGCAGGATGAGTGCTGTTACTTATCTTGCTAGTTACCTGTCTCGTGCAAAGTTCCTTTCTGCTGCATTAGTCACTACCATCATACAAAGGTTTGGAAACATTTTTAATATCCACTGTTCATTATGACCAAATAAGTTTTCTTTGTTCTGTAGTAAAATAAAAAATTGTTATAAATTGATTTTATGGGCTTTTGTTGAGATTTCAGCTTGGTTGATCAGTGCTATGCATATTGCAAATTACATGATTTTGATATGAACCCACGAGCACATCAAGTTTTTTATTCAGGGTGCCAGGTGAGTCTGATCACATTTGATCTTTTGGATGCCTTTTCATGTTATAGCCACTATCATTTTCTTCGAAGTATTCTTATTTTGTTTATTATGTCTCTTTTTGGTGTAAGCAGGCCATCATGTATATTCTGTGTTTTCGCATGAGATCTCTGATGGACATTCCTCGGCTTAAATTGAAGCTACTTAATATGCCCATGGAGGCAATCTGGAAACATAAATTGAGTCCGTTGAAGGTGAGGGACTTGTTAGTTTTCATGGTCAGGATTTTTAATGATAAACATCATGTAGGATTTTGTGTATAAAAGGATGAGGAAAAACTGATTTATAGGAGAAGAAAATAATAAAATGGCCAAGCTAATTTATAATTTTTTTGTTGGGTTTTTCAATTAGTTTATTTTTAATTAATGCATTAACAAATTTATCTTCTGGAAAATTCAATTCATTTTGTATTTTATTTTATTTTTTATAAGTATTTATGAAAAAGATTATCTAGTCAGACACTGTTCTTGGTCCTCGCGACATTTGAAAGGGAGAAGTTTGCACTTTGTCTGAACTCTTTCTTGCAACGTTTGCTTCCTGTCTTAAATAAAACTTTGAAGATTGATATGAATTTCTCTACCAGGTTTGTTTGCCTACTGTAGTAGTGGAATTTCTCAGACAGGCAAAGGCTGCTCAACTTTTCATGGCATCAGAGTCATTTGTTTTCAATGACGTGCTCGAGTCTGATCTTTCCAAGGCTTTTGGGGGGATGGATAGACTCGACTTGTTCTTTCCATTTGATCCATGTTTATTGAAGAAAAGTGAAAGGTTGGTTTTATTCAACTGAATTTCTCTGATTTGATCTTAACATTTTCTCTAGTTAATTATCATGCTTGTGCTGATTTTGCTGTCCACTCCATCTATCAATGCGAACTTCACTAGCTACATAAGACCACATTTTGTTCGCTGGTCCAAAGTCAGAACTACATATGATGATGACATTGACGAAGTCAGTGACCTTGGTAGTGAAGTATCGGCTGATGATTTTGTTGACAGGAATGCAGAAGATATTATTGATGGTGATGTGATGGTAACTGTTGAAGATCTCGATTTTAACCCTGACTTGAACAAAATGTCCATCACGCCCAAAAATTCTTTGAAATATGCTATACGAATGCCAGCAAGAATCAGACCTTCCACTAGTCCAGAGTCTCTATAAATTATAGGAGCTAGTATTTGGGGTTATTGCAATTTTGGATTTGAGTCCAATACGATGAGGGAGTTACTTCAAAGGAAAAAAAAAAAGGTTGGAATACCTTTGATTGGAGTAATTCTTCACAGTTGGGCATAGTAAAAAGATAGGAAGTGGTCATATATCATCATTTTTGTAATTATCTGGTACTGTGTTAAGGTGAGTAGTAGGTGCAGCCAAGTTTCAAGATTCGTCCTCTGCCATCGTGTAATTGTAATCTATGTCAACGATACTAAGCCACATAAAATACAGTAGTTCATGGATTTGGTGGACATGTAGGCTTAACTTTATGTACCTAACTAATTTCTTGGAAATATTTTATTTTCAAATGTGAATAATATAATTCGAAAAGTCTAGTTGTTTATATTTTATTAATAGGCTTTTTGTTAAAGTAAATTTAGATAAGTCTCTTTGGAAATCAATTAGAGGTGAATTAGAGGTGATCCAAGAAAGTGTCACTGTTGGTTTGATTGGTTTACTCAGGAACTAGAATCGTGACTGGTATGCTTACTTTATCCAATGGAGAATGTATTAATCCGGATTTGGCATAAACAATTCAGTTTTAATTCGGTTAAACAAAAACACTAAGGCGTGGAATTTATTTATCTTTTTAAGTGTTGGGTTGTGTACATTTATTCAAATTAAATTCCTATATGCTCCAAAATTCTTGTTTTTGAATGCATTGGGTTGTTTGAATTAGTGAGAGAGTAATTAAATTATTTACCTTTTACTTTTATTATTTCTTTCATATAAAATAGAAGTTGTTTTTGGAATATAAAACGAATCAATATAAATTCTAATAGTTTCTGGTTTAAAACATTATAACAATTCTAAATTTTATTCCCCAGTTCAAAATATTTAACAAAATTTTACAATTTTAATTATTATCTTAAAAAAATTAAACACTAGTATAACATTTGTATTCCTACTTAAAAAAAAATACTTCTTTACAAATTTTAAACACTCGTACAAAATTTTAAACCCTACTTTAAAATTCTTCTAACCACTTTAAAATAATAAACTCTACTTTACCATTTTATTTCTTACTTTTAAATACTAAACCAAACATCAAGATTTTAATCACTAGATTAAATTAAACCAAAGTTTAATACCTATTTAAAATATTAAATCGTACTGTAAAATCTTAATCCTAGTTTAATATTAAACCATAATTTGTCATTTTTAATCCCTACCCAAAAATTGTAACCCTACTTTAAAAATTAAATCCCTATTTTAAAATATTTAAACCAATCTTTCAAACTTTTGTTACTAATTTAAAATTTTTAACCGCTACTTTAGATTTTTGTTCTCTAGCTCGTTACATTAAACCATATTTTAAATTTTAAAGTCATTCTTTAAGTTATTAAAATCTAATTTATATACAGAAGAATAAAACAAAAAACATTACTCATTCTTAAACTTAACCTTCAGATATTAAACCATATTCTCTGTCGTAACAAAATTTTAACTTAATTCACTTTACCTAGGGATTCAGGGTAGGTTGACACAGTTAATTATGTATTATGACACAATCGATTATGTTCAAATATCCAAATAATCAATTATGTGTTCAATGTGTTTGAGAAGCTTATCTCTTGCGCTCATGGAAAGTGATTCCAATGGTACAAGCGTGGATCTTCAGCAACCTCCAAGTCCAAGCACGAAGAACATGGAGAGAAGGGAGAAACAGAGGTAATGAGAACAAAAAAGCATGACATTCTTTCTCCACAATGGGCTCTAGGGCGAATGTTCATGGGTTTTTAACATTGTGCAATGACATTTTAGTCAAATATTGTCACTCTTGGACCAATCTTAATTCTTTTGTTGAGTGTAAGTGTGCATGACAAGTGAGTAGCTACACTCATAAATCACTTGTTAGTGTGGAAAAAGATTATTTTTGCATACATGTACTCTCTAAACAGGGTCAAAAACAACCAATTAACCAATGTCAATGTGTGTTTCTTGTCATTTCAAATTTGGTTGACATGAATGAGAAATGAAGATGGAGTCCATAATCTTTTTTTGCCTTTCTTCACAAATAACTCAAACCAAATCCATTCAATTAGCCAACGCAAATCATCATCCTCCTTTCGTCAACAATAATAAACAGTTGGAAAGAAACACAAAGTTAAGTACAACCATATCGAAAATACTATTAAATTATCAAGTCAATATCATTTATTACATGGTAATTGACTTATGAACAACTATTTTACAGGATTCTATTACATTGTACTCATTTTCAAGTTGGGTATCACTATCACACAACCATACAATGATATAACTGTCACAACATTATCGACTTAGGATCAATCTTCTCTTAGGCACAATATTAAGTCTAAGGATAGAGAATAGAAAGGATATTATAGGAAGAAAGTTAAAAATTAATAAAGAGTTGAGTCGGTGAGTCTTAGTGGATTGGTGAGTCAGTAGTGGATAGTGGATTGGTGAGTCAATGGGTGTTAGTGGAGTTAGGTGAGTTTGTGGGTGTTATTAAAGTTAGGTGAGTAAGTGGGTGTTATTAAAGTTGGGTGAGTCGATGGTAGTGACTTATATAAAAACCGACATATGTTCGGGTGAGTGACTTTTTGGGGATTGTGTTGTTGGTAGGTGACATGAATATTTTTCCTATGTGAAATGATTAATTCCATTACTAACTTTGGCGGCTTTGATGTGAGAATATTAATAAAAAAATAGGTCTCATTTTTCCAATTTATACTATTCCAAGTGTTTGTAGTTTTTCTTCTTTGATAGTTTCTAACAATTTGGTCTGACCTGCCAGATCCGAGTGGGAATGGAGAAAATATTCAGTGTTGTGGAGAGGATGACCAGCGAACAGGGGAGAGTTTTGACAAAGGTAAAGGCAGAGGTCATAGCCATGAAAGAGAATTTCTTGGAACTCAAAGAATTGATATGTGACTCTCTACCTAATGGGTGAAAAACCTTTTGAAAGAATTTGATGATCTTTTTCCTGAAGAGATACCACATGGGCTACCACCTTTGAGGGGAATCGAACACCAAATTGACTTAATCCCTAGAGTCAGCCTACCCAATAGGCCAACATACAGGACGAACCCCGAAGAAACCAAAGAAATAGAGAGACAAGTTGATGACCTACTTAGAAAGGGTTGGGTTTAGAAGAGTTTTAGTCCTTGTGTAGTTCCTATGTTGTTGGTTCCTAAGAAAGACGAGTCTTGGAGAATGTACATTGATTGTCGTGCTGTCAACAACATAACTATAAAGTATAGACACCCAATCCCTAGGTAGATGACATGTTGGATGAATTGCATGGGGCAAATATCTTTTTTAAGATTGATCTTAAAAGTGGTTATCATCAAATTAGAATAAGAGGAGAAGACGAATGGAAAACCGCTTTTAAAACCAAGTTTGTTCTATATGAACGGTTAGTCATGCCTTTCGCTTTGACCAATGTCCCTAGCACTTTCATGAGATTAATGAACCATGTACATAGGGATTGTATAGGACGTTTTGTATTTGTCTAATTTGATGACATTTTAGTGTATAGTTAAAGTCTAGATGAAAAATGCACTTTTTTTTTCAAGGAACATGTCATTTTTTTTTAGATTCAAGGTTGGAAAGACGGTGTACAAGTTGACCTTGAGAAAATAAAGGTCATCCAAGAATGGCCCACCCAAAAAAGTGTAAGAGAAGTTAAGAGTTTTCATGTACTGGCTAGTTTTTATAGAAGATTTGTTCAGAACTTCTCTACCATAGCTGTTCTTCTTAACGAACTTGTTAAGAAGGATGTACCTTTTTATGGTTGACCATCAAGAAAATTTTTTCAAAACCTTACAACACAAATTGACCCATGCACTCATTCTAGGACTTCCAAGCTTTTCAAAAACTTTTTAACTAGAGTATGATGCCTCTAAGGTTGGGACAGGTGTTGTGTTAACCCAAGGCAGACATCTTATTGCATACTGTAGTAAAAAACTTAGAGGAGTCACCATGAATTATCCCACCTATAACAGAGAACTTTTGCTCTAAGTCACGCCCTTAAAACCTAGGAACATTACTTAGTGACGAATTCATCATTCATACTAATTATGAGTCACTAAAGTAAATAAGGGGGTAGGGAAAATTGAACAAGAGACATGTAAAGTGGGTAAAATATTTAGAAAAATTTCCAAATGTCATCAAACATAAAAAGGGAAAGAATAATGTGGTTGTTAGCGCTTTGTCCAAATGCCACACATTATTGGTCTCCTTGGGCTCTCAAATCTTAGGGTGGATGGATGACATAAAAGGATTGTTTGAGCGTGACGATAATTTTGCATCCACATTTGCATCATGTCTAAAGAAGGCTTTTGGTGGGTTCTATCTTTTTGAGGGATATCCTTTTAGAAAAGGAAAGCTTTGTATACCCAAGGATCTAGTAGAAAGCATCTTGTGAAAGATAGTCATGAGGGATGTCTCATGAGCCACTTAGGGGTTGATAAAACCTTAAATTTTTTGAAAAACAAATTTTACTGGCCCATATGAGAGTAAACGTCCAAAGACATTGTTCAAAATGCATAACTTGTTTACAAGCTTAGTCCAAAGTAATGCCTTATGGATTCTAGGTCTCCTAAGAACCCAAAGGGGCTATGGTAGTGGATTGCTTTAGCAAGATGGCTCACTTTATACCCTACCACAATGTAGATGATGCTAGCTACATTTCAAGACTTCTTCAAATAAGTTGTCAGATTGCATGGTTTACTCCGAGATTGCATGGTTTACTCCGAACTATAGTGTCTGATAGGGATGTTAAGTTCCTTAGCCATTTTTTGAAAACTCTTTGGGAAAAGCTAGGAACTAAACTATTGTTTTGTCACATGTCATCCTCAGACTGATGGACAAACTGAGGTAGTGAATAGGTCTTTATCTACCTTGTTAAGGGTCATTCTAAAGGATAACAAAAAGTCTTGGAATAAATATCTTCCTCACATAGAATTTTCTTATAATTGAGTAGTCCACAAGACTATTAATCTTTCTCCTTTTGAGGTTGTATACGACTTTAATTCTCTCACACCTCTTGACTTATTACCTCTTCCCGGTACAACTTTATTTCATAAAGAAGGAGTATCCAAAGTAGAATTTTTCAAAAAAATTTCATGAGAAGATTAAAGAACAAATTGAAAAATAAACAAAAAAAAAATATGTTGAATACAACAACAAAGGGAGGAAGCAAATTACTTTTGAGGAAGGGGACTGATATGGCTACACTTGAGAAAAGACAAATTTCCCTCTCAGAGAAAGTCCAAGCTTAGTCCCAGAGGAGGTGGTCCATTCCAAGTCCTTCATAAGATCAATGATAATGCATATAGGTTAGACCTTCCAACAAATTACGGAGTTAGTCCTATTTTTTAACGTTTGTGATCTTACTCTTATTGCAGAGACTAATAATGAAGAAGAGGAATTGGATCTAAGGACAAATCCTTTTCAAGAAGGAGAGCCTAATTGAGGACCACATATAGGGTCACTCACAAGGGTCATGGCTAGAAGAATAAAGAAGGAAAAGGGGATGCAAAGACTCTTCTTTTATGGAGGGTACATTATTAGAATCTTCCTTGTCTTTTGTAAAGTCTTAGAGTAGAATCATTGTATAAGAGTATTTTTCCTTTGTATAAAAAACTAGAAGCTTAGGTGGACTAAGTTTTGGGTCAAAATGGAGTCAGTCATAACCTACATGACTATGCATACGTCAAGGGAGTTATGGAGCTTATAAACACTTAGAAAATGCACAATTTGAGAAATATGAAAATTGAAACATGTGTATGTGAATGCTTGATTTGTCAAAGGAATAAATATCAAGCATGTTCTCCTAACAGATTACTTCTGCCTTTGCCCATTTCGGATATGGTGTGGGAAGAGATTAGCATGGACTTCATAGTTCGATTACCCAAATCCGATGGGTATGATGCCATAATGGTTGTGATAGACAGGCTTAGTAAATATGGCACTTTATTCCTTTAAGACATTTGTATTCGACACGATTTGTTGTTGAAATTTTCACAAAGGAAATTATTAAATGGCATAGTATTCCCGCATCTATGGTAAGCGATCGTGACATAGTCTTTCTCAGTCGTTTTTGGGAAGATCTTTTCAATTTACAGGGCACTACATTGAAGATGAGCACAATTTATCATCCGAAGACAGATGGGCAAACGAAGGTGTTAAATATGGTGTTGGACACTTTTCTACTGTGTTTTAGTTCAGAACAATCCAAAATGTGGGTTAAATTCATACCATAGGTGAAGTACTGGTATAACACCAATTATCAGGCTGCTAGACAAACTCCCTTTCAAATTGTGTATGGGAGAGTGTCCCCTTCACTTGCACTATTCATACCAGGAGAAGCTATAATGGAAGCAGTGGCTCAAGATTTGTTGAACAGGGATGAAGCTTTGAAGAAACTAAAGTGTCACTTACACCGGGCTCAAGATCAGATGAGGAAGTATGCAAAGAAACATAGGATACCCTCTCCTATTCAAGTAGGGATATGGTTTTTTGAAAATCATACCTCATAGGCAACACTCTATGTCTATGAAGTCGCATCCAAAACTAGCGATGAGGTATTATCCACAACTACATGAAAACGCACTCATATACTCAGTTTTCCATGTTTCTCAATTGAAACGAGTAATAAAACAACAGTTAGTAGAGTCTAAGCTACCTTAGGATTTACAAATGCAGGGATCAAGTTCTTTGCCCCAACAAATTTTAGACAGACGAGTGGTTGATGATTGTGGGGAGTCCGTTCAACACATCCTTGTGCAGTGGGAGAAAGGAGGAGCAGAAGCAGTAATGTGGGAGTAAGTCGAAAACATGAAGATTCACTTTCCAAATTTTAACCATGAGGATAAGGTTGTTTCTGCCGAAGAAATTATTATTAGACACAATATTAACTAAGGACAGAAAATGGAAAATACATTATAGAAAGAAAATTAAAAGTTGAGTTAGTAGAGAGTTAAGTTGGTGAGTCTTAGTAGATTGGTGAGTCACTAGTGGATAGTGGATTAGTGAGTCAGTAGGTATTAGTGGAGTTAGGTGAGTCTCTGAGTGTTATTAAAGTTAGATGAGTTGGTGGTAGTGACCTATATAATAACTATCATATGTTTGGGTCAGAGGACTTTTAGAAATTATGTTGTTGGTAGATGAGAGAAATATTTTTCTAATGTGAAAGGATTAATTCCTTTGTTGACGGGTTTGACATGAAAATATTAATAAAAAAATTAGAAAAAGAAAAGTCTCAATTTTTTAATTTATAATTTATCCTGTTTGAGATGTTTGTTGTTTTTCTTGTTTAGTCGTTCCTAACATCGTCCTACGTCAACTTAAACCAATACGATGCTAAACTACAATGCAAGATACATCTAAACCTAACCTTGTCACGTGGGGCTTCATAGATAACCGACTTCACGTACGAAATATAGGCCTAAATATATGCACAAGGAGAGAGTTTTTACTTAGGAATCCTCATTCCACTTTTTCCACCACATAACCTTACTTGATTGTAGGAGTGCTTGCGAGTGCTACACTTAGAAGAGAATCTCATTCACCACCGCAGGCATTAATTTTTGAGCCAGCATCACAACACAAGTAATCTTACATGTGGTCGAAACATATCAAACACGAATACAAAAACAACAAATCCTAAAAATGGATATATACAGTGGTGAATATGTAATCTCTTTTGTGATGGTTACCACGTCACAGGGTGGAAAGAAAACACAAAAATCAAGTGTGATTATTCTGCCTTAAGATATCCATTAAGTGTAAATGTTAAATATACGAAAACACGTTCCATACTTCTTCATTTGGGTACATTATACGTGGAGACCGGCAAAACCACGAAATTTAGGATAAAGCAGTGCTTTACAAAAAAACCAACACCAAAATATTTAATCAAAATCGATTTGAATATTATACAATCAAAAGTATATTGCTGTGGTGCTTAGCTAATGAATAAGATATGTCACCCTAACCCAGTAAAAAGAAAACTAAAGCAGACCAATGTAGACAGCTTTTCCATGTAAAATATGTAGTTCACCCCAGCCCCAAACTCGGGGAACAGCTTACAATAAAGGGGGAAAATTGAATAATAATTGACGGTTTACAAGATCTATTCTTTAACGACAGACTCCAACCGAGAGTTAGTTGAAACTGCAGCCTTGAAATGAGGCTTGGAAGGGAAAACAAAAACAGAATTTGAAGAATTTGAAGGCTGGTATGCTGCTGAGTATCTCACTGAAGTCATAGAAAATTTAGGTAACTGTTGCATGCCTGAGACAAGTGGGACAAGTTTGTAACTGAGAATGTGCTCAGATTTTGGAAGAACATATACAGTGTCATTGTGATATCCGGATAATACAAAACTCTGTGCGTCCCCAAGTGAGTATTTGATTTCTTGCAGTAATTGTGTCTGGTTCGAAATTCTAATATAATACGTAAAGGGATCTCCCACCACGGCATAAGGGGGGCATTCAAAACTAACAATCAATGGTGGTAACTCCACGTTCACATCTGGAAGCTTTTGTTTAGTCACAACCCAAGATAATGTTGAAGTAGAAGCACCTTGCTCTTCAATCCCAAGGTCTCTACTCCATTTCAGACAGAGAGTTCCGAGACTGAGCTTAGAAACGTTCATATTGGAGCTGACTGAGAAAACCTTCTTGAACACTTCCCCAGGAACAAGAAGTGCGGGATTTGCAAGCTCCTCGCTTCCATGTTGAATAGAACAGGTCCTTTCAGCATCATCCTCTACTTCTATGCACATGGACTTTAACCTTAACGGCAACTCAGTGCAGTTTTTTGCACTAACGATGAGCACATTCTTTTGATTCAAAGGTAGTGATTCTGAATGATTAGACTCTGACGCTTGCTTGTTCTTAGAGAGTAGCAATGGGTCTCGCCTGAATGGCATCAAATAATGATGGTTAAGAACAATAGCATTGTGCCCCTCAATTTGCAAATTCTTGTGAACATGGACTGTCTGTGTATTTAATTCATTACTGTAAGGAGTATAACCCAAAGACACATATAACATGATTGGTTTAGGTCGGTGCCACTTGATTTCTAATTTGCATGACCAGGAATCTCCATTTTTAATAATGGGAACGGAAATTAATCCAAATGATTGCTGTATTTTCTTTATTTTGTCAGAGTCTAATTGAGAATCATCTTCTCCTTCTGGTCCAGATATACCAAGCAGCTGAACATGATGACTATCCACAGCATATGGCTCATTGTCCCTTGGACTAAACAAGCCACCCCCCTTCACATCCACAAGATTGATCTTCAATTCACCTGAGTAGACATCATGTCCTCTAGAAACCAATGTTACAGGTACCAAGAAAACTTCTCCCACCAATGCAGGACCTGAGGCACCAAGATGCAGATCTACCTGTGGGTCTGGTTCTTCAACTTGGGTGGACTTCTGACCAGATAACAGAAGAATCGGATCCTTTATTGGAACAGTTTGTACACAATCCTCCAATGTCCAAAGAGGTAAACTATCCAGAGAAGCAGGGCTTTCAGCTCTACAGCAGATTGACAAGTGTGATCCAATTTTTGCAATAACAGATAGGCATTCAAGTTTTCCACTTTTATCTGGAAATCATATATAATGAACCCAAATCACATTCAACATAAAATAGCTACGGTGAAAGCAATACTTCTAATGGTAAAAGATATGTATGTGCCAAGGTGGAAATAAGTGAGCATAAACCAACATTATACATACTGCTCCTCTACTACTATAGAACCAAGGATACTGAAATGACAGATCTTATTGAAAGACCACTCTGATAAATCCATACCAATTTTGAAAGACATACAGCAGCTTTCGCAAGATATATAAATGAAAAATCATCCCAGTGTTAGACAAAGATAGCATCATAAACAACAGAAATTATGGATCAAAAGATGCCAAGGCAGGGGGTATGGGATAATATTTGAAATGTACCAGCCTAGGTTATTTGCTTACGGAAACAATTGAAGGTGCACTGAACTTGACTTGACAGCTAAATAGGAAAATAAACCTTAGCTAAATAGGAAAAGTGTCTGACTTACCAGTTTGGATATCATAGGTCAACCTTAGCCATTTGTTTGATTCAAGCGAAAGTGACGATGCTGTCTCTGTTCGATGATGTTGAATACCATCACTAACTTCTACTGACTGAGACTTTTGGCCATTTGTAATGAAGAAATTGCAATTTGATTGGTTGAATTGGATTTCTAATCCATCAATCTCAACGGTAAGGGGTAAGTGCGAAAGAAGTGATACTGTAATCAAGGTTGATGCCCCAGGCTTGATTGTCTGTTCATGGAAAGCAACTGATGCCAGCATCACCAACCTAAGAGGACTGACAAGATCAACCTCAAGCTGAAGTGATTCATCTCTTGAGATCTTGAGATTACTTTGGTGTTCACTTGTTGCCAATCCAGAAGCTCCACTGACAAGCTCAAAGACCTCATTGTGTACAATTTCTCTTTGCAGTAGATTTGCAGGACCAGCTGGACCAGTGTCTCGCTGGACACCAGTATCAGACGATACTGGCAAAGCATCCATTTCTAGGGAATACTCCACAAAATCTTTAATAGCACCATTTTTCCTAGAGCATTCTCGCAAGTAACCCAAAACATCCCATAATAAAGTAACCCATCCCTCTTTTCTGTATAGGCTTGCTATAGTATCAAAAAATTGTTTTGCATTACTGATGTCACCTTCAGCAAAATATTCTCTGGCCATCTGGAACCCACAGAAAGAGCTCATCCTCAGAATTTTAATACTGCTGTAGGATTCATATGCTTTTTTAAGAAGAGCTATAATTTCAAGTGAATCTCGGAACCTTTTTCCTTCAGAGATGGCGTAGCAGATGTATTCTTCATCACTGAGACTGTAAATCCAAATGAAAACAATAGTTTAAAAGATGATAGATATCAACATATGAAATCATTTACCACTCAATTAAAGACTTACGGTAGCATATCAACATTATCTCCTTGTTCAAGCAATCTAGCAAATTGACCCACATACACTGAAGGAACAACAGAATCAACAACACTATCATTCTCACTGCTAGTTTCTGACATTGAGATTGCAAGCTCCAGTGCTGATCTCTTCTCGCTCAAGTAGTGAGCTGCTAACTGTTTCACATAGATGAATACAATTTACCCAGAGAAGTTTATAAAAGAAACATATGAACTGATTCACAAAACAACTTTGCATGCACAAATAGATTAAAATAAATCATTACATTCTGATACAACATACATAAACACATTGCAAACACGTAAATATGTGAGTGAACAAGTGTGTAAAGGAAAGGACACTCACACACAGCACAGTTACAAGTTATGAAGGCACCAAGCTACTGATTTGAAGGTTGATAAGTGTGAATAGAGCCAAATGCAACAACAATTCCCAATATAAATTAAGAAAAGAAAAATGGTGAAAAGTGTGGACCAGGGAGGGAAAGAAAAAAAATAGCAATAGAAAAGGTAGAGTTCAAAAAAAATTAATTATAATCCATTTTATTAGTTTATCCTTTTTAAAAAACATATATTTAAGTTATATACTGACAATGAAATTTAGAAGTATCAAAAAGGATATAACAGTAGCACAGTTTCTCCAGTATCCCCCAAATTGGAGGGGCACAAAAATATAACTATTGAATATTTTGGAGTATTAGTTATGATATTTTCTGATTTCATGACAACATTTCCTTACCCTTCCCATAGTTTGCACCAAACATACCCATAATGTTTCATTAACATTAATCCTTGAAGCAAGCATAAATTAAGTAATAAACGGAATGGAAGCATTAATAGAGACCTAAATCATCTGAGAAACATATCAAAAAGCAAGTCGAGTCATAAAACTATGACATATTTGATTCACCAAAACCACCTAGAACATCTGTTGAATCCGAGACTTGCTATAAGTTCAAATTCATGCGAATCAAAGTAGACTCAAGATAGGTAGGAACTAGGCATACAGAACGAAAGAAGCTGAAGCTAAGATGACTCTCAGACAATATAATCCCAGAAGCATCAATGATCAAAATTAAATGAGATTGAAGCACTCATGGAAATTGATTGTTTGGATAGTCATTTTAGTTGTTAATCTTTAAACAATACAACACCACAATTAAAAAGACTGACAAGTGCATGAGGGTCACACTGAGAGGGGTCTGGGGAAGGTAGACGTATAAATCCTACCACAACAGAGGAGCTATTTCCTACATTTGAATCCAAACAGAGAAGTTGTCTGAATCCGTGACCACCAAGTCACAAGCTAGAAACCTACCGTTGTGTCAAAGCACTTATTATCATATGAGAATAAAAATCAAACCAGTATGACTAAACAATAGATAAATGTTTGAACACATGGCTTGACAGTTTCTTTCCTAGCAAGCAGCCGCTGCCAAGTAAAATGTCAGGTACCATAATGAAAATCTACAAAACATTGAGGAAAAAGGATTGGTGCTCCAGAGTAGATGTAAATGACAAATGAATGCAGCAAAGGTCAGACTGTTGTAATGGTGAGGGGATGAATCAAGAGAAAGTAGGATGTAGCAGGTACTAAGAAGATCTACAAACTTAAGGTAATTTTGAGATGTAGGGAGAAAAAACAAAGGCTGTAATGGGAAAATAGATTAAATATAAAGATATTTCAATTCAAGAGCAACGAAGTCCATAGAATAAATTTTAAGATGTTTCACACTAAGAATAAGACCAAAAATCTTCAAATATAATTTCAACATTCCTTGCTTTTGGAGATGACTTGGGCCTAGACTATTTCTAGTATGATGCCAAAGTTTATCCAATCTTAATGTTGGAGTACCTGCAAATGTTCATTCCTACAAATTTCATGCTCTAGAAGTCAATCTTGGGCCTGAGAGGTGTGTTAATGTCTTACATTGATTAGAAATATGATAGAAGAATGCCTCCTTCTAAGGGTATAGAGCAAACAAAAGTGGTAAAGTCATTTCCCTTTCTCAACATACAAGATAGTTAAAGAGAGGTCCTCACTTGGTAGTAATAGGCAGGATAATATTCCCACTCAGACATAGGTTTGGATGAAGTGCTTGGGACAATAGGTAAAGAGCCTTGAGTTATTTTTGAACTTGTCTCCAACAATTCACCAAATACCAAAAACTGCCTACTCATCCACTCCCAGTGAAGAAATATTCCTTCTGGTGCACCAACAAGCCTTTTATATGCATTCTTGTGCTGGCGAAACCACCCCACTGCTTCTGCAACCTTCCCACTGTGTAGTAACAAGGTTGATATTTTGAAATGTAATTGCTCAGATATAGTTTTTATCTCCACTAAGCGTTGTACTGCTGGCAACCTTGTTGTCACCCCAACTATCTGTAGTATAATACAAACAGAAAACACATGTTATAAAACTTTGCTTTGTGAATAAATATCTAGTAAGCACACAAACATGTAAAAGATAGAACACATGCAACTTTATCCAAATATAAGATTTTGAGTCCAAGACAAATTAAAGAAAAAAATAAGTAGAATTGAATTGAATCTGTTAAACATATGTACAACTATAAAGTTAGTTGCAATCAGTGCACTTCGAGGATGTGAAACATTGCTACTAACAAGGCTCTAACTTACGAGAGCAAAATATTAGGGACAATGATAAGCTTTCTTTTGCTAGTTCAACCAATAGACGCAAGGAAGGCATACAGCGCCAATAATAGTATTTTCAATCTAGGGTATATATCATGATCCATAAATGGTGAAACAAAATTAAATAAAGAAAACACATTAAAACAACTCCACGCACCTCTCGCAGGGTATGATAGGCCTCCTCATAAAATTTCAACGCTTCTGGCCAGTCACTTCGGAATTCTGCATATACAGCAACCTAGCAATTCATGGCATCTAGATAAATAATGCACAATATTTATTTTGATAAAAACACAATATACAAACTTACACAGTTCCCATACAGTAAATGGCACAAGAAAGTCAAAGAATAGAAAAAATAATGTAATTCCAGCTTCCATTTCTGCTTTCTCTTTTTCATAAAAGCCGTTATATTCAAGGTTTAGATTGATATTACAGTCAGAATTTCATCCCAATCTTCCATATTGCAGAAAAATTGCAGACAAATATGGGCACAATTGCGGTTGTATTGTGATGCAATCACACAAACCCCAAAACCTTGACCAGGCCGTGGCAGACCATTGTTTAAAACCTTGGTTACTTCAAAAACCGAAAAAATAAATCCGAAAACAGGGAAAAAATGATTCTTACTTTGAAGCAGTAGCGAACAATCAACTCAACCGAGTTAACATTCTTCTTATCTATCCGCTGCTTAATCCTTCTCCCTTCTTCTCTATAATACGTGACGGCCAATTCGGTAAACGTACTCGCCAGCCTGCACCCAAAAACGACAGCGTCAAGAGAGAAGATCGACACAATTCCCCGAAAAATGTTAGAGCCAGAGCATTCATTTCACGTGCCTGTGCAGAGAGACTTTGAGATTGGCAGTGTCGTTAGGGTCCAAAATGACGACATATTTGGCATCTAGCTCCGCTCGCTTCCGCAAGGCAATCATTCTGTCTTCGCTGATCTCATCCGCATTGTTGCTCACCACCACAACCACCGCGAACTTGATGCTCCTCCCGCGAATCACAGCCCTGAAAGGGAACAACAGAAAATAAAGCGACTATTTATGAACGAATAAAGAAAGTGCGTGTGTGTGTGTGTGAGAGAGAGAGAGAGAGTACTTGATGGAATCGAGATCGGAGCAGAGTTGGAGCCACTGAGCGGGGTCACCGGTGAGGTGGTGGGAGGGGAAGAGAGCGGCGAGGAGAGAGGGGGATTTGGTGCGGTGTTTGAGGAGCCAATCGCGTTTGAGGATGCCGGGAACGATGGGCGAGGGTGACGTGGCAGTTGGATCCGGGTCCGTTTTGTTGCTGAAGAGATGGATAATTTTGGAGACGTCGGGGAGGGCGAGGGTGTTGATGGGTGGCTGCGCCGACAAGAAGTGGGTGGAGATGAGAGTGTGGAGCTCCGGGCACCCCACCAAGGACGCCAACGTCACCGGCGGAGTGCGCAACTCTTCCGGGTACTCTTCCATCGGATCGGATCCACTTCAAGAGCTGCTGCGTCTGATACTGTTTACTTCCCAATTTCTGAGTTTCACTTCTCTTGATGGTGTTATGAAATCAACCAAGACCAACAAAGGAACCAAGGATTTCTCAGAAAGGCTAAATAACTTTTTTAATAAAATTAATTTTTTTTTTACATCATGAAATTTTGTTTAGAAATGGATTAATTTCTTATAATGCCTTCTTAACCATTTTTAAACAAAAACATTTTGAAATTTATATTATTTCATTTTACAGATAAAACATTAAACATTGGAAATACACCTAAAAGAATGATTGACTTCGATAATATGTAACGAGTGATTATGTAAATATTTTGTCAACTTTCATAATATTTTAAATGTTGCACTAAACAATTCTTTTAGTAATTCAGCTTTTAAAAAGTTAACTAAAATATAGAAAAATGATATTTATCCTTTTTAAGATTACAATAAATGATATTATACTCTCTTTCCATTTTAAAAATAGACATAGATTTTCTATATTTTATATATATATATAC
>Ga0123340_1000899_pt1 | contig 22802 bp, 16 predicted proteins | sample SirMexnodulemix_FD_89961 | JGI IMG/M metagenome (GOLD analysis project Ga0123340, IMG submission 89961) | Root nodule microbial communities of legume samples collected from Mexico - Siratro Mexico nodule mix | ecosystem: Host-associated > Plants > Roots > Nodule | place: Mexico: Nepantla...
AAAACAGGGAGTGCTATATCATCAAGTGTCTCTTAAAATGTCTTTAAGTGTGTATTGAATGTTTTGAAAACAAAATTATCAAGCAACTTTTTGTTTAATATGTTTATCTCTTCAACAATTTCTAAGAATTATTAAGCCTTTTTAAATTTTATGTCCAAAAACAATATTTCAAAATTGATCAACACTAAAAAAAGTCTAAATATACATAATCAAACTTTTAGAGTTAAAAATCTAGTTTGATACGTTGAAAATGGACCTATATATATAACACCACTTCTCATCATAACCCTAATTACTTGATTTTATAAACACTCTATCACACCTGCTGAATAGAATTTAGTCTAATAAACATATACTTGACGATGCCCTAACATAATAAATCACATAAAGTGCCAATTTATTCATTTAATTTTTTCCTTACATAAAACCAAATCAAATCTTAGCCAACTCTTGTTGAAACATGGCATAGTCAAATAGAATATGTAAACTTTTGCTGAACTGATGAAGACTCGGGACAGTGGGTATGTTGGACAATGAGAAAGATATTCAGAGAGGACAAGGAACCGACAAAACAACTACATGCATCACATCCCAACATGACAGTTGGCACAATATGCACTGCAAAGTTCTGCATGTTTGCCACGTACCTTGGTGGAACTTGCTGGCTCTTTCTACAGTGTCCACCAAGTTATAACGTATTTCTTTTGTTATGGCCTTATGTACAAGAGTCAGTGAGAAATAGAAGAAGCATATCAATATCATAATGGCTATAGTCACGGAGAGGGAGTCGTTGATGACTGAAGCTCCAAATGCACCGGTTACCACACAGAGAAGGGTCAGAAATGATTTGGAAGATTCTCTGCCAAAGCCATGTAAGTATTAGTCGTTTAAAACTTGTTCGATTTCCATTAACAAAATCACGTGAAAACTGAAGGAACGTTGTAGGGATCATACTAATTTGTGCAGATTCTGATAAGATATTCTATCATTTGTTTTCTGCATTAATATTGTTCCTATATCCAAAGGACCATGCATGAATAATTTTTTGTTAATATCGTAGTTCATATAAGATTACTAGTATTGCTTTTCACTAATATTTTGTTCATGATTTCTCTCCCTTTATGTTTGCGATTTGCAAAGGCACCTCATCTATATGTATAAGTAAGTTTAAGTTTTGACTTTCAAGTAAATCTCTTCCAGGTCCTTATAAGTCAAACATTAAGAAGCCAATTTCATTTTGAATGAACAAGAACATAGAAAGCATAGAGAACCTTTACCAAATGTTTTTTCAAATGGATTTAAATTTCGTTTTATATGTGTAACTAAGCCATTTTTTATTTTCATGGGACGTGTTCAGACATGCCCAGAGCATTGAAAGCTCCTGATACAGACCACCCCGAAGGAACACCAGGCCACAAGCACTACAACTTGACTGTTCTTCAGCAGCATTGTGCTTTTTTTGACCAAGATGACAATGGTATCATTTACCCTTGGGAGACTTACATGGGTAAGAATTTCGATTTCCAGCAGGGTCCACATTATTATCTTTTTTCTCAAGTTCTTTTATCTTTGTTTCTCAGGGCTGCGTTCTATTGGATTTAACATCGTTGCATCTTTTATTCTGAGTATTGTTATCAATACTGGATTGAGTTACCCCACTCAGCCTGTGAGTCATTCTTGATTTTTCTTTTTTCCTTAAGTAGTTAGAACCAAAAGGGGACAAAATGACTTGTATTAAGCTCTTAAGTAAACACAGTTCTTTTCAGAATACTACAGGGCCAATATTTAGAGTAAAAAATAAAGCCATATGAATTTTTTAGGCTCACCTCTGAATTGTACTTGTACAGAGTTGGTTCCCTTCTCTCCTTTTCCCCATCTACATACGTAACATACACAGAGGAAAACATGGGAGTGACTCTGGAATTTATGACACAGAAGGACGGTAGGTGATATGTAATTTGGTTTAACAAAAATCTGTCATGTAGGTAATTAGCTATTTTGACTGAGAAATAACCTCTTTTTGGACATTGATTTGTTCTTAATGAAATAAACCACAGTTATGTGCCAGCGAATATTGAGAATATCTTCAGTAAGTATGCTCGTACAGTTCCTGACAAGCTCACACTTGGGGAGCTCTGGGACATGACAGAAGGGAACCGAAATGCGCTTGACCCATTTGGGTGGTGAGTATTAACTGACATCGATCTTAACTTTACTTTTATGGCATATTATTTTGCCCCATTATGGTCCAAGTGAATTGATTTTGAGATATATGGAATGTGACAGGCTTGCTGCTAAACTTGAATGGGGGCTTCTGTACATTCTGGCTAGGGATGAGGAAGGTTTTCTGGCTAAGGAAGCTGTTAGAAGATGCTTTGATGGGAGCTTATTTGAATACTGTGCTAAAATGCATGCAAGTAATACTGATGCTAAGATGGGTTGAAAAAATTTATGTAAGCTACGTTGGTAGTGCAATGTTACCACAAAAAGGAACACTTGTTAGCACCTTGTGATCTCTGGGACAAGGATTGATACAATAAATAAAGAGTTACTTCTAGCTTATGTTCCTGTAATATAATCCTTTCCTCCTCGATCACGTGTGAAAAAAGATAATATAGTGTTTGGTTCATGTACATAGAAACAATGCTTGGTTTCTACAAGGTTCTCATCCAGATGAGACATACCAACGTGGAACGTGTTCACAATCGGATATTGGTGGAAGAGAAATAGATGGATATAATAGAGTGAAATCAATTAAATTGAAATAGATTAAAATGTTATTATTTATTTGTTTTAAAATATTTCTATTTTATTTGTTTATGTCATGCGTTACATTATTATTCTCGGTTGAACTGAAACAAATTTGAATTGAACTATAGAATTACATTATTAGACTTCCTTAAATTTTATAACTGAATCTTTCCTAAATATAATTATTTAATTCCATAAAAAATATAATTATTGAATTATACATAAAAAATTGAAACTAAATTGAATTGAATTTCATTTCATAAAATTCGTGGCTATGATTTTTAGAATAGTTAGGTTTGATTTATATTTTTCAGATAATTATTTTAACAGTTAATTAGTTTTCACACTATTGTACGTCCTCAGGACATTGGTTATAAAATTTAAAGTTTTCTTTACTAGAATTAGTAAAACTAAGTTTTGCATTATATAAGGTAAGCTTCATTACAATCTAGTAGGAATTAATACCATCATTCAACCGAAATAATTTAAAAATTAATACTGACGAAATTAATACCGATGCCATTTAACCAAAATAATAATAATTTAAAAATTAATACTGACAAAATTAATACCGATGACATTTAACCAAAATAAACTGACAAGTTAAGAATTAATACCCACAAAATCTAATACTGACGACATGTGAGAAAACTAAAGCAATATCTTATGAAATACAAGATCAACCCCTAATCAATTATACTAAATGTTAATTCCTAAGAGTAGTATTTATTATTTATAAAATCATTCTACCAATCGACGTTGTTCACCTTTTGTAAGTATACCGTATACCTCTTTTATCGAATATGTTACAAGTACAACCTTTTGGATCTAAGAACAAGTTTGTCTACAACATTTTAATTAACTTCCATATAATTTATTGATTTCTTAGAATTCATTATATATTTTAAGGTTAAATTAATCCCTAAAATTATGAAATTTTGTAATAAATACTTAAAAAAAATTATATTTAAAATATTTTCAATTCACTCATAATGCAGAATACTTTTTCACTAAGAATATGCTAAAACTAAATTAAAACAATTATTACAAATATACTAAAACCATAGATTTATAGGTTAATTAAGAACGTAGTGAAAAAGTACTTGACAAAAATAGAACTTATATTATATTATTTAATATGAATTTTCTTTTTTATTTTTTAAATGGAAAGTAAACGAATATTCTTTTTTATTTTTTGGAGGACAAAAACCCCAATTAAAAAACAATGGCTCATTGTTGTGAAAAGTAGTGGAGTGAGGGTTTACGCCGTAGAAGCACTCCAACGTTGTCTCCGCCGCTCTTCTCCGCCACTCTTCTCCGCCACCGGTAAACGCAATACTTTCTTCACTCATTCATTTCTGCACTAAGACAAAGCCACACACATTCGAATTCGCATCCTCTTTATTCAGTTAGATGCATAGTATAAACTCCATTTCTCATTCTTTTCCGCTTGCATTTCAATACATTACTGTATTCTCTCTTTTTATTCGCGCGCGCGTGTCTAGGGTTTTGCTTACTGTGTACGATTAACAATAACTACTAACGATTGAAACTCTGTAACGTGCGGTTGCGAGTGTGCAGTATGTGAATTGGAAGAAAAGAAGAATTTGTTCGTTCGTTGTGTGTGTGAGAGAAATGGTTGAAATCTGGTGGTCGCTTTTGGGGGCGGCGATCCCTGTGGTGGTTGCAGGGCAAGCGTTTCGGGTGAAGAAACGGCACGCGGAGGAGCAGAGGCTGAAGAGTGCTCGAGGGAGGGAAAGGAGTTCTGATGAAATTTTCGTGTGCGAGAGGGTTTGCACATCCAAGAGGATGCTCAAGAAGGTTGGCTCCTTCTCCAAAGACCCCATTCCCGATACCTGCGTCACGGTTTGTGGTGTTTCCGATCTTGATGCATGTGCTGATGCCTGTGCCCGCACTGTTTGTGTCAACCAACATCAAGTGCCAAATTGGAATGACATTTGCCTTAGGAGATGCCAGAGTGAATGCCTCAAACTCTCTTCCCAGTCCTCCTAGCAGGTGCTCGTTTGTATTTACTCGGTGAAATGTGTGCGTGAGTGTATGTATACTGAATATTGAGTTTTGGTACTGTCGTATAATGCTTTATCTATCCCATCATCTTTATTTTGGAGTTCAGAATTGTTGAAAAAAAAAATCTATTTAAATGCAAATGGGGTTTATTCCATTAGGTGCTGGTTGCTGGCTCATTTTGTTTACTGACTTGAGATCTAAATGTGGCTTTCTTTTCGTGCTTCTTTGAAATTTGGAAGGAATATTTATGGAGGATGTGGAGATATGGGAAAGGGGAGGAAGACCTGGATGGACACAACCTAAATGTGATGTAATCTTTCACGTTTTGATTGGTTTCAAATTTGAATGTGTTGTCAAGTCTTTCAGATAAGTTCTTACCTTTAATGTCATAAAAGTAATCAAATTGAGTACCTTCTTTCTACTCTCTCTGTGCCCTGTATCTGGTTCTTCACACCATCTCTTCTCTTCTCCTAGACTCCGTTGGCAGAGAAAAAGAATAGTCCCGCCACCGCCTAGACCTGTCTTCTTTATGTTTCTAAATATATTGACATTGATATAATTGCCAACTTCATTCCTTGATATTAATTTCTGGGTATTCCTTGTGTAATGTCATATTTTGGAGTGACAAGAACCCGTTTGATGAAATGCCCAACAGAAGTCTTGCAATCTAGAATGCAAATGCAATGATAGCAAGATTGACCAAGTTTGATATAAGTGAAGAGTCTTGTTCATATTATCTATAATGGATTAGTTGAGTTTCATTTAGAAGGTTTTGAGTGCTTTATTTGCAGTACAAGCTGTTTACACCTGTGTTATGAAATGTGGTCATACTTTTTTATCCTGATATCCCTGAAATTAAGCCATTTGTTCTTCAGTTCACAGTTACTATACAAGTATGTTGCAGGTCCAAGAATGCGACTTCTGACAGATTTCTATTGTATTCATAAAATTATTTTAGGAATATTAGATGATGTAGTTTTAGATAACAAAGGACAAGTTTAGATTTCTGTCAAAAAAACCCACCTCTCATTTTAAGGTAAGTAGAACAGAGGTTTCATGCGGTATAGGAGGAGAAATGATTTTTCTAAGCATAAATTTGAGTCACTCTTGGTTCTCTCTATCATGACGAATTAACTACAGTGAGCAATAACTTGAAAGATGGTGCCAAAATGTAAACTAAAAAATCTGGTTTTTGTCGGAAGAACCATTGCGCTTCAACGGAGGTTGCCATTAGTTACTCACAAAATTACCACAGCCATTAGAGAACATAAATCCTTGTACCTGGAGGCATGGTGGCTTCTCTTTAATATGATATTATTTTTATGGGGTGTTAGTTTCTTGTTGAATGTATCCAACACATGTCACGTTTGGGTTATTTCCGCCCAAGTCTTTCTCATGGAAAGGGTAAAGTGAATTATCCTCTATGAAGTATTTCTTATAACCAAATTTATATAGAATGTTGTGAACCTCTTCGTGGTTTATAAGCGACTACTTTAGTTTATCCCATTAACCCCTTGGGGATTCAGAATTATTTCACTTATTAATAATTTAGTTAAAGGTGAAAGCAGAGAATAATAAAGAGATGATCTATGTTTGCATTTTGCAAGAACATACACGTATATCCAGAGTGGGGTTTTGGAAGAGTGGGGTTTTGGAAGACGAATCTCCATTTAGAATGAAAAATTTTAATATGGCTGGGGCAAAAGAATTATCACTTGTATTTCTATAGTTAATCATGGTGTATTCTAATTAAATTGGTGAATGTGAATTTTCAATTTTCTAATTGTATTAAAGTGACGGATCAGTTCACATGCAAATATCTTTTTGTGATTAGAATGGGTATTAAGGATTACTTAGTAGAGTGAACTCGAGGACTTGAGTCTGGTCTCATCAGTTTAGGTTGTAATCAACTGAGATAGAATAAAGTGGACAGTTATTTCTATGGAATTTATTTGGTCTTGACGTATCATATCTAAATTCTAGTTCCTCCCTTTGTTCCTTAAGTTTATGTTTGATTAAACTCATGAAAGCAGTTTTAACATTCGTATAATTTTTTAAACTTATTTCAGTAAGCTTTATGCTACAGTTTAACAACATAAAGCTTATGCACTAAGTCCTAGAGTTCATCTCCTATGTTTTAATCCATTATCGCATTCGCGGGGCATAAGGTCTCGTGATAAATTGTTATTGGTCAAGTGTTATTAAATTAGTTGTACACTAGCAAAGCTAGAAAACAGTGATATCTTTTGAGTTGAAATGAAGTCGAATTATTCCACTAGTGTTAGTGATAGAGTTGGGTTTTATTACCATTGTTTTCTGTTGATCATTACTGGTTTCTGTTATAATCCCTTGAATCAGTTTTGCTTTATTTTTCTGTTACAAGCCTCTATTTTTGGCTTTATTGTTCTGTATAAAACAAAGACCTTTGATCTTTTTCCACATGAGTTGAATCAATATATTTTGGCTTCTTATCATTGATTGGTTTGTGATTGCACAACTTTGCTTTTATCACGTTTTGTTGGAAAAACTGCTAAAAATACTAGAATCACATAATGTTTATTCCATTTACTACTGAAATCCCCTATCTCACTGGTAGTGACGATATCCTTTACAGCCTTACAAGTGTAGATATATACACGGAGAATCCTCTCTCTTTCGATCGTAAACTAAGTACCACGCTAATGTGATAATTATCTATTTCCATTTTTTGCATTTCCTTCTCTATCCTTTCAAGAAAAGAAAGGAGACACAATCAAGATAAGCGATTTTAATTTGATATGGTGCATCCAGGCACATGATTTTGATCTTTTATAATTTCGCCTCCCTCATAATAAGATAAAATTGCCAACAAATTATTAACTTGACAGGATACTTTTTACTTTAGTAATTAACATGGTAAAATAGTGTAAAAAGGAAAAAAGACAAAATAGTACTCATGCAATAATTGTTGTGTTTCAACTAATAATGACATTTACACACCAGAGATAATACTTACCATATCTTTTCTTTTATTAAAAAAAAATCAAGTGCTAATAGATAATGATAATCTCTGCTATTTTGAGAAGTAGAAAATAAATGACAACGATGGACGTTACAAACACCCTATTTTGGAGAAGTTTGCAGAATTGGAAACAAAGTAACCGTGCATTTTTTGGGCAATTTTTGGGTTTCCATGAATGAGGACAATTTCTTAGATATCTGGGTTATCAAAGAAAATAGTCAAATTTATTCCGTGACTTAATTCATCAGGCTATAAATTCTATCCAATATACACCTTTCTTCTTACACGTCTCATGGTTAGAAGTGTAAGGATGCTTGCTATTTCTCATCAATCCTCTCCCACAACGTAGAAGCTCTAATATTATGCAACTCAAATCGATTCCCTTAACTTTCCTGTAGTTCTTCAAGCTAATCTTTAATTCATTGTGTCTTTTGGTTTAATGTTTCAGTGTGCAACTGTCAAAGGAACCAAGAATCATAAGAAACACAAACATTTCTTGACAAAAACATGAGGTGGGAAATAAATGGACCCACTTATTCCTTTTATATTCTGCAGTTTACCTAGAACAGTCAAATGGGTGTGGGGATGTGCATAGAGTTGATAAAAACCTTAACTTAAAGAGTAACGTCAATTACGAGGGGGATATGCCATACGATGCCTCTTTAAGCCACAAACTTCCATATGTGCCAACAAAAATAGCATACTTCTATTATCCTATCAGATGGCTTTATCTGTTTGAATCACATTGAATTCATATTTATTTATTGCTTCAAATAAATATATAGGAATTGGGTCAGAGAGGATCCAAAATTTTGCGATCTGCACAAACACAAGTTTCTTGTAGTAAATGATGGGTTTATTAGTACCAAAGTAATAGTTCAACATTTTAAACATTGTCATCAACCTTAATTCAAATTTTTGTTAACAGCAACAACAATAGAGATTGCAAATAATTTTTTATTGCATTTCTCCTTCCTTGTATATTTTAAGTACACCACCTTTTTTATTTAATTATCATAGTTAAACTTAGTTAAGAGCATTTCGAATGCAGGTTATTTAATTTGCTTTTATGGATTTAACTATATCAACCCACTTTTAAGATTATGTGTTTTTTCTTTTCTAACATTTAATCCTCTTTTTTTTTTCTACACTTCAACGTAAGAATATTTAACCTTAATTTTATTTTTATTATTGATTATTATGAATAATTTCTTGTTATCATTATTGTGAAATATTTCTGACACAAAAAATACTTTAAGATTCATATTTTAAATGTATAAAATCCTCCTTGTATTAGAGATACTCTACTATGTAGATGGAAGTGTAATGTTTCCCACTTACAATAGATCATAACTAAATTTAAAATCAATCATTTATGATAAAATAAAACTTTAGAAACAAAATTTATCTCTTCTTTTAACTGTATACGTAACATCGTATTACCGTGCATTTAAACATACATACAAATTAAAATTTTAATTAATATAATTCAAAATATGTGTGGTATAATGTTCCGTAATTGCTTGGAAACGCGCTTAAATTTGACATCAAAATATGTAAGGTCTGAGTTTTACATCTGGATTCAATTTGATCATGGCCAAACAATGTAATTATTTCCTTTTTAATTACGCCATAATTAACTAAAAAATTCATTAATTTATTGGTAAATCTGCTCATTGAGTTACATGAAAACACTCCTCTTCCAAGTTACACATCGTAGACACATCATCATCTTATAAATATCAACTAAATATTTTTGACGTCTGGGTTAAGTTCCTTGAATATCATGTCATAGCCTAGAAAGTATAGTAAAAATGTAAATGAACGCCAATATTTGTCAGCATATGGCACAAACAAACAAATCATCTAATTCATGCCAAAATGATTATATATTTATCAACTTTTATTACTTCACAAATTAATCTCTCATCTTTTTAGCCTTTTCTTTTAGTTTACATTTTGACTATGTACCACCTACAAGCAGAGATTACATAAACATATCAATGTTAGGTTGTTCATTTAAGTAAATTTCTCCCTAACCACTTTTAACCCAAAAGGAAAACAGAAAAAATTATGAGTTTGTCATAAACAAAAATGACTGTGTATAAATTAACTTGTAAAAGTTTACAAATTAATTTCGGTTAATAAAAGTATTTATTTCATCTTTCTTTTTAATTTTCTTCTTTTAAAAATGTTTATGGAGAAACTTATCCAAACATACCATTAATCAAATTCTACAGAAGATGTCCTACATACCTTACTGTGACGAGTGCCGAACTCTCCATGCTTGGTCCTATCAAAAGATGAGTTCTTGAAAAGAATCATAAGACAAAAATAATGTGCAAGAAGTATTCATGTTAATGTTCTAATGAACATTTAATTAAAGGGAGGTGTATTTTCAGCATTGTAACTCAAAATTCAAGTGTGAATATACAAAAGCAAATACAAATCATTCACATACAATTAAGATATTGAGATATAACATTCATGGAACATGTGTTGTTATGAGTAAAAATTGGATAATGCAGCAACTAGTTAAAATGAGTAAGACTTCAAAATTTTCAATCATAAATGAGTGCTAAATGCTACTCCCATTTCCTTCTCATTAACAACTATAACAAGCTCAATCTCAATGCTATAATTTACCAAATATTCTGCAACAAACCTTTTACAATCAATCCTCTTCAACAAAAAGAATGAGGAGAAAACTATGAATTGTGAGAAAATACAAACAGAACTAATTCTCCTAAACAAGATAACATCTGACTGTATTAAAATTACAAACCTACACATAAAATGAAAATCCGGTTCATGTATAAACCCTCTAAATCTTCTCTTCACTTTTTATAATACAGTAAGAGAATGATGACTGCTAAATAACCTCAGATGTAACTTTAGTTATGACAGCTCCTGTGCAAGATTAGGCTGAAGAGTAGGACTCTGTGCATGAATTATTGCCACAGCAATGGAGAAAGACTGCAGTGCAGACAGAGGTGGATGAAAATGAATATAATATAGACCATCATGAACATTTACCATCCTCAAGGTGGGGCCAAAATCACTTGAACCCTGAAATTTCAATGGTATGATCATCTCATTGCACACTTTATAACAAATTTAATTGTTCAATAAGAACAGAAAGTAAATACACAATTTCCCCACCACTAAATGCTTTTATTGACAATGCTAACTATAGGAAAAGAAATCAGATATGAAAATGATGAAAGAAGAAAAGAATTTGATAATTTGTGGAGAAATGCACACAAATATGAAAGAAGCAAAATTTAATAAGGAATATAAACAGACCTGAGTAACCAAATCAACTGACTTGCACTCATATTGTGTATCTATTTTAGACAAAACCTCAGCTTTGTTAGATCTTCTCTCAAGTACTGTGAGAGGGCACCCTTCATCCCAACCACCACAGTCACAGTGGCCACCAGATCTCCATCTTTCTATCAGACTGGATGGCCCACCATTTCTGGTTCTTGGCCCACCATGAAAGCCTGCAGGAATTAAAATGCTCATGCTAGTTGAACACTCCCCATTATTTTGAATACAGCTTTCAGAACTCACTGTCACTTGATTCCCACCAGATTTGTTCAGAAACTTTAAACCCCAACCCCCTCTTACTTTCTCTGCTCGTTTACAAGGAACATGGCTTTTCACAACAACCGCAGCCATCTCACAATTCGGAGGAGTGTCAGTCTCTAACAAATTGGTCCCACCAAGAGCATTCGGCTCCCACTCACAACTCTCTGCTATGGAACTTGATCCACCAAACTTTGAGACCGTTCTGCGTTTTGATGATGGGCTCGTTCTAAAAACTTGTGACACCTTCTTTGACAGCCCCTTATTCTTCCTCCGACCATGCTCTGACGTGGACATTTCTCTGTCATTAATTCCAACGTTAAGGAATAACGTAAACTCTGTCTCCCTTATTCTACAATTGTTGGGGCAAAGGGTGAAACTTGTGGATACATGCATCTTCCCAACAAATGGCAAATCCTTGTCGGGAATCTGGTGACCCTTTTGGCCACCCTTGTTCATATGAAACTCATACACATTGTCCACAGCTTGGTTATCCGTGGAGTTTGCCTTCCTCCATTTTGCTACGTACACCTCCTTCTGATCATCTGCAGAAAAAACAAAATGAGGAATACCATGCTTCCAAGTACATTGTATCATTCCCTGAGACAGTGTAGAAGAAGCCGAAGACAACTGATCAGAACAAGTAGAGGTGGAGCTAGAAGTTGAAACAAGCCTTTTATGAACTGACATGGAGCCATACTTATGACTTGGTTTTTCCTTTTCTAATTTATACAACGAAGTGATAGGTAAATCAGTGGGAGAGTCCATAAAATCATAGCACACCAATCCTTCAGAATCAGAAAAGTTCATCCTGTTCAAATTGTCACTTCTATGTGAAGCACCAAATTGCTGAAGAAGTGTACTATTCAATATATTTATCATACTCTTGGTCCCCATTATTGTACCCAAAGTCCACCGATCCCCAGTATTAGCACTTATAACTACTCTCCCAGTCTCAGTAGCCAGAGGGCATTCAAAGACAAAATGCCCTGAACCATATGCATTTCCACCAAAAAGTTTAGAGCTTTCTGATAAAGTTTCCATGTTTGTGGCTCTTAATGCAGTGTTGTGTATAAATTCCAGGCAGCGCCGCACATATTTCTCGTCCACACTCACCACATGCTTTGGAATCCTACTGTCCAGTCCATGGACACGTCGAAAGAATAAATCTTTGAAGAAAACTTTGCTGATTTGTGATTGGATAGCATTTACTGCTATTGCCCTTTGAGAGTTTGATCTTTTAATCAACTTCTTTAACTGTGATTTTGAAGAGTCTTCCTCTGACATTTCCCTATCATTCAATAAGCCAAGCAATGAGTATTTTCTTCTGTGGCCCTCTTTCTCAATCCTTAGGCCTGTATTTTCCATCTTCTCTACCTCTACTATGCAGGATTAACCGTCCCACCCTTCTCTCACCATCACCTTCCTTCAACTAAAAAGTAAGGATTATGTTGTACAGTCAATAACCTGAAAGAATACACAACCAAAACTATTGATTCTGCAAGTAGCAGTTTTGCTTGAAGCAACAATTATGCAAGTCTTCTATGTATATGACAAGGAACTTCTAAAAATTAGTCAAACATAAAAGATATATAGTACGGAAAAACCAGAAATCCATTCACCTACAGATTGCATATGGACATGTTCGGGCAAAGAATGAGAATTTGCAGAACAAAATACTTGCATATTAATAAATTTCAGCAAAATTCCTTGACGAATGAAACTCAAAGAACGAACAATTTTTCTCCATAACTTACCCAACAAATACTTCACTCGGTTATAGTAGACAAATACACTTGCACTATCTGATATTACATACTAAACAAACCAAAAAAGAGCCTTTAAAATAGGTAAAGATGGAGAAAATAGGAAGCTTCAAACTTCCCTCGTCTAACAAGCTTCAGACCCAAAACACATAGTCAATCAACGTCTTATAACAGAAACCAACTAAATCCACAGCAGCAGAAGCCCGAAAAGTGCTCCGGTAAGAAATAAATAATACCAATAAAGGAAAAAAAAAGCACAATAATGATAATAATATAATATTAACTTTTTTATTACCAGATGAAGCTGGATCCGAGAAGGGCCAAGAACTCCGCAACGAAATGAACACAAACGAAGTAGCAGCAAGGCAGAAGAGAAGTCTTTCAATCCTCAAAAGTTGAGCTTTTCAACTCCAAAACCAAAGAAAGAGGAGAGCCAATAGACCCGAGGAGACAGAGAAAACAAAGCAGGGCAAAGAGAACAACCACCACCGCATGTAAGGGTACTAGTAGCACTATGTTCCAAAAATTGAGCTTTATAATATTTCAACAAAAGGGTGCAGTTGTTTTAGCATTTGACACCATTGTAGAGAGAGAAAGAGGGAAGAAAAAGAAAGAAAAACGAAGCACACCAAAACAAAGCCAAAACAAGGGTGACAAGGTGGAACAAAGGCTAGAACACGGGGTTTCCTAGGACACGTTCGATGGTTGAAAATGTGTACATTGAGGAGAGAAGGAGTGTGCATTTGTTCACTTGAGAAATTGACAGAAAAATAAAATAAGGATGGTGATGTAGGACCCACATGGTTGTTTGTGCATTTTCTGGGTGGCCAAAGAATTCCAACATGGATAAAGAAACTGAGTTTAGTTTAGCATAGAGCGAAGAAGAGAGAGTAATGAGCTGGTACGCATGATAGCTATGTGACTCCACTAAAGCCAAAGGTGCTGCCGTGCCACTTGCACATATTCAGATATTACCATTTTCCCTTTCACTTTCCCTTTTCTCGTTTCTCATTCTGAACCCTCCAATTTTATATATTTTCCATGCATGTGAAGGAGAGAGAAATTGGGTCACTAACGTGGCACTTGGTCAAGTACATATATACCTTGGCATGCTCATTCACCCCAGCAGAAGCCTTCACTGTTACTCACATGACACCACAGTGCCACACATTCTCATTCTTGCTTCCCTTTTGCGGTTACTTTCTTTATTGCTTTGGTACTCTTGTGTTCACTAATTAATTTCTTGGGCGGCGTTGCAACTCATCTTATTTATTCCTGTTGGTATGAGGCAATCATGAATCACTTCCATAAAATTAGCTTTTTCTAGTCGCCGAAATTATAGAATAATTTCACTTTTGCTTATCTTCTTCTTCTCTTCTCTAACCAAAGATCAAACCCTTTTCTTTCTCTGACCTCACTAAAATATACAAAATTTTATCAACACACGCCAACCCTTTCTCTATTCATATCATTTTGTTCCGTGGTGTATTCATTTTTCTTTCATAAAACTGAAAAAACAAAGCTTCGTAAACAGAAAATTTATATAAAATTTGGAGTGTGATCAATTAAATTGCATTAATGTGATATGAGTTGAAAGTTAGTAGTTATTTATTGTAATTAAATGAAGTGTTTGTGGTTTAGGATTAGAATAGTACTATAGAGAAGGGGAGCCATTGAAACTCCCTAACCTAATTAAAGTTCTGCCTAACTGTAAATTTACTTTACAACGGAATTCTTCTAGATCCTCGGGTTTTAAACTTTAACCTTTTGTTTGCATGGAATAAATATAATATCGACACGTTTGAGAGAAATAAAATGAATACCTATGAAAAAAAATAGATGAACATAAAATAGAAATATATACAGGTACAAAATATTTAAAAAAATGTTTGATTAAGACTCAATATTTAAATTGTGTACAATTATAAGATGCGAAAAGTTATAATGGTTCTCCCTCGGTGGTTGAGGCAGAAGACTTAAAACGTGTAAAGAAAAGTTGTCCCTACTTAATTTATGAAAACACCTTAACAAAAAAAAAAATGAAGGCTCCTAAATATTAATGGTGTGTTTTTTAGGGAGAAATAAAGTTGTTAAAAAGGGAAAAGGAATGAAATATGAAAATATAAATGATTTAGTAGAGTGAAATGTTGTGAAAATGTGAAAAGACGTGGGATGCTGTTAAAAATTCCCAACCTCTTGTTTCTTAATTTTCTACTTCCAATGTTTTTTTTTTTATATTATGTTGTTATAATGTAATATGACAAATTGAGAAAAAAGAAATTTGCAGTCATTTGTATTTGTGAGTAAAATTCGTAGGGGAGTTGAATGAATATTTTTAATGACACCCGTAGCCAATATTAGGGTACTATTTGTTAATTATTCACTTGTTAGTATTCAATCCTACATACTTACTATCTTAGTAAATTTAAATATTTTAAAAAATTAAGTGATCAAAATAAAATTATTACTAAAATATAGTAATTATCGAAGAATTGTTTAAAAATTTATTTTTATATGTATTTTTATTTATTTAGACTTATAAAACTAAAATTAATTTTAAAATAGTTAACTTTTTAAAAGTTATACTTCATGGTGCAATTTACTTAAATATACTTTTTAAAAAGATAATTTTATTTTCACTATTACTTTATCATTTTATTTTATTTTTATTTAAATAATTTTATTGTAAATTAAAAAACAAATAATACATGAATACTTGCATATAATTTTTCGCAAATATCCTATAAATAACAAAAAAAAAATTGAGATAGATAACTTTAAACAAACGAACAGCAGTACCGAACCTACCGCCACTTTAACCCTAATTGTAATGTAATACCTAATACTAATCTAGTGTCTTAAGTGTTGGTAAAGAAATTATGGTTAAAGAAGACTTTCAGATTATTCTAGACAAAACCTGAATGTGTGATCATTTTGTTGATGAAAATAATGATAAAAACAAATAGTAACGTGATAAATAAATAAATAAATAAAAATACTAATCTTTCATTATTTTATTCCAGCTCTCTTTAACTAAATAAATTAATCTATTTCTTCCTTTTTTTCCATTCACTTCTTTTATCTGCTTTTCTTTTTCTCTCAACCACTCACACTCTAAACCTGGACAAAATGACCCCAAACTGCCTTGATAGATTTTGACTTTTCAGACAATAATACAGGCAGAGTCAATACACGAATACTATTTTCAAATAATGTTAAAAGGTTAATATTATTCGTGTGTCTTCCATTATATTCTACTTCTGACCTTGTCTTTCTATATTTTAAAGGCATTGAGTATTTATCAACCATGTTATTGAAATTGGTAAAATATTAAGAATCTAAAATGTAAGTCTAAATTTTGGTATAAAAATAAAAAAATGAATAATATATTAAAAAAACTTATAAACACGTAACATTAAAATTCTTTTTTCAAATATGATTTATATCTATATTTCATTGGTTGTTGAATGTTCCTAATGGCAAGAAAAATCATTCTAGCAAAATGAAAACTTAGATTTGTTGGGTGATGAGAATTCCAATTGTCTAACTACCATAAGAACACATGAAATAACTGGCTCAGTCTTGAACCCCAGAAAAGGAGATTGCTCATAGCCACTTGCTGTTATGCACAACAAAACCATTCACATCAAATATACTTCTCAGGAAAGTGCTAGTTACAGTACATTCAAATCCGTGTGGACCCTGTGCTTCACTGCCAAACCCTTCATCACCATATATTATTTATTTATGTTGTTTACTTTTGATTTAAGATGGGATTAATTTGAGTTTCAATCAAATATACATTCAATCATAGTGTTAATGTTAAGGGAAAAGATACATCTTTTTTAGACATAGTATTTTTGTTTTTTTATTGACAAGAAATAGAAAAGAACATAAAAGATATGAATAAGTGTTATTTTGTATTTGCTCTTAAGAAACACAAATACCAAATTTATATATGGTTAGAAGTAGAATTTGTCTTAAAATTTATACTGGGCAGAGTCTTTTGTTATGTGTAGCTTTCTTTTGGTTATTGGAAGTTAATAGATGTCAGTCCACATTGTAAAGTCTTCTTCATCCACCAATCAAACTGAAAATTAAGGCACTATTAAGTGACAAAACAACAAAAACATTTATAAGATGTAAATCAGCCATTCATTTCATCAAAAACGATAAAGGTATAAAAATATCTAATTCGTTTTTCATGTTTTTACCCAGAAAATGGGAGTTGGGAATGTTTGACTTAATTACAAATGGGTATAAAAAATCAAATTCATATAAATTTTAACCACAATTCCATTTTTTAAAATAAATTTTGTTAATAGTTCAATGGAAAAGAAGAAGGAAAAGTTTATTTGATATTTTGCTTTTTCACGTTCATTATGTATATGCATGAGATGATATATTTTATGGTCTTTTTTCTTTCGTGAAGAAGCACATATGCTAGCTTAAAAGTGATATGTGGAGTTGAAGCTTTATACATACCTTTTTTTCTATGGTACATATTTGGAAGGGTTAAGAAGAAAGGAAAGATTTATGGAAGAGAAACAGTTGTACATAATCTCTTTGTCCAAATTCTTAACGTAGAATTAAGTTTTTTTTTTTTCTTTGAACTGGTAAATGTATAAATCAGTTTATGTAAAATTATTCCAACTTAACCAGTTGATAAGTTTAAATTTTAAATATACAATTATATTAAATAAATATAGAAGAAGATTATTTTAAGTTCACGTGCATCTTACCAATTATACTATTTATAATTAACTCCAAAACATTAAATGTCATAAAAATGTACACGTGGGAGTAGCTATGGAATTCAATGTTCCTCTTGCTTGAAAGGATAGGCTTCATTGGAAATTTTATGTAATATTATATCATATCTAGCTAGATTTAAATTGTAAAATCATTGTTTTGTAACAATTACATTAAATAGAAAATTAAAATTAATGATTCTTACCTATATGAGAGAGTTATTTATTTTTTTCAATAACAAAACTATTTTGATTACTCTCTTTTCTTGTAAAATTGAAAAATAAAGAGAAGGAGATTTCACTCCTTTTAACTATGTATTTTAAGTTATCTTTCTCTTTCATAAAATGTACATTTATGTGGAGAAGAGACCTTAAACTAATGAAAATTAACTTCTTTTAAAATATCTATTTCTATCAAATGCTAACACTTACCACTATACTATTCTTTAACTCATTTATCATTTAGTGTTTAATATTTTTTTTATTTATTCATCTGTCTTTTAATAAATTACATGTCTTTCAGATAAGACAAAAAAAATGTCACATAAATAACATGATTATGTGTTTGAGATTTTATAAACACGGTGTAATTTCTTTTAAAATTATCAAATTAGATGGTTTTTTAAAATATTACCTAAATGAGTAATTGTAGCAAACACTATTTCATTCTAAGAAAGTGGTGCTAGTGAACAAGATCGTATTTTATATTTTGAAATAAACGGAAGCTATGCTTTGCAAAGTAATTTAGTAAAATATATCTTAAAATAAACAACTGAAAAGAAATCACCTCATTTTATTTTATTTTTTTTAATTGAAATCGTGGATTCAGACAACATTTCAGTAAAAAAAAAAAAAATTAAGCAACCTTGAATGCTATTTTGAAATGAAAAAAAAAAATCGTACACTTTTAATCAATTGCTTCCCTTTTTTTATATTTTGTTGCTATTACTGGTGGGGAACAAAATGGGTCAGGGGTAAAACTTACTCTTAAATTATAATATTAGTCATTAGAATGTGGGATTGTGTTGTGAATGATCAGCACATCAACTTATTTTAGAAAGCACTTTTGTGAAAGGGCTTTTACCTACACAACAGATTTTTCTCTGTAGTTAATATATATAATTTGGGTTGTTAAAGAGTCAAGTTTTATGGTGAAACCTAATGGGTGATTAATTAGTATTTATATAGTAGTAAGATAAGATAAACACCGTATTTAATTATATAACTTTTTCTTTGTTTTGCATAATGTAAGTATTATTTTTCTTTTTTATTGAGAATTATGTAAGGGTCTACATAATACATAAGAGAGCTTATTAATATAATTACTATCATCATTTAGATGAAATATTCAAAACTTTTCCAATAATTAACACCATCAATACCACCAAAGGGAGTATTCTTAATGCATTTTTGAAGAATATTTTTAAAGTATAGAAAAAAAAAACAGAATTAATTAGGCAACTTTTTATTTTTTGAAAAACGAATAGGCATAGGGTTGTTGGAATATTTTAGTGAAACTTTTTTTAGTTCTTTTAGAAAGTGGACAATAATTGGTTTTAGTGGATGATGTTGGAGAAAGAAATGCAAATTTCACACTTGGGAGCCGTCTCAGCAACAACCATTTTGAAAATTGAAAACAGAAAATACCTAACTTCTTGGTTGCCATTATTTAAATTCATATAAATAAATATTTGTCTGTATCACAAGACCAAGGCCAAGTCTAGTAAATAAATAATATAATAATGTTTTTTATATTGGGGTAGGAGGCGAATTTCAAACCAAAAACAATGACACCAAAACGAGTTAGTGAATTGTTTCCCATCATCACCTTCTTTTCCCTCCTTCAAATCTTTCTTGTCATTAAACTTTCGTTTTCAAAATCTCAATCAAGCTCATCAATGAACATGGCAAAGTTTTTAACTTTAAATCATCTTCACTAAGTCAATCCTAACAGATTTTAGAGTACTTAGATCATGCAATAATTGAAACAACCTTCAATTTCAAATAAATTATTCATTGGTAATGTACATTTAATAGACATAGTTAATGTATATGTGGGATTGATTTGGATATGTCTCCTTGTTTGCTTACAAGGTTCCTCTCTTGTTTCTCTTTGCGTTAAGTATTGGTCATAATCTCCTTGATTGAAGCATTAGAGTTTTCCACATATTAGATTTAGGTAGCTTTAGATGCATAGTTTTAAGTTCTTTATTTTATTATTTTTTGTTCATTTCAGAGTTTGGCCTCATTTTTTTTTTGTTAAATAACTGTAGGCTTACGAATCTAAAGAATGGGATATCTACTATTGGGCCACTAGAGAGATTGCTTTCCATACCCCCCTCCATCTAAGCTTAATATTTCGCAAATCCAACTTTTGAGAAAAAAATATGAAATGTTTGCTCTTTACACTTACCAAATCACTATGTATACCCCTTTTCATTTTTTTTTTCATTACAAGAAATATTCTTTTGTACAGAAAATTTTAGAAACTACTTCCATTACTCTTTAAACTCCACTCATCTTCACTATCTTTGAGATTACATTTTTCTTCGTGGTCTCAATTATTCTTTAAACTCTAATTTTACACTTTTTAAACTTTTAAACTCTTTTACCATTCTTTCATTTTCTACTTTGAATTTACTTTAAATCAAACTTATTAATGTTTTTTTCTCTATTTTTATCAATTATATAATACGAGAGAAATGTATTGTGTAAGGTGTGTTCTTTAATAACTCACTATATGTTATATGTGTATGACTTCTTCTAACATTATTTATAATTACTTTCTAAAAATGTTTTTTTTTTCTGAACTATGTGCTAAAATACAATTATATAAATTATTTTATTATTATTGTATAATCTTTTTCATCTTTTTGTTAGTGTTGTATATCTTAATGTAGTTGTTTTTATTAAAAAATGAATAACAATTATATAAATTAAGAAACTAAGTTACACGATATGAAAGTGAAATATGATATGAAAGTGAAATGTAATTAATAAAGGAGAATTATTATCTTTATTTTTCTTTTTATATTTTTCTATTTTATCTTTTTCACTTTTCTATCACTTTATATATAGATTTTACTTTCTCTTTGTAAAGTACATATTTTTTTCTATCTACAAAGTATTTTTTGATATGTTCTTTATTGGTGTTATATTATTGGCCCCATCATGTGCTTACTCTGGTGTAAAATCACAAATTTCACTATGTGTTTATCTTGACACTTATCCTACCACACATTATGGTATCAGAAGGTGTTTATCTCACCCTACTTCTGTCACGCATGCGCAACTCCTATCAAGTTCTTATTTTTTTTTTTTGTATTTCTTTTGTTTCTTTCATACGCATATGAAATCTTTATACAACAAAATACAAGATAACATAGTAACACAAAATCCTTCAAGTCCCTATTATCAGTGTCGAAATGAGAATACTAGTATGATTCTTGTCAGCCTTCAACTCAACATCACTTACAAAATAAAACTATGAAGCGAGCTATTCTTTCTAAGAAAAAATTAAAATTTATTGATGGAAGTTTCGTTGTACCAAATAGGAATGAACCTTTATATGATGTTTAGGAAATGTGTAACATCACCGTTAACTCATAGATTACTTGAGTCATGACAAACCAAATTGCGTAAAGCATCATTTATATCGACAATGCAAAATACTTATGGGAGGACACAAAAAGAAAGGTTTTCTAAAGGAGACCATTTTAAAATATGTGAATTTTTCCAAAAGATACCTTCAATAAAGCAAGGAGAAAATAATGTTTTAGACTTTTTCACTAATTTGAAAATCTTGTGAGAAGAGATGGAATATTTGAAACTTGTATGTAGTTGTATATGTGGCATACAATGTAGATGTAGCCTTATAAAGAATGTGATCAAACATAAAGATTCAAATACAAGGATATGCTTTAACTCCCATGACCAAAGATACAATTTTTTTTTGGACAAAGATGCTCCTTTATATGATGATACTTCTTATTAGAGGATTATTGGAATACTTCTCTATCTAAATAACACAAGAACAAGTATCAATTATGTTGTTCAGTTTTTTAATTTAGTTTTTGAAACCTCCTACTATTAATCATTACAATCATTACATTCATCAAGAATTACAAAAGATTTATTCTTTTTCAACGACCTCATTCTTCAAGGGTTTAAGTGATTCTAACTGGCTGCTTGTCAAAACATGTGACACTCAACTTCTAGTTGTTGTATCTTCTTTGGTTCTTCTTTCATAAGTTGGAAATCAAAATAAAAAACCACTACATCTTGTTCATCTTCTGAAGATGAGTATCATGCTTTAACAACCACCTCATGTAAGATTCAATGACTTACATATCTATTAAGAGATCTCAAAATACATATTACGAATTCATGTTACTCTACGAGACACATTGTTTCTAATCCTATTTTTCATGAACACATTGTTGTATCTTTTTCGTTTTTTTTACTTTATATATTTGTTTTTCATTTCTAAAGTATGTACTATTTTGCACAGAATAATAAAATATTTTTCATTAATATTTTTAATATTACTAGGCCTTACCATATACTTACTTTGATAAAAAAAAAATCACAAACTTTATGCATTTATCCTAAAGTAAAGACACACACCTAACATTATTATTAGAAGAACAATTAGGGCTAAATAAACAAAACAATTAAAACAAAAAATACATTTTTAGAAAAAATATTATAGTTTTAAACTTTTAAACTCTTTATGTTTATTTTGTCTTCTCACTTTTCTTTTCTATAGAACATATTATATTTTTTTTAGTCATATTTTTATTTTCTACTTTGAATATACTTTAAATCAAATTTATTGATGTTTGTTTTGTATTATTATCAATTATATAATATGGGGGAAAGATATTATGCAAGGTTTATTCTTTAATAACTCAC
>Ga0123340_1000901_pt1 | contig 22789 bp, 23 predicted proteins | sample SirMexnodulemix_FD_89961 | JGI IMG/M metagenome (GOLD analysis project Ga0123340, IMG submission 89961) | Root nodule microbial communities of legume samples collected from Mexico - Siratro Mexico nodule mix | ecosystem: Host-associated > Plants > Roots > Nodule | place: Mexico: Nepantla...
ATATATAAGTGTATAAATACATTATATAAAAATTTGTATTCATCGTGTTATCTTATATGTGTGTATGTAGTAATAACACGTAAAATTAACATACATGATTATTAATTAAAATATTAGAAGTTAAATAATCATTATTTAATTGTCTTCTAAGTAAAATATATGAATAATAATTATGATTTTAAAATCTTTTATTTTGTTATTGTTTTAAGAAAAGAAACCACGCGAACGAAAATTGATTTAGTTAAAATTAAAAATTTAAGAAAAATAAAATTACGGAATACATTTCAGAAAATCATATGTAATTTTATATTTAAACACAATTTATACTTTATTCTATCATTATTTTAATGTAAAACATGACAACCCAATAATATTATAGTTTGTTGTCTAGTATTAGAAAGAATTCACTAAAATTATAATTTATAATACTCTCCTCATTTTATGTAGTTGGAACGTTACACACTCCACTTATATACACTCCTATACCATGTACCCTCAGCATATTCTAAAGGCTGTTCCTTTTCCCGCCAAAACTTTCCTACTTGTTTATATAGTTTGGCGCCCAATTCCCAGACCATTACCTAGGTACATTTTCCCGCTTCCCTCACTCTCTCTCCTGCTCTGTAGTGTTCTTCGCCACCATGACCACCAAGGATCTTGATTTCAATGCAGACACAGGTAAACTTTTTTTTCCGATCTATTTCTTCCGACTAGGGTTATTGCCCTGAATTTTCTTTCCTTCTTCCCTGTTAAGTTTATTTCCAATTAGGGTTTGTAATCTCTCCCATTTCTTCTACTACTCTCCCCCGTTTTTTTTCCGATTCGGTTAATTCCATTGTTCTTTCTCCAGCTTTGGCGAAGGAGTTCCTTTCCAATTTCGCAGACGCCAACGGTGAAGCTAAATACCTTAACATCCTGGTGGGTTCTATGTTTTGCTCTAACTCTTATTCCTCTTAGATAACAACTATGCTAGCCCTAATTTTTTATTCTCTCTTTTTTTTTTTCGTTTCAGCAAGACGTTGCAAACCACAAAACTAGAGCAGTTCAAATCGACCTTGAGGACTTAATTAACGTAATACTTGTTAATACTTGTTAATACTTGTTACTGTGTTGTGCTTCCTAATCAAAATCCACGGTTCTGTTAATTTTTTTTTCTCTGGGGAATTTCAGTACAAGGATCTGGATGAAGAATTTCTTAGGCGTGTTACAGAGAATACTCGAAGGTATATTGGGATTTTCTCCAATGCAATTGACGAGCTCATGCCAGAGTCTACTGAGGCCTTCACGGATGATGACCATGACATATTGATGACACAGAGATCTGATGAAGGAGGGGAAGGTGTTGACGGTTCTGATCCACTTCAGAAGATGCCTCCAGAAATCAAGCGCTACTAGTGAGATTTGTCTCCGTGCTTTTCGTTGAATTTATAGTGACCATGTAGTTGTAATTGCAGAAATTAGTTATATGTGATGTGAAGGTCCTAATATGACATCGTAATTGTATTGCAGTGAGCTTTATATTAAGGCATCTTCAAAAGGACGACCATTTACAATTAGGGAGGTGAAAGCTTCGAACATTGGTCAGCTTGTAAGAATCTCTGGTATTGTGACACGTTGTTCGGATGTTAAACCATTGATGAAAGTGGCTGTATACACGTGCGAGGATTGTGGATTTGAAATTTACCAGGTAAATATTAAATGACTGCTGAACTGCACAATTAGAGACTAGATTTTATGCAGAAAAAAAAAAATAAACAAAAGAACTATTGCATGAGGTTTGCTTGGTACGATTTCGAAAAAGTCCATTACATTTTTTGAATTTTCTCTCTGCCGAAATGATTTGATTGCCAGGATGTTAAACAACAATATTCTAAGGATTATAACTTTCTATCAAACCCTCTAAGGTTTTTGTTATGGATTAATACTTTCTTTTGTGGGATATGGCTAGACTATTGTGGTATGTACATGCCAGTTGGTCCTTCACCTTGTTATTCTCTTCCTTCCTAAACAGGAAGTAACGGCTCGAGTCTTCATGCCCTTGTTTGAATGTCCATCAAAGCGCTGTGATACAAATAGAAGAAAGGGGAATGTTATCCTTCAACTGAGAGCATCAAAGTTTTTGAGATTTCAAGAGGTTTGCTCTCTTGTTGAGTCATCAAAACATATTTATTCACTTACATTTTTCATATTGTTCTGCATAGTCTATACAATTGATTGTTTACTTTAGAATAAGATGGTAATAGACTTATGATATGATTAAACTCCAGGCCAAAATTCAAGAATTAGCTGAGCATGTTCCCAAAGGCCATATTCCACGAACAATGACCGTTCATTTAAGAGGAGAACTTACCAGAAAGGTTTGGTATTTTCTGGCAATTGGCTTTAAATTAGTAATTAACTGCTGCGGTTTATTAACTCATGCTTGCCGTAAATTGTTAGGTGGCTCCGGGTGACGTGGTTGAGTTCTCTGGGATTTTTCTTCCTATACCTTACACTGGTTTTCGAGCAATGCGTGCAGGCTTGGTTGCGGACACTTACTTAGAGGCCATGTCTGTAACTCATTTCAAGAGAAAATACGAAGAGTAAGTTAGTTTTCAGATCTTAATTGATAATGCACCACTTTTCACCGCCACCAAGTACTGATATTATTATGGCGTGCTTGAACATAATGAATACCTATCTACTAGTTGATCTTACTACAGTAGTCTGGGACGAAATAACAGCCGCATAACAGATTTATTTTGTCATAGATATGAACTTAGAGGAGATGAGGAAGAGCAGATTGCACGATTAGCAGAGGATGGTGACATCTACAATAAATTGTCACGATCACTTGCACCTGAAATTTTTGGACACGATGACATCAAGAAAGCACTGCTTCTTCTCCTTGTTGGTGCTCCACACCGGACCTTGAAAGATGGAATGAAGGTACTAAATACGAATCAAACCATGCAACATGTTCTTACTTAAACTTTATATGAATATCACGTTGAATTAGTAGGGATTAATTCATAACATCATCGGCAAAATTACAGTTATATTAGTGAGTAAGTTTCAAGTATGGAATCAGTGTTTTTTTCCACTCCCTTTCACTCTGACGTTATTAGTCACATTTCCTGTCTCACTTTCTGTTGTTGAAGCTTATTTTACATTCTGTGTTTGATTTATTGTTTATGCTATACATGTCCATATACATGAATAAAACACTAAATATCAGTCTTCATTTAATTGCAGATTAGAGGAGATTTACATATATGTTTGATGGGTGATCCTGGTGTTGCCAAGAGTCAGCTTCTTAAACACATAATCAATGTAGCACCCAGAGGGGTGTACACCACTGGCAGAGGAAGTAGTGGAGTTGGTCTCACTGCTGCTGTTCAGAAAGATCCAGTGACAAATGAGATGGTTCTTGAAGGTGGAGCATTGGTAATGGAAGCCTCCTTTCTTAATTGCAACCAGTCCTTTCCATCCCATATATTCTTATAAATGTTAGGTTGAAGAAACTAGAAAATTCTGGTCGAATACGCATATGCAATGCTGTCTGTACTTGCAAATAATTAGATGGAAAATAACTCGAGCATCAAATTACTTCTTAAGCCCCTATTTTAATAATATATGTTCTTTTAACTAGTTTCTAGATATACGCTGATTTATGAAAGAACTTTCTGAATTTCAGGTGTTAGCAGATATGGGCATCTGTGCCATTGATGAATTTGACAAGATGGATGAATCAGATCGTACAGCTATACATGAAGTAATGGAACAACAAACTGTTAGCATTGCCAAGGCTGGAATCACTACATCTCTGAATGCAAGGACCGCTGTTCTTGCTGCTGCTAATCCAGCATGGTATTATTTATTTTCACCTTATTGGATGCAGAAGCACTCTTATAGATATGCACATTTGTGCTTTCAAAATCTAATTTTATCCATATTTTTATTGTGAAGGGGAAGATATGATCTCAGAAGAACTCCAGCTGAAAACATTAATCTTCCACATGCCCTCCTATCAAGGTTTGATCTTCTGTGGTTAATCCTTGATCGAGCTGATATGGATAATGATCTTGAAATGGCTAGGCATGTTGTATATGTTCACCAAAATAAAGAATCTCCTGCTCTAGGATTCACTCCTCTCGAACCATCTGTTCTACGGTAAGTACAGAAGTACTGTGATCTGATTTAATCTTACTTAAAAGGATTGTAATAGGATATGGTGCATATGTTGCTTATTTGGTTGTATGTTTATTCTAACTTCTCATTTACTTAAAAGAATGTTCTCTTTACTTGTAAAAGGAAACTAGTATAGAATGAAATGTTTTTCTTTTATGTAGTGCATACATATCAGCTGCAAGAAGATTGTCTCCAAGTGTCCCCAGGGAACTGGAAGAGTATATTGCTACTGCATACTCCAGCATCCGTCAAGAAGAAGCAAGGTCAAATGCTCCACATTCCTACACTACTGTCAGAACATTACTCAGTATTCTCCGCATATCAGCTGTAAGTCTTCATCTTTTCCCAAAGAGAGCAGCAAAATTAAGCATTTAGGTTAAATTGACTTTTCTTTTGGGGTTAATGGTTTATATACATACTCAACTCAAAGTGCAGTTTTTAAAATTAAAACTGATTTAGGTGTTTGCTAATAATTTTTAGCTATGAATAATCTGTTGTCACTCGGTTGGCCCTGCCTTTAAGACCACAATGTATAATAGTAAGCAGTATTTATGATTGTATATGACCTAAGCAAATGCTATTCCATTCTTATTTTCTGAACAGGCACTAGCAAGACTCCGTTTTTCTGAAACTGTTGCTCAGAGTGATGTGGACGAAGCATTGAGGTTAATGCAGATGTCAAAATTCTCTTTGTACTCCGATGACCGTCAAAAGTCCGGTCTTGATGCCATATCTGATATTTACTCCATACTGCGAGATGAAGCAGCTAGAGGTAACCGAGTGGATGTCAGCTATGCCCATGCACTGAACTGGATATCTAGGAAGGTAAGTACATATTGCTCATTGTTGAATGCTGTCTATTATGAAGTATTTTAGAAGATGATTTTTCCGTCAAACTTGAGAAGAGTCTAGACTAGATTCAAGTTTAATGTTGAACACGACGGCTCAAAAGTAAAGGGTTATGGAACAATTGAAAGAATACTTTTTTTCATTAAATAAAGACCCAAAAAGTCTTTTTGCAACTGCAGTAATTATTTCTCGATACTCTTGAATTAAGTATTGGCAATGGGAAACATGGCTATGAAATAAATATGCTAGCGTTTAGTATTTTGTCTTAGCTGTGTGAAGCCGGAGCAAGACCGTGTTTGTTGATGAACTACCTGCTTTGTTTCCCCTCTAGATAATAATATTCTGACGACAGAACTTCTGTCTTTGAAACAGGGTTACAGCGAAGCTCAGTTAAAAGAGTGCTTGGAAGAGTATGCAGCACTAAATGTATGGCAGATACATCCTCATACCTTTGACATTAGATTTATTGATGCTTGAGGCACTTCCCTTCCCCGTTAGCATGGTATGAGGCAATCTGGTTTCAAGAAGCTGGATAAGGGTAGGTGGACTTGGGGAATCATATTCTGTAATTTGGTTTTTATTAGTTTGATTTAGGTTTTTGTAATGTTACAGTTTAGATTTCCATTTTTTACTTGAGTACAGTAATTGCCAAATTTAACTTTGTACGGTAAAATGTAGTACGCTACAACCATGCACTGTGTTTATTATTATTTGGTCTGACACATTGGAAATAGGTATAATAGGAAAGCTATTGAACTTGCATTATGTTTGTCTTCTCAACCATTTCGATTTAAATTTCTTCTGGATGCGGTACCGAATGCAGCTGTTAGAAATGTCATTGAGTCGCTAAACGAAGTTTTAATCAGAACACAGCAAAGACGTGCAGGGATAATATCATAACGAAAACTTTACTCGGTCAGAAAGATCTTGGGGTGGAAGAAAAACTATTTGTTCTGGGACTTCATTGAAAAGTTATTTTCGGTAATTTGTATTGCTTAATTTATGTAATGTTATTGTATATTTTGTGTGGCCATAAACTTTGTGCGGTCAGTCTATCTTAATCGGTTTTTGTCGTTCTAAGATAGTTTATGATAAAATTTCAAAATAATACCTATATATAACTGTTAGATCAAATGTAATAATACCTATTACTTTAGCTATTACCGTTCTGTAGAAAACATCAACATGAATACATTTGAATATTAAAAATAGTGTTATTTTATTAAAAATATAATAAAAGATAGTATGCTAAAAATTTAGTGTGATCTTATGTGAGTGCAATTTCTCCTTTTTTCTGCTTAAATATGTTTTATTCATTATAAAGTGAGTTTGCTAAATGTTTTAGAATAGTCAAATAGTAATTTCAATACGTGTTTAATGGTCTTGTGATATAATCTACACCCATAAATAAAGTATTAAGAAAAAAATATAATATCGTCCTTTACCTTTAAAAATGTGTTAAATTTTATTTATATATCTTAAATGAATATTAAAAAATAAAAGTAATGATTTTAAATTTGAATAAATAAAAAATTTAATAAGTATTAGAACTAAAATTTACAAATTTTACATAGTTGAAAAACAAACAATTTCAGATTTTTTTTGAGATAAAAAGTAAACAATTTTCATAGGGATCGACAAAAACATTTTTAATTTTTTAATTTTTTTTCTTTGTAAAAATATCTCAATAATAAAATATTAGAAAATTAAGTTTTCAATGAAAAAGTTGTATCCAATAAAAATTAAAACGCTCTGAAAAAATACCCTGTTATCTTCTGATGCGTGCTTTGCCTTAAGACAAGTTAGGCACAAAATATATATATTAATTTTTCCAAAACAGTAGACGCATGGTGCGCACACGGCTCGAAAACTGAACTACGATTACTAACAGAGCATTGGGAGAGTTAGAGACTATAAATAGCGTGATTCCCGCCATGCTTGAGAAACAATTCCCGCCACCGTCACCACAGCGACGTTTTATGCTTCCATAAGCCTTCCCTCACTGCACTCTGCAACACTCACAGCACCTCAATGGGTCCTTCTCGTCGCAACAGCAATGGTCGATCACCGCTCGTCAATCCACAGCTTCAAATCACTTCCTTCTTCACCAAAACCCCTTCCCCCTCTCCCACCCTCCCCAAAACCAACCAAAAGTCAGACCCTAACCACGCTTCAGATCCTAGCCCTAACCCTAGTTCCACGACTCTCACTCCTTCACCTCTTAATCCCACGCCTAACAAATCCCTTCTTGTGATCGGCGCTTCCATTTCTCCACCCTCCGCTTCGTCTTCTCGCTACGGCCAAGAAGTTGTTGGCCGAAGGATCAAGGTTTATTGGCCTTTAGACAAAGCCTGGTACGAAGGTTCCGTCAAATCCTTCGATAAAAACACTTCCAAGCATGTGGTTCGTTACGTCGATGACGAAGAGGAATCGCTCGACCTCTCCAAGGAGAAGTTCGAGTGGCTCCAGGAGTCCTCTACGAAGAAACTTAAACGCCTGCGTCGCGGATTCCCCGAAATTAGGAAAATGGAGATTGACGACGAAGAATTAAAAGAAGAAAGTGAGAAAGGAGAAGAAGAAAAAGAACATGATAATGTTGACGACGACGATGATGATTCCAATGACGAGGATTGGGGGAAGAATGCTGCATCATTGGAGGAGGCTGGGGATGGAGAAGAAGATACGGATTTAGAGGACGAAGAAGACGTAACAGAGAGTGCTAAAGGAAAAAAGACGGAGGCTAAAAAGCGGAAACTAAGTGCAAAAGAGAAACTAGAGCCTGCGAAGAAGAGCAAGAGTGGAGTGGAAGTTTGTAAAGGGAGTTTCAAGCTCTCAGTGTTGGAGCCTACTACTAATTTGGAGAGTAAGTGACTGAATTAATCAATTGAAGGGAGATTTCACGCAGGGAAACTGTTTGAGTTTTCTGTGATCAGATTTTGAACCTTTGCAACCTCATTTTTGTTGCTTTTTTTATGGTGGTGGGGAGTGTGGGCATTAAATATAACAATTTTCAAATTTATAGGTAAAAAGTACTGCATAGTGATAATAAAAAGAACAAAACAAAAGGAAAAGCAAGAAGTTACTCTTGTAGTTGTTTCTGTTTCTCCCATGGCTAGTATTTAATTCAAGCGTTTTGGTCTTCGCTGGCGACATTTTCCTTATGCTTGTCCTTATTCCTTTGCATATGATGTCGCTAGCCAACTGAAATGCAGGGGTCAATATATTTTGTAGTTTATAATGTAAGTCGTATCTTTAAATTTTGCAGTTAAAAAGACAACTAGTAGCGCGGATAATGTTTCATTTACCGAGACCTCTGAAAGATTTGCATGTCGTGAAGCTCAGAAACTGCGCTTCCTGAAAATGTGAGTGCTAACTATAGTGATGTAGCAATTCAGGTTTTGCCATGCCAAAGTCCTCTCCTGTCTCATACAACAGATTTTGATGTCATATTGGTTTATGTATTTGCAGTTTATCAGCTGTCAGTGTCAATTTTTTCAGTCTTTAACTTTTTGGTTTATGTTATAATCTTATGATGCTATCTATATATATGGTATTGGTACAGAGATCGCAGGGATGCCAAACGAAGAAGACCAGGGGATGAAAATTATGATTCAAGAACTCTCTACTTACCTCCCGATTTCTTAAGGAGTTTGTCCGAGGGTCAGGTAAAGTAAATTACTGCTCAAGCAGTTGGGTGAAACTCACATAATTTCAATGGTGCATGAAATTAATATGGTAATTTGATGAATGCAGAAACAATGGTGGGAGTTCAAGTCAAAGCATATGGACAAAGTGTTGTTTTTCAAGGTTAAGTTGATTAAGTTTGTTGCTGTCATTAGCCCATTCCTTCCAACCAAATTAAACATATTCCCTCCCTATTTTTGGTGCAGATGGGTAAATTTTATGAGCTTTTTGAGATGGATGCACATGTAGGAGTTAAAGAGCTTGACTTGCAGTATATGAAGGTGTGCATGAATGTCTAGAGTTGTGAATTATCTTAAGATTCTCGAGGTGACTTACCTATTTGCTCACTCTAAATAATGCATACTTACTGATTTATGACTCTTTCAGGGAGACCAACCTCATTGTGGATTTCCAGAGAAGAACTTCTCAATGAACGTGGAGAAACTGGCTAGGAAGGTTTGCCTCAACCTTTTTTCTTATTTCGTTTTTGCTACTGAACTAACATCTATACTGGGGTGAAACTTATCAAGTTGCTTTGGTTGGACAGGGTTACCGAGTTCTTGTTGTGGAGCAGACTGAAACACCTGAACAGCTGGAGCTTCGTCGTAAGGAGAAGGGGTCTAAAGATAAGGTATGATTCACAGTAACCAGAGAAGCAACTGTTTTTATTTGTTGTTTTTTCTGATTGTTCCTTATAGTCTGTGTTGATGAAATGTTTTACATATTTATCGAGCTACTCTTCTTGTTAACCCCAGTTTTGATAGTGGAAAATTGGTCTATTAACTTTGATGATTCTTTCCTTCTAGGTTGTAAGGCGTGAAATATGTGCAGTGGTAACAAAAGGTACATTAACAGATGGGGAGTTGCTGTCAGCAAACCCTGAAGCTGCATATTTAATGGCCCTGGCTGAGCATCATGAAAATCTTCCAAATGAAATTTCAGAGCGTACCTATGGTGTTTGTATAGTTGATGTTGCCACAAGTAGAGTCATTCTTGGACAGGTATGACTCTCTACATTCATTTAAATTATCTGCCTAAATTTTATAATGCATAAACTTATTCAAATCCTGGATGAGATCTGGATATGCCATCTAGCTGTGAACCTACTAATTCTTCTACCTAAATCTGGAATGAAAATAGATTGAAATTGATGGGGATTGGGGGTTGATATGTTGAGGATTTAGTGGTGGTAGCTTTGTAGTGTGTTTGCTCATAATTTCATAATTTATTTGGTTTCTTCTTTTTAAAGTTGCATTAATTTTTTTGGGAAGTGCGTATTATGTGTATGCTACCTAACATGGACCTAATTAGTCTACTAGTTGCTTATTATCACTTATGTAAAAGAAGAGTTGGCTTCTCTTTATGGCAGTTTAAGGATGACTTGGATTGCAGTGCCTTGTGCTCTATCTTGTCTGAGATCAGGCCTGTTGAAATTGTGAAACCTGCCAAACTACTCAGTGATGAAACGGAGAGAGCTCTACTGAAGCATACCAGAAATCCTTTAGTGAATGAATTAGTTCCAGGTGTGGAATTCTGGGATGCAGACAAAACTGTGGATCAATTGAAGCAAATTTATGGCAGCGCTAAAGATGCTTGTGTTGAAGATAATGGGTTAAATTGCCTGCCAGATGTTTTACAGGAGCTGGTGAAAACAGGTGACAACAGTAGAAGTGCACTTTCAGCACTAGGAGGTGCTCTCTCTTATCTGAAACAGGCTTTTCTAAATGAGAGATTGCTTAGATTTGCACAGTTTGAGTTGCTTCCGTGTTCTGGTTTTGACAATCTTGCTTCAAAACACTACATGGTTCTTGATGTGGCTGCCTTGGAGAATCTTGAGATTTTTGAGAATAGCAGGAATGGAGATTCTTCTGGGTATGTTTGTCATGTGGTTATCCACACACATTCTGTTTTAGACAAGATGGGTAATTTATGTGTATATGTTCCTGACATAATGATGCTCCTTGCAGCACGCTCTATGCCCAACTAAACCAATGTGTTACTGCATTTGTAAAGAGATTGCTAAAGACATGGCTTGCAAGACCGTTATGTCACGTGGAGTCCATTAAGGAACGCCAGGAAGCTGTTGCTGGTTTGAAGGTAGGTAGACCATGTATTTTGCCTCTGATTCTTATAGTCCTTCAGGATAAAAGTGAACTTTACAGGGGGCTGTTGCTACATCATCCAGTTAAGCAGGGCTATAAACTGTTTGCCTTTCAGTCTGTCCCACTTTTGGATATCAACTCGTTAACTTTTGGTATCTCTTTTTGGACTAATATATCTAGCACTAGTCATGGGATATTGTCGTCATTTGAAATAAATCTGAACACTTGTTATATTTGTTTGGTTTTATGGTTTAATTAATTGCTAACGTCTTCTTTCTTTGAGAAGCGTACCCATCTTGTTGTGTAGGCCTTAGGTCTAGCAGTTTAATTGATTTTCTGTGTTCAATAATATATAATATGGGGTATTTTGAGCTTGTTTAAATTGTGCTTCTCTGTTTATGTTGCTTTTTAACTGATGTAGATAGAGGTCGTAGTTGTGTATAGGGTTGGGATGATGACATCTACCAGATGATATATGTGGCTAGGTTAAGCAGGTGATAATAATCAGATTGAAAACCATTGCATAATACTGATTGTTTTTTATATATGATTTGCTTTTTAGGGAGTTAATCTACCATCTGCACTAGAATTTCGGAAAGCATTATCCAAGCTACCTGACATGGAGCGGTTGCTTGCACGCATAATTTGCTCTAGGTGAAAACTATTGTGCAACTACCATGAGTGATATTTATATAGACCATACTGATTGTCATCATCTTCTAATGTACTGAAGTATATATGCACCTTGGTTTTCTTGAATGCAGTGAAGCTAGTGGAAGGAATGCTAATAAAGTTATTCTGTATGAGGATGCTGCTAAGAAGCAACTACAAGAGTTCATTGCAGCTCTGCGAGGCTGTGAACAGATGTTACAAGCATGCTCTTCGCTTGGTGTCATTTTGAATCATGTCCAATCTAGACAACTTCACCATCTGTTAACACCTGGTATGCCGGTCTCAAATATACCATTAAATTATTCTGTAGCTGCTGTTTGATTTATTGAATGCTATCAAGTGCAGGTAAAGGTCTTCCTGATGTTTGTATGGAACTTAATTATTTCAAGGATGCCTTTGATTGGGTGGAAGCCAATGGCTCTGGGCGTATAATACCTCATGAAGGAGTTGACACAGAGTATGCCTCAGCCTGTAAGGCAGTTAAAGAGATTGAGTCCAGTTTATTGAAGCATATCAAGGAGCAAAGGGAACTACTTGGAGACACATCAGTAAGAACAGTACCTGAAACAATTGGAGTTTAATCTTATATTACGTAAAATGAAATTTTGAAATTTCTTATATATATCTATTCAGATTGCTTATGTCAATGTTGGAAAGGATGTGTACCTATTGGAAGTGCCAGAAAATTTGTCAAGGAATATTCCTCGGGATTATGAATTGCGTTCATCCAGAAAAGTAAGTAGACAAATAGTGCTCTGAAAATTTCATCTCAATTGCAGAAATGTCTAGAATTATCTGATTTCTATTATTGAGTCTACAATAATTTAATTGTTTGTTGGCTTTACTTGTAAATAATCGTGCATATTGTCATCCCGATTTATCTTTGTACATTGTAGTATATTTATGTTAACGATTAAAAAATTAATTCCCATGAAATTGTTGGCTATCTGTACTGCAGATACGACTGTCAATATAAAGTAATTTTTCTCTTATTTTCTTGGTATGATACACGCAGGGCTTCTTTAGGTACTGGACTCCAGATATTAAATTTTATTTAAAAGAACTCTCCCAAGCTGAATTGGAAAAGGAGTCCTTGTTGAAAAATACATTGCAGAGATTGATTGGGCGCTTTTGTGAAAACCACACCAAGTGGAAGCAGTTGGTCTCTGCAACTGCAGGTACATATTGTGGTCCTTTCACTAGATGAATTTTTCATATATAAATAGAAAAGTAAAAGCTTTTCTTTTGTATTGCTTAAACTGCATTCACGTGTTGCAGAACTGGATCTGTTGATCAGTTTAGCAATAGCTGGTGACTACTACGAAGGACCAACATGCAGACCAACTTTCGTTGGTACATTATGTACTAAAGAAGCTCCTTACCTCCATGCTAAAAGTTTGGGACACCCTGTCCTCAGGAGTGATACCTTAGGCAAGGGTGCGTTTGTACCCAATGACATAACCATTGGTGGTTCAGATCATGCCAGCTTTATCCTTCTAACAGGTCCTAACATGGGTGGGAAGTCAACTCTTCTTCGTCAGGTGTGCTTGGCTGTGATTTTGGCACAGGTGAAACCTTTAGGTCATGTTACATTTCAGATCATCTATTCATTGGTTTTTCTTTTGGGGGATTGTGTAAAAAGGTTGGCCTTGCCCTTTGACTCATCTTAAATAAGCCAATTTTTAATCTGTGGTGTTACACTTTTAATTTCGTATGCAGGTAGGAGCTGATGTCCCAGCAGAAAGTTTTGATTTGTCACCTGTTGATCGAATTTTTGTTCGAATGGGGGCCAAAGATAATATAATGGCAGGCCAAAGTACATTTTTAACTGAGCTTTCAGAAACGGCAACAATGCTGGTGAGATGTCCCTTTGAATATCAATTTGTATTACTTTTAATTTGGGTTAAGTAGGCATATAAAAATAGGCTGCTTATAAGTCACTATACAGCTATGAAATAGTTATATTTCAAGTGTTGTTTCTTGTTTGATAAGTACGGGAAACATATTCTTTCTATTGATTAAATTTTATTGAAAATCTTGTTAGTGGGGTTCACTCGAATTTCTTAACTTTTAGTAAATTTTAGTCATTAGTGTGTTCGAAAGTGTGGATGTCTAGCACTTTTCTTTTTAATATGAAAAAAATTACGTGGGTTATGATAGTTCTTTTTCTCTAAAATGTAAGAAGCAATGCCGCAGCATTGAGGAAGCAAACTTCTGCCTCGGTTTTTTTCCTTTACTCATTTTTATAATGTTTCGCCTGCAATAGCTTGTGTTTAATTCAGGGAGCTCTGTATGCCCTTTTATTTTGTTATGCACATTACAGATGCATATAGATTAATCTGATCTTCTTAAAACATTGTTTCTTTCTAAATAAGTACTTTTGATGGTGAGTACAGTCATCAGCCACTCGTAACTCATTGGTGGCCCTGGATGAGCTTGGGCGAGGGACTGCAACTTCTGATGGACAAGCCATTGCGTAAGTGTTTATTGCGGGATTAGTTGGACATGTTTTTGTCCCCTATGGTTTCATTATTTTTCATTGATTTTATAGATTGTTCGAGTCCCTCTCAGATTCTGCCTTTTGCGTTTCAAATATTTGACAGGGAATCAGTATTAGAACATTTTGTGCGGAAGGTGCAGTGTCGTGGATTGTTTTCTACCCATTATCATCGATTAGCTGTAGATTATCTCAAAGATCCCAAGGTATTCCTAGTTTTCTTATCCCGAATAATCATCAGTGTTAGTTAAATTGAATTTAAGGTCCAGTGCTTGTAAGAAACTATTTTAATCTGAATTTTCGTAGTTTACTTAATTGCCCATAAATGATTGTGATAGATACCAATTGGCATGAGAATAAGGACCGAATTGTATTCAGTTGAACTGATACGGAATTACAAATTACACCGGAAATAGAGTAAACTTGATTGAGTACAAAGGTTTCCTTCCAAGATGTTGAGAGCTTGGTCTCTCCCTTCCCGAAAACCACTTAGCCCCACCCTTCTCCTAGTTTTTATTCTGCTAATAACAGCTTAATGGAAGTTACGCTTACCCCTACTAACAAGTGCTAAAATAATTAATAATTGCTAAAACAATTCAGTCCCATTAAAAAGCCTAAATCGTGGCTCTTCTCTCATAATATTTACTTATAAGAGGCCTAATTGCAAGTCATGACAATCTTTAGATATGATAGCCTATAGAAAGTTTACATCGTGGTGGGGAGACTGCTCCACCTTTTCCTTTTGGTCAGTTTTAGTTTTTAAAAATCGTATTTCTTAACATGCTTTTTGTGCTTGTAAAGGTCTGTCTCAGCCACATGGCATGCCAAGTTGGTGGTGGAATCGCTGGTTTAGACGAAGTCACCTTTCTTTACAGGCTTACGCCTGGTGCTTGCCCCAAGAGCTATGGTGTTAACGTTGCTCGGATAGCTGGTACGTTTTTGTATTGAAATATAATAAACATGGATTGTGCTCCTCTATAGTGAGGGGTAAAGTACCAAATATAACCTCGTAGTTATAACACGTTTATTGTATTTGATAACTATTTCGACCAATAATTTTCCAATCAAAAGTTATATCCTTGCACTTGCCCTCTAAAGTGCAATAAATTTAGAGGAGGCAAACCTGACATTGGTAGCAGCATGTTCTCATCCAACATCTGCAGTTCACTAATTTTTGGTTCGTTGACTTTTAAGCTTAAACATGAGATTGACTATCTCAATATATTATCAAAATGAGTTGTGTCTGTACATGACTTTTGGATCGTACTGGAAAACTGTTAAATCAGTGTGTTGATTATACGATTTTCTACGAATGTGCTATGCCTCATTTTCTGTTGTATGTATAATTATTAAGAAATTCATATTATCAATGAAGCAAATTAATTTTATTTCAGGACTTCCAACTTCTGTTCTTCAGAAAGCTGGTGCCAAGTCTAGAGAATTTGAGGCCAGTTATGGTAAATGCAGAAAGGTGTCTTCTGAAACAAACTATCCCAGTAAAAGCTGGGTTGACGAGATAGCTGCTATCATACAAAAATTGTCCAAAGTTGCCACCAATTTGAGTTGCCAGGAAACCCTTTGCGTTGGTTCTCTAAGGGAACTTCAGGATAAAGCACGAGAATCGATGCAGCGATGTTAACTATTTAGCAAGATAGTTCATTCTTTTGAGAAGCAAAGCATACTTTTATGGCCGTAGTCTACGTTGATATCATTCCGGACACTATACGCCCCAGTTTTGCCTTGAATGTTGGTTGTCTTAACATTTTTGTTTTGTTGTGCAGCGCTTGTATATAGTTGCACATAAGGTGTCGATACGAGTTCGATTAATTAGGCTCACACATTGTACATATTTAGCTATCTAATTGATATGTTTTTAGCCTTCTATCAAGTAGTTAATACTTTTTTATAGTTTAATTATCATTCCTTTGATTTCCTAGTTGAATAAGTTTTATATTTTAATTTCTACGATTAATAATTACTATAGTTTTAGATTAAATTAAAATACTGTTTAAGTTTTAAATTAGATTGAAATGATACATCTGAAGATTAAAATAAATAATTTTTAAATATAAGAACTGAAAAAATTATATCCGTAAGATACTTGTTAATTTTTTTATGAAATATAACGGGGCACGACGCCCAAAGTACCTACCTAGTACTTTATTAATCTTGAGCGGGGTGGGTGACAAGAGACTGTGTATTACATGCGGTAAGGGAAGGTGCATTCCGATCTGAATTCCATTATCTTAATTTGTGACTCAAAATGCTATTTGACGAGCATCACATAATGCTCTTATACAGTAATCAAATAATCTATGAATGTCTTAAATTTACATTATGCTGTATCTCATCTTCAGACATTGATGTGTCATCGTCATAATCCTGATACTGCTGACTACTTTTCTGAATGGCTCCAATAATCTTAATAACTATGTACATAGGTATAATAATTCCGCTAGCTTTTAATATAATTACCTGCATCAAAATGGTATATTAACCTTCATTAGTTTAGCTGTCCGTAGGCGAAGATTGTAAATGTTTTCCATTTTCATTTAAAACTGGAAAAGTACTTACAGTAAGTGGTGTAAATGGGTAATCTTCCGTTCCATTTGAAAGCACTGCGAAAAAATGTCTTACGAGTAAGACAAGTGTAAACTGCAGAGGAAAGGTATAGGTAGTTATTTTTCAGCACGTCTACGCGCTACACAAGTAAATGAGTCGCATACAATATAAGCACATTAAGAAAAGGTTTGTTTGAAAGAGAAAATGTTGATTTCAACTCTTGGGGCGGCCCTGCGTTGGCAACTCAATTCAACGCTACTGGCAACGCAGTTGGCAATAGCAGAAATGAGTCTGAGTCCACCCTGACTCGTTGCTTTTCACAACTTGACTAATTATTTTTTATTTCACAACATAAGCAACCATGTTGATATTGATTCAGAAGTAGGACGCGTGAAAAGAAAAAAGCTAATAAGATAATGCTTACAGCTATTGCAAGTGATCGACAGCAAGACGCGCTTCTGTCAGCGCCTGAACTGCATTCCGAGTAATCGCTTTCCATTGCAATTCCTTCTACCCTTATCTCTATTCTTCCGTTTGACGCTTCTTCTTCCTCCCTTTAAAACCACATTAAGAAAATTCTTGCTTTGATTGAATTGGACGAGGGAAATAGACATATTGTATTATGAAAAAAGTACCTAATGGACATTGCTTCATCATTTATCTTAGACTTCTTGGGTGGAGCTGAATATCCGGGTTCATATGGCTGCAAAAACAAAAATAATATCAATCAATATGCCCATCACACAATGCCCTTTTGAGTAAATAAGCAATTATGCAATAAATGGGGCTCAGTTCATTGAATGTATGATAAAACAAATTTCCAATCCCATTTTCTTACAATATATCAAATGAAACCGAAGAGTAAAAAAGACAAAAAAGTGAAACTTCGTCTTTTGGAGAAACACAGTCGTTGATATAGAAATAGTATACTAATGGGGAGAGACTTCAATATTGAGCAAAGTTAAGCAAAAGACAAAAACAAAAGCAACTGTAGTTTGAAAATAAACAAAAGGGGAATGGAAGAAAGAAAGGAACTCATTATCGTTTCTGTGTCAAAATCAGATAAGGAAGCGCACCCAATCACCATAACAAGGACACCAAACATTAGGTACACTCCGATAAATCTCTTTCTTCCTTTTTTTGTCTAAACAAAAAATTGATTGCTATCAAGAAATCAAGTTTTATTATAACTTATTAAAACAAGATGAAAATAACGCTATGAACAGAGTGCAAAACCAAAAATAAAAAAAAATAAAAAAAAATTAAGAAATAAAAATTGAATCATCAAATTTCATACCTGGAGACATATTTCACAGGTTGTATTTCCTTTCTCGTTGCACCATCTTTGTATGCAATCTCTATGAGCAAACTGCGCAACATAAACGCAGTTATTGATGAGAATTAAAATAAAAACTCACGCGAAACATAGTAAGTTATTAACCAAAAAAGAAAAAACAAGTGTTTAAGATTAAGAAGTTATGTATTTTTGTATTTACCTTAACGGTTCCAGAACAAGCACAAGGTGCTTCCAAGGTTTCTATGCTTTCAAACTCTTCTTCATGACAAATTCTACAGCGAGGTACCGCAGAAAGCAGTTTCAAATCATCGACTAGAAGAACAACCTCTTCCATATATTTCACACCCAGTGATCTCTGTTTCTTCAAATTTCAGCCTTTGTTTTCAAATTCTGTCGGGTACTCTGTTTTTTGGTTTTCCTTTCTACGCTCTCTTTCTCAGTCTTCTCAGGAATCTCGAGTTTATATACGAAAGAAAGAACAAATACATTTCCAGTTTTACCCCTGGTTTTTATTCTAAAAAAAAAAAAAGAAAAACTAAACTAATGGCCGAATTTTAAAAGAACCAAACCACGAAGGCTAGCTTTGACCTTATAAACCTGGCAAAAGGGACTTGCTTGTAACGTAGGATCAAACAAAAAGATTCTCTAATTTTCTTTATGTTGGTTTCTTTGAAATAGTAAAAATTGTTGTACAAATGGGCATTTAATCAGATTCCTTGCTTACTAAAAATAAATAAAAATGTCTTAATCTGTGGCAAATTGGGAAAGAGGAAAAGAAAGAGGAAAGAAGAAATGTATATTTTTTCTACTCTTTTGTAAGGAAAGCATATCTAGGACTGAAATGTTCACAAGATACCCCCATTTTGTTTTCTCCAATGGAAATTATTTAAATTTAGATTTAAACCTATCTAGTATTACATATACCCACTGACATTTTAGATTTTTAGATCATGTTTCATTTATTAGGTGATCTTCTCAATTTTCCAGTGTTTGGACAGATATGCATGCTTTGACAATAAATCCGAAATCCCAATGTGCACCAACCAAGTGTTTTTTTTTATCAATTTTTTCTTCCTATTTCGTTGTTCCAATCAACAAAGTAGAGAGTTACCAATGCAAAAATTGTTCTATATTTAACGGTTGTTGATACCAAATTAATAATTCGATGTCAGATGATTGGTAATAAACCAAAGGGTTGAAACATCAAGTAAATCATTCATGATGTTGAGTAATTGTCCAAATTCTTACCCATCAACCGATTCGATTATCCGTTAAAAAGTGGTTGCACGTGTTACATGTAGACATCTTTTAACGTTAGGTTGCACGTCCTATTTCGATAAGGAACTAAATATGCACCAAATATATTCCAAGTAAATGGTTTCAATTTGATGAAGGAAGGGCTAAAAAAAACACAAAAACAAAGAGGATGAAACATCCTGTGTACCTTTCTATTTGTTTTTCTCTGCAAATTATTGCATCTATCAAACCAAAATTTATGACACTAACATACCTTTTCCCTAGTGACCCTCCTTGTACAGTTCGCAAATTACCAAACCAGGTTTTAAATCTGGGACCTATGATCCTTCACCAACGGTAACAAACGTTCGAAACAACTGAAATTTGAAATCATGGGTCCCTCTTTTTAGTTATGCTGCTAATCACAAACAAAAGCCCATAATGCATCATGGTGCTCCTCCTTTACACGCCAAGCTCTTTAATTTCTTAGAATCTTGGATTTTTTTTGGTAATGAATAGTGGTACATGAATAACAAAATTATGAAGTGATTTTTTTTTTTTTTGGGTTTCATAAAAATACGTGGAAAAATATGTACACAAGACCTACATACGTGTGTGACATGACAAATGAAATCCTATTATTTTTCATATGCATGCAATGGCCCTTCAGAAATTGATTTCAAATTTGTCTGCTGTGAGGGAAGAAAAGAAAAAGCCACGCTATTTAATTAGTTTCGTATTGTATGTGAGGAAGCTGACGCACGTGCTTATCCTTTCTCTCGTTCGTTCTTATCGTTTCCTTCGAAAATATTTCTGGATTTATCCAACAATTATGAGCAATCCTTGTCATTTAGAAGATTCACAACACACAAATCACAAGTAATAGGGATTCAGTTTGCACTTTCCCATGAGAGCTTTTCTTCAAGCAAGTGGTCGGCACTAAGTTGCGTCTGTGGGGACAATCACCTTCCATTGAGAAAAGTGGACCTTATCTATTCAACTTAAATTTCTAATTTGGCACCTAACATCTTCTTATTACCTATTTCCCCCTACAAGAAGTAAGACACCCAATAGCACTAATAAAAACAAATGGGGTCTCCAATTAAATTTCCATGCTAATTCTTCACTATAGTTCATAAAAATTGCTTTAATTTATCTTGCCTAACATTACATAGAAGTTGGGAGATATTTGTTGGTGGTTTGAGAAGGAAGTTTGATCAGTACTGTTAGATGAAGCTAATGGTGTCACTGTCGAGTTGGGTTTAAGCTAAGTGTTTTTGTAATATAACTAGAAAAATATGTTCTCTGATTAACAGAATAAAAAGTGGGCCAAGAAATCGGTCACCCCAAGAGTTTGTAAGTTTAACTCTTTTGATAAGGAATGAAAACTAGAAAGGTGTCCTTAGTTGTTGAATGCCGATGTCTTAGCTTCAAAGTTCATGCATTTCTATGGATAATATCATTCATATAATATATAATAAATAAAAAGTAGATAAGATAGAATATTTTTGGATAAATGACCCATAATATACTATAATATAAGATAGAAGCATTTTATCTTGTCACCGATTAACAATAGTGTATTCCCATTTCCATAAGAGAAAGGAGTGTATGGGTTAATGTCGAAGTTCCGTGGGTCCACTTGTCATTGAGCTATTGTTTCGTACTTTCACTTCATATTATTTATTCAGACTCTTTTCACCCATGTTACTAAAAAAAAAATTGATGAGACATCTACGTAGAAAAGTTTTTGAATAAAATTGTTAAGTATAATTTCATCACATCACTCGTAAATAACTCACATTACACTCTGACAAGCAACTCGTGATTTAATCATTTTTAATTAATAATTGACCTTTTACAATTTAAAAAGTAATATAATTATTACTTTTTTTTTTAACTTTTAAGAGTTGGTTATCATTCTATTCAAGAGATGTGAAGGTCTTTTAAGTTAAAGCATAAGTTGTGTCTGTCTGAGTTTTTAGGGTTTATTTATAATTGTTTATCACTGATTTTATCTTATAGTATAGGTTTTTTACTTTTAATTTTATTCTATTAATTATTTTTGTTGATTTTATCAATTATTAACTTAGTTTAATTTTCTCTAGACAAACAGGTTGTTGTTATAATAATATTTTAATAATATATTTGTTTGATTATAAGAAATATTATCAAGGATTATTAAGTTATATGTATAATTTTATATTTTTTTAGTAAAAAAATATAGTGGAGAACGATCAAAATAATTCTCTATTCTTGAGTAATCAAATTATTTGGAGATATCAAAATAAAACCTATCGTTGCAAAATTCCATAATTTTAAGCAATAAAAAAAAATTATAGATATCAGAACAAAACTTAGTACACAATCCTACCTCTTATATGTATCTTCTTCTCATTAATATAAAAATCGGATGTTTTTTCGATGCTTGGTTGTTATCGTGTTTGTATAGATCACACTACTTGATCTAACATTATTTTCCTATCACTTCTCATATTATTGGTTCATTATCGTGTCGATCCAATGTTGATCACGTTTTTACTAACACAGCACAGCTCCTTGAATGGGCTTTATGGTCAATATAATCATTTGGGCTTTATGGTCTGTGATGGGTTCCTCTAGAGTGCTTCTTCCTGCATCTCTAAGTAGTTCTCGGGATACCTCCAAAATTTGCAAAATGGATAAAAATACCTTTAATTTTGTATTGTGCAGACCATTTTGTCCTTGCACTCTAATTTTTAGAAACTTTTCTCCTTCCATCTCTGTTACTCGTCCACTGCGTGCGGCACCTCGCCCTCATTCTGAGCTATGATTTTGGTGCCCATTTTAATTCGAAATCGTCGATTAACATTGTATTTTATAATCATTTGAGGTAGGTATCATCTATTGTAAGTTTTGTAGTGTATTTGGGAAGATATGGTGTTTTGGAACTGTTTTGTTGCAAAACCACTCATCCGCAATGCGTATACGAATTCGTATACAAGTTGCGGAATGGGTGGTTCTGCAACAGGTTCTAACACCTCCCAATGAGTTGCGGAACCACCCATTCCGCAACTTGTATACGGATTCGTATACATGTTGAGGAATTGGTGGTTTCGCAACACATTTGAACATCTCGTAGTGTTACTCCGCTGCTACTCCGCCACGCCGCCGTTGTTCTACTCCTCTGCTGCCGCGGCCGATGCAAACTTCCCACCCATTACTGTTTTATCATTTCTCAAAATCAAGAATAATATAGTAATTTACTGAAGAGCAGACTTGAAAATTTTTTAAATTTTGGAGGTGTCCCAATAAGACTTGGAGGGGGTGGAAGAAGCAGTCGTTCTTCCATATGTTGATGGGCTCTATGGTGGTTGATAAACTCAATGTCCTCAAATAAGCTTTATACGGGTTCCATGTCTTTAAATGAGGTGCATGTTAATGGGTTTAATGTCCTCAAATGGACTCTATGGTCGATGGCAGGCTTTATGACCTCAATTTGAATAGAGCTCCATTTCATTTGAGTTTACTAACTAGAATTTGACCAAGAAGGATGATCTTAAAGTATTGCAATAAAAAAAAAATTAGGAAGACAAAAAAATGTATCCACATAATAGCGTTGTCAACACCCGATTTTGTCCGGGTAATCTTTTAAATTAAAGCATAATGATAAAAATAAAAAGAAATAAAAATCAATAATAACATAAAAATATATTTATTAGTTTAAGTATTCTTGAAATA
>Ga0123340_1000908_pt1 | contig 22759 bp, 7 predicted proteins | sample SirMexnodulemix_FD_89961 | JGI IMG/M metagenome (GOLD analysis project Ga0123340, IMG submission 89961) | Root nodule microbial communities of legume samples collected from Mexico - Siratro Mexico nodule mix | ecosystem: Host-associated > Plants > Roots > Nodule | place: Mexico: Nepantla...
AACGACATCGACACCTTCTCGATGGAGAAGTCACGAAAACACGAGTTCATCGGAAAGGTGTCAAAGCAGCGCTTGACGAGAACGGCTACGGAGATTACTCGGCGCCGGCATGCCGGCGCCGAGAAGACTCGCCTCATCGTGAAGGAGGGGGGCGCAAATTCCAATACGGGGAATCGCCAGGTGGTGACGCCGGCGATAGGAATGGCAGGAGTGGGGGCATTTTTCTTGATAAAGAATCTGGACACGGGGAAGGAGTTTATCGTGAAGGAATACGGAGAAGACGGGACGTGGAACAGGCTAAGCGATTTGCAAACGGGTAAACAGTTGACGATGGAGGAGTTTGAGCGCACGGTGGGGCATTCGGCGGTGGTGAAGGAGGCGATGCGGCGAGCGAACGTGGTGCGCAGCGAGAAGAAGCTGTCTTCGAACTCGTACATTTCGAGGAGTTTGAGGTTGAGCAAGAGGCGTGGGGCGTCGCTGCTGAAGAACATAAAGGGCGTGGCGAGCGGCTTCGTGGGCGAGCGTGAGCGAGAGGCGCCGTCTCCGGCTTCGACTGTTGTGGAGGCAAAGGCCAAGAACGAGTGGGTACGCGTGCGGCAAACGGGGAAGTCGCAAAAAGAGCTATCGGCGCTGCACTTGTGCCAGGAGTTTCAGGCGCATGAGGGCTGCGTGTGGACGTTAAAGTTCAGTTTGGATGGGAGGTATTTGGCGAGTGCCGGAGAAGACAAGGTGATACACGTGTGGGAGGTGCAGGAGTGTGAAGTCATGTCCATGAAGCCCGAGGAGGGAAACTTGACGCCGATTCATCCCTCGCTGCTTTCTTCCTCGGAGGCGCCGCCGTTGTCGGCGGATAAGAAGAAGAAAGGGAAGAATGGCAGCAAGAGAGTGGACGCTATTCCGGACTACGTTCATGTTCCGGAAACCGTCTTCACGCTCTCAGAGAGACCCTATTGTTCTTTCACTGGCCATTTGGATGAGGTCTTGGACTTGTCCTGGTCCAAATCTCAGGTTCATTCATTTCGTTTCAACACAAATATCAACTTTTGTAGCCAAACACAAACTTTATACAAAAGTTTTAATGTGAATTTCTCCATGCAGCTACTTCTCTCGTCCTCCATGGATAAAACAGTGAGGTTGTGGGATTTGGAAACCAAGACGTGCCTGAAATTCTTTGCACATAATGACTATGGTGAGATCTTCTATCTTTCTTTCGTTTTCTCTTGGGAGATACGTGGCACATTACTCAAGTGGGTTATTTTGCTTTTTTGCTATCTGTTGTTGGATTTGGTGTGGCAGTAACCTGCGTGCAGTTCAACCCCGTGGACGAAGATTATTTCATTAGTGGATCTCTTGATGCCAAGATCAGAATGTGGAACATCCCTGCACGTCTCGTTGTGGATTGGACTGATATACATGAAATGGTTACTGCTGTTTCTTACACCCCTGATGCCCAGGTATGAATTGTTGTCTCACATTGGTTCATGGTTTGTTCAAACTTTTAATTCTTAAATTTAATGATCTACAATGGCTTTCATGATTGGTTATTTTTCCCTTTTTAATGATTATAGGGTGTTCTAGTTGGTACACAAAAAGGGAGCTGTCGAAGTTACAGCATAGAAGGTAGTGTTAATTACTTCACTAGTCTATTCTTTTGAGTATATCTGCTATGTTGTCAATTCTCATTTATATATGTTCACCAGATTACAAGTTAACTCAATCCGACACAATCGAGCTTCGAAACAAAAAGAAATCTCTACTGAAAAAGGTTACTGGTTTCCAGGTAAATTCTTCTATCTGTATTACAAAATATAGCTCTTATGGATGTTTCTATCTCATGAATGAAAAAATTAACTGTCTTTCATCTTCTTCCCAGTTTTCCCCAATTAACCCATCACAAGTGCTTGTTACTTCGGGCGATTGCAGGACAAGAGTTGTGGAGGGCACACAAGTTGTGCAAAAGTTTATAGGTGATGATGCATTATACTTTAGTTTTATGCCTAAATCAACAGAATAGTGTTGTTGTTATTTATTAACATGTTAGTGAAAGCAGGTTTTCGAAATACAAATAGCCAAATTTCGGCTTCGTTCAGTCCAAATGGAAGGTACATCATATGTGCAAGTGAAGACTCACAAGTGTATGTTTGGAAGCATGAAGAGGTTCATAGTACTGGAAAAGGCAGGAATGTGATTGCAAACCAAGCTCATGAACATTTCCCGTGTAAAGATGTTTCAGTAGCAATACCTTGGCCTTGCAGCGTTAAGGGTGATCCACCACCATCATTGGCAGCACAAAACCCCAAAAAGAACTCAAAACGTCCACAAGATGATGCAAACAACAAGAAAATGTTGCCACCTCTCCCAAAGAAAAGTAACAACCAATCCACAGAAAGTACCCCAGGCTCCCCAGAGAATGACCCTGCAGCAATCTCACGCACAGAATCTGGAGTTGGAGATTCAGTTGGGAACAGTAAAAGAATGATGCCACCCCTTCCTAAGAAAAGTAACAACCAAGCAGGGGAAGGTGACTACACTCCCATAGAAGATGAACTTGAAGCAATTACTAGGACAGAGAATGGATTAGGTGATTCTCTTGCTTCAGCCTCTCCATCAGGAAGGTATGGTGGTGATGCAGCTTCTATATCTGCTGCAGCAACTCCATCAAATGCATCTTGGTCTTCCAATTACTCATCATGTGATGGTCCCAATGGTGCCTCATCCATGAACCCTTCAGCATGGGGAATGGTGATTGTGACAGCTGGGTTTGGAGGTGAAATTAGGTGTTATCAGAATTTTGGGCTACCTAGGAGGATGAGACAGAACACTCTCTTCATGGGGCCTACATGATCACACATAGCAGTAACATCTTTTTTCCATGGCAAAATTAACTTAGCGGCTGTTTCCCTCTTGAGAATTTGGAAGGAAGGAGTGGAATGTAATAACTGTAGTAAATTCATTTTTTTCTCATTAGATTGTCATGTGATGTGGCAATTTCAAGCAATTTTGTTTGTGTTTACTTGAATTAATAGCCTCAATCAGGTAACTACTAGAGACAGTGTTATTGAGGGGTTTTGGTAGTATGCATAAGGTAAGATTCTAACCTCAATGCAACAATTGTACACAAAAATTTAGCCTGAGTCTCCTCTTTATTTATCATCGCGCTGTAAAGTGATTCAGTACTTAAGTGTTAGATTACTCTGCCAAAACAAATGAAACAGAAACAGAAAACTATTCCGGAGAGTAGATATAGATACCTGGTTTCTTCCTTTTTATTCAAATGAAATGCAACCAAACCATGATTTTGTGGTGGGAAGGAGGAATTTATAACACATTCATCATTCACTTCCTTCTAAAGTGACTTCCGGATTAGGTTTCTTTTCTTTATCTCCTTTATTTTATTTTTCCTCCAACAACCCCTTGTCCTATAAACGTAAATTGTTTATAGAAATTTAATTAGTGTTCTCTAAGTTTAAAGAATCACGTAAATTGTTTATAGAAATTTAATTAGTGTTCTCTAAGTTTAAAGAATCACAGTGATTAAAATAGAGACTAGATTATAATCTAAGCTCAAAGTAGTTAAAATCTTGGTTACTAATTTTGGAGAGCAATTTAATAATCAGTTTAGAACATTTAATGAAAATAGTATAATTTGAAAACTAGTTATCTTTAATATCTAAAATAGTTACTATAATAATAAAAGTCAGTAAGGATTACTTATGCTTTGATTCATTAAAATAAGTTCATTTTATATCGTTGTGTGTCTTAATACTGATTCTGAACTTATAATACTCCAGTGGTTACCCCTTCTTTTAATGAGGAAACACCTTAGTTGATGTTTTGACAACTGAAGTCAGATGTGTTCATGAAGACCATTTTCACAAATTAAGTTGTTAACTTCTTATATAATACCCATAAGAAGGATTACTCACACTTTGAATCACCAAAATAAGTTCATTTTATACAACTGTGTGTCTTAATACTGGTTATGAGCTTACAAAACTCCAATAGTTACTCCTTCTTTAATGAGGGTACACCTTAGTTGAAGTTTTGGCGATTGAATAAGTCAGATGTGTTCATGAGGACCATTTTTATAAATTAAATTGTTAACTTCTTGTATAATACCCATAAGAAGGTTTAGTCACGCTTTGATTCACCAAAATAAGTTCATTTTGTACAAGTGTGTGTCTTACTATTGGTTCTGAGCTTAGAAAACCCCAATGGTTACCCTTTCTTTAATTAGGAAACACCTTGGTTGAAGTTTTGGCGACTAATGTAAGATGTGTTCATGAGGTCTATTTTCACAATTTAAGTTGTTAACTTCTTGTATAATACCCATAAGAAGGATTACTCACGCTTTGATTCACCAAAATAAGTTTATTTTATACAACTGTGTCTTAATAATGGTTATGAGCTTACAAAACCCCAATGGTTACCCCTTCTTTAATCGGAGGACACCTTAGTTGAAGTTTTGGCGACTGAAGTCAAATTTGTTCATGAGGACCATTTTCATAAATTAAGTTGTTAAGTTCTTGTATAATACATATAAGAAGGATTACTCATGCTTTGATTCACCAAAATAAGTTCATTTTATACAACTGTGTGTCTTAATGCTGGTTTTGAGCTTACAAAACCCCAATGGTTACCCTTTTTTTAATTAGGGGACACCTTAGTTGAAGTTTTGACAACTAAAGTCAGATGTGTTAATGTGTTTATTAGATTGTCCACCATGCACAATAACTCCTTTTCCAGCCATGAATGCTGAAACTTTCAAACACATAAACAAAAGAACCAATTCATGTTAGCAAAAAATCCACGAAAAACCAACCAATCTACCCACCATTCTCGGCAGCATATACTGAAGCAACAAAAATATTAAAAAATGAAAATCCTAAACCTGTAACGGAAATCATACCTCAACAAAAACTAAATTGTGAAACCACATAAAACTCTTCATTTTTCATCAAAAACCCCATAAAAGACGAACCTTTACTTCACAACCATAAACCCCAAACAAAAATCATATGTCAACAGAAGACAAAATCGTTAAACAACCAAAAAAACTTCCTTTTCCATCAAAAACCCCATTAAAGATGGTTCTTTACTGGACAAGAATGGATTAAACTCCAACCACCAAACCTTCACAGTGAATACCGCGACTAAAGTGAAACCTTCAAACCAGTACGAGAATGACAATAAAAGTAGCGAACCGAAAGGACAACCGCAATCTACAACAGAGAAGGAGAACGATAAACAGTCACGCACGAGAGAACGAAAAAGACAACTGAGAGACGAGAAGCTTCAAACGTGCGAATGTTCTTCTCGTTTTATGGTCTTCTCTTTTTTCTCTCATTTACACATTGTCTTTGCACCTTTACACGTTAGATTAATATAATATATCTTTTACACCTCAGCGATGTCAAATGAAAGTAATGCCACATAACGGTGTTAAAATAACATTACTTTGTAACTTGAAAATTTTGAAATACATTTATATATTTAATGATTTTGATATCTTTATAAGCATTTGTTTCACATTTCAAACACTAATCAATTTATGACTAAATCAATCACCTATAATTGTTGATTGATAATAATATATAAACCAAGTACTCTAATAGCTAAAAAAATTGAAAAAAAAGTAACAAGAATAACAAATGTTGAGGCTTCTAGCTCTTATATTAATAACAAGACTTGCTTTTTATACTCAAATATTTGTATGTTCAATTATGACCAACCTTTTAAATCAAATGTATCAAATCAAGATCGATGTTAAAACAATAAGAATTTAAAAGAAGACATGAATTTTGTTGTAAGAGTAATAAAAAAACTTACTAGAATTAAACATAATGACCACCCAAAAGGTTAAATAAGAGTTCCTATACATTGACAACCTGACGTGTCACTACACTCAGGTTATAACCCCACGTGCCGCTTACGTGGCCAGTTGATTCTTGTGTGGCAAAAGTGGTCTAATGTGGCGGCGAGGTGAAAAATAGGGTTTGAATGTGCATTTGGTCTAGCTGCAGCACCATTCGTTTACTGCCTCTTCCTCTTTCATTTGTGATAAGCCGCAACAACTTCCTTCATCCTTCCTTTTGAAATCCACCCATCTTCTTAGTTACAAAAGAAACCACAGAACGTTTGTGGCAGTTGTCGTCGCATACATCGTCGTTGTCGTCACTGTCACATACATCGCATACATCGTCGTCATTGTAGGTGCCTTTTCAGCGTTTTGTCTCTATTGGTGTGGTGTGAGTTGTTAAGGGACATGAACTTCACTTCATAAACCCTAACCTAAGACATAAACAGTAACATTAAGCATACCTCTTTGTGTACCTCTGCAATGAAGACTTCAGTTGTGTTAATGCAGGAAAATGTAAACCCAACTACACAAATTGTGTTTAATGGATAATAGATATGAAATCGAATCCACGCTTGCTCAACTGAAGCATTATCGGTTATGATTTGCAAAGATGTAAGATAGACGACGTTAATGGTTTGGGAAGAGACGTTGCCCTACTTTCACACAAGTAATTTTGATAGCACGGACGTTGATCTTCGAAATTCGTTGTTCACTCAAACTTTTAAATCTCGGGCTAAGCGAAATGAGGACAGAGGCGTTGAGGTTTGCATGTGTTATTTTCGCCCCAACATTTATATATCCGCCTAAGCTAATTGACAACAGAGGCTTTTAAATCTTCTTGACATTGTTTCGCTCAGACATTCCCATTTGCTTGAGCGAATTTTGTTCAGACTACTAGATAGTGTATGTGTTTAACCCTATGTTGTTATGTGATTAACTAAACAGTAGCTTTGGACCAATTAACTGATACATATATTTTGTATGTAGTTATAATCTTGAATGACACCTCCTTTTCCCCCTATTCGTATAATGCAACTTGTCATTTGTTTAAAATATAAATGGATTTAGGACCTATTTTATGAACTGGAAGTAGTGCATTTAATAACATTATCCTGGCTACTTTTTCATATATGAAGCTTGGGTTATTTATAATTTCCTATAACTGTGTCTCTAGCGGGTTGGTGGTCCTAGAGCAGTAGTCCTAAGTTTAACTGTACGGATTATGAAGCCATCATGGTTTCTAATGACTTGTTGCGTGCCTCCAATGGCACTTGTATTATAATAAACTCTGTTGTATTTCTAACTTATTGGCATGTACTTCTCATCCCTCTTTCTTTTTATGGTTTATCCTTTCCTTGTATTATCAACTCTATTTGTTGCCTTCTATAAGCTATAAGACTTCAGTTGTCTAGTCTTTTTGCTCAAAAACCAAATTATTTAAAATATATACCAACTATATAAATAACCCCCCATATTACACTATAACTCTTGTCAATCGTGCAAAAGTTGTTTTGTTATTGTATGAGATATAATTTATATTGTACAAATGATTTACTGTTAATTTAATATTGTATTCTAGATATAGGTTTGACACAACTTTTTGTTTCTGATATTTTAGGGTGTCTTAGTTTTCGTTGCTGTAAAGTTAGATACGTTAAGAATGCAAATCAAGCTACTCTACTTCAAGATTTTATCATTTCTATTGACATGCTTGTTGCAGTTGTTGGACATTTTTATGCATTTCAAATTGTAGGTATAGTTGTAGGTATATTGACCAATTTGAACTCATTGTTCGTCTTAATTAGTAGCAAACATTACTACATAATTTTTTGCCATTCATTTGACTTCGATATTATTTTCTTCCTTCCAAATCCAAAGCATTTGGAATTGCTGGAGAACATTGAAAATGTAACCAATGCAATTTGAGATCAGTCAAGCATCGTGCAGTCTTTGTGTTTGTAATTTGAAAGTACTTTATTTTAGTCTAATTTGGTCACTATATTTGTAAACCCTTAACTTTGGTAATGATTATTGTTAAGAACCAATGTCACGTAATGTTACGAACCAATTTGCTCCGCAAACGTTTAAGGTTGGAATAAGCACATTTCAATTTAAATTGTGCTCAGTTTAGCTGACTTTGTACCCCACAACATAAACATCTTAACCACTTTACAACAACGTGTTTAACCAACTCTATTTGACTGTTAAATTGACCAGAACTTTCTGACCATCCACCACACACACCAAATGTGTGTGCCCCTAACAACCACAACTCATATGCTTACATCTTTCGCACGATGGGATTCGATATGGGATTCAACACAGGTGTGTCCTTTTTTCATTGAACACAACTGTGCCTTGGTTCACCAAGAAGCACCTAACAATTCCTAACGCCAAAGGACAGTCTTGGTACGCCATACCACCACTGCATACTTTAACTGCTTAACCCTGTCAACTTAAATGTTTAACTAAGCATAACTTTCTGACCACCCATCACAGACACCAATTATGTCCATCCCTGACCTCCATACCTAAATTCATTACATGTTTTTCACTGTGGGATTGAACACAGGTGTGGCTTGGTTCACCATGAACCACCTACCAATGCCACAAGCCAAGGGACACTGCGCCATTACTACCACTACACATTATAAGTGTTTTACTTGGGCTACTTAAGTGTTTAACTATGTTCATCTTCCTAACCATCCATCACAGCACAACACAGCCAACAATTCTGTGGTCACCTGACCTCCATACTTCAACCCCTTACCAATTTTGCACAATGTCATTCAATACAAGTGTGACTTGGTTCACTAAGGACCACCTACAAATGACATCAACCAAGGGACATGCATACTGCGCCATGACCACCCCTGCACATATTAAGTGGTTAACCTTCTGCATGTAAGTGTTGAACTAAGTTCAATTTTCTGACCACACGCCAAATCCAACATTTATGTGTCCCCTGATATCTATAGTTGAATCCCTTACATGACTATATAAGTGTTTAACTATGTTCAAAGTGTTTAACCATGACTGTATAAGTGTTTAATTGTGCTCAACTTTTTGACCACTCTTCACAACCAGCAATTATGTGTAGCCATGACCTCCGTACCTGAAATCATTACATGTTTTCCACTGTGGGATTCAGCACAGTTGTGGCTTGGTTCACCACGAATAACCTACCAATGCCATAAGCAAACCTGTTGTGCCATTACGAGCACTGCACATTATAAGTATTTAGCCCTGTTTACTTAATTGATTAACTAAGTTCAACTTTTTTACCACACACAAAATTCACCATTTATGTGGCCCTTAACCTCCATAGTTCAATCCCTTACATGACTATATAATTGTTTAACTATGTTCAAAGTGTTTAACCATGACAGTATAAGTGTTTAATTGTGTTCAATTACCTAACCACCCACCACAACACAACACAGACATCATTTTTGTGGTCACCTGACCTCTGTACTTCAACCTCTTACATGTTTTGCACCATGTCATTCAGTATTTGTTTAACTCAGATCAACTTTGTGACCACCCCCTAAAGCCAGCACAACTTTTTCAACACCAAAACACAACCACCAAATTTAAATAACCTAAGCTTCATATATGAAAAAGCAGTCAGGATAATGTTATTAAATGCACTGCTTCTAGTTCATAAAATAGGTCATAAATCCATTTATATTTTAAATAAGTGACAAGTTGCATTATACGAATAGGGGTAAAGGGAGGTGCCATTCAGGATTATAACTACATACAAAATATATGTATCAGTTAATTGGTCAAAAATTGTTGTTGAGTTAATCACATAATAACACAACGTTAAACACATACACTATCTAGTAATCTAAACAAAATTCACTCAAACGAAATGGGAATGTCTGAGCGAAACAATATTAGAGAAGATTTAAAACCCTTTGTTGTCAATTAGCTTAGGCGAAGATATAAATGTTGGAGCGAAACACAACCACCAAATTTAAATTGTGTTGACAATAAAACTTGATTAATGTTTGACTTAATTTTTGTCTGGTTAACTGCCTAACTTCTATGGCATCAAACATTGTACTGGTAGAAACTATATTTCCATAATACACACATAATTAAACTTAAACCTATTTCATTCTAGCACCGCAGAATCCGCCCACAGTCCCATGCTTTTCCTTTCTCTTTTTCAATAGTAGACAATAAAATCTGTAACAAATTGGTTGCATCTTCCTTACTTACCAGTTCCAAAATTTGTCTGAGGAAATGGAAGATGAGTGGCACATTGGTTCCAACATATAGATCTTGTTCTGCCACCACTACTTCCCTTTGGAGAATGCTGATTTTGCCTCAATAAGGACTGTCGTCTACTACCAACTATGTCTACAACCCCTTCACTATTGTGAGCATGTATTATATTCTCCAATCCAATCTCCCATTCATAGCGCCTATAAACTTTGGGTAACAGAAATGTCGCACACATAACTCTCCTCTATGTGAAGAACGCCAGTTGACATTTTTTTTCCTGAAAATTAAAATTACAATGTCAGATACATATTTGTATTCTGAAATCAACACTCACAAATTAATCAACCAATCCCAATCAGTTAACCCTAAACACCAACGATTAATCAATCCTCTTAAATCCTATTGAACAATTGAATCAATAGCAAGACATTCATAATCTTATACAAATAAATCTCTCAAAGATTTATGCAATACATCGTGAAGATCTTATTAATGAATCAATCAACAATTAATGTATGCAATACATCGTGAAGATCTTATTAATGAATCAATCAACGATTAATGTATAAGTTGTAAATACAGGTCTAATTGAAATGTAAGAAATTGAGTTTTTTTTCTCAACAAAGTGCTTTGAAGTTTTTAGTCAAAACATATTTACAATGATCTCAAATATTTTTAGAAACTTCTTATCATAAAAAATTCACTAGTATTTATCAATTGCATATGCATTTAATCTTAGAGATGTTTAAGTCATTAATTATTCAAAGGTGAATATTATAAACATGATTGTAGTAATATTTATCAATTGCATAATATAAACAATCCCTGTGGATATATTTATCAATTATTCAGAGGTGAATATTATAAGTCATTAATTATAGAGATATTTATCAAGTGCATATTATAAACATCTTTACAAGTTGAAGTTCAACTACATGATTGTTGACAACTTTTGGAAAAGAAGTTAATATGACAATAATATACGACTTTAGAAGCCATTCAAAATTAGGTTAAAACTAAAATGTAGTAAAATTGATATAAAATTCTGTAATGCATTAAGATCCAAGAAACACTAAGGACTACACCAAAATAGTCTTGGAAAAGAATAAATTGTCATCCTTTTAATCTCTCTAATTCTTGATACATACAAACTCTTAATTTTATGCTTCATCCTTTACATTATTAGGAAGTATTTTTAAACAAATAAATAAATAAGTAATCCACTCATTGAGTGGTTGTGTGTTGTACTTTTATTCAAACTCCATTCCTAAATTGTTTTTCAGTTGTATAACCACCAAGCTAGCAAAGTTGATCAGTCTTAGTTTTAGAAAGCTCTTTTAATCCTCTTATGTATATTGGGATGATATATAATATTATTGGTTTGTTAAGCTTAAAAGAGAAATTAATACTAGTGTACCTAGCTTAAGGAGGTAATAGAAAATGTTTATATTATTGCTTGAAATAGTGAAAAGAAATCTCATATAGTGAAGAGATTAAACTAAACCCAAAAATTGTTAGAGTAAACTTGATAAATGACATCATTGAATTTTTTATAGAATTTGAGAAAAAATAGTTTAAAAAACTATCTCACTTAATACATTATTTTGCAATGATAACTTATTATATAAAATATTTCATTGAGATGCACAGGATAGTATATTTGTGATTATATTATCTTCAATAAGATTAAAGGTTTAAGTTAATTATTATGACAATGGAAAGTGTTTAATTCATGACATTTTTGCCTACTGTTTTACCTAAGGCCTTAATTCAAACCCTTCTTTATGACTCTCATGTTCACTTCATCTTTATTTCTGCACTTCAATAGGCATATAAAACACAATTGATAGAACATTAATTTGAACATGTGACACGAGACAGAGAGATATTAAAAGAGAAAATATGCATTTACAACTTAAAAGCAAATCTAACAAATGACAAGAAAATACAAAATATAAATAGGAAAAATAGAGTAAAGTAGGGAATTAATAGTTAAGAAGTTTCACATTTATAATTTTGTAATTTGTGCTTGTTTTTTAAAATAAGTGATTACTTTAATAAATTATATATGTATATATTGTCTAGTATTAATCTTTAATAATAACAAGTTTTTTAATAAATAAATCTTATCAATTTCTCAAAGTAAATTATCTTAAAAATATTATTCCAAAATATTTATTTTGAGTCAAATAAACTTACCACGGTTAAGTTTAAGTACATATTTAATTTTATAAACGATGTAAGATGAAGAAAACATTTTCAAAGGGCACGACGTCGTTTTCTCTTTCTGCACCTCAATTCAAATTGCCGCCTCCCGCTTGCTACCTTCCACTGTTCACAAAATTCACAATCTTTCAGACACCCAAAAATGCAGCTTCATCTTCTTCACTTCGATTCCAACTTCCCAAATCTGAACCTCACAGAGAAACCCTAGCTCAAACCTATTTTCCACATTCGCACAATTCAAAACCCTAACACTCCCAAAATGTCCTCACCGCTAACGTACCCTGTGGTGGTCGACGACAAGGACCTCGACGACGCCGCACTGTGGGCCATGATCGACTCCGCCTCCGCCTCGCACTCCTCCTCCAAGATAAAGGCCCTCGTCACCTCCAAGTTCCCATCGCGCCAACTCCCTTCCCCGATCTCCAATCCCTCGCCGCCGCCGTCTAAGTTCAGGAAGGTCATCCGCGACTCCGGCGATAGCGGCGAGGTGGTGCAAGACCCGTGGCCCTACCGCCCGCCGCGGAAGGCCCCGAGGTTGTGTGCCTCCGAAGAGAGCAGCCCGCTCTCGCTGATCAGGAGCGTGCAGAGGACGCCACCGCCAAAGGCATTCTCGTCACCGGATGCGCAGGAGCTGAGCTGCTACACCGAGGTCTCGCCGCGGCGAGGCTTCGTGAGGAACGAGGAGGAGGAGAAGGAGAGCGGTGTGGGCCATAGCTTGCTTGGAATGTTTCCTTCGGTTTCGTTGTTTAAGGAGTACCAGAATGCTGCTATGGCGGTAATTGTCTTGATAACTTTGCTTTCGGGTTTTTGGTTGTGTGGAAACTTAGATGTAGAAGATGTTCCTGTTCAGAATTGAAGTTTATGTTTTAAAATGAAATTCTAATTCTGATAAGAAAATAATGCGATTAATAATGAAACTTGTGGCTGAGGGAATGGAGTTCACACTGCACCCTTTCATTGATAGACAGTAGTAGAATTCATCATTATTAATTTCTTTTATAGGCAAAGCAATTTTACAGTTGTCGAGTATTAAGGAGATTTAATTAGTTGACAATTTAAATATCTATACAATGACAGTATTAGCAAAATCAAACTTTTGTTTTAAAATCGGTAGAATGGATCAAAACTTAATAGAATTTATTTTATTTGATTGTGAGATGATACGAATTTGGATTATGAGGTGATACTAATTTCTTGTTTGTGAATATCTTTACAAATTTTTTACTTTTTAAACAATAGAAGACTATTTCAATCATAAAATATTTAAATGATGAAATAATCATTTTACTTCTTTCACCACTCTAATCCATTACATTTCATCCATCTTTAGCCATTCCAATTGTCGACCATGTAAGGTAATGAGAAACATGTAAAGAAACATCGTATGGTGTGCTGAAGGAAGTAGACAGTGTAATTACCCGTGTTTGTAGAGTTTCATTACACTGATGGAAAATAGGGTGCGTCATGTGCTTTTTGTTGGATCCCTCATTTTATTAGGAGATACTATATAGGAGGACATAACATTGCTCACAGTACCGTCAGGACATGTCTTGGCCTCTTGATTTCTTACCACCTTTTTGAAAATGAATCATTAAATGTGCAGTTGCTCTAAATTTGGTTTGGTCATTAAATTTCACACATGCATGGTAATACGAATTTTTTCTAAATCGAAGGATAACATGAATCGTTTACTTTAAGATTTCCTTTAGTTTCATTGTTTCAGGAGTATCAGTGGCTCTCTGGCTACGGCCCTGAGTGGTGGTTTTCAACTTGAACCTATACCTATAATATGCTGTTTAAAATGGAAAACTTTGACCTTATATTTGTAGTGAAGAAGTGAATTTGCTTATCTGAAATTTATTTATCTTTGATATCTTTAGTTTTTTTTATCACTAGATTAGCTTTTGATGAATGCGAACTTTGTGTCTGAAAACATTGAGAAGCATTTTTAAGAACTTATGACCTGCACTGTCCAATTAGTGTATCAATGCATTGAGAATTTTATTAATAATTGGGTAAGTTATTAGTATTTCTTTTTATGTTCAGTTTTTTTGAAGTATTTTATTGCCAAGAGTGCTTAGTATGAATCACATTAGATTACAGGGAAGGAATTTTTCCCGTACTTCCTGTCTTTTGTCTGCCATGAACAAATCATGACAGTCTTTTGATGGTTGGATTCCTATTTTTCACACTTTCTAACATCCTGTGGTTACCCTGAACAAATCAAATCATTGCATGATATTAACCACTTTCTTTATTTAAATTTCCTAGTCCTAGCTGCTGAGGAACATGTTTTCATTACTCCCATAACTTATTGGGCGGGAGCATATGGATAACTTCAAGGATAATCTTTGATATTCTTTTAATCTTTTTTAATCATTACTTGTTACCTGATACTCCAAGTTTGAGTTTCGCTTTTAGTTGGTGTAATAAATTTCATAGTTTTGCTTATAGTAACACAATAGTATCTCTATTCTCCACATTGGATATCATGACATGATAGTAAATTTAGACAAATATACGAAAATATGAGAGTTGCCTGACAATGCTGTTTTTTTTTTCACTCAAAAGGATTTACCTAATCAATTCATTGTTGTCTTCGATGTTCAGATTTTGGAGAAAACTGATTACACTTTGATTTCGGGGAATCCTTTCATTAAGAAGTCAGGTAAACATAGTTTACCTTCTCTTTACAGTGAAAATGATTCAACTGATGCAACATGGCAGGGCATGTCTTTTTTTAGGTTGGAGAAAGATATCTTGTTACTTCAATATTTCATATGAAATCAGGGACAAAAATATTGAATTTGATGAGAATCGTAGCGTTCAGCGTGCTGAGTTTGTGATCCGTGCGCACATGCAGTATGTCTCTCGTTTGGTTGTTTCAATTCATATATCTTCCAAATTATGTCTTTTCTCACCAGTTTCAGCTGTTTCGGTTGATTTTCATTACATCAGGGGCGGCAGGTTCTCAGATGCATGGGGCTCTTGTGATCGACGTGAAAAAAGATTCCAGAAACCAAATCATGATGTTCCAAGCACTGCAGAGACTAGAGCAAAAAATAAAGCTTGTCAAGTAAGCTGTTTTTATCCTGTTATATTTTTATGATTTATGCTGCCACATTTGGTGTAAATTTAGCTGCAGATTTACTGAAGTGGTGCAATTTTATTGAAATGGACTTTTTTTTTTTTTTTTTTTTTAAAAAAGAAGTTATTAATATGAGTAAATTGTCCTTTAATGGGATACCGTTTTTCTTAAGAAATCGTGTTACCTAAACACGATTTTTATTGAATTTTGAAAACACGATTTCGATTCAACTGTGATGAAATAAAAAATTGTGAAACTAAGCCACGACTTGTTGGTTTATAAAAAGGAAAATAATTAGTGTGGTAAAATGTATTTATGTTTTAAAAAATTGGTGAATGTTCGAGCGTAGAGGAGGACATAGGTAGCAATGCATTTGAAGGTTGATTACCTGAAAGATTATTTGCCACGTGTTTGTTATAACTCTTGTACTAGAGTTAGGGTTTCGTTCTGTTTTGCAGTTACAAAACTTTCTGTGTGTGTAGGGTTATATATAACCCTTCTGTTTTTTAAAATAAAAGAGGCTAATGAGAAATTGTTTATAAGTTGATCTTGTGTAGCAGCTTGTGAGAGATCACCGGAGTGAGTGACATCCGCTGGTTGGGTTGAGTGTGCGAGTGAGTGTGGCTGTGAGAGTGAGGGAGAAGAATTAGGGTTCATGAGTGGAAGAATAGTGATGGCATATGCCCCAGCCACCATAGTCAACTAATAAAACGGACATAGAGCCCGAAGCTTATAAGAAGCTTTCAATAAATTTAGACCTGTTTAAGTTTGTTTAGGCCTCCAGACAGGTTTTGATGTTTTGAATGGTGGAATGGAAGCAATGGCTTGCGGAAGCATGTAGTGGATAGAGACTTCAATTGATCAAGTGCAGAAAGTGAAGGCAAAGAGAGGTGAGGCCAACACTGCTTTGAAGTTCTACTAGATTTATTAGGGAAATCTCCAGTTCCAGTAGTTATGCCTCTCCCTTGGTTTTGGTAAAGAAAAAAGGTGGATCATGGAGGTCTTGCTCTAACTTTAGAACCTCTAATAGCTTATATTAGTATGACCATGGGACCTCAATATTAGATGCTCTTAGTCTATGAAAAGGAGTTTTTTTGCTATACTCTTTGCCGTTAACAAATGGCAACATTATTTCCTTGATCAACAGGTTACTATTAGAACTGATCAGAAGGCTCTTAAACATTGTTAGACCAACCTCCTACAACAATAATGCAGAATTGGGGACTTGAAACTCTCATGGGATTGGACTTCAAGATAGAATATAAAGAAAAAGAAAAGACAATGTAGCAGATGCTTTGTCCAGAAATATGCCACAAGGAACCTACAAATCTCAGCTAATTAATCGTACAAATCATTAATAGAAGACTGATCAACATTGCAGAAGATAGTAGATTGTCATTCGCTTGTCACAACAGTCGTACAAGCATTTTACATGAGAATTAGAGGTTTTGAGGAGAAAAGGCAAGCTAGTGGTCGGGAATGATGCTGACTTAAGGAATCACCTTCTACAGCAATTTTATTATTTAGCTTTAGGTGGACATTCCGTGTATGACTTAACATATAAACGTATTAGATTTACTGGAAAGGTAAAGAATTGGGTAAAAAATTGTACTATTTGTTAGCAAAATAAACCTATATTGCATTTACTTGTTGGTGTTTTACAACCTTTACCTATTCCTAATCAAGGTTGGAAGTCTTTACATGGATTTTGTAACTGGTTTACCCAAATTGAATAGTATGACTGTGATCTTGGTTATCATTGACCGACTAAGTATGCTCATTTTCTGTCCTTATCTCACCCTTTTAGAGGCTGTTTATGGATAATGTTATCAACTTACACGGCTGACCCACATATATTGGGTCAAACAGATACTCTACTTTTATGAGTAGATTTTAGACAGAAATAATGAAGACACATGCGGTGAAGCTTTTACTATTTACTGCTTTTCATCCGGAAACAGATGGTCAAAGAGAAGCTATTAACAAATTGATAGAAACCTACTTGTAATAGGTGATATGCCTCACAAATGGGTTGAATTCTTAACATTGGTAGAACTTTGGTACAATACTAAGCTCCATGTAGCCACAAATTTGACACCTTCGGAAGTTTTATAAGGGTATTCGACTCCTATTTCAATTGCAGTTTAGACATAGGATTCATTGGTGGAAGTGGTTAATTATACTATTAAGACAAGGAAGGAGGTTTCTAAACTTCTGCAAATTTTTGATCAAGGCACAAACTCGGATGAAGTATTATGCAGATTTAAAATGCAAAGACAAATAATATGTTGTTGGTGATCTAGTCTATTTGAAGCTTCAACCTTATAAACATCATACTTTGCGCAAATTCGTTTTTCCACAAGTTAGCAATGTGGTATTATAGGTTATTCTAGATTATATACAAAATTGGGAAATAGGTTATCAATTGTAGTTACCCACAGATTCCAAGATACATGATGTCTTTCATGTCTCTTTGTTAAAGAAACATTATGGGATAAGCCGATGTCGACACAAATTCCCTTATTTGATGGTGATAGTTTTTTCCTCAACCTTTGGCAGTGTTAGATCATCGCATGAAGAAAAATGGAAATAAATCCGTAACCAAAGTGTTAGTTCAGTGGCGGGAGACGAATCCGGAAGACGCAACTTGGCAAGACTTACATCTATACACTAAAACTTCCATATTTCAAGTGGAATCCTTACATAGCCTTGTTTGATTTGGAGTTGTAACAAAGTTTGGGTTTTGTTCTACTTTGTAATATATTGTTTTAAAAAAAAAATAGAACTTTCTGTGTATAGGTTATATAACCCTTGTGTTTTTAAAAAAGGAGGCTAATGAGAAATTGTTTACAAGTTAATATTGTGTACTTGTGTGTGAGAGATTACTGGAGTGAGTGGCATCCGCTGGTTGGGTTGAGTGTGCGAGTGAGTTTGCAGAACAGTGCTGAGAGAGACCGTGAGTGTGGATGTGAGAGTGAGAAATAAGAGTTAGGATTGGAAGAATAGGGTTGAGAGTGGCGGTGAGAGTGAGAAATAAGTGTTTAGGATTTTTTTAACAGTGTCACACTCTTTCACCCATAACCATAAGTTCATCATCAAACTTTTGTACTGTACACGCCAAGCCACAGGTCTTGCAACACCACCATTCTCAAACTTCTAAACTCATCATCTTTAATTCCCATAAACAATTTCAATTAAAAAATAGAAGCACCACCCCCGTGTCACAAATTGACAATCACAGAATACTTTTTATAAATAAAGAAGTTGTGCCTTCTTCCTTAATCATGCTATAGTTTTCCTCTGCTGAAGTTGTGTTTTCTAGAAAGACTTCACTGTAAACTGAGAAAAAAATTAATGCACTAATTAACTCTTAACAATGGTATTTGTGTGGTAGAAATAACAGACATTAAAATGGGTTAAATGAAGGTTGAATTCAAATTGCTGAAAAAAAAACAAATCAAACATAGATGGTCGAATACAAGAAAAACAAAAACAAAAACAAAAATTATAATTTTACACTTGTTCACCTTAAATTTTAGATAGGTTTTTTTCGAAACAAATTGTTTAAAAAATTTCACTAATCAAGCAAATTAATTACAACTAATAGACAAAGCTCTCTAATTTATATAAATATACAAACTTCTCTCCAGACTATATCAGTCTTAATTTTTCATTGAGACAGACATCTCAAAAGAGAAAAAAACATTTATAACTGGAATAACTTCATAGCAGTGAAAAATTACAAACAATTTTTGTCTAACCCAACCTATTAGACGCTCTACATAAGCATATACTTGCAGTAGACGCTCATTGGAATAATAGAGTAAACGTCAAGCTTTTTGACACTTTGTTCTTGTTCTTTTAAGCTTCAAACGATGGATTATGTATAATTTTGCAGAAATTAGTCGTTGAAAGCTTTTGAATAGGTCTTCAATCTTCGTCACTTTCTTGTTAGACGCTCTGTATGAAAATTTTTGGTGTGATTTTATAATTTATGATTTTGTGAACTTTTTACTATCTTACCTATTGTGTCGATTTTAAGTATCTTGTTTGTAATCTTTAATTCGAAAATGTGGTGTGGTGTCATGCTTAGAAAATTTGGGTAGGCACAATTATATAGAATGGATAAGAGAAAAGAATGGGAGAAATAACAAATTTTGAAGAGATAATGGTGAATCAGAAGTTTGTATAATAAATAATATTAAAAACAGTTAAATAATTTTGAAAGTGGTCAAATATTAACTAACAAGAATAAAATTATTGAGTAGGGCTTTTATCTATACTTCTTGTCAATTAATTTTAACTTTTTATTAACTATATAAAAAGGATAAGAGAAAAGAATGGGAGAAATAACAAATTTTTGAAGAGAAAATGGTGAATCAGAAGTTTGTGTAATAAATAATATTAAAAATCAGTTAAATAAATTTGAAAGTGATCAATATTAACTAACAAGATTGAAATTATCGAGTAAGGATTTTTCTCTATATTTCTTGCCAATTAATTTTAACTTTTTATTAACTTAAAAATCTTTGCGTTCTTTTCCTAACATATTTCCTTTCCTTGTTTATCCTAACGGCCGTGGTTTTTGTTTGACATAGACGTACCTAGTTTGATTAGATGCTTGATCTCTTATTGGGCTTGATGTAGCCCTTGGCGTTACTTTGAATTATTTTAAGTTGGGATCCTTAATCAGTATAGCTCACCATTTCATTCCCTGGTTTCTAACGACACTAAAACGATGAAAAATCTTCAACAAGTAACACAGTTTATTTATTCTGATTTCTGTTTGTGCTACCCTCTTTGTTGTTTTAACTGCTTCCTCTGATGGCTCCATAAGATGGTTGAAATGAGAAGTGAGCTTGTTTGCCAGGTTAAACTAATCATTTTATCTATTTACTATAATTTTACAGGACTTGCTAGGAATTGGAGAATACCGACCTGGTGCAACCAGTCAATTTCATTGATGTCATTTACAACGATTTAACTTGCCCTAATATTTGTTGAGGGGTAAAATGTTATCTTATTCATGAATAATAACCATGAATAATGATAGTAAATCCTAGGTATTGTTGTCATTCAGCCTGAATTTGGTTCCTAAGTGCTGTGTTCAACGTTTCGTTGTACAATGGAGTAACAATTACTATTCTGCATGAATAGACTTATTAATTTGACAAATTTAAACTAAACATGTAAATTACATATTTGACATAAGTTTTATCTTATCCATTATTAAAACTTAACTTTTAAAAATATTGTTAAATTTGTTATATCATTTGTTATTAGATAACTTATAAATATCTAATTTTATATACAAAATTATATCTCTAAAAAAGATATGTTAGAAATTATAAGTAAGGAAAAATCATCGATTTCTAATATAAGTTCTAATAGTTAAGTATATCCAATTAGAATTATACTTTTTCAGATGTTTTCATCGCTACGTAATTCTAACCAAGTTTAAATATAGTTTAGTTTTAAAAAAAACAATTTGCTCTAGTTTATGCTTAAAAGTTAATTCTTTTACCTTTTAACTAATTATTTTAATAAACATTCAAATTAATTCATGAAAGATTGACGGGGACATGTGTCTGATATTAAAATTTTCATGTACATTGATTATTGAAAAATTCATTTTTTTTTCTAAGTTAGTCGGTATAAAATGTAAACGGAGCTACATCTACGTATCACTTATCTGGAATAAATGAGTTTTTCAAAGACTCATTTACCTCAAATTTATTGTTGATCAAAAGTTAATAGTAGCAACTCTGGCGTAGACCAATTCGGATATTTAATCCTAATTCTTCTATACACACATTTTCAAATATAAAAGTAGATTTAAATATTATAAATTAAGTTAGTTAAAAGTGGGAGTTTAATTATTATAATTTATATATTATATGTGATTCAGATTATACATATAATTATCCAAATTAATAGATTATCAAATAAAATCATAAAAATGTGTGCATCATTATTTTTTTTAATATATAAAGATTGTCTGATCCACTAAATAATTATGCTCCCTTTTTGAATAAATTCAATTAATCTTACTGGTAAGTAATGCAATTATTTTACTAACATGAGGTCAAGTTGTCAGCCTCTACTATGCAGTAAAATTTTATAATTTTATGAGATTTATATAATGTTATCTATATTATCAATTTTAAGTAAGTGAGTCTAAGTATAATTTAAGTGAGTTGGTAGCTTTTCCTTATGTCTTTTTCTACACCTTTATATTTTTTTTTTCTGATTTTTACTTATCATACTTTATCTATTTCAGATTCGGTCAAATATTATCGTAGTTGAAGAATCTGAGATCATTTTTAACCAATAAGGTCAAACACTGCAGTAGTTGAAGAGTTTGAGATCATTTTTAACCAATCAAAATCTCAATCAGAATAAGTTTCTATTTACTCTAAAATATTTTGTTTTCTATTTCTCTTTTAAGTTTTTGTCATCAATCAATCTTAGTGAGATATGTTGAAAAAAAATGTTTCTGTCAACTATATTAAAATATTGAAATTTGGTGTTATTTGGATAACTTCTAAATCTCTAGAGTTGGACTTGTGTGATTATCTGGTTGGAAGAATTAATTTGGGGATTGTTATCTCCCTTAAGGAATTTAAGAATTTTAATAGTACCTTAGGTTGAAATCTTTGACTGTGATGAGTTTTGGTTCTAAGTTTCAATTTTTATTATAGATGTGTCTTATGAAGAAATTGATTGATTGTGTAATTAGTATGAATTGTGATATTAATAATTTGATAAACAAAAACTATTTCTAAATATTGTGAATTGTTGGATTGATATGATTGTGTATGATAGAAATGAAATTATATGTGTGATGACTGAATTATAGATTCATATGTAATATTTTGATTGAAAATGAAACTAGTGTATTGAGGACTGAAAAAAAATCAAGGTACCATAGTTACAAATGTATCTATATGTTTCAATATGATTGAATTAATTTGTTATGTGTGATAACTGAGTTATAGACTCATCTAATCATTTTGGTTGAAATGAAACCAGTATATGAGGGATTGAAAGGAAATCAATGTCTCATAATTATGTATTCACCAATAAACTTTAGAGTAGTTGAAATGTTATGACTATTGTTAAAATTAAAAGTTAATTAATTTTATAATATTTGTTGTCATGTGTACAAAGTTAAATAATATTTGTTGTTATGTGTATGAAGTTAAATTTTTTAAGATGTGTAATAATGTATTGAAGTGTAAGAAGAATGTTTGAAATGATTATTAAAAAATATTATTAATACTATGAATGTTTGAATAAAAAATGTTTGAAATGATTATTAACAAAATATTATTGATACGGAATAAAAT
>Ga0123340_1000916_pt1 | contig 22728 bp, 12 predicted proteins | sample SirMexnodulemix_FD_89961 | JGI IMG/M metagenome (GOLD analysis project Ga0123340, IMG submission 89961) | Root nodule microbial communities of legume samples collected from Mexico - Siratro Mexico nodule mix | ecosystem: Host-associated > Plants > Roots > Nodule | place: Mexico: Nepantla...
TATTATTATTATTATTATTATTATTATTATTATTATTATTATTATTATTATTATTATAAAAAATAAGTAAAGACACAATCCCTTTGCTTCTTCACTCGTACTGATTAGAAGGAAGTGCTGAGGTTTTAATTATGAATTCCACAAACATATTAAGTGGTATAATTAATAATTGATTTGAACGTTAAACTAGAATTGATGTGGTTCTTTATTTTTATTGAAATACTATTATACTTTTGTTTTTCTTTTCTCAAAAATATTAAATTATATAAGGATTTTTTTTAAAAAAGGAAACATTAAAATAAATAAAAAAAATATTGAGAAGTCCGCCTTATCTTATTTTTCATATTCAAAACAACACACTATTAGAATTTACAAAAGTCAACTTCCCAAATTCAGGTAAAAGCAGAATAAAAGTTTTACAAACATTGAAATATAAGTGTTTTGGCGTTTTTTTAATAAAAAAATTATTTGGGTAACTTATATTAACCTTTATAATGTCCCTGTCATTCCAATAAAGCTAAGATATTATGACATGAGAAATTATCATTTCAACTCATAACTGCATACTCAATAATATTATTTAAATAAAAGAGATCCAAATTGCACTCCTATGTTAGAAAGTATGTTAAATTATGTATTTGATGTATCACAATGTTATTTTCATTTTTGGCAATAATTTTTCTTATTTAATTTTTAAAGATGTTTTCTTTTATCTCCACGTAGTCCTCCTTTTAAGTTGTTTCTTTTGTCCTTTAAGGGCCATGTGATTAAAAATTAAGAAACCAATAAAAAAAGGTTGTGTGAATCTAAAAGTTAGAGACCGAAGAGTGTAGTAAATGACAGAGTACCTAAGTAGAATTTTTTGAGTAGTTTTCACTATGAAGGAAACTAAGGATTTTGTTGAACAATAAAGATTAGTAGTTATATGCACCATACAACTACTAATCATTTTGGCCATGGATTTCAAAAAGAAAAATGATTGGACACAATGAGGGTGCTAGAGAAGAGAATAATAGGGTAATTTACACTACATAGTGAAGAAGTTCTTGTAATATTTTCCCCTAGTTTTGCTGCATGACCCCTTCATTGTGCAGTAAATGTAGATTAGTTTCTTAAGTAGATCACTTAATTAGGATTACCATAATTCTTTATTTAAATATTTAATTTTTTCAGGACATGCATTATTTTTTTATATATAATTCCCTGGTTAAGATGCGCAGAATCCAACCAAAGAATGTTAAAGAAACAGATTTTGAACATCAATTATGCAACTTCTTTGTCAAACATAAACAACACAAAAATACCATGACAAAATCTACTTCAATTTATGATTGAAAAAAAAAAATATGTTTCTTACACATATGGTAGAGACCTTAATGAAGAGGGAAGAAAATCGGTTTGGCGAGAATTTCGAGCTCATTATTTTATTATCAAATAAAATGAAGTAATGTCTTACCTTTTATTTCTGGATTTGAGTTGCATTTTTTCAGTACTTTGAAACTTATCTGAACTTATCCAAAAATCTTTTTAACTGATTGTGACTCTCTTATAATATAAAGAAACTCAAGTTGAAAGAGACACTGAAACTTACTAAAAAAAAAAAAAAAAGACTTTCATCTTTAATCATTTTTAAACAGAACAGTCAGACAAATGTTTCATTTTTATATTAACCAAAACAATGAATTATATGTCTTTAATTATGAATAAAATTTAGTTAGAGCATCTCAAAATACGAACTGTTTCATATATTGAAAATTACGAGTTGTGATTCTTATTGCAGCACACGTTAAACAAATTGTATTCACTTTTTGATCCAATAAAAATATGCCAAAAACCTCAACCATTTCTTAAAAAGTGTGATTTGTAGAGTCTATTATCTTTTATTATTATTGATTGTTCTGAAGGAGATATTTCTTTCTTCAAAGGAAACTATATCTTATACAAGACAAGTTTTAAGAAAAAAAGAGAGAATGTCATATAGATTGATTCCAGTGGAAGATTTTTTGAAGAAATAATTCTTCAAATTAAAAAAAAAAAAATCAAGAAGAAAAGAAGGTCAAAGATGTTCTTACTTCTTTAAAAATTTATATATAGTTAGTAATTTTCTAAATTTAATATATAGAGGCTAAAATTACATTTATTTAAAGATTTGTAAAATATGTTATTAAGTAAAACTACAACAACTACACTAATGGATTCCAAACTTATTCCAACATACTAAATTTCCATAATTTATTTCGACAGACATTATTTTTTCTGCCCAAACCTTTATGAGCATAAGTTTTGAAGCTTTAAACCATCTCAAAATATTTCTGTAAAAATCATGGATATTACTTGAGTACCCTATTCGAATCAAACTATATCTGAAAAACACCAATATGAATAAAGATTTGATGAGACGTAGCACCCTCACTTTTTCTTTAGACAGCTACTTTCAAACGTGACATGTTCACGAGGTCAAATTCTCAATGGGAGAAGAAGTGGCATAACAAAAGGGGAAGAAGCTATCACAATGCATCAATGCATCTACATAATTATATTTATTTATTTAATTATACTGAATTTGAATTTTTCCCAATATTTCTGACCACCCCATTTGCAGAACTGAACTCTGATCCATCCCACAAGACCTTAAAAAACATTGAGCAGTAACAAATGTACATGAAGTTGTCCTTTCACTGTTGTCTTCAACCCACATGCACCATTGATGTCACTACTTCATCATGACTGAAACAACACGAGCTTACATATCAGAACAATCAATTACGGTTAGAAAGTGCTATCAATTGTGACACATGAGTAACCAACGCAACATTTATAACCCTTCATGTACTCTCTTTTGTCTTTTCTTTTGCCGTATATCACAGTACTATTCACTTAACCACTCTTAGCAAACACTTATTTCAGTAACTGTTGCTGTAGAAATTATGAGTTGATAAATAAGTTATTGCTCTAATATAGTCTCTAATACTAATTTGCTTTAATGATTGAAAGGAGAATAAAATGAACACTGTTTTTTTTATAATCATTCAAATGTGTCAAAGAGGGTAATGAATTCTTGCATAATTTTCTGAGTTTGGCTAGTTTAAATCTCTGGGCCAATTGAGAGAAAAAGACAAAGAAAGAAACTAGGTACATGTCCAAAAGAAAACCAACCAATTTCAAGAGAACAAAAACTGTGTAAACTTTGAGAAGAGTTCATATTTCAGTGTGAAGCATCCAACTCAGTTACATGATCAGGTGACTGAAAAACTTTACTCAGCAATCTCTTCAAAGAGAAACCCAACAAAGAAGAGGAATTTTCAGAAACAGAATCACTCATAGCACCGATTTCGCTCTCACTGATCTCATAACCAGGAGTCACAACCACAATCTCAAACACGTCATCAGAAGCCGATGGAGAATCATCGCTCACCAGAATAGGAGCTCTACAAATGGGACAATTGCAGTGTGAAGTGAACCACATGTCAATGCACTCCACGTGAAAAGCGTGGCCACACTTTGGCAATCTTCTTCCAATCTCACCCTCCTCAATTACGCTCAAACAAACCACACATTCCAATTCCTCTGTTTTTTCAGCTTTGTGCTCAAACGTGGGAATTGCTGAAACTGTTGCTGAATCCAGGCCCTTGGTGCACGTGGGTGTCGCTTCTATGTTGATGCTGTGGAAATGGGAAGGTTCCAGAACGCCGGAGACGGTCACCGGAGTTCGCCACCGGCGGGTGTGGGAACGTAATTGCGACTGAGATAAGAACCACTTGGCATACACGTGGAGTAGGAGGACAAAGAGGATGACTAGGAGCAAGGAGAGAATGGCTGCGAGCATGATGCTGCTGTTGCTGTCGGAGAACACGTTCTGAGCGAGTTGACTCAGTGAGTTACTGGGTGACTCGGGTTGAGTCGCCATTGAGGGGAGTGAAGGATGAGAGTGAAGTCGGTGTGGTTTGCTTGAATGGGCAAAAGGGTAGGTTATTTTTGTGGAAAAGGTCAGGGCTTTGAACTTAAAATGAGATTTTGGGAGGAGGGGACCCAACAAAACTCACTCAGTCAAGAGCCAGTTTGTGCAGTGTGGAATAAAATGTTTACTTGAAAATGAAGGGGGTGTGTGGTGTTACTGCCTCTCGTAAACAAATGTAATTGTGATGGTCTGTGGGGAGGTTTGTCGAGGGGAGCAGATGAAGTCAAAGGAGAATCCCTATATCTAGGGGATTAAAGAGGAATGCATGGGAATGGGGTGGAGGGATGAAGAGAAAATAGGGCACAAATGAAGCACTCGTGAAGGCAACGGCAATGGAGGGTAGGTGGGTTTTATTGGATTCATGTGGAAGGTTTTCTTTATTTATTTGTGGTTTTAATTGGTTAAAATGGTGCAATAAAGGATCCTAACTCCTCAGGCAAAGGCCTTATGAGTGATGACATGACCACGAAATAAAATATGAAATTCTTAGTTCTTGTAAACTGTATCAAGGCTAAGTCAATCATGAAAAGGAGGCACCCCCCTCCACAATTTCTTCACTTTCACATTACTCATTGTCTTTATAGGGACTTTCATGCATTTATTAGAACTTTGACAATATTAGAGGGGGCGCAGTGTTGTTTGGGTTTGGTAGGGTACATTGCGGGACCCCAACTACTGTTTTAAAGAGATCAACCAGAGTTCAGGGGTCCCATGTGAATGGAACCATACACTCTAGAGGGGCTGCCTTTTTCTTTTCTTTTTTTTTTTCTTTGACCACCCTACCACAGCTAGCAGCTGTTGATAGCAGTAGAAGATCTTTGCTTAGATTCCACCATATTTTGTTGCATGTTTCCAGCAATGGATAGATCCCTTTTCAGTTTTTAGAGTGGTTACAGTATAGGCTTGCAAAAGGACCTCTTGCCATACAGCATTGGCAACAATTCACAGGTTTTTTGGAGTTGGAAATCATAATACATGCTCTGTTTTTTTTTTTTTTTTTTTTTTTTTTTATTATTATTATTATTATTATTAATCACTCTACAAGTTAGGTTTTGAGAAGTACAACTAATAGCTAATTTTACATAAAAAATAACAAATAACTACATTTATTTGTGGCTTTCTATTAGTTGGTCTGCAACTTTTGAGACCCCGAGCCTCTCGAGTTAGATTAACTTCTTTTTCCATATTTTCGGCTGTAGATTTTTGTCCAAACCTGTTTCTTTAATTTATTTTCAAATGCTCCAAAACTTCTTAAATTCATTCTAGAACCCGATTCTTATAATTTTACCATTTCTGTTTCAGCCATGCAAGGAATATGCAGAATGCAACCAAACAACAGGATTTGTTTGAGTGGAAAATGGAAAAGGTGAGAAATTATTGTTTTTGTTTTGATTTTCAGAATTCTCCAAACTGGAAACTAAAGGATGCTCATCAAAATTATTAAAAGCGGTTTCAGAATTTTACAACATACATTATCATACTTATTTTTTCTCATACAAAACCAAAAATGTTCACTTAAATCTATTCTATCCCTCCAGATTCGTCTCTCCTCCAGCTATTCTTTCAGTCCATTAGTTTGTATCTTTTCTCTTCCACACCTGTAACTCCTAAGTGTATCTCTATTATTGTATGGAGGGGCACCTGAAAATGAGCAAACCTCAGATACGTTACATATCTTATGCAAATTCATGATCCACACAAAGAGATGGTGAACCTAACAAAAATTCTTTTCTTCTAACACAAAATTACTAGAGTTCATTTCTTGCATCAATTCCATCTTTCACTTTCAGCTAAATATGAATATTACCTCAATATCTGGAATTTCTTTCAAAGGCCTGTCAGTAAAATAAGCATATAATGCCCTCAGAACTGCCTGTAATGAGAAACTCAAGAATCAAAACCAATAAACCATAGAGCATATAAATGGGCAAGTTTACATCAAAGTTATGTGGAAAACCTGGTGAGATATCACAACAACAGGTGCCCGTTGCCGCTCAAGCTCAATAATTACAGGTTCTAACCTGCATTATTATAATACAAGTTATTTACACAAAACAGTACTAGTTTGGAACTAAATAATGGTAAAAGAAGTAATGCATCAACCTTTGAATAACATCCAAGTAAGACTCTCCACGAGGATAACGATACCTAAGCTTGTCCTTACAGCGTGATCTGTAGCAGAAAAAGCAACATAAAATAATGACAATAGTTACATGAAACATTGTTAAACAGCTTTGTCATCCCACCAAACACCGGATTTTTCAACTGGAAATTAGAAAGATGACAGTTTGCAACATACTCGTACTCCCCTGGCATGTTCTTCTTGATCTCTTCGTATGTCATGCCATCACACACACCAGCATTTATCTCATCAAGTGCACGCCATTGTATCTAACATATATAGATACTTTTAGAAAGTGTGGGAGCATTTAGCAATATATACTTCCGTCAATCCATATTTTCTGAATTAAGGATGACACTAACCTTGGGAAATCCAACAATTGGTCCTGCTGTTAAAATTGTTCGCTGCAGCGTACTAGTCCATATCTAGACACCAGCCACAAACATCACAAACCATTTATCATTTCAATATTTGCACACATATTTATTACAAGCTTACACAAGCAGCTCGTTCTGATTTGAGACGCTTTTCAACAAATTTAGCAAGCTTCTTCTTATAAATTTCTCCAGCCTCACTGTTGAAACAAATTGCATTGTGTTCCAGTTAGGCACAATAAATTCATGGCAATTCTTGTTAAAAAAAGGACATTTATAAAAAAAGGAAAATACAAAATAATTCAGAGATCGAGGAACTAAAATCATTTATCTTTGCATGACAGCAGTTAGGATAATTTTTCAATTAAGTCTTGAATCAAATAGCTGCATGTATTTTTCTTTGCAGTGAAGTGAGTAGGTAAACCCAAACATAGTAGTACTACAAAGAGAACCATAGCAAGAAGAAAGAAACAAAACGTAATACTCAAAAGCAAATAATTTTTAAAGATGAGATGTATCCATAAGTCCCAGAAAGATATGCCACAGCAAGACAAAAAAAAGCCAAGAATTAGGGCCCTTTAGTTGAAGCTTTTAAAAACAACTGTGTAAAAATAGCTTTTTCTAGAGCTTTTTCAGAAGCTGTTTAGCTTTAGATAACAGCACTAAGTTCAGAGTTTTCCATTCGGGAAAAGCTTATATAATTATTATCACATTTTTTCTAGATATTTTTAATTAAAAAACATTTTTTGTCAGAAAAAATGCTAGCAACCAAGCCTTTCGTTTTCACTAATACAGAAGGCCAAACTGTGCTTAATCAGTCATAAACAACAAGGACATAGCCTAACAATGCGAGATAAATAAACAAAAACTCTACTACAATAATGACCATTAAATTAGAGGTGATACAAAAGTCCTTAGACCACAAGTAGAATCATATAACTAAATGGACATCCTTTTTATCTTCTTCCAGCGGAAGAGAGAAGGTCTGTAAGTATACACAAACAAAATCAGCAAATTTTGGATCTAACACTATTAACTAGCAAGGCATTGAAGAAACTAACTACTTTAACAAACATTGAGTGCTCCAAAATGCTGCATATTCTTTGTTAGAATATACCAAAATATTCGATATTATCTGGATCACTTATCTTAGACTATTCTTCAGGACTATTCCGTAATGCCCAATTATTTCCTAGGAGTTAGGACTGGTTACCATATTTCCTTATCTCATGATTTGTTTCCTATTTAGTACAGAACATGAATAGTATAAACAAGGATCAGTCTTTTTAGTATGAAGATCTCATAAAATTGTATCACATTACAATTACAATATCACGACAGAAAATATTGTTCAAAAAGTCTTTATTTTCTCAATTTCTCCATTCAATACCTAAAACCCCACAATTTCATCATGTTATCGGAGAGGCACCATCCTCTTTGACCTGACCCTTGTAACTACTCCACTTCCAGCTCCCTAAAATTTGGAGCTCTGCTTTATTTTTTGCGATTATTCTTTCCAATTGGTTATCTATCTTGTCAGAACATTTTTTCAGCTTCATTCATTTCCAATAAAAAAAACATCTCCAATCATTATCAATCTATTTTTTTAGGAGCTGTTGTCAACTATACTGTCATGACATTTCTGATGAGACATACAATAGTTGTTTCTTTCTCTCCTATTTCTTATATTTTCCATTAGAACCATTTGTTCCAACAATCATTGACACCGAGCCTCCCACTTAGATAAATATCATGGTGCGACTTCCACAATACTAAAAAGAAGTTACCAAGAACAATTGGGTTCATCTTTTTAACCCAACCTGACCCACCGGTGGCAAATAAGCTATAATATATCGCAGTTTTGGCTTCTTAGAAAGCCACCAAATGGAAGGAGGAGATCAATAATATATTCAACAATTGACAGTAGGAAAAAATATCACTGAAAGGAACCATAAAGGTTCTTCCATAACTTTGGGGGTCTAATAAGGGTATAAATAATAACACTTTGAATAATCTTGATGTGAAATAAAAAATTGACCTTATACTCCTCCTTAAACTACTATTTTAGTTCATCTACAAGTGTAGTGCATCTACTACAACAAGAAGCCAAAATAAGATTTATCAAAATAAAACTGGTAACAGAAAAATAATTTAGATTCTTAGTATTCTAACAGTTCCTCTATAAACAGAACAGAAAATATTTTCATTTGTACACTACCTTTTTCCATTAATATAAACATTACACTAAATAGAGATAGAACCCAAATATTAGAATATACCTTAATGCAGAGTCTCCTCCAATTCTGCCTCTCACATTAAACCGACTTTCTCCATGCCGGGTAAGTAATATTGGGCGTGGTGTAAGATGTGTATTAACCTGAATGATAACAAATTGTTAATAGAAGCTAAAAAGCGATTTGCAGAAGCATTTGCTGAAGGCATATGATTAATGTTCAAGAGAAAACCATTTGCAAAAGTTGGTCTATGAAATTTCGCAATATTGTCTTACTGGGTTAAATATTATAATTAACTTGATCATTTGTTTTACTTTTCAGTGTGTTAATGAAGCTTTTCCAATAAACTTACCAAGAAAAAGACTATCCGACCAGGTAGGTAGCCACTGATATTGTTCACCTAAACCAAAAGATAGAATTTGTGGATCGTTAGCAAATTAAAGTCACACTGTAAACCATGTTTGTAAATGGTTATTGAAAAATTCAAGGAGATGCAGAAATACTTGCAACAAGAAATTCTAGAATATTAGAGCAGCCTCCCAATAGTTTTTTTCAAACAGCAAAAAGTATTTTACTATCATCTGTCCTTAAACATCAGACAAGTGACTTACATTTTATCATAAAGTATATGGCTATGGTAATATGCCACATTTTGTTCCTCCTTTCAAGTTCCACTCAGTAATTTGAACTCATGGTATAATTTAATTTACAATACTGTTTATATACACACCTTACTACTTGGCATAACTTTTAGATTGGGTGGTTCCTTGACATGGTATCACAGACTGGTCAACCAAGATGCCCAGGGTTCAATACATATTTTAGAGCCTAACTCTGTCCGTTTCTAATGTATGTTTGTCACTCAACAGAGTTTGGAGCTGAGTAATGAATCATTTCTAGTTTACCGATTGTATAGTTCAGATACTACTAATAAGTGATATATATAAACATAATGCATCCATATGGTAGTAACATGCTTTTCTAACACTGATCCTTTGAAGAACAATCACACTTTCAATTATACACTTGTAGGGGAACGATGAAATAATAATTACAAAAAAGACAAAGTGGACTCAAGGATAAAATAGTTATAAGCTATTTAAATCTGGAGGTGAAAGTGAAACCATGCCTCGTTCCACACCAAGGTTTTACATCTAGTTAAACTATTGGAATCTATTTATTACTAACCCATACAAAAGCTACTATATGGACAGTAAACATGCATGATGCATATCAATTATCAAACTAGCAATACTAGCAAACTAGACAATGACATGTAAAACGGTTCAGTTTTGCCACATAGAATGACATAACTAAATGTAAAACTTACTTGTATTTGCCCCCCATGTCCACTGGCCATGTCAATCATTTTTATGTAAGATCCTTCTTCTACTGTCTCGTAAACCTAGTATGTAAAATCGACATTACTTAAAACAAAAAGCTAACCTTGAATAGCCATTAAAATTTAAAGTACATATGAAAGACTTGCCTTCTCATAATTGGCTACACGTTCTTTGAAGTCTCGCAACCCAGCCTCAAAATCTGATCTGCAAAAGAAAAGCTAATTGCGTATGTAACTACAATTCCATATACTCATTAAGATAAGATGTCACTAATTTTATAAGAAACATTACACTTCGGCATAGTCAGGGCTTTGCTGAATTTTAAAGCGTATATTCCTCTCAATTATGTCTACATCATTGCATATTGTTTCCAAAAAAATGATCTGTAACAAAAAAAAAAAATGGAAGGATATATAAAAAGAGTTCAAAACTAAATTATTTCCATATCGCACATATGGTTGTACCCATCTACCTTGCATCTGCCTTCAGCAAGTCTCATCAGCATGTTTCTTCGCTGCTTGCTACTGTTTGTGGCATCAAATATCCCAACCTAAACCCAAATTAAAACTTAAGCCAAAAAAAAACCTTGAAAGAAGGCTTAAAGTAACAAAGATATCTAAAAAGAACAAATATACCTGGCCACCTTCTTGCATCCATGATATCATATCTTCAAATGCCATCTTCGCAACCTAGTAGTACATGATATATTAAAACTATGTACATAGAGAAAGGATTACAAGGAGCTAACAATACCAGAATCATTTATATGACATATTGCTAGGTTCAGTATCTCAACATTCAGTATAATAAAAACATATTGCTGTATTTAAACATGGAGTACATGGTGTAGTTGAGGCACTATTTTAAGCATATGCATTTCTCTTTTAGAATCAAATATAACTAGATATAATGGATATTATATGTTATCAGTTATTTTGTTTTCTAGACATAATAGATATTATATATTATTTTGTTAGTACATTGCTATTATATATAGCCCTCTCTTATAAGTTGTTGTTAATGTCCTATGTACTGCCATAATTATTTTAGAGAAATGCATCTGGTATTAGTACTTAATCTGAAGTTACATAATTAGACGTTACAATTTATTGAAAATGTGCTGAAAATATCTGTAACGTCTCCTCTGGTGTAAAGCTTCTATTGGCTATTTAATGAGAAAGGTCTCAAGGAAGATCACCTTTTTCCCACATAGTATTCCTAATTCATATTATGGTTGCTGTGATTTTCTGACAGTTGTTTCTATAATTGAAACGGAAATAGGGTTAAATTGCTTTCATACAAGTTGTAAGTTTTTTCTCATAAGCTACCCAAGAACACTTACTCAAATAATCTGAAAACAACTTATGGACTTATCATAAGTTATTTTCATAAGTTCTCCAAAATACTTACACAAGTGATTATACCATAAAATAAGTTTAACAGTAAATAAGCTCTTCCAAATGCACCCTAATTATACATATCTACAACCTAATTATAAACAACCAGTATAAAGTACTCTTTCACATATTCAAATAAAAATATTGTTCGCAAGAAGTTACCTCATTACGTGCCTCCACACCTTCAGGATTGTCAGCTCGAAAGAAATCAGCAGACTGCACAGAACAATATGACGTGAACTGTAAATTTTCCTAGAAAGTAATGCAGTACCATAATATCATAATTCCAAGAATGAAACTAACATAAAAAGAGCAAATCGAGCACCCCATAGTGATCATGTGATGTTCACAGTTTAAAAGATGATGGCATTGCAATGTATGAGAGATTGTATTACATCAAAGAACGGCTGATGCTAGATTTGGCAATTACTTTTAGGGTAATGCCCCAATATTCTCTAACCAGAACAGGCCAGTGCTAACCCCCTTCCCCATCTTTAATTATTACAGTTTAGTGACCAGTATTTTTAAGTTTAGCACAAGGAACCAGTTGTGTTCAAAGCAAATGAACCTTGATCATTTCAATTCTTATTTCTTTCATTAATTTTTATAATCAAAGCATTCCTTAAATAAATTATAGTAGAACTGAGATTTATTTTCCCTATCCAAAACTTTAGCATACAAAATTAATTTTTAAATTAATAAAGAAAATACAAAAAATCTAAAATGCCCGTACATAAAAGGGCAGCTTGTTTGTTTTTCCTTCCCATTCAAAGACCCTCTCACCATCCTAAAATTTTCTCATCTTCTCTGGTTTCTTCATCAATCTTGGTTAAAAATCAACCATGTCATGGATTAGAAGTAACTTTTGCTTGAGAGCAAGACCTAACTTAGCAGTAATGTTGTGCCTTGGTGACCGATTGGCCATGGATCCAAATGCAGAAACAACCTCTTTGCATATGCAAGGGTAAGGATGCATACAATGCCCTCTCCCATACATGAGCGAGGAGCCTTTTGACACTGGGGTATGTTAGTTTTATTTCCTTTTCTTTTTGGACGAACCCAACAGCCAAGAAGAGGAGGGAGGATGCTTGTGTGACCTCTCATCTACAATATTCAAACCATCGTCCATTCAAGCTGCCTTATCCCCTTCCAACTCCCTATTTATTTCACTTTACATATTCTAACTAATTCTATGTCTCCGTTCACCTCATCACTCTGTTTATTTATAGAGCTGGACTTCTCTAAACTGGGCCACTTTAGGCCTCCTTTTTCTTCTAATATAAACGCCCATATTGGGAGCCAAAGAATATGAGAGGAACTTGGGTATTATGGGGTGCCTAAGTCTCACATCAAATAATATGGGATGCTCAGTGAAGTACTTTAGTGTTTCTACACTTCAAATTTTCAGCCACTTCTACACTTGAGACGCACACTCATATGAGGCAAAACTCTTCTTTCAAGGTTTCTTCCTCCATGTCTATGAGTAGCTAAGTTTTTCATTTTGTTAGGGTTTATTGTAATTGGATCTGCTTTTATGTAGTCGCTACTCTTTTTATTCAATTAATGGTTATTGATTATTGTTCTTCTTCTATGCTTAATGCTTGTGTTGTTCTAATTAGAAAATTAGATCAACTATATGGCTTTATAATTTCAATTGTAATTGGGAAATTCTTGAGTTTTCAAAAGGCAGAAGACAACCAATCATTTTTATGCCTAGGATAGGGTAAAACTCTTTTTCTTAAATTAAGTACCTTGGTTACCCTAATTTAAAGAATTGATAGTGAAATCAAGTGACTTATATTATTTCGTTTACGGGACTAAGGCCTGATTAATTTCATGGGTTGATGATAACATAATTTTGATTGAATAGAAACTACTAGCGATTACACATTAGGAAATCTGGCGAAGTTAAAACCCAATAGTCTTATTCATCCATTTACACCTATTTCACTCTGCAACACTACTTGTTTGATTGTCTTTTACATATGGTTACTTTTATTCTCCAAAACTCGTAATCTAGAAATTATACTTATTTACCCAGTTATCACACAAGTATACGTGGATATGATATTAGTGACTACTTCGTGACTTACAAGATTTGATACTCTTGCCGTGATTCTCAAGCAAGTACATGGAAACATATGTTTGTTAATGATTAGATGTCCTGTAATCCTGACAACTCCATTTGCTTCTTAGTATCATAGAAAATTTGACCGTCAAAGTTACTAGTGACTTTTGTTTTCAGTTTGAGACACGTTATCAATTATGCCACAATTCCTTGTGAAATACAGTTTTGTTTTTTATAGTATCGTGTGGTATATTATAGTTTCCTTGTTATATTTTTGAATACTTAATCCTTTTTTCACAAGAAATATAGTACAAAAGTAGGGACAAATCTCATCTTACAAGTTGATTTTGTTCGGTTGAATTAGAAATACACCAGTTTGTAAGATAGTATTAAATTCATTAAAAGGGTTACTCAAGTATTATTCACGTCCCAAGCCCAATAGTGCTCGAAGCGAGGGGGTGTGTCGGGAAAAATCCAAAGCCCCACATCAATATATACTACCAAAATACAATATATAAATGAGGACAATATTCATCTTATAAGTCAATTTTGTAGGATTGAGTTAGGTTTAAACTATTTCACACTTAATATAATGTAGATAAACAATACATGATAAAGCATAAACTTTTCAATTAATTCTACTACATCATGTTTACCTGACTAGAACCATGCTTAAGGCGACGATACTGCAGAAATGAAACATAAATGTGTTAAATTCACAGTCAACATATTTCCTGTGTTCCATTAGATACAACAAGACTATTGATTACTAAGGAGGATGAGTCAAGAATGTGAACAACCTTACCAACATTGAAGTGTTTTGTATTATGACCTAGCCATCGAAGATATCTTGTAAGTTTAGCTGCAGTGTAAGTCTTGCCTCGAGCAGGCAAACTCACCTATGTAAAAGAAGCTAGTAAGAAATTATTCATTTTCGAATTTTTTATTTTCGTAATTAGATGAACAACATAAGGGAACATGGCATTTTCTTCCCTAATACTAACTTCTCAACATATATACTTACGAAGTAGTTTATCCCAACAAGTTAATAGTCTCATTTTTAAACACACTCAAAACTCCGACTCAAATCCCAAAGCAAAGAGATGACAAAGTGTTGCTAAAAGGGTTTACAAGAAATTAATACTCAAGCAAGAATTACCATGACAATGGCCAAATGCCTATGCTCCTTGGGACCTAACATCTGATCAGCAATTGCAGCAGCTGCAACAGCTCCAGCAGCGGCTGGAATTGAATTCTATTATAAAGCCAGGATGGCAGGGGGAGCAGAAGCAACTATTTGTTAATAACCTCAATTGAAAAGCTTGATTCAACATACATTAATCTATAGGAAATAAATAAACAAATAACAGTAATCATTTATACAAACCTCAGTACCAGGATCCAAACTAAAATTTGTAGCAATTGTACAAGAACTAGAAGATTTTACAAGTCTGGGAAATCCTACACCCCTGTCAACAAGATGTCCTCTCAGATCATCTTCCTTTTGCAGACGTGAAATTGTTCCCACAGACTGCGATTTAACCATTCCGGGACTTTGGTACACCTTAAATTGATCAGGTGCATGAACCTCCTCCACCTAGTTGGAACATCAAGATAGCCTATTAGATGTGATATATTGCATGATCAAGAATCCATACAACCCACTAGCTCCTTTTTTATTTTTCTTGTAACCTCAAGAAGAGACATTTTGCACTTTAAACATTATTTGTGCAGCTACCAGTTGGTTATATAATGATCTACAATCTGTAACTTATGAAACTAGTAATACAAGAAAATAATTCAGAAAATATACTAATGAAATTCTAATTATTAGCAACAAATAAACTGGCACAAAAATAGGATATATTTCCTCTAAACTGGAGATACTTTCCAACAGTTTTAAAAAAGCTTTAGTTCTTATTAAAGGAAATCAGATATATATATATATACACACACAGACAGAGAAAGAGAGAATAAAATGAACACATTACACTATCAGTACCAAGCATCAACATATTCGTCAGTTACACTTTAGGAGAACAGAAGAAGTATCTAAGCTGATATGTTGAACAAAATAATCTACATCCTCAACCAATGAAAGTCATTTAAGGCAAATACAACTATAAATCCATGACAGCTTCGGTTCTGGAAAAAGACTTCTGAATATATAGCAAATAACCACGAACATTCAACAAAGTTACATCAAAATATCTCTGGACTGATCTTACATGTTTTTATAACAATCCATTCTAGAAAGTATAATCATGAACTTGAAATGTGAATTTGAAAGCTAAGTCTTTACTGTTTTCTGTTGATTGATCATAGGAACACCATCATCTCCCATGGAAGATGAAATGCTGGCAGACCCACCACCTAGTGATCTGGGATTCTCTGTGATGTTAGCAGCATATACAAGTGCTGAACTTGGAGAAGTTGAGGGAGATGGAACAACATAATGCTCAAGATCAAGTTCTAAATTCGCGCATGAGATGTTCTGAATAAAAGATAAAAAATAAGCATAAGGTACATAGTAATTGTTTGAAAAAAGTTGTTTCACACATGTATTAACCAAAAGTTGGAATAAGAGAAAGAGGGCACCATATAAAGGGCATCAGTTAAGATACAAGATCAGACAAGTTATGGTACATTGGTAATGTAAGATAACCATTTGCAATATCACATTAGAAAAATTCTACAGAACAAATTACCTGTCCGTGAAGGGAATGACAACTAAAATTGGCTGAGATTAAAGAAAAATCCTAAGTCATAAATAACTAGTATGCTCTCAGATAAAAAGAAAAATTAATTGATTGTGCATCTAAAAGAGGAGGAATTAGTTGGACATCACACAAACCAAGGTTAGAAACTGTTAGATATCAGGAACCACTGAATACAATTAAACCTTTCAAATTGTATATAGAAGAAGGGGGAAAATGAGATTTAAACCTTTTCTATCTTTTGGCCTGTTAGTTATGTTTTGTGTTTTGAGACACTGGATGTTAATTTATAACTGAAGATAGTTCCCCAGCCTTGTATAAAAAGGACTTCTGTTTTAGAAGTGGAGCAGGACTTCTCTTTGTTAGTTACTGTTAGAATGTAATTAGTCATTAGCTGTTACAATTTGTTAATCATTAGCTATTACAGATTCTAAGATATAAGATCACTAATCCCTGATTATTAGGCAAGAATTTAATGTATTTGGTTCTGTAAATTTGTACAAATATATGTGATGGCATATGATTGTTGAAATCTAGAGTGTCAACCTAGCTGAAATGTTAGGTTTTATAGTGATAACTTACATGAGTTTTATAAAATAAATAAATAAATACATATTGTGTGGTCTGCATTAGAGACAAAACATTCAAATAACTCTTCCTTATATGGTATAGTAGTTTTAGGTTTTTTCGATCTCTTTCTTTTCCTCCGGGTGAACAGTACCCACAATCCACAAAAGACCCCGTTTTCTCTTGGGGGAATAGTACAATGGCCATTGTGTACCCTTTCCTTTTATCACCAAGCGTTCTTTTCCTCCGGTTACCATGCTACCAGAACTGCACTCCTTGGTAAGCACTAAGCTTCTTTTGCCACTCCTTTCCGCCGCCTCAGACGCAACTCCTTCCTGGCCGTGCATTTCACGCACCCACAACAGATTGTTGTTTTTCCCTTTCTTCTGGCTCGACCCACTTGACAGCACACCCCCTACCTCCTTTCTCACATCCAGGTGCCATGTTTTGGTTTATTTCCCATGGTTTTCAACTACTCTCACTCAAATACCATTTTTACAGTGACTTTTACCACTGTTCTACTGATTCCGTGTGAAAAACTGACCGGAACAAGCAACTACAGTTCTTGGGCAGTTGCTGTCCAGTTGTGTGTCAAGGTCGTGAAAACCACTTGACCAAACAAGCCAAAGATATTCCCAACATTGATCAAGCCCGATGGAAGCAAATTAATAATGCCTCTTTGTGCAGCGTTCTCTGGTTCTCCATTGATGGCAAATTGCAGCCCCAATATTAAGCTTTTACTACCTATTATGATGTCCAGAACAAAGCCAAGAGACTTTATTCCAATGATGTTTATCGTCTTTACAACATTGTCTCCAACCTTATTTCCGTAAAGCTTGAAGACAATGATATACAAACACTAAATCAGTTAATTGCCGATTTTGATGCCCTCATGCCTTTCACTAATGATGCATACAAACATGTTGAACAACGTGAAATTTTTTTTAATGGTTCTGGCACTGGCTGGACTTCCTCTGAGTTTGACTTTGTCTGTAATCAAATATTTTTCGACACTGTTGTTCCTCTCAGTTCCTCACATGTTCCTGTGACAATGTTAGTGAACAATTACTTTGCCTCTCAGTTCCTCACATGTTCGGGCAGTCTCCTTCATCTGCCTTTTACTTCCACTCTGGTAGGAAAGCTCAATTATCTCACAATCACTAAACTTGATATCACTTTTGCGGTTAGTGTGGTAAGTCAGTCTCTAAATTCTCCTCGTGATAGTCATTGGGATGTTGTGACACGTATTTTTCGATACATAAAAAAATGCTCTGGGACAAGGATTATTATATGAAGACAAAAGCAATACCCCAATCACGTGTTACTCTAATGTGGATTGGGTAGGATCACCATCAGATAGAAGTTCCACTTTTGGGTATTGTGTTCTTATTGAAGGAAACATGATCCCATGGAGAAGTAAAAAGCAAAACATAGTCACTAGATCCAGTGCAAAAGTAGAATATAGTGTTACGGCAGCAACCACTTGTGAGCTTACCTGGCTTAGGCAACTATCACAACAACTAAAAATTGAGGACATCCATGAAACAGAGCTAATTCGAGGCAACCAAGCTGCACTTTACATTGCATCAAACCCGGTCTCCATGAAACAACCAAACACATAGAGATTGATTGTCACTTTGTCATAGAAAAGGTGCTCTCTAGAGAAATGACAACTGATTTTGTCAATTCCAGTGACTACTTAGCTGACATTTTCAGCAAGGCCCTTGGTTTGAGTACATTTTTAACAAATTATTTACAAATGACGTATATGCTCAGCTTGAGGGGGAGTATTAGAGTGTAATTAGTCATTAGCAGCTATAGATTTGTTAATCATTAGTTGTTTAGATTATAGGAAATTAGGAACATTGATCCCTGATTATTAGGCAAGAATTTGTTGTATTTGACTTTGTAAATTAGTACAAATACATGTCGTGTGGTATCCATTAGATACAACATTCAGATAACTCTTCCTTATGAAACTAGACAAATCCTGATGATTTTCTAGAAGAAGAGATTCCAATCCGTAGAAGAGCTTTCAAATTGCAAAAGCTTGAAGGTGAAGGTAGATGATTTGAAGTGGAGTGGTGGATTAAGGCTTCTAAGGAGAAACAAAGAATCTAACCTCACAAGGAAGGTGACTTGTGAGAAGCTCGAAAGAAGGAGAGGCTCCTAGGATGACTTTTGAACAACTGAAGATGCCAATTCAGCATTAATTCATTACTCATTCAAAGGTCATTTTACAAAGAGAGGAGAGTCCTACTTATTAGAGCTTGGCTGAAAATTCAAGGAGTGAATGGAGCGTAATTCAAATTTGAATTCGTCCATGTGCTCCTTTAATCGAAGCACAAAAAGTGGGTCAAGGAACATGGGTCACACTTTGCATGAGTTCTGCATGTTAAATGTGACAATGTTCTTTTAGGTTAGCTCTACGACCGGCTAGGGTTTCTATTGGACTTGGATGAGCCCAATTTAAGCCTTAGTTTTTTTTATTTTTTTGAACAGCGAAAAATAGAATAAATAGGAGCACTTAAAGGATACTTTAACCCTATTACAATCAAGAAAAAAGGGAAAACTGTTTTCCCGCTCCAGTAAATTTAAACCTTAGTAAAACCTTAGTATCTATTTACAAGTCCATACAAGGCAACTCTAGACTACAAGGGCCAAATACCTTAGTCTACTTGACTCTAATACAAACACAAATAGCCTAGACTACTTGGCCCAATTATTCTCAATCTATACAATTTATATTACACTAGAGATGGTCCATGTTAGGAGTACCTAAGGCCCATTGAGGTTAGCAAAGGCCCAATCTTCCTATATCCTCCTGGTCATGGCTTTAGTTGTTGGTTATTTGGTTTGAGGTCTTCCATCAGATCCCAGTGTAAAAGGAGAAAACTCCTTGTGTACTTGTTTTTGTTTTCAAAATACAATACTAATCAAGGACGGACATAAGAAATCCTTATAGAAACTATTTTCATCTTGCAATAAGAGTAGAAAAACATAAATTACATAAAGTGTGATTTTATGATTAGGCATCAGAAGTAGCATTTTAAGAGAGAGATAACAAAAAATGTAAAGTACAAAAAAGGACAAAACATGCGCATGAATTATGCTAAAGAATGAACATCTTTTCCAAGTTTATGTAGCTATAAAGCATTTACAGAAAACAACCAAATGTCATTTTCTTAATAACTATAAAAGTAAATAGCCTGTACAACAAGTGTTTGTATATTTCATTTTTAGTACAATTAAGAAAAAACTATAGTCTTAATACAACAACTTTAATACTACTAGTTTTGTTTAAACTCCATCAATGACTAAAATAATTGAGCACATGCTTGATCTTTAGCAATTACCACATGTATTTGTTAAAGGGTAGATTAATGTTAATATGCAATTAATCCTTGAAGGTCAATTTGCATATTAACCTTAATTTTCCCTTTAACAAACACACATAGTTGCTAAAGACCGTACACGTGTTCAATTACCTCAACCATTAACGAAATTCAAATAAAATTAAAGTTTTTGTATTAAGATTGTAATTTTTCTTCTTATTGTACTAAATATAAAATATGTCAATACTTCTTATATTGAACCGATTATTTACCCTAACTACAATAATAAAACGAAAATAATATGACCATTTCCTAAGTCAAATGACAATACCACAATAGAACAAAAAAATCAAAATTTGCTTAGATTATCCACTCAAATTACTGATATTTAATACTTAACTAATCCACTTTGAACACTACAATATTTTAAGGGCAGGATACCTTCATGTTCACATAAGGCTTTTTAATTGAAGTATCTTAAGACTTAGTAGTCAAAGTAACATTTAGTTTCCAGCTACAAGGTATTACTGTACTTTATGTTATCATAATTATTTTTAATTAGTAGTTACAACTGTACACAGAAGAATCTGTCTGTTAGGCTGCCATTAGTAATTAATTAGATGTCATATTTCTATCATTTCATTACTATATAATTAGACATTACAATTTCTAGCAAATGTTTTGAAAATATCTGTAATGTCTCGTAAAGCTTCTAAGCTATTTACTGAGAATGGTCCCAAGTGGCAGATCAATTTTTTCCAAACGGTATTCATAATTCTATGTTATGGTTCTTGTGATATTCTGACAATAGGAGGGAGTTAATTACCTACAATGTAGTGAAGCACACTGAACAGACAGTAATTCAAAGCCAAGATTTAAAACTTCATTTATAGTACAACAACAACAAATCAAGCATTTTCCCACTACATGGGGTTAGCCACACTGATCAAACAACACCATGATGCCCAATAGTGAGCTAAATCTACAAACCTCTACATCCTTCTTAATGGTTTCACCTATAGTTTCTCTTGGTTTCTCTCTTCCTCTAGTGATAAGAGCCATAAAGCTGCCCTCCATAGTATACTTTCCTTACTAGGGCTTCTTCTATAAGTCATCTCCACACATAGCCAAACCACCTAAGATGAGATTCTACCAATTTTTTTCTACTACAGGTGCTACCCCAACTTTATTTCCAATGCATTCATTGTTAATCCTATCTTCATCCCACTTAGTTTGTTTTCCTGTTGGCTTCTAATGGCCCATAACTCAGTTCCATATGACATCACAACAAGTCTTATAGCGTTCCTTTAAGCTTGACTATTGCCTTTCTTGTCACAAATAACATTCGAGGCACTCCTCCATTTCATCCACCACACCATTAGATCCCAATAATGTAAAGTAGAAATTAAATGACTTTTTTATAATTTAGCATCTAAATTTCAAAGATGAACAAAAAGGTGACTCTCTTAAAGACTACCTGATTCTTATGTCACAAACATAAGGAAAACTGATAATTGGAGTCTTACCTCACTGCCTGTCTGATGTTCTGAATTTATGCTGACATCAGGTATCCCGCGTACAGACGATGGACGGAAATTCTCCTGATAAGCCCTCCAACTAGCTGCAAGATCAAAGGGAGAAATCCTTTTTGCTTCCACAAATACTCGATACTCAAGAACTTGATCATTATCAAGTCTAAACAAAGCCAGCCTGTCACCATCTTGCCATGCTCCCCCAACTAGTACTCGGCTTGAACCCTCCTCAACAAAACAAGGATTATCGATGCCGTTGGGCTTCAAAAGGAACTTAAACTCTAAAGCTTCTGAAAATCCCAAAAAAGTTAAACACTTCAGGTCAGAAGAATGCAGTTCATGCAACCCCTTTCACCATAGCAAGAAAATCACCAAAACTAAATTTCGAGACACCTTAATACCATCTAAATGAAGCTCTCATTCAATACTCATAGTAAAAATTTGCATTTTTTATTCTTTTTCTCAGTTCTACATACAAATATACAACTAATTTAAAATGAAAAGCAAACACCAAGCCGGCGAGAAAGCATTACCATGATTAGGTGGAACAACAAAGCTCAGCTCCCACACAGTCGCGGATTCCCGGTCCATAGAAAGCTGAATTTTTTGCACCAAAAACAATAAAATTAAGAAGAAATAAGAGAGACCCAGAATAAAATGAATGAAATGATGAAATGGGTGTGCGTGAAAATTACAGCTTTGGAAGGATCCGAAGAAGGGCCTAAAGGGAAAGAGCCTGATACGTGAGGGAGAAGGTCTCCAGAGAGAGTGAGATTGGGAATCTCCATCTTGACCGAAACATAAAGCAATTCGGGGATTCGTAACGGCGTATGGTTAAGGCCATCGCGGTCTTCTTCGTTATCACCCGCCATTGATTCTTCAGAGTTTTGTGACAGTTTGTTAGCCGTACGTAGCTGCAGCAACGAAAACAGAATAGATGGTGATGTGTGTGTTAAAAAATCCTTATCCAACTCTGCATAGAGAGTGACCTACAACATTTTGACAGCAGTGCTATTACATTATATATATATATATATATATATATATATATATATATATATATATATATATAATAATAAAA
>Ga0123340_1000919_pt1 | contig 22684 bp, 8 predicted proteins | sample SirMexnodulemix_FD_89961 | JGI IMG/M metagenome (GOLD analysis project Ga0123340, IMG submission 89961) | Root nodule microbial communities of legume samples collected from Mexico - Siratro Mexico nodule mix | ecosystem: Host-associated > Plants > Roots > Nodule | place: Mexico: Nepantla...
ATTAATAAGTTAAAAAATTATTTTTAAGTAATATGTAACATGAATTTATGTTATGTTTTACAAAGAAATAGTGAGAAATACATTTATATTATTTTTTTGGAAAAAATTAAACTAAAAAATACTAAAAAACAAAAAATTATAATTAAACTTTTTTCAATAAAAAGACTGAAAACATTTTAAAATTTAAATTTGTTAGAGTCCAAAGAAGAAAACAAGAAACAAGAAAATAAACCAATCAAGTCCCAATAGGCAGAACTTGTCTGTTTTTGGGTCCCTTCTTTTCACACCGTCTATTTTGTCTTCACACCACTACTCTTTTTTAAATACCAATATTATTCTCTCATCCTTTCAAACAAAAGTAAAAAATCTTTTATGTTTTTCATCTCCCTGATTCCTCCCACCCCCTCAATCTCCATGTTCTCTTTATTCTTTAATTTTCTTGTTCTCATTTATCTTCATTAACACATTTTTTCTCTATCTTTTTATAAATCTTATAAAAAATTAGTTTTTATAATACTTTTTTTAGTCAACAATAAGAATAAGAATGAAATATATTTAATGACACAAAATGCGTCTCCTCTTGCAAAATAAAGACAAGAGAATACAAAAAATAGTTATTTTATATTTATATTCATTTATGAGTAAACCTTCCTACATAAAATAATAACATGATATGAATCCCCCTTCCAAGATTTTACCTGATATAAAATTGTACATAATGTATATAATATATTATTTTTAAACTGGTTATGTATACAAAGTAGCTACATTACAGAAACTTCCAAAACTCAACTTCTGAGGGGGTAATTTTTCAGCGAAAAAATATAAACAAAGTAAAAGGAGTGCAAATAGAATATTTTTTTATTTTTTGAAAGTTAGCCAATAGTTCATGGGCAAGGACAAAAAACCTCACCGACCCAATGGCTGGCCCATTTTAGGCTTCTGGATCTAAAAATGAAACCCCTTTGTTTTCTTGAGTAGGAAGTTGAGATCGACGCTTTAATACCAAAAGAGAACCGTTTCCACTCTCGACTTCTTCGTACTTTCTTACAAACCAATACACCACTCTCGTCGCCGCCGTCGACCACCGCAAGCACCGCCGTCATCCTTTAGGGCTAAGATGAGTCGAGGAAGTGGAGGCGGATACGATCGTCACATCACTATTTTCTCTCCCGAGGGACGTCTCTTCCAAGTTGGTACGTAACTCGAATCTTTTCTCTTACTGTAACCTCTCGCAAGAGCGACATTTTAACAAGTCAAATGCGGTTTAGATCTTTCACGCCATGAACCGACCTAATCTCAGCAATTCAGTGCGGAAAAACAATTCTTTTTGTTCCCTAGGTAAAATATTTGCTGTAATTTTGGGGATTTAAGTTTAAATTAGTGGTAGTGGAGTAGTGAGCTAGTTTAGTAAGGTGGAAATCAGAAGTTAAGAAATGTGCATGCGCTGAATTGATTGATTGCTTGCGCACTTATGAATGGAATATTTGATTCTCCTTGCATAATTTGAGTATCTCTGTTTCAATCTTGTGGGTAGTGTTTTTTTTTTTTCAATTTTTGAAATAATGTAATGTTCCACCCTGTTTTTGCCCTATCAAAAGCTGCCTTAAATCTGTACCTCCCTCTAATTAATGAAATGGTCAGGATTGGCGTGGGTTTATGATTTTTCATTACTCTTGTTTGACTTGTTTGGAAATGTGTTGACTAGTAAGTTAGGCTGTAGTGTTGAGTGGTGGAATTTTGTATGATTCATGAAACAGAGTATGCTTTCAAGGCTGTTAAGGCTGCTGGAATCACCTCAATCGGTGTTCGAGGAAAGGATTCCATTTGTGTTGTTACTCAGAAGAAGGTTCCGGTGAGTACTGAAAGTTGGTTCTTTGATCTTTGTTTTGTTTGTGTGAGTGTTTCTGCTGGATGCTTAAGTTAGGATAACATGCAGGATAAACTTTTGGACCAGACAAGTGTTACACACCTCTTTCCCATCACAAAGTACCTTGGTTTGTTGGCAACTGGCATGACAGGTATACATTTCATTGTATCTCTTCTCCGGGTGTTTTATCTATCGTATTTGTTTGTGAATTTATTTGCATATCTTTTAGTTAAAGTATACGTCTTTTTTTTTTTGTACAAATTAAATTGAGCAGAATTCTACAGACTGTTTCTTCATTGTATTGTAGCTCATTAAAACATAAATTACAAGTTTAAAAATATGATATCAACCCAAGCAGCTGGTTAGTGAGAGGAAAAATAAGAAAGAGATGTGATTATAAGATAATGCTTATAATTTTCATAGATTATGACATCTAGGAAATTATATGTTTGTTTTGGTGCCAAACCTTTGTGTTTCAGATGTACACATTTTGTTTCATGTGTAATATTGATTAATAAATCTATGCAATCTTACCTAAAATATGAGTAATAGTTTATTGACAAATAACCTTAATTTTACTGTCAAAGTTGTGCCTATGGATAACATAAACTATGGCCAGGTTAACATTGAGACAATGATATTAATATAATTTAACAATTTATAATGAGGAAAAGACCTTCGTGTTACTGTCCAAGTTGTGCCTACAGATAACGTAACATATGACTGGATACTCACTAGAGAGAATAATATTGTTGTTTTTCCTGTGAATTAATCTTTGATGTATGAGCACAAGTTTAGATTTCAGCCAGAGTAAATGAACTTTTTTAGTTTTTCAGATCTATTTAGAACTGAAATTTCCTTACATTATACATTCATCTTTTGCTTTATTTTGGAATACCTCTTTCCAGCTGATGCTAGGACACTGGTCCAACAAGCAAGAAATGAAGCAGCTGAGTTTCGCTTTACATATGGATATGAGATGCCTGTAGATGTGTTGGCTAGATGGTAAGCAGTTCAGTTTTTGAAACATTTTTCCACCGTAATATTACAAGCTGCTTATTATTCTTTTTCATATCTGCTTGCAAATTATCATTGTTTAGTGAAGAATTTCATTTGCACTTCATTTAATGTAACTAGAAAAGTAAAACAATAGGCATTAATCCACATTGTTGTAACGTGCTTCTATAATTGGGTTGCAACTGGGAAGTCTATTGCTCCTCCTACCTTGTTGACTAGGTAGATTGCAAGCTTACAATTCAGTAATCAGCATAATGTACTAAAACAGTGAAGAAACTAGTAATGGTTTCCCTTCCAAACTGGTGCTTCTGTTAACAGATCCCGCACTAGGAACTGTTATGGCCATGATTTTAATTCACTCTGGATTTATTTCTTTATTAATATTGTCATCTGAGTCTGAAAGGGATGCTGAATGCTGATGAAGAATGGAAGAGTAAGACCAGATAATTAATTAGTTTTGTAAGGATTGAATTTATTTGGTGATTGGTGAGATTTTCATTGATGTCTTTGGTTTTTCCTGGTTGGTTTGATAAAGAACTTACTGCAAATTTTATGGTAAAGTTATTGTACTTAATTGTCTCATGCATGCCCATCTACCTTGTTTTCTATCTGTGGTTTTATGTCATCTTCACCTAGTTTTTCTAACATAATAAGTAATAAAGTAGTTGTGGCCAAATTTTCATTCAGTCTCTGGAAATGGCACTGATTGTGATTAAACATTTGTGATATAAAAGTATTTGGCAAAGGATAGTATACCATTTTCTCAGACACTTTTAGAGCTTGAGATTTCTATGACTGCATTAATGCACTTATCAAAATTCCTTAAACACAATATTACATCTTTTGCAGCAGTGGCACTGTGTTTGTGTTGTTTTCTGCAGCACTAGCTTTACTTCTAAATAACTTGTGTTTTTGCTTTCAATTTATAGTTGGATGTGGATGTAGCATATTATCTCTGGGTAATCTGTTCTGTTTGTTAGGATTCACTTATGTGATCTCTGAAAGGATTATCAAACAGATTTAAAAAATTTAATATGTCTGCTAGCTCAAACATTTGAATTTTGATGTTAATTTTGTCGTTGTTATGCGTTTCTGTTTTGAAGTAACTAGTAATTAAACATGGGTTCTATGAAGAAATCTGTCTGACATGTTTGATGGATGCAGAATAAATTTAATTGCAGTAGTAGTTTTGTCTATGCACATTCTTGAAGGCTTTTGAGATACCCCCCTCGCCCCTAAGTTAGTAGTCAGGACATATTGTCTATAACTGAAAACACATGTGCTCTTAGGCTGCTGCCTTAGTGAAGTATTCAATTTGATATAGTTTTTGTTATAGGTGTTTTATCAGCTGTTCGTTTACAGCTTTATTTCTTTTGATTACCTATATAAAGAGAATCTTTGTTTTCCTTTGTACATTTTATCAATACAAAAATTACCTTTTCTGTTTCTCTTTGCTCTCTCTCTCTCTCTCTCTCTCTCGTTCTCTGTTAACTCTAATATGCCTCAACATTTACTCTTAGATTGAAATAACCTTTTTATAATCATTAATCTGTTAAATTGAATCTGATTGTAGTTTTGACTTTTATCAAAGGTTAGTTTATTTGACTTAGTGTATATTAGGATTTTACAATTTGTCAATATTACTAACGTCTTTTGTGTCTGCCTTTGTTATCTTTTATACTTACAGGATTGCAGACAAATCACAAGTCTATACGCAACATGCTTATATGAGACCACTTGGAGTAGGTAGGTTTTCTTCTTTGCTTTTTCCCTGCTGAACAATTTTTGAACTTGTTTGAAAAATCACATAAATTGTTTTTGTATCATAAAAAATATTTTATAGTTCAGTTACCTATGTTTGTTATTGATGCCATTTCTTCTTTCTATGATTTCAAATCTATTGTGCCATGAAGTTGCTATGGTTTTGGGTATTGATGATGAGTATGGACCACAACTTTACAAATGTGATCCTGCTGGACATTACTTTGGTCACAAGGTACGTTTTCTCACTTTGATTGACGTTAGATATTTTAGTGGCTTGTTGCTATTTAATATGAGAAGATGAAAAACATGTTCATAATAAACTCAATTTCATAAAAGTTATAAGTTTTATCTATTTAAATGTCTCATGCAATGAAAACAATTATCTCACATCATAAAATATTTAAATGATAGACGGGGTTGGGGATGACTATGCCAAGATTAACTGCCTTTACTTCATGAAAGTTGTTTATTCCATTTCTTTTATTACCAGTGTAAGATTGCATTTTTTGAGCTAACTGAGATGATTTATTGATTGAACTAAGGCACAAAATGAAAAGTTATCATTGCAGTATAGCTACAGTTATGTTTGACCCAGAGAAGAAGGGATTATAACGAAGGGAGTATGTAAATTAGTGATTTTTTTAAAATGATTTAGCTGCCTTGAATTCATTGTAAGTTGTTTATGTTATGAACATTATGCAGTAATTATCTTTTATAATGTACTAGTGTTATAAAACATGTAACCATATGTAAAAGATCTTGAGCCTTCAACTGCAGTAAATTACCCCCTCCTTATTTGGTCTAAATTTTACTTTCTACTAGAACTAGTAACATTGAGAAACTTATGCATCTTTGGTGCTTAGTGATTTTGTTATTTAAAAGAAAGCTGTATTGCATTTTTTCTGTCTGTTAGATCTGCTGGCTACAATCCGTTTTATTTTTTCATTGCTTATCCATATATGTAGACTGTGATCCACATTTGGTTTTAAACCTGTAAACTTTTCAAAGAAATGGATGGTGTTTCTGTTTCTTCATTAGTTCATGCATTTGTAATCTGTTTGTATTTGTATACAAAAATTAAGTGTCTAATAATCTATTATGATGTACCCAGGCCACAAGTGCTGGATTGAAGGACCAAGAGGCAATTAATTTCTTGGAAAAGAAGATGAAGAATGACCCTTCATTTACATATGAGGAGACTGTTCAGGTAGTGCTCTGTCAGTTTTTTCCTCCTCACTGTGTTTCAGTTTTTTCCTCCTCACTCTATTTCTGTCTGTTTAGTTTGAGAAATAAACATTCTTTCTACTGGGTTTTTGGTTGGTGTTGAAAATGAAGATGCCATGTGTTTTCAAGGTTATATTTCATCAATGTCAGATTACCTCCCTTTACCGGATAAACAATGAATTTTGTTTTTTTGTTTTTCTTTTGGCAACACAATTATATTCTATAGTTGTGCTATTATATTCTATAACCATTAGACCGCATGAAACTTACTGGACAAAGTGTTGGATTCACTTGTATTTGCTGAAGATTATCTACGTTTTAACAAAAGTTGAAAAGTCTGAAGAATGAGTGAGTGTAGATGTAAATAATCTCAAATTTGGGTTTGCTTAGTATAGGAATGATGGTTGATATATGTTAGAATAAATAGTTTTAAATAGAATTTATTGTGAAGGTGTTGTGTTGTTTGCGATGTACCTAGTTCCTAGATATATCTTTCCATATTCTCTTGTCTTCCCTCTCATACATTATATGATGTATCCAAAGTTATTATAAATATGAGATCCTAAGGGAGGGAAATACACTCTCAAATTCATTCTAATTCTTTTTGTATTTTTCTCAAGTTGGTATCAGAGTGGGTCGACCCCGCTCTATTTGTCTCTTTTCAGAAAAGGAATTGTCTATCAATCATTGGTTGTGTCATCCACGGCCGTTCATTTTCTCCTCCTTGGGTCAGGTATGCCTCGAGGAGCGTGACCCAAACCCTGTGGTTGCTAATCCAAATTCCGATTGATGAGTCGTTTGTCACCATTCTCTACTGTTTGTTGTTGGAGTTTTGTTCTTTGACGCTTAGGTCAATGCACCTCGAGGAGCGCAACCCAATCCTAGCGGTCGATCATCCAGATTCTGATTGACAAAGTGTTATATGTCATCCAACTATTGTGCGGGTGTTTATCGTGCTGCCCTAGGTGCGTGTCTTTTGCGCAACCTTCCAGTGGTCGGAATCTTCCCAGACCACCATTGTTTGACTTGTCGGAGCATTTTGAGCCCATTCCTACCCTCTGTTCTTTGTTTTTGGACCATTTGGTGAGTCTTCTAGTGTTAGACACAATTTCTCTCACTTGAAACCCTAGGTTGCCTACTGCTCTTCTCTGTTGCATTACTGGATTGTGATAGGTACCAAATATAAACGAAAGAAACAGGAATTGAGTAGAAAAGAAATAATGGAAAATTATTATTGATTCAAAATTAGCCAAACGCTTAGAGAAATCAGAGCGCTAAGTAGCTCAATCACTCTTCCCAATAACAATACCCTCCCCACCTCATCTTAGTCCTACTAATACTCTTTTCCTAACTGAATTCCCTAACAGCAAGATCTCTTCCGACCCTTTCCTAATTGAATTTCCTAACAGCAAGATCTCTTTCGACCCTAATGCAGGCAGTTACGCTCATTCCTATTTCTTCTCTCGTAAATGATCAATGTTTGTTTGGGCTGCCTAATGGGCTGTTGATTGGGCTGCTGCCTATCAGATTGTGTCAAGAATTTGCTGAGTCTTTTGTAGTGATTTCTGCTCGTGAAAAAGGAAGTCGTGGCACTAGAGGAGGGCTTTGTGATAGTGAACGTCCTCAATGCACGTATTGTAAAAGTCTGGGTCACACCCAAGAGATCTGTCACCCTTTACGTGACTTTCCTAACAAGGCGGCCAATATTTCCAAATTTGAAGATTTTGGGCTAATGTTCTCTAATGAAGAATATTAGGAATATTTAAGGTTTAAATCTAGTAACCTTGCCAACTTCTCTATCCTTTCCTAAAGCTGATGCTAGCGGATCTAATGTACCTTTCCAGGGAATTGGCGAAGTTTCTCTTTCTCCCACTTTAAACTTAAAATCTGTTTTTTTTGTTCCTGGATGTCCATTTAGTTAATTTCTTTAAGCCAATTAACTAAAACATTGAATTGTTAACTCTTGTTATACAAGAATTGGTATGGGTCAAATTATTGGTGAAGGAAATGAATCTAGAGGCCTATACTACCTTGGTACTAACTCATCTGTATCTTGTGTTGCATCCTCATCTCCTAAATTGATCCATGAACGCTTAGGTCATCCTCATTTCCCAAAATTAAAAACGATGGTTCGTGAACCTAGTCTCCAAACTTTGGAATGTGAATCATGTCAATTAGGAAAACATGTTAAGAAACTAAACATTCTGAATCTAGATGTGACTCTGCATTTTCTATCATCCATTTTGACATTTGGGGGCCAAGTCGTGTGTCATCTTTCGCTTTTAGATATTTTGTTATTTTCATTGATGAGTTTTCTAGATGCACGTGGATTTATCTATTGAAAGATCATTCTGAACTTTTCTCTAATTTTATGTCTTTCCTTAATGAAACTACAAATCAGTTTCGAAAGGTATCAAAGTCATACGAAGTGATAGCGCCAAAGAATATTTGTCCTCTGATTTATCTAAACTCCCTCGTAGACCTCAATAAAATGGTATAGCGAAAAGAAAAAATAGACATCTAGTTGAAATTTCTCATATCTTATTACTTGGTGCAAATGTTCTTGGTCATTATTGGGGTGATGCTATCCTAACTACATATTCTCTCATTCATAGAATGCCTTCTTTCTTCACTTGAAAATAAAGTTCCCTACTCCGTTCTATTTTCAAAAGAACCTCTCTTTCATATTGCTCCACATGTTTTTGGTTGTGTATGTTTTGTCTATGACATCTCCAGGTTTAGATAAACTCTCAGCTAGAGCCATCAAATGTGTCTTCTTGGGCTATTCTCAACTTCAAAAAGGATATCGATGTTACTCTCCTGAAACTAAGAAGTATTAAATGTCTGCCAATGTCACCTTTTTTGAATCAACTCTCTTCTTCCCTCCTTCTACACTAGATTCTAATTCTCTCCAACATGTCCTTTTGGTGCCCTTAGTTGATTTTTTCGTTTCTTTTGCTCCAAACACCTAGAATACCATGCAGAATCCTTCTGAACTATCATCACCACCTTTTATTACCATCAAATGGCTAGTCTAGTACCCCAAGGTGAGTCTTACCACAACTCTTTTCATGATGACTCGAGTTGGCCCATTTCCATTCTCAAAGGTACTCAATCTACCCATAATCCTCATCCTATTTACAGTTTTCTTAGCTACCACAAGCTGTCTCCTTCCTATTTTTACTTTTGTTCTTCTGTCTCTTCTATTACTAGCTACCATGATTATTGCAATGCAGGTTCTTGAGCATAACAAAACATTAGAGTTAGTGCCTTTTCATTCTAGGAAAAAAATAGTAGGTTGTCGTTGGGTCTATGCCATTAAGGTTGGACTTAACGATGAAGTTAGTTGCCTCTAAGCTCGCTTGGTGGCCATGGGACTGCCATGACATCCATTTTTCATTGGCCCCTTCATGAATTAGATATAAAAAAATGCTTTTCTGCATGACAATCTAGAAGAGAAAGTCTACATGGAGCAACTGAGCTTGCTCAGATGGAGTTTGGTTTGGTTTGCTTTGTAAATTACGCCGCTTTCTCTATGGTCTCAAGCAATCTCTATGGGCTTGGTTTGGAAAGTTCAGCCACATTGTCCAATCCTTTGGGCTGAAATGTAGTGAGACAGAACATTCTATTTTCTATTGTCACACCTTCCCTTTAAAATGTGTGTACTTAATAGTGTATTTTGATAATATAGTTGTTATAGGGAATGATGCTGCTAAGATCTCTCAGTTAAAGGCACACCTATGCAATCATTTTTAGACCAAGGATGTTGGAAATCTCATTTTTTGGGCGTTTAAGTAGTCGAATCAAAGGAAGGAGTTGTAATTTCTCAAAGGAAATATGCTCTTGACATCCTAGAAGAGACAAGTATGATTGATTCTAAATCAGTGGATTGTCCCATGATCCAAATCAGAAATTAATGGCACAGCAGGGAGAAGTTTTCTCTGATTCATAAAGATATAGAAGATTGGTTGGAAAACTTATTATTTCATTATTACTAGGACAAGGACTACTCTAAGATATGTCAAAAAAAGATCCAGGACAAGGACTACTCTATGAAGATAAAGGGAATTCCCAACTAAGGAAATTCCCAAATCTGTGGCTATTATGATTTTGATTAGGCTGGTTCTCCTATGGATAGACGCTCTACGGTGTGATATTGTGTTTCCTTTGGAGAAAATATTATCTCTTGGAAAAGCAAGAAACAAAGTGTTGTTGTCCGATCTTCTACTGAAATTGAGTATAGAGCAATGACGTCCCTTAGTATTTGAACTTATTTGTGTAAAAAAATTTCTCCAAGAACTAGATTTTTATGAGATTTAGCCGATGAACATGTTTTGTGCTAATCGAGTTGTTCTTCACGTTGCTTCCAATCTAGTGTTCCATGAGAGGACTAAACACATAGAAATTGACTATCATTTTTCTGTCTAAGGAAATCTGCAACGAGTTTGTAGGATCAAATGATCAACTTGTAAGGATGTTAACAAAAATCTGAGAGGACCTCAAATTTAATTTATTTGTTCCAAGCTTGGCCGATACAATATGTATGGTCCAGAGTGTTAGAATAAAAAGTTTTAATAGAATTTACTGTATTTGATATATCCAAAGTTATTATAAACATGAGATCCTAAAAGCGGGAAGTACACTCTCAAATTCATTCTAATTCTTTTATGTTTTTCTCAAGTGTATCTTCTGAATGTGTAGACAGTGAACTTATCCATTGGAAGCAGATAATGTTCTAAGAACTAAAGTTTTGGATCCTTATTAAAACTGTATGTTATTACGTTAGTTATGACATTATAAGATTTTTGTCCGTGCCTGTATCTTAAGTAAGTTAGTTTCTCATCTGTATTATATCTCAAACGGTTATTAGTTTTTGTTTGCAAGACTTTTAACAATATTGCAACTGAAGGCATTTGAAATTGAATTTCTTTTAATATCAATTTTGTTAATAGTTATTAAATTTCGTTTCTATGTTCTGAATTCAAGATTTCCCTGCCTGTTTTTTTTTTTCAGACTGCCATTTCTGCTCTCCAATCAGTTCTCCAGGAGGATTTTAAGGCCACTGAGATTGAGGTAGAACTTTGTTCCCCTTGTTAATTGAAATTTGCAAAATAAGCCATATCTTACTTTAAAGGATTTCATTCATGTTTAATCGCTAGTAAAGGACCAAGACTGATTTTTAATATTAAAGATTTTTAGCCAGTAGCTTGTTCCTTCACGTTAAATGTAAGCCAGATATTTTTTGTCGTAAACAGCATATTGCGTTAACAGGCAACTCGGGTCTGAACATTTTTCTTCTGCTCTCAATATTTCATTAGTTTTACTTGTAGGTGATGAATAGACAAGATCTGTTATCTAACTTCTCATCCTCTCGTGTTGCAATTGATTGTTGATTCTAATGCTTAATATGGACTATTAATAAGTGAAACTGATGTTGGTGTGCAATGGAGGATTGTATTGTAAAATGGGTAAAATGTAGGATTGTATTTTAACTCGTTACAGAAGTGGATACTTTGTTTTGAAATTACATTCAGTGGCATAAATCAGTGTTTACATTTTTTCTCTAAAGTGAAAGACTTGAAGGATTAAAATTCTTGTGGTTATAACCGTTGAACAAACGTTTTCTTCACTGACTTATTGTAAATGGTTGTCTTGCGTTTTCCAGGTTGGGGTGGTGAGGAAGGATAATCCAGCATTCAGAGTTCTAACCACTGAGGAAATTGATGAGCACTTGACTGCAATAAGTGAGCGTGACTGAGTTCTTGATAAGCATGTAATTGTTCAATCTTTCTAATGCTAGATTAATTATGTATTTGTTTTCTGGGATCAGATTCACTGAATTGATTTCCTTGTGATATTTGATTAGTAAGTAACCGAAGAATGTTGTTGAAGATGGTATTTGCTTCGTATTAAAGACGTGATTAAGAAACGAAGTCATGCATAGTGTTAAAATTTGTTGAAGATACACAAGGAATGCTCGCCAAAAAAAAAAATATGAATGATATTATATTATATATTCTCTCATTTGTGTCCGAATGAACATTAATAGATATAAGAGATGTTACAAATTCTTAAGATGTTAATTTGGAAAAAGAGTGAAAAAGGAAAGAATCCAATATCTGGTCTTTGCGTTGTTTCATTTCTTTTTTCACGCTTCCGTCCCTCCCTTCATAAAGGCAATTTAGTTTAATATTTATTAAACAGTTAAAAGGGTAAATAAAAATATTAATTAAGATTTTTCTTTCGTTGCCCTTAAACTTTAAACCAAATAAAGTAAAGTAATGAAAAATAAAACATTTTTATCTTTAAAAGCTGAGTTGTTTGTAACATCGGTTTGATGCTAATTACATTTTATTAATAATGCAAGTATTTCAATTTGACCAATTGTAATAGACATATTACATTGCTACTAACATTAGTAATTTTATTTTATTTTTTGTAATTTTTTTCTGTAATTTTTGGTCCCTTATTTTTTCAGCATACTTTAATCTTTAGTTTTTACTTATTTGTTACTTGATTTAATTTTCAGTTTTAAAATCTTACCGTCTTCAATGTTAGTATGTAAAACAAGTTTATTAGTATTTTTCCATAATTTTACTATGTAATTGAACTAAAAAAATAATTAAGTTACAAACAATTTAGAATTAAATTATCAAAGTTGACCAAAATGAAGTTCAAGAACCAAAATTATGAATAATTAGAAGTTAAGAAAGTAAAATTACAGAAAGAATTTAGATAACAAATTACGATTTTTGTAAATGTATAAATCAAAATAACTATTAAGTATTTTTTAAGTACTATTTTCTTTTTCATTTAAAACCTTTTAATTTCTTACTCCAAAGTAAATCTTTTGTCGATAAATTATTATATGTCAATTAATGATTTAGTTTGGAAAAATTTAATTGAGAAATGTATATTTAAGTTTTAAATATGTATTTGATTTTGATTTAATTTTTGGAAAAACAGTTCAATCAAAACAAAAGAAATTAAAATGTTACATATTTAGTGTTTCACCTTATTAATTTGTAATACATTTAATAGGAATATCATCAAGATAAAACTTAAAACACAATTGGAGAACAACACCAACTAAGTTTTGTCCCCGATGAAAGATTGCTACAAAATCATACTAAAGTGAGTGACTAACATTCACTCATCGATTTGAATATTATAAAGTTAATAATTCATCTGATAGGATATCTGTTTAAAAACTATAGTATATAAAACAAAAATTTAACAAAATTACTTTTATAGATTTTGAACAATTAACCATTACAAATATCACTATTGTAAAAATTCACTTCAATCATTTTTATTATTTTTATGATGAATTTATGTTTACACTTAGTACCATGACTGAACCTGTTATTTTGATGTAAAAGTAGGAAAGAGGAAATTTCTTTTAACACATGAAGAAATACTAATGATTTAGATATGTGGAGAAATGGTATACATGACAAAAATAAATTAAAGCAAATTAGTTATTAGACTTAAGAGTTTATGTAGACGAGTAAACTTGACTCATCAACTTGTAAGTGTCTACTCATATAAAACTTTAACAAAAGAGACAAGCATTCATGATATGAATTTCATAATATTAAAATAAATAAATTCATATAATACACCACCAATAAAATAATAAAAAAAATACACAAATGTTATTAAAGTTTACAGCGCCTCCATTTAATATTCTGATAAAATCATCTCCAAAATCACCATCATCATCTTTTTTATATCTTAAAAGGTGTATTTGTCTGCACTTCTTACACTGCTTTAGAAAACTGAAATTTCAATTTTTTATTTGAGCCCACACTCCAAATTAAGAAAACCAATGCAAGATAAACTCCATTGTCCAAGCGAAACACAACCCCACTGTCCCAGCGAAATGCAACCCCCAACTAAATGCAACCAGAACAGCAACAATGATAGACGATGATGACGCGATGGCAACATGATGCGTTGACGACGCGAGGCACTTGGAGATGATGATGGCGAGACAACGATGCACAACGAGGTGGAGACGACGATGTGAGAACGATGGTGAAGCAAAGATGAGAGCGAAGATGATAAAGCGAAATCGAACGTAACAGCTCCAGTCTAACTATGAAACGAGAACTCTAAATCGCGACACTAAGCGAAACAACTCATGCTTCGTGTCGTTTTGGACTCGTGTCGTTTTGTACTTTTCTTTCTCACCCATGCACTCAATTTTATCGTAAGTTTGTAATGAGTCTACTGAGTTCCTCTTTCAAGTTTGCTAAAAAATGAGTCTATACTTGAACGCATGACTCGTTCGTGACTCATTAGTAAACTCTTAAACTCATACGAGTTTACAAATTAAGCTGTGAGTTTGATAACCATGGTTATCATAATTCAACTTGATATTTTTTTTTTATCTTTTTCATTAATAATGGTGGTTGCTTTTACATTTGTTTGAAAGATAGTGAATTATTATTGAGAATGTAGCTCTTTGTTACGCATATAGTTATTTTATTAATGGTTAACATTTTATGTACTTAAAATAATAATAATAATAATAATAATAATAATAATAATAATAAAATAGATTAATATTTCATAATTAATAAGAAAGGGAAATAAATCATACATGCAAGAATTGTTTGAACTCATCTTAACATCTAAATATTTACGGAGAATATTTAGATTGACCAAAGAGTATAAATAATATATGACGTTTAAATTCAATGTAGGATGTTTTTTATGTATTTGTTCCGTTTCTATCTTATATTGATCTTTATTTTAAATTATTAAAACACTTTTAGTTTCTTTAGTGTTTTATTTTAAAATTTATGCAATTAATTTTTATTACTGTTATTTGTTATTAAAGAGAATATATTTTTGGCATTAAGTTCTTCATAATATCATTTTTTTTTCTACATTTTAATTTTGTTTCTTTTAGAAAAAAATATTTGGGTATGTACGAATGCAACTATAGGTATACTCGGTTATCCAACGGGAATGAGCATGATACAAAAATTCATATTCATGTAGTATAGGGAAAGATAATAGTATGGGAAAAGAGAATGAATATGAGATTTTACTTCGAGAGAGACAAGTACGGTAAAAAATTAAACCCATTTCATCCGTCACCATCCTATGAAATGTTGTTTGTATCTTGAATGATTTATCTTAATATCAACATTGACTATCACTTAAAAGGCAATTTATTCACATAATGTTGTATAATAAAATAAATAAATAAATATGTATTTCTTCATAAAATATAAAAGATATAGAATACTTATAATTTATGTACCTACTCACCTCTAAGATAATTAGATCTGAAGCATATTTTAATTATTATGGATACTAAACTTGAATCTAGTAGTTCAACACTCAACAATCTTGTCGGTTGAGTACTAATCTTGAATTGGAATTCGGTAATCAAGTACTTATTAGTTCTATAGTAAAAATAGTGTAACCAATTATCTTTTTTCTATTATTTAGTTTTATTCTAGAGATCCAAAAGTCTATAAATACACACCAACATCAAAAGGAGTGCTCACTAAATTCTTTTTACTCATTATTAATATTATTACTTACCATTAAGGAATCCATAATCTTAGAAAGGAGATTTCACTTTTTCGGAATCTCATCCAACAAAACTTCACCTCATAGTAAGGGCATTTAGTATTCATCATGAGATTTGGGTAAAATTTTCTCTAAAACCACTTGTTTATGATTCTTGTTAGAAGTCAAACTATGATCTCTTCTTTCTTGAATAGTTAGATGGATCCTTCCACAATTGTAAATAATCTAAAAACATGCATGGAGAGTCACTTAAATAGAGTGATGAAGTAATGTAGAATAAAATCACAACTATGTAGCAACATTATAATATTTAGGTGTAGCTCAACAAAGACCTAGAATTTTTCCAACAAAAAAAGTTGAGCTATAGGTGTTTTGTGACAAGCTAAAAATACTAGTTCAAAACCAACAACCTCGAACTAGTGAGAATCATCAACAAAACTGAGATCCTCGACCATCTAAGCAAGTTGTTGAATCCAAAACGAAGAAACTATTAAAAACAAACATTCGAGTATGTTATGTAATCTTCACAAATGCTTGTCCATAAAAAGTACTTCAAACAACCCAAGAGCAATCTCAATACCTTAGTTGAATACTTTCACAAACAAAAACATCGACAAATACCATCCTTTCTCTCTTGAGGTCATGGCCATCAACTTTTCACCCAAGTAGAAGTGTCCTAACATCAAGAAGTACGATAGATTGTCCAACCCAAATGTATATTTAAAAACCTATACAACTACAAATCTGCCCAGACTAGTCACAGGTCTGCTCAAGTTGCTCGAAGAATGATTTTCACAAGTTCTTGATCAAAGATTGAATGAGTTCTCTCAAAAAATGATTTCGTGCAAAATGATCTTTTAGAAATTCTCTATATGTCTTTTTGTGTTTCAGACTTCTTCTTAACTCAGATATTTATAAAAATAGAATTTAAGAAATTCAATTGATTAAATATTCATGAGTTGATTTATTTCATTTTAAATTATTTTAATTAATTATGTTTAATAAACAACTTATTAAAAACATCAATATTAAAGTTTTTCTTAAATTCCATTCAAAATTCTTTTAATGAATTACTTTCCTTATAGCAATTGCATAAACCAAGACTTACTCTAGCATAAAAGCAACACACACACACGTTAACACTCTAATAGAAATCTTTAAGGATCTTCATTACTTATTGGATTCATCAAATATTCTTCGGTAGTAGCTTTGCCAACAATAATCTCATGAAGTTTTCTGTCATAGTTAAGGAGAGAAATAATGTTTTAGAGTTTCATGGTTTTGTTTTGTTTTTGTTGGTTAAGTGCTTAAGAGTTTTGTGGTTTTGCTTTCATTTTTTGTTTCTCTTTTGGCAAACTTTGGTGTTTCCATATCATTACAATACTTTATTTAAGTTTTTCTGCTGGTGTGCAACTTTGAGACATTGTTGTTATACTTTGTTATTTGACATCTTATTATTTATTTCATCTAATATATAAATTTGATAAATTTGGTATATAAAAGTATGATATAGTCTTTAATATTTTATTCTCGAATGCTTTTAAAATTGAAATATTGTATAGGTTTAATAATATCTGTTGATTTTTTTTGTTATGTTTTCTCTTAAATTTATAGTTTTTATCATCATAAACAAAGGGCAAATTGTTAGAGCTTTAGACAGTCTAGCCACCACTAGACGGCTAATACCTTATTAGATAGTTTTTTTAAGATATTAGATAGTTCAAAACCAACTAGATGATATAATATCCACTAGATGGTCTCATGAAATGAGAGACTAAAATTTTTTATGATAACAAACACCGCAAGACCGATTAAATATAAATAAAGCTCACGTGCATGCAAAGAGTAAAGGTTTAAAAAAAGTTAACATGCAGTTTAATATGATAGACGATCATACAAAGATGAATGCATCAGACAAGACATTGATATATTGGATAAACAATCTCAATTCAATGGGTGAATCAACAGTGTAAAGTCATATCAGACGAACCTAGGACATATGATCATGTTAGACAAATTCACTAGACAATACATACAGATCAAAAAAGCATCAAATGATTTGATGAATGTTCACAATTGATAAAACTTGTATTGAATGTGTATCAAAGTGATCAACCTATTTTGGCAATATATGGATCTATCGTGATAATTAGTTTTCTAAAATTAATGCTTAAGTCCACAATTGAATTTAAATCATTTTCGAAATGAGTTTTGATAATATTCACTTCATACGTACTGAATTAACTAATATAGAAAACTTTCATTCTCTAAATAGAAAACTCAACACATTATGATGTTGGATGAAGTTCAAAAATGTATTATGAAATTACTAGATTTTAGTTAAATGGGGTTTACTTCAGCGTTTAAAATCATACAAATTTAATATGTTTTTGGAAAGAGAATAATGCTGAAAATTTCTGATTGGAAAGTTCTTATAATTCAGAATATCATGTCTCGGATATATTCATACTTTAAACGTGATTGACTTTGAATATCATGTCTCGGATATATTCATACTTTAAACGTGATTGACTTTGATTCACTCACGTGTGCGAAAATAGATTACTATTGACAAAAATATTTCTAGCGGAAATTTGAAAGATGAATGACGTGCAAAGGATACCAAAGCAGATGTTTCCTATTGAGACTTCAATGGAGAACTATGTGTTAACACCCAATTTCGTCCAGGTAAGTAAAATTTATTTTAGAAAAAATGAAAAAATATTTCTAAGAAAATTCAAAACAAGTTATATAATTTTTTTTTTGTCGTTGTCCTTTTATTTTCATTTTCTTAAATAAAAAATATTTTTGATCAATTAAAAAAAATCAAAAAAATTCAACTTTAAATTTATTGTTTGTTTAGATTTATTATTTTTCTCTTATTTTCAAAAAAGTACAAAAAAAATATTTTCATTGATCTTAATATTTTCCTTTTTTTAGAATTTAAAATTTTCATTTTATTTTATTTTTAAAATAAAGTAAAAAAGATAAAAAAAAATTACGAGAATCTCAATTCTCTGTCCCTGAAATCTCCCACCAGCTCCATTGTTACACTATCCTTCACATACCAGACAAAAGCAATGTTGACCCCGTACACTTTAAGGGTCCAAAAGTAAAGCTGTTGTGTCTCTGCAAATAATATCTCGAGAGCACAGTACAAAAAAAAAGGTTGCACCTCATTATCCCACTGGACATATAGGGAGCTAAGGGCATCATTCTTCAGGCACCTACCCCTGCCTCCTCACTCGGGGCTCCACACAATCATCATGCACCTAACCACCTTCTGCTTATTTTACACTCCCTCACCACTCTTAATCTTTGGGGGAAGCAATATGAGACTCTCCTCACGGTTGCCATTCCCATATTTCTCATCTTTCACTCTTACCCTCACTCTCTACCATGTTTTCTCTCCATCTCATAGCACCATTCCTCTCCATTTTGTCTTCACCAAGAAGCACCCAATACCAAGCCCCCAGAACTCCGAAGACCCCTTCTTCACCTTGCTGCCGAGCAGGATCAACCATCGCCTCACTCTGCCCCTGCCTGCCATGCTCGTGCAACCATGGACAAGCCAACCTTGCCCTTGAGCTATTTGTGCCTAGCAGAATGACACTTATGGAGAACATGTCTCAACATTCAGAATTATTGCATAGATGGAAAGTTTTCAAATATATTGAAAATTCAGTATACGCATTGAAATTACGAGTTATTTATTGAGTTTACATTTATTATAATCGTATAAATTGTCTTATATTGCACAAATTCTTTGGGAAGAACAATAATTTCATTACTTGGTATATTGAAATTGTTGCACTTGCCATTATAGCAAATCTTTTAACACTCAAAACGGAGATATAAAATGTTTTAAATGTCTTGGATCAGGTCACATAGCATCACACTATCCAAACAAAAGAGTCGTGGTTCTGCATGACAATATTGTGAAAAGTGAAAGTGAAGGAAGTGAATCCATGGTTGAACTTGATAATGATAGTAATGATGGAGTTGAATATGCGGCTGAGGGAGAAGCACTTGTTACCAGGCATATTTTGAATTTCCAAGTTAAGGAGGATGACATAAAACAATAAAGGAATAATTAAACATCTCAAACCTTATAAGTTACAGTGGTTGAATGATTGTGGGGAGGCTAGGGTAAATAAACAAGTTCTTGTTTCATTTTCAATTGGTAAATACAGTGATGAAATGTTGTGTGATGTTGTTCCTATGCTTGTTAGATATTTACTCTTAGGAAGACTAGAGGAGTTTAATCGTAGGGCAACTAAGAATGGTTATGCCAATAGATACTCATTTGTGAGCAATAACAGGGTCATCACCCTTGCACCACATACTCCTAAGCAAGTGTATGAAGACCAGTTGAAAATGAAAAGAGAAAGAGGGCAAAAAGAAATTGAGCTAAAAAGTGAGAAAAATGAATTAGAAAAAAATGAATGTGAGGTAAAAGAAAAAATAATAAAAAAGGAGAGGCAGGAATAAAAGAAATTTTTTATTCTAAACAAAGTGGGGGTGAGGGTAGCTTATTTTACCAAACAACCAATACTTGTATTTGTCTACAAGGAGGCTTGCTTGAGCTCTAATTCGTTTGATCCTTTTCTTTCATGTTCTATTTGTTCTTTGTTGTGAGAATTTGAAGATTCATTTTCTGATGAAAGCCCTAGTGGATTACCATCCATTAGAGGAATTGAGCATCAAATAGACTTCATTCCTAGTGCAACTATTCCAAATCAGCCAATCTATAACTAAAGAAGTACAAGGGCAGGTTGAAGAACTTTTGGCAAAAGGACATGAGAGGGAAAGCTTGGGTCCTTGTGTGGTTCCGGTTCTACTTATGCCAAAGAAAGATGAAACGTGGCAAATGTGTTGTGATTGTAGGATTGTAAACAACATTATAGTAAAATATTGCCACTTTATCCCTATATTAGATTATATGCTTGATGAATTGCATGGTTTCACTCTATTTTTGAAAATTGATTTAAAATTTGGATATCATCACATTAGAATGAGGGAAGGTGATGAGTGGAAAATTGCATTCAAAACAAAACATGAACTGTATGAATGGTTGGTCATGCCATTTTTGACTCATTAATTCACAAAGTACTTTTATGCGATTAATGAACCATGACATACATGTATTTTATGGCAAATTTGTTGTTGTATACTTTGATGAAATTCTAATTTACAATAAAAATTGTACGCAAATATAAAAAGAGTGTTCCTTCTGCATAGATAAAATTGTTTTCTTTGGCTATGTTGTAAGTGCTCAAGGCATAGAGGTGGATGAAGAAAGGTAAGCGTCATAAGAGATTGGTCAACACCAACTAGTGTTATTGAGGTAAGATGTCTTCATATCTTAGCAAGATTTTATAGATGTTTTGTGAAAGACTTCAGTACCATTGTTGCACCTTTAACTGAGGTGATTAACAAATATGTTGGCATTATAGGTTAATCCAGAGTCAAGTCAACTTTTAGAAGTTGAGCGAAGTCTATTTAAGTTAGCAATACACATGTAAACAAGATATTAATATTTGAATATGAATTTTATTCTAAAAATTTTAAAAGTGAGAGTTTCTCTCTTGAGTTATTTATTGGACTTGTAAACTTATCAAGGGTTTATTAATCTTGTGGAGTTTCTTTATACCCTAGGGTCTTTGTTGTGTTCTACAACGCAAGAGTTCTGATTGGATCATCCTAAACCAATACTTAAGAATTTTGAAACATTTAAATACTCTTTATTGTGGGTTCTAGAGTTTAATCCTAATTGGGTTTACATCACTCAGAGAAAGGTTTAATGATAGGAAACAATAAAGTTAAGAGAAATAGTGGTCTCAATTTGAAAATTTTAGAATAAGGTTAAGAGAAATAGTGGTCTCAATTTAAAAGTTTTAGAACATAGGTAATTGGATTCACACAAGTTGAAATGAGCATAACTAGAAAACCAATCCAATGAAAGGAGAGAAATGAACATACATTATGAGTGATTTTAGTTGAAAATTTCAATTGTGTCAAATTTTTTATTGCTATTAAACGTAAAAAGCATGGAAAGAATCAAGCCAATTTTTTATAAAATTTATGAAGTTAAGAGCCATGAGGTCAACCTAATTCAATGGATCATGTTTGAACCTTATAAAGTAAAGAACTAATCTCCACCTCTCTACTTAAATAACAACTCAAAAGTGTAATGGATTTGTTTACTTACCACCCTTCTTCGAGAATATATTCTGATTATAAATACTAAAATTGAATCAAATAGTTCATTATTTAACAATCTTATCAGTTAAGTATTATACTTCAATCAAAATTTAGTAATCAAGTATATATCCGTTTACAACACAAAAGTGAACCTGAATATTCTTTTTTACTTAACTTCCTTTACAAAGACATAAAAACATAAATAAACATAATTAAAGAGACTACTTACCTCAATTTTTTTTACTCACTATTATTATTATTATTATAAATTTCTTATTTATTTGAACATATAAATTTTTTTACCATTGAATCTCTATTTCATCATCCATTTTCTAGTCAAATCTTATCAATAATTAATCGAGAACTTGAAAGGGAAATTTTATTCTTTTTACTTTTCGTCCAACAATGTTCCACCTTCTAATAATAACAACATTTTTAACATCTTTTAAATTATTATAAATCCATAAATCCTTTAAAATTTTATGATTTCATGAATCTTTTAAAATTTTAATTATAAAAATCTTTTAAAAAATATTTCATCATTACAATTTTTTTTATAATATAAAGGAATATTTTATGTAGAAGGTGTTTTGTAATTTCATTTTTTTTAACAGCAATGGAATACTCTAAAATTAATTAGCCATAAAAGAAATACGAGACATCGAATAACATACCATTTATGACACATTTGCCTATTTTTTCAATTAAAATATTGTATTATTAATTATATAAATATTGTGTTACTTTCATTGGGCTGGTAATTTTGTGAATGAAAATTGGTTAAATCTATTATAAATTTATGTTAATAAAATAAATTTTATACTTCCTTCTAAATTAATTAATATTTATAAAAAAATACTTTTAATTTTTTATTTTTGAAGAATCTGTAAATAAATAATAAAACATAATAACAATATAAAGAATTTACAAAATATATCAAGAGGAAGAAAATAATAGAAACATACTAACATTTTTTAATTTCTTTATCGAAATAATCATTACATTATTTATTTATTTATTTATTTATTATTATTATTATTATTATTATTATTA
>Ga0123340_1000920_pt1 | contig 22683 bp, 10 predicted proteins | sample SirMexnodulemix_FD_89961 | JGI IMG/M metagenome (GOLD analysis project Ga0123340, IMG submission 89961) | Root nodule microbial communities of legume samples collected from Mexico - Siratro Mexico nodule mix | ecosystem: Host-associated > Plants > Roots > Nodule | place: Mexico: Nepantla...
AGATACTTATGATGTAAGAGGAGGATGAACACTAAAGAATAAAAACACAAGAAGTATAATTAAAAGAAAAGAAGGAGAAGAATTAAATAAACACTTTGAATGACGAATGATAAGAAGGAAAATTAGCGTTTTGGAAGAACAAATTAAAAGAATAAATAGAACTCTTTAAGAAACTTGAGAAGATATAGAAAAGGAAGGAAAATAACTTTAAAGAAGCATCTTAACTTTTGAGAAGTGAATTGCTCCAATTAAATTGAACTACGAGGATTGTCACATGGATTGTTACATCATTTAACTAATTGCAACTTCTATCATTACATCCAAACTATCCTATGAACCTCTTTGAATCTTCAAAACCGCCAATTGTTCATTCATGTACCTTCCTAACTACTTCATACACTTCTAAGAGATTAGTTAGTTAATTTTGTTAATCTCTTTAACCTTTGGATGTCCATGAACAATTATAAATAGGACCCAACCTTTTGTACTAATCATGAAGTATAAAGTGAATGAAAGTACTTTCGAAAGGTTTTCTTGAAAGTTGAGTTTCTCCTTTCTCTTTTTGTTTGAGTTCTTATCTTGAGAAACATTTTCAAGTGGTGACTCCTCTAGCATTCATCCATGGAATTCATTTCATAGGTGGTCTCCCTTTCATCTTCTTTCTCATTCCAGTTTATTTATTTATTTATTTCATTTTACATTAATAGTTTCTTGTTCTCTTGTTTTTCTACACTGCAACACCGTATACTAACCAATGACTTCCATTGTTGCGCCCACTTCATCATTTTCATTGTTGGGTTTTGTTTTTCATTTTCCAAGAGGTTGATCTAGATCCTAAACACTTCCAAGGAGTCACACCATTTTTGTACAATATAATTGCTAAATTTAAAATACAAAACCTAAGTAAATTAGAAAACTTTTTAAGAATTAGAACTATGTCCATGTTGTCTATCTCATTAACACATGGATATTTTGTGTAAATGGCCCCCTCATCTGTGACGTCAGTTAACTATAATGCACTATTGGTTTCGTCTCATGTTGGAGTACCTTTTACACATGTCCACAATGGATTCTACATTGCAGAATGCCAACGATCCACCTAAATATACCCTACGTTCATCAAAATTATATTAGACCATTGACTAAGAGGATATAAATAGATGAAGCCTCATGGAACAAAAGTCTACAATTGAATAATAGAGTACTAGGATTTTCTTCCTTCTTCTTAGTCTTTTAGATATTGTATAAGTGTAGTTTCTTTTGTAATTGTTGTAAGTTTTTGTAAAGGCATATGTGGGCTTCCTTTAGGCTTCAATTGCTTTGATTTGGGCTTGAAAAATTAGCCAAAAAATCCTAGAAGTCGTGCTCAAATTCGGCCAAACACAAAAGCAAAAGAGTGTGAAGAGTAGAAGCCCCTTATCACCTAAAATAGGTTACTTTTAGACCATTTTTATAAAGGCTTTGTTTGGCACGTAGGGTCTCCAAATTTTCTCACTTTGTAGTTGTATTTTGCCTTGCTTTTAAGTCTCACATTCCCCATGATATGAAGAGAAATTGGCTTATACATCTACAAATAAGATCCCTTATCCTTTTGTTCACTCACATTTTTCTCAAATGAGAATTGAATTGGTTAAACACTTTCTTCTTGTTCTCTTGGGTTATAAATGGGAGTAATTTTCTCCTCATTCTCTCCAAGGAACCTTCCTCAGAAGATGAAAATTTGGACTTCTTCAGAAGCTTTGAAAGTTTAAGAGTTTTTTCTTCCGCTGCTTGGAGAGAAGGGTGTTTTTCCATCAATATCCCTTATTTCCATCTGTAGGAAGTCTTCATATATTATATTTGATCCATCATGAACTTAACACTATTCCTATATTTAATTTAAAATAAGTCTAAATTGTTCAAACTATGTTTATTATTTACTTATAACAACATAACATAACCTCTTAACTATTTTGTCTACACAAAACAAACATCCCCCAACTGGTCATACATGTGGGTGAGAGCGACAACTTTCCATATGTGGCCACTACAATCCTCTAATTGTTAAATAATAGCAAGTATGACACGTTAACATATGTCACACTTTTATCAACAAATATTGTGCATCTAACTAAATGTAACAAATAAATGTGAGTTGCATATTCCCATCGGTGATGGATAACCCACTCCTTATACACCTTGTGTAGCCAATTCAATTGGTCATGAGTACCACGGAATTGCCTCAACTCTGTCACATGTCACAATGTCACTCACATTTTTCTTAAATGAGAATTGAATTGGTTAAACTCTTTCTTCTTGTTTTCTTGGGTCATAAATGAGAGTAATTTTATCCTTATTCTCTCCAAGGAACCTTCCTTAGGGGAGGAAAATTTGGACTTCTTCTAAAGCTTGGAAAGTTTAAGAGTTTTTTCTTTCGTTGCTTGGGGGGAAGGGTGTTTTTCCATCAATATCCCTTATTTTCATCCATAGGAAGTTTTCATATATTCATATTTGATCCATCATGAACTTAACATTATTCTTATATTTAATTGAAAATAAGTATAAGTTGTTCAAACTATGTGTATTATTTACTCATAACAACATAACATAACCTTCTAATTGTTTTGTCTACACAAAACAAACATCCCCCAACTAGTCATACATGTGGGTGAGAGCGACAACTTTCCATGTGTGGCCACCACACATCCTCTAATTGTTAAATAACAATAAGTATGACATGTTAACAGATGTCACTTTTAGCAACAAATATTGTGCATCCAACTAGATGTAACAAATAAATGTGAGTTGTATATTCCCATCTATGATGGATAACCCATTCCTTATACACCTTGTGTAGCCAATTCAATTGGTCATGAGTACCACGACATTGCCTCAACTCTGCCACAATGTCCCAGAGCTCCACCCAAAGGAGCTCAACCAACAATAATGATGATGATGTCAAATTCAGCGTCGTCACATACAAACAAAATTGTCTCACAATTGGGGGATGCAACAATGTTGACACATCATTCATAGTAAAGCTCATCTGACTAACAAGGAGGTAGAAACTGTTAGTGATGTCACCTCTCAATAAAGGTTGATATGAGATATTTACCTGTGATTTTATAGCTAATGTTGCACAATAACCTAGTGTTAAGCATCGTGACCTCAATTTTGGGATGAACGATCCTAGACTTACTTAACTTGCATTTGTCTGAGGCCAACTTCAATTTCCCTCTATCCTCGCCCTCCTACAGTTTATAAGCCACATGGTCACCTACTCATCGTGTTTTGTAGTAGTTGGTATCAACACATCGACATTAATGACAGTGTCGATCTTTATCTAGTTTTTGCTTACAATGATGATCCACCTCTGGTCCTAACCATATCTCTGTCAACAATAAGAGATGATACAATCAATAATATTTTTTAAATGATAAATACATTTCAGATTGAATATTATGGAATGTGTTTTCAAATTTAAAAATATATTATGGAATACACAATTCAAAATCTATTTATATTATGGATTACACATCCCAAAGTGTATTTTTGATTCAAAAACCAAAGCAACCACAAAACCAACGAGGAACAAAAAGCCCGATAAATATTTACCTCTTAAATAGACAAAATGGTCAATAAAATTTCGAAGAGACTAAAAAACAAGAGAAGAAGATTGTAAGGGGGCGCTAGAGAGGAGGTGCAACACAATTAGAAGAGGAAGAGGTAAGGGAAAAGAAAATGTAGGTTTGAATGCAGACATTAATAAAGGGTACTTTCGTATTTTCAGTATCATTTGTGGTGTGGTTAAAATAAAGGGGGGTGCAGAATACACAATCCCAAAAATCATTATGATTATCCAATGGGAAATTTTAAAACATCATGGGCTTCCAAGATGAATTCTTCCTCCACCTCCATGATCTCGTCCTGCACCTCCATAGAATTTCAAATTCCAAAAATACCTTTATTGAAATAACGAAAAAGGGCATATTTTACCTGAATGAAGTCATCCGATTTAGAAAATTTTTGAAAATATAAACCGAATAGGGTGGTGTCCGATTTATAAATTACAAACCGAATGAGAAATTAGGGGGTGGAATTCGGTTTGTAATTTGTAAACTGGACATCACCCCGTCCGATTTACATTTTTATAAAAATTGTAAATCAGAAGGTCATTGGGTGGACATCATCCAGTTTGCAATTTTGTAAACCGGATATAGATCATCTGATTTACAAAATATCAAATGCATCCCATCTGTTTTATAAAATCGATGAGTGTCTTAAAACAATGTATCAGAGTTTGGCTGGCCAGGAAATGATGAAAGGGGATAATTTTTATTCTACATGGTCTCATTATCTTTCAATATTGAAGGAGTTGTATCAAATTTCTAAGCTTTATGATGGTGCTGAAGAAAAGCTTTGGAGTGTTTTGAGGTGACATAGAAATGTCCTGTGTTTCTTGATTGTTAGATATGCAAAGAGAACTGATGAGCATCATTGGATTTTGGAGCATAGCACGTGTTGAGCCTGAATCTCTACATGTTGGCTTATTTATGTCATCGAATGCTTCCATGCATAAAAAAATCTTTAAATTTCACATTGAGGGGATCCAGGGAGGGTAAATGTATGCTTGTAGCCTTTACACCTACAAGGGAATGGGGTGTTTTTGGGATTTGAATCGTGATCTCTGAGTTATGAATCATCAACCTTACTGCTATGAGAGGATGGATGTTGTTGAAAAAACCATTTTACATATGAAAATGAAATTTGATAATGTTCATTTTAAACTATTCAACCATTTTGGGAGTGTTTTAGGGCCATATTGTTTTTTCAGAATTTATCTAATGCTCCATGGGTCATTGGTATAAATAAAACTTATAAACTACATCATGAAATTGTGCGAACAAGTGAGCATGGATTAAAAGTTGAGATGATGATTGTAGAGAATCTAGTTGTTTTATGTAAGGAAGGTCTACATAGAAGTCATTTATCTTTTACGAAGATTGATGGAATGGTACTAAAGTAAAGAATGATACGTAGAAGCTTGCATTTGACCGGATAACACCCCATCCAATTTATAAAATTTTTCAAAATGTTAACTGGATGAGGTGCCATTCGGTTTACATTTCCAAATCAATTGTAAACCGGATGACATATAATCTGATTAACATTTTAAAAAAATTTATAAACCGGATGGGGTGTCATTCGGTTTACATTCTATTTGAAAATGTAAACTGGATGGTACCTTATTCAGTTTACATAATTTTTCAAAACATAAACTGTATAAGGTGCCATTCGATTTACATTTTCAAAATAAAATGTAAACCAAATGGTAGTTATTCGGTTTATAAAATATTAACTTTACTCAGGAGTAAAAGGAAGGTACTGTTGACTTTTGTAATTTTATACCAAAGGTATTATAAATTTTTTATATGCAATATGGAGGTGTAGGACGAAAATATGGAAGTGGAAGAAGAATTGATCGGCTTTAAAACATAATCAGAACCTACATACCTATATACTTTCTGATGAATTCTTCCTCTACTTCCATATCCTCTTCTTGCACGTCCATACTCCATGTAAAATTACTACTATACCCTTAAATTAAAAATACAAAGGAAAAAATACCCTTCACCCCCTTCAACCCCTTCATCTCCTTCGTTCAATGCATGTTCATATGTGGAAATCGAATGACACTTCATCTGGTTTACAAATTGAGAAAAAAGATTGTAAACCAAATGAGATATCATCCGATTTACATTTTTTATTTTCTTTAAGAAGTAAATTGGATCGCACTGCATCCTGTTTACATTTCCACAAATGTACAATTCATTCTAAATTGTTCTGATTCTTCCAATCCGGTTTACAAATCTAAAGCATGTTTTTTCGATCATTGCAGGTAGTAGACAGTGGTTGTAGAATTAGGTTCATATTTGATTTTAGAATCACTCATTTATTAATCTGCGTTGTGTGATGAATGAGAAGATGGGAAACAAATTGAGAGAGATTTTCGACGATGTTCTTAAGGTTATTTCTCACAAATTTGAAAAGCTTCTCAAATGAAGAGCTTCTCGAACACTACGCTCGTCTCCTTCTCATCCAACGGTCTCATCTTTCTCTTTCTTCCCTCCTTCTAGGGTTTTACAAAAAAATTAAGATTTTTAGTTTTATTTTCGAAACAGATAAGAGTTCAAAAGATAAAAATACCATATCCTTTTTAGTCATTTTCTCATAGAGTAATTTGGAAAATTAGAATTTTATAGAGGTGCAGGACGACTATACGGAGGTGGAGGAAAATTGGTCATACTTTCTTCGAAAGCCTTCGTAGTCAAAGCAAAAGTATCAATTTATTCTTTTATTTTCTTTATCTTTTCAGCATACTTCTTTATTTTTTTTATTTCAGATTTATATTTTGGATTTTATAATTTAAAATACAATTATTTGTATTTTAGATTCAGAATACAAATTTTAAAAGGATTTTTCTGGATGATTCTAGGATTGTGTGGTTGCAGGAAGAAAAAATATGAGTAACCATCTCTTATTACTCGAAAAACTCGGACAAACAAAATTTTTCTCACTACTCAGATCTTGCTAGCATTTTTGAACATCCTAAATCCTCTCTACATTTATTAATATCCTAATTCCATCTTAATAATAATAATAATAATACAATAATAATAATAATAATAATAATAAAAACAATTACAATAATAATAAAAAAGAGAAAAAAATAATAGGAAAAGAAAAAATTAAACAGAGATGAGATCGTTTTGAGGGTATTTTCTCAGCTCTCAGAAGCTCACACCCACCAAACTCCGCCCACAGCTTGAAAGAGATTATGAGTTCCTCTGCAACAGACAATAACCCAGGTAAGCTATCTTGCTTCTCTAATTTATCTCCGTTTTTGTGATAATCATAATTACCATTGCTTGAAATTTAAGTTTAAATATTTGTCTATAGTTTCGTATTCAGTTGAGTTGCGTGTCAATTCTTAAACCAGGACAAAAACCAGAGAATGTGTACGAATTTCAGTGTAAAATTCATGTTTACGAAGCTTTGTGGTTAATGTTCCTTAAATTTTTCAAAACCTTGACTTGGTACTCTTGGGTCTGCAGGATCCGTAAAAAGAGTTGCTGTTATTGGTGCCGGGGTAAGGTGAGGTTACTTCTTGATGTTATCAATTCAGTTCTTCTTATATATTTTTCAGAAATGCCAGTGATGCATTTTTTTTTAATGTACTGCTTATAATTATATGAAATTCACCTTAAAATAAGAGTGTGTTGAAAAGACTGTGTCCAAAAGTGTATTTAAAAGTGTGTTGCTAGAATTTGTCGCTGTTTGTATTTTTTTTTCTCTATATATTGTCTGGTTGCTGCTGAATGCTGATGCTTGAATTTATTTATTTTAATGTAGTCTGATTGGAAGTGTGGATTGTTATTGTTGGCTCGGCTGGATTTAAACATACATTGCCTTTCATGTGCTGGGAAAACTTAGAATGCCATCAACAATGTTTTTATGTTGAATTGAAGCGTGTTTAAGGAAATTAATTTTAATGGAATAATGAAATGATGTTATTTCAGGTTGTTTCATTGTTGCTATATGGCTGAAATATGACTATTGACTGTATTTTATGGTCTATTGTATTTGACGATGGCATGGGGTGCCTGCATCGTCCATTACAAACTTTTCAATCATTGGTGTATCTGACATTTTAAATATTCATGACGATTAAGTCTAGCTAACTTTTGTATGGTGGTATCAAGTGGGCTTGCCGCTGCTTACAAACTGAAATCAAATGGTTTGGATGTCACCGTATTTGAAGCTGAAGGAAGAGCTGGAGGGAGGTTGAGAAGTGTTTCTCGGGATGGTCTAATTTGGGATGAGGGAGCCAATACAATGGTAAGTTTATCATCGATTATTCATGTGCTATTTTAAAGTGATCTTCACATTAGAGGAGGAGGATTTGTAATTTAGTCTTAGGTGAATTTCTAACCGCCCTACTGATGTTTTTTCTATTTTCAACGTTGTGGCAAGAATATCATTTTATTACACAACCTACTTGAGGTTTGGTAATAGTGAAAAATAAATTCTGTAAGTTTTAACATACCAAAAGTGAGTTGACCCAGTTTGCAAGTTACTCATCTATATGTATTGAAAGTTTGCCTAGAATAACTGTAACATAGATGTTTTTTATTCAATTTTGTTTTTATATTTGGTTGTTTAGATTTGTTTAGTTGTTGAAGATCTGATTATAATTTAAGGATATTTATTCCTAGAAATATAGGATACTATCATGTGCAGTTTATGTACGTTACTTTCCAGCTATATTAAATGAGCAAATCAATAAAAACATAAATCATTCTCTCAAATTATATTTTACGTGTTCTTCTTTTAATTGATTGAGTGTTATTTCAACATGTTCCTAAGGCACTTTCTTCTCACATGAACTTTGAGAAGTTAAGAGTAACCAAATTTAATGTTTCCAATATAACAAACTTTTGCGGTGTTATGTGTTACAAATAAACTGCATATATAAAAGTTGAAAATGACTTAAATATCATGGGCTTATTTGTAAATTTCCCTTTATTCAATATATGCATATAGCAAAAGTTCTTATTGTTGATGTCGAGTTTTGTTCATCTGGTACAGACTGAAAGTGAAATTGAGGTTAAAGGTCTGATTGATGCTCTTGGACTTCAAGAAAAGCAGCAATATGTAAGGATTTTTAGCTTATTAAATGGAATGTCTAAGAATATATTTTCCCGATTTTGTAAAGCAACTTTCTTTCGTTTAGCTTTCACTGTTGATCTCTTTATAATATTCTTGAGCCGCCAGGGCTTTAGTTTGTTGAAATGTAATCTCCATTTTATTGTTTTACTTGGAAGTTTAAGAGTATTGGTGATAGGTCTATTCACAGTTTAAATATTTGTTATAGTTGTGAATAAGATTGAGATTTTGTTTTACTGTTACAGCCAATATCCCAGCATAAGCGCTATATTGTGAAAAACGGGGCACCAATGCTGGTATATACTATAACTTTTTTCGTTTTCTAAAATGTTATTTTGCTTTTCTATTTCAAATTATTTGAACATTTTGAATGGGTTTTCATGTTTTGCAGCTCTATTTGTCTCATAATAAATATAGAATGTGGTAACTTTTTATATCAGGTACCCACAAATCCTGCTGCACTACTGAAGAGTAAACTACTTTCTGCACAATCAAAGGTTTCTTTCTCTCATATCCAAGGATCTTCCAGCTTCTTGAGATTTCAAATTTTTTCATTATCATTGAATGCTTTTCTATTTCATTAATGATACTTACAACTGCTTACTCTCACAATCATGGATTTATACTGTTAGAGATATGAATTAATTATGCTAGAGATATTTACATTAAATAGGGAGATATGATATGATTTGACAGGAAATATCTTACCAATTATTTCCTATTATTAGATATTGATTTTGTTCCTTATTGTTGTATCTCTTCTTCATTATGAATAGAATAAGAATACTCGTGTACCCAACACATGAAATTCGTTATATTCCTTCTCGGTTTCTTTCTTCTCAATATCCTCTCGACCTTTTTTGTCACTAATTCTCTTAACATGAAATCAAAACCTAGCGTGAAGGCAACTCTCTTAGAGAGAAGATAAAAGCTGAATAGAGAGATATTTATTATGTTTGCCCTAGCAAATTACGAAGGAAGCATTTATAGTAGTTACTTTTGCCAAAACATACAGGCCAAAGACAAAAACAGAATAACCGAAAAAGGAATGCTGTTCCCATTGAGTTTGCCTTTGAGAAACACAGATCTGGTTGGAAAAGGAGACTTTGTTATCAAATCTCCGCATTGATCCAAGGCTGGAATATGATAAATCTAAAATTGTTTGGACAAAGCTTTGCCTCAGACAAAGAAGACATCAAGTTCTATGTGTTTAGTTCTACTGTGAAAAACATGAAGTAGAAAAAAGTTGTAAGCAATGACCACTTTCAGTTTGATTATCACAGAGTAAGATAGAAGTAGAAAAGGGAACATGAACTTCCTGCAAAAGAGACTGAATCCAGGTTAATTCAGCTGAGGTCTGAGCAATAATGTAGTTGAATTAGGACCTAGAGAAATAGGAGATCTAGAGTTGGATCTGCGATCATCACTATCGGAGATCCAATCAGCATCACACAAAGCTATGATAGATAATGTCTTCCTATAACAATCAACTTTATGAGAAGACTCTAAGGCATACATGACTACACATAAAGTTTACATCTACATAATTGCAAACAAAAGGAGTATAACAGGAAAGTGTCAGCACAAAGTCAAACATCATTGTTGGAAAATTCTAACACAAAGGACAGTGCTAAAACGTTGGTCACAACGAATCTTTTTGTGATGGCTATAAACAGAAGTTGGCCATGCCCTTTAAAGATTGACGATGATGTAAGAGAAACGACGTGCATACACTTACAAATTCTTTAATTCTTTCAAAGCCTCTGGGTTCTTAGATATAAAGTCTTCTAGAGGACTCTGTGAAAGAGAGTTCTTGATAGTAAATCCTTCATGTGTGTGAAGTTATCTCTTAGAATATGGAGTGCTTGTATTTCATATTCGCTCGTTTGAGTGTGAATCTTGTAGAAAACATTCTTTTTGTTGTATAGCTTGGAAAGACTTTGTATAATTTGCCTGGAGAGACCTTGTATGTTTGTGATTAAAATAAAGGGGAGTTTAGCGGATAGGCTAAAGACGCTTTGTGTATTCTTGTAAGCCAGAAGCGGCAACGAAAATACATGTAAACATGGTTCAGTAGAACCCTTGGCCTTTGGAGAATTGAACATAACCCAAGGGTTAAAGTAGTATAAAAAAGCAAAGTGTTCACTCTCTTTCTGCTACTTCTACCTTGACTCTCTTGGCCATCATTAAACATTTTAGAAAGTTTTTATGAACTTATTTATAAAACTATTAGATGACCCCTATAAGCTTCTAATAGGCCTTATTGTAAAAATATTCTAAGGTAGTTTTAAAGCTCTATTCAAATCCCCCACTTCTAAAGCTAATGTTCTTTTTTCGGAGACCATGAGTGAGGTTCTTTTTTCGGAGACCATGAGTGAGGCTTCCATTAAGGTACGTTAGAATTCTCTTGAGTGCCATCCGATCAGTAACATGAGGATCTGCCATGAATTGGCAAATTTTGTTAACTACAAAACTAATTTCAGGTCTGGTAAGAGTAGCATACTACAAAGCACCAGCTGCAGATCTATTGGGTGTAGTGTCTTGAAATAAATAATTTTTTTTTTTTTTTGCAATTTGTAGGAAGAAGCCATAGGAGAAGAAATAGTGTGAGCTTCAGCCATGTTGGTTCTGTGGAGAAGATCTATAATGTACTTTCTCTGATTCATGAGAAGGGATTTGTTAAAACTGCTTGATCTCAATTCCCAAGAAATAGTCCCATTGTTGAAGCCGTTTGAGAGAGAATGAGAATGTAGAATTAATTTAATGTAATCTGTTAGATGAATGAACGAGTTGGATCTTGGATACTTGATAAACCTTTACAGGTTATCCTACTATAAAGAAAGGACTAAATAAAAGGACAAACATAGTTTGTTATTGTTAGTTGGAATTTTTGTTTCTGTTATAAGCTCTTAAAGAAGTGTATACCTTTATATAGTGCCCTGGTGACACCAGGTAGAGGGTTTAGAAATTTTGATTGTGTAAATTGGACGTTCCAGTGTATAAAAGGAGAGGGCTCGTTTTGGGGATAAACTTTTTTACCTTGTTCTTTTGTATTGTTTGGTTCTTGGAGAAATAAAGAGGTATTTCAGTGTACTTTTTCTGAGGATAAGCAGGAGCCTTGGTTTTCAGGCAATACTTTGGCTATTTAAGAGTCCTAGCAAATTGGTGTGGCCTTCCGGATCGTTTTCAGCTTAGAAAACTGAGTTGGAACTTTGGAAAAATAGTGGGCAAGATGAAGACAAATCTGAAGTATACAAAGAATTTCCCTTTATAGTTGAATGACAAGAAGGCTTATTCCATTGTTGGTGATAATTCAGTAAACAAGAATGGGAGGGAGAGAAAGAAGAACAAATCAGAAAATTGAAGAAAGAAGAAAGGATGGACAGAAGTTCTTGGATCAAGAAAATGGAATTACCCACTTTTGAAGGAAAAGACCCATTGGGATTGTTGGCAAGTGCTGAAAATGTTTTTGAGGTACAAGAAGTAAAGCCTTCTAAGAAACTAAAGCTTGCTTTTATTTAGCATGGAGGGAAATGTAGTGCATTGTTTCTAGTGTTGGAGACAAACATTCAAGCATCCATGTTGGAAAGATTTTATTGAGGCATTGATGAGAAGATTTGGAGAACGGGTTGTGGAAATATATGAAAGGTTAGCTTCCATATGACAAACTAAGGGAGTAGAGGAGTATGTGCATGAATGTGAAATACTGGTTGGCTTAGCAAACCAAATTCAGAGGACCAGAGTCTAGTCTTTTTTTTAGCAGGGTTGTGAAAAGATATTAGAAGTTTGGTGAGACCACACAACCCGGGTACAGCCATGGAAATTGCTTGTGATGTGGAAGAAGTCGTGAAATAAATGTGTAGCGTGGGAGAACTGCAATATTAGAGCAGGGTTGATGAATGTTTCAACCAACCCTAGAGCCACTATGGAAGAAATTAAGAGCTCAAGGGTTGGTTTACATGGATGTAATTGGGATTCTTTTCTAGAAGGAAAAGGAGAGTGCTCCTTTTGAGGTTAATTTTGTTTACCTTGATTTGTTTTGCTGTAAGTGTTGTGAAGGAATACAAAGTCTTTCTGTTACTCTATGTTTTTAGTGGAGTAGGTGTTGTGTGGTAGGATTTCATTTTCTTGCTTCCTAACACAATCACTATGTTCTTTGAGCATTTTTTTCTTTCTAACAGCTATCGTGTTCTATGAGTATTTTTGCTTTCCAGCACTGGCTTGTCCTGTTGTCACTTTTTCTTTCCAGCTGTTCTGGGTCCTCTAAGCATTTTTGCTTTCTAGTAGCTGCTATGTTCTATGATCATTTTTGTTTTTCGACAACTACCATGTCTTTTGAGAATTTTGGCATTCTAGTAGTTGTTGTGTCCTTTGATCAATTTTACTTTCATGTATCGTGTTTACTAAGTCTCTCAAGGTGTCTAGTGTTGATGACATTTGTAACAAGCTTATCTTATATGGTACATATGCTCCGGCTTGAGGATGTTAGAAATAGGGGTTTATTATGTTAGACATATGATTTGATTATATTAAATAGAGAGATAACATATGATTTGATAGGGAAATACCTTACCGAATATTTTCCATAGTTAGATATTGATTTTATTCCTTATTGTTGTATCTCTTATTCATTATAAATAAAAATACTCATGTTTGTACCCAACATATGAAATTCATTATATTCCTTCGTTTCTTTCTTCTCAGCAGGTATGAGAGGGGAGTTATCGTCCTTGACCTATTTTGTCATTAATTTTTTTTTTGTTTTCTACTTCTGGTTCCCTTTTGTGTTAGAGTGGGATATGTGAACCGCCCAATCTCCAAGATCTTACTAATTAAAATGGGATATTACGAGATTTCTTATCCCATTGTGGTGAATCATTTTCTGGTGACACCTATTTGTTGTGGGGGAGAAAAGGCCTACAAGGCAACAGCGTACCTTTTTGTGCAAGAGTTAACTTGTATAAGTTATTGCTAAAATACTGAACAATTAATCCTCTGAGGAACTTCTGACCTTGCTGTTTTGCATATCCTATTAATTAAGAGGTTGTTCACTGTGATTTGCACAAATTTGTATGAATTTTTTTATTCGTGTCAAGGTTTCTACTAGTTTTTCTACTAAGAATATCGAACATGGGAATTACTGGAACTATTTGTATTTTAAAAATGTACTAGTCTTGGTTGTACTATTTGTATGCTAAAAAATATTTGTCCTTGAAATAGATCTTCTACTAAGAATATCAAACATGGGAATCTGGCATTAGATGTACTCAACGAGGTTGATGGCCGAACTCTGAACCTAGAGAAAAAGTGTATAGGAAATAATTTGGATTAATTTAACCATAAGGGAAAATGAGAGATTTTTTTTTTTTCTTAAGTTGTTTGTTCCTTATCTTTTTCCATTTTTCTGGTACTGTTAGTGGTATTCATTACCCCTTCTAAATGTAGCTAAGTAAACGTACTCATTCATCCAGGTTCAAGAGGATAACTTGTCCTGTTAACTTTCTAAATTTGCAGATCCAGGTCATTTTCGAACCATTTTTGTGGAAAAGAAGTGTGCCCTGTGATGAAAATTCCGAGGAAAGGTTCAATAAACCTTAATTGATGGCATCCAAGTTCAACAAAACCTTACTCTGTTATATTTTATGATATCATCATAGAAGTAATATCTTTATCTTTTGCTCTGCTTTCTCTCTTGCAGTGTTAGAAGGTTCTTTCAACGTCATTTTGGGAAAGAGGTATAAGCCACACTGCAATAGCTATCACTCATTGGCTGTTTTTCTGCTTGTGACTAACATGATATATACTAGCAATGTACAGTTCATCATCAAGCATTAAAACTTGAAAAAGGTTAAAATGAATGAGATAAGATTTTACTGAATTAATTTTTGAAACAGACATCAACCTTTATATAAAGATAACTCTAACCCTAAAGTAATGATTACAAAGAGATCTCTAGAATCTTCTAACAGCACACTTGTAATCAATAATATCCTACTATAACTTATCAACCTTGTGAGATCACGAAGTTGTTTAGTGGGAGGAGCTTTCGTAATTAAATCTACTAAGGAAACCCAAATGGGACATAAGAAGCAGTGATAATCTAGTTTTTCTTTAATAAAGTGTCTATCTATATATGCTTGGTCCAATCATGCTGAACTGGATTGTGTGCTATGCTAATAGCTGATTAATTATGACAATAAAGAGTCCGAGACACTTTACATGTCACTTTAAGATCGTTCAAAATAATTCTCATCCATAACAATTCACACACCCCATTTACCTTAGCTTGGAATTCAGCATATGCGCTAGACCTTGCAACAACATTTTGTTCTTACTTGTCCAAATCACCAAATTTCTAACCAAGAACATTCAATATCCTAAGGTGGATCTCCTATATATGACAGACCCTGCATAGTCTACATCAATATACCTGATAAGATTATAGTCACATGGTTTTGAAAGAAACTAGGTTCCCTCCTAATATAGTATAGAGGCTACCCTAGGTTGAATTCCCAAAGGTGCATCTCATAAAGTTCCATTGTTAATATTCTCGTTAGACAAATTAAGAGTGAGCGATTTAAATGAAAGAAATCGAAAATAGAAAACAATAACAATAAACGAAACAGAAAAATAGAGCATGAGAAAAAGGAAAGATTGAAATCGAAAATGATTGAAATTGACTGGAATTTATGGGCAGAACTGAACGAAAACTTTGAGGAAAGGAATTCAAAACTAATGGCAATCAAAAACTGGAATTAAAATTGCAAAAAAACGAAATTAAAGTAACGAACACAAAAACAGAGTATGCGTTCGAGGGTTAAAACGAAGCTACACAAAATGATTAAAGTAATGCGAACATGTAAAGCGAATTAAAACTATTATTGGAATTTAAAACAAGTGAAATGTGAATGAATTCCTATAGTGAAAAGACTAAGTGCAACTATCAAACCGTGTAATGGACAAGTGTCTGCTAGACTGTCTAATAGTTGTACCAGTTTTAGCTTGTAATAAAAATATTAACGGGTAGAATGTAAAGGCAGAAATGTAAATGACATGGAAACGTAAAGGTGCAAAAAGTGTAAATGACAAGAAATGTAAAAGTATAGAAACTTAAATTGCAGAAATTTAAATGACAAGGAATTTAAAGTGCATAAACGTAAAGGAATTGCAGTAAAGAGAAGAAAATCTCATTCAAGAAAAGCGTAACAGAAAACAGAAACTACGGTGAGGTCATCTTCAACCTTGAATGCAAGAAACACAAATTTGGATTACTTGTTTAATGAAGAAAACACAGAACCAATCGGTTTTTATATTCAAAGAAAACCATTATCAATTGAAAACAACATTCTAAAATGATTTCAAAGAAGAAAATGACTTGAACAAAGCATTGTTTACCAATTCTTATCCTTCAATGCTTCTTCAACTGATATAGGGACTCTAAATCAATGACAGAGATGAAACTTTGGTGCTGCATAGAAAGGTGTTTAGTAGACACAATGAGAAATAGGATACCTGGTACAAGATCGAGTTCCTTTTCTCAAAGCAATGAGCAAGTCATCATTATTATTCAAGGAATTTTGTCTGAAGAATGAACACTTACACCTTTGGAGTTGTTCTTGGATTAGGTTGCATTGCTATTGTCTCCTCTAATATTGTATACGTAAGAAACTCTTTATATGACTAAATTTTGGAGCTGAACTAACTCGGGAACAAATTTGCCCTTGTTAAGGGTAGCTTTAGAGACATTTATACTAGATGTCCAGGAAAAGTATCATGAGTACCAAAAGTAGTATCAATATGAGACGGTTCATGTATGACAGGATAAAAGGTGACTTGAGATTCAAAAGAGTCCGCTTCTATAGAACTCTCTAGATGGTAGTGAAAAAGGCAATGACAGAGCCGATGGCTATGAAACCAAGCATGGTGCACTTTAGGCAACCCCAATAATAAAAGGAATCGGGTGCACTTAAGGCAACCCTAAAAAAGGAATCGTAGCTAAGACGACAATGAAGAAATGTGGAAGCACAACCCCCAAGATCCGTAACTCTGATACCAACTTGAGAAAGATTAAATTGAATGATAGAAGATTTTATTAAATTAATTTTTGAAACATTACATCAACCTTTATATATAGAGAACTCTAACCTTAAAGGAACAATTACAAAGAGATCTCTAGAATCTTCTTGTAATTAACTATAATATCCTATTCTAGCTTATCAACTATATTTCTCACTAATTAACACCACACTAACAGTTACTTTGATTTTTTTTAAATTTGTTCAACTTGGTCCCTCTTTATCAAAATGTTCATTGAGGTCCTCTAGTTGCCCAAATATATGTAATATAGTCCTTGTTGTCTATCTTCTCCACCCATTACTTTCTTATAAAACTAGGTTAATGTTGGTGGTAAGAAAATCAGACAAAAAGACCCACTTTGAATTGGAGGATCATATTAAACATTTAAACACTAGTGATCAAGTTGAACAAATCAAAAGAAAGAGGGACGAAAAGAGTAATTTAATATTTATTGTTTGGATTGGAGGGTTATATGCTTTATTCTAACAAAACTATTTGAAGGTTGTGGACTATCTAATTGACCCTTTTGTTGGAGGCACTAGCGCAACAGATCCTGAATCACTCTCTGTGAGTTATTTCTCATAAATGAATTTATTTTTATATCATTTCGTATTTCATGCCTTCAAGTTTGAATTTTGGTACGAATAGAAAAGGTTCAGTTTTGATTTTATGTAGATTGGATAGTCATATAGAATAGTTAACTTTGCTTTTTGAAATCATAGTTACTTCTCTAACGACCTTTTGTTTTTCTATTATATGGGATAGTAAAATTAGTAGTTCATGACATCTTAGTCTTTTCCTGACTACAAAAACTGCATTAGTAGGTGTGGTACTTGTGGTATATATGTACGTGTGTATGTGTGTGTGTATATATATATAGCTCTAACAAATTGTGTTGTGTTTTATAGACATTTTTCATTTTTCTTTCTTTCCATTTTATTTTTAAAGAATGATTATGATAACAACCTTGGGAGAATCACAACACAAAAGGTAGTTATTGTAGTTACAGAGTCGAAGGCCTTATAAACCCTAAATTAGAATCTCCTCTTGCTGGTATTAGGCCTTTGACTAGCCTCCTTTTCTATTACAAAAAACTGGGAATGTAACCAAGAAATTACAGACTTAAAAGAACGGTAAGTAGCCTAGCGCTCCAAGGCCAACCATCTTCAATCCTATACCAAATTCTTGTTTCACATTACCTATCTTCCCCTATATTTTTTACCTTGTTCCCTTATTCCTTCCCATTGCTTTCCTACCCATCTGCCACTTGTACAAAGTCGTTTTTGCCCAACTCGGCTTTCTGTTTGCTATTCAAATCATGCTTGACGTATTGGGTTTAACACTATGACCTAGTCAGAGGATATGGGGCTTTCTGTTTGCTATCCAAATCATGCTTTATGTATTGGATTTAACACTATGACCTAGTAAGAGGATATGGGTGTATAGGCTGCTCTAACAAAGAGAGAAAGAGAAATCATACTGTGGGTCCTAGTGGCAACCACACACATGAACTATATAATAGCACGTGCTATTGGTGTTGGGGCAAATACCCTGGTCATACCAAAATTTTAGATTGTTTTTATCATGCTAATTCTAACCAGTTTTGAAGTGAGGTAAATTCCCCCTGTAATCTTTTACTAGATCAGACAGGGTCAACATATACTTTTAGTTCTAAATTTTTTCTTTAAATTACCTGTTTTAATCTATTTTCAACAGATGCGCCATTTTTTCCCGGAGCTGTGGAATTTGGAGAAGAGGTATTGCTTGTAACTTTCTTTTAGCACTCTTAGATTATTTTGGCTGATGGTTTCTGTTATAATTGTTGTAGATAACATTATTTGGATAAAAATATTCTCAATAGTTTCATAGTAATTAAAAAAATATCTTCAAAATCTTTCAATTCATTTCAACATATTTTTATTTTCTTATTTTAAAGGATTTGTTTATTACAAATGGAGATGATGAGAATCTCATTGGTGTGATTGATATTAATAAAATAATTCTTTATATCCTTAAATAGTTCAAGTATAATTATAGAAATAAAGAACATATCCTATATAATCAAGAATATCTAGAATATATATGTATTATTGGAACATTTTTATTTATTTCCTTTATCATCTCTTTATTATTATAGGATATCAAATCTCCTCTATTTATTGTATTAATTTTTTTTTTCAATAAAAATAAAGCCTCCATGCTAAATTTTTATTACATGGATGAGAATTACTCTAAATGATCTTAAAGTGATAGATGAAGAGTCAATGACTCTTTACTCTAATAATAAATCAACTATTCAATCCAATTTAGCATGATGGGACCAACGTGACTTTATTAAAGAGAAAAACTGGATAATGGCTTTATAACTACTTCCTATGTCCCATCTAGGTTTCACTTAACAAATCTATTTACGAAAGGTCTTCCCCATTGAATGATTTAATGATCTCACTTGCAAGTTGGGAATGATATATCCATTAACTAGCTTGAGAGGGAGTGTTAGTAGGATATTAAGTTTCCTCCAATAAGCTATTAGAAGTTGTTAGAAGCTATCAGAAGATTCTAGAGATTTTTTTGTAATCAATACTTTATGGTTTAAATTATTTATATATAGAAGCTGATGTATTCTTTCAAATTAAGCAAATGAATTAAATCTTCTCTCATTCAGATTAATGATTTTTAAGTTGATGTATAATCTCAGGGGGAGATTAGCGTGTAGGCTGTAGAGTATAATTGGATAGTTAGGAGTGATTTTATATACTTGGTGTGAGTCAAAAGTAACAATGATAATACTTGTAATCTTTATTGATTAATGGAACTCTTTGTAGTTTGTAAAGAAAAACTGGATGAAGCCCATTAAGTTTGGGATGATCCAATGTAAAAATTGGGTATCATTGTTATTTATTACACGTTGCATTTGCTATTGGCCATCTCATTAAAGCTTTGTGAAAACCTTGTGAATTGTTTTATTAACCAATAGATGACCTCCTTAACACTGTTTGGTAGGTTGTTTTGTGAAAAGTTTTCAATATTTTTAAACTCTTGCTTGTTAGTGGTTGTTCATTAGTAAAATATGATATAATGGTAACGTTGATTGCTATAAAACTTGATTGGTTGTCAAAAGATACGCATAAATTTGTGGTTAAGATTATATTGACACCTTGTCTTTTATTGCCAAATTGTTAAGATTTCAACTAATCTTTTATAATTCTCAAGGTTTGAAAGAGGCCCCCTACAAGGTAGGAGTTTCGAATTAGGATCTGTGAATGTGTCAACAGATTTTGAATTCATTAATCTGATTTCTTCTAAAATTCCAATGTATATTTCTTTTGAGAAATAACAATATCATTGTTGGATTGTGCTAGCTCAATCTTTAAGAAATATCTGAGTTTGTCGAGATTTTTGGTTTGAAAGTGATGACAAATATGTTGTTTTATATGAAAGACATCATGGTGATCACTGTCTTTAAATGTCATCAATATATACTACTAGATAGATCCACCCAGTAATTGAGTGATAATAAAAAACTAAATGATCTGTCTCATTGCGAGTCATATCAAACTGTTGAACAATACTAAATTTTTCAAACCAAATCCTAGGATATTGCTTGAGACCATATAGAGATTTGTGAAGATGGCATACCAATTTAGAAGGCTCCCCCAGGCAACAAAACCTAGAGGTTGCTTCATATATATTTCGTCCTACAAATTTCCATTATGAAAAACATTTTTGACATTCAATTGATAAAGACACCATCTTTGAAGAGCTGCTATGACTATGAATAAGCGAACAAAAGTCATTTTTGTCACTGGAGAAAACGTATGACCATAGTCTAAACGAAAATTTGTATACAGCCTTTAGCTACAGGATGAGGTATGAAATTATCAATAATACCATGAGGACCAACTTTAATAGTAAAAACTCGTCTGCAACCAACAACAAATTTCCTAGAAGGTAAATAAACAAGTTCCCATGTTTCACTGCTCTAAAGAACACTTATTTTATCAAGCATTACCTGACCCCAACCAGAATGGGCTAACCTACAGATTATGGAATGGACACATAAGAAATAAATGAAAGGCAAATATAAAAGGGTTGAGATAATCTATGATAGCTTAAAGCAGTATAATATGGAGAAAGATTACGAGTAGAAACGTATACCTTTATGAATGATAATGAGAAGATCATGTTCAACTATTGGAGCTGGAGGGGATGGAAGAGTTTGCACGTTTGTGTTAAAGATAAATAGAAGACTCAATGAATGTGACATCTGTAGAAATGCAATAGCGGTTAAGAGAATGTGAGAAACATTTATGTCCTTTTTGAGATCTAGTAAACTCTAAGAGATACATTTGTATGACCAAACAGATAATTTATCATGACTAGGACAAAAATTGTGAACAAATCATGTAGACCCAAAAATTTTAAGGAGTAAGGAATGGAGAGGTTCATGAGGAAATAAATAGAATGAAAAATTTTATTTTGTAAAACTAAAGATGACCACACAATTAATTGGATAAAATGCATTAAGAATAACATCACTCCAAAGTCGTTGAGGTACCTCACCATAAATTTAAAGAATGCGAGTAGTTTCAACAAGATGTCTTTTCTTATGCTCAACCATCCCATTTTGTTGAGATGAGATGTATACGCACGTGAGGTTTGGTAAATAATGTTTTCGAATTTCATAGAAGTGTTAAATGAATGAGAAAGACTCTCATGAGCATTATCGTTACGTAAGGTTTGAATTAAAATTCCAAATTGATTTTTAATTTCATTGGAAAAGGATTTAAATATAGAAAACAACTCAGAACGATTTTACATTAAAAATAACCACTAGAATAATCATCAATAATATTAAAAAAATACTGAAATCCTAAATTAGACTTAACATGACTTGGTTTCCAAATGTCAAAGTGAACTAAGATAAAAGGTAATAAAGACCATAAGACTTATGTTCGATGCCAATTATTTGTTCCAAACACCAGTTTTAGAACCAAACAGAATCTTTGAAAAAAGAAATAACACAATCAAGAGAACGAGTGAGGCCTCTAATAGATTATAAGTTAACATCATCAATAGATAAAGAAGAAATGATATGAATAGTATCAACACTATGGGATGAGAACTTAGAGTCATTAGTTATTGTAATGGAAGATAAATAACTGGAGGTAGAGATAGAAGAGAAAAAAATTTTTTTTACCAGTAATGTGAACTGTGATACCTGAGTCTAGAACCCAAGGACCAAGAGAATGGAGTGGGTGAGACCAGCAAAAGGTATACTTGTACATGCAACAAAAGCAGTAGAATTATAATTTTGGCGATCCTCATACCATTTAAGAAATTCATTAAAAATAGTAGGGTGGCCTGAGGTATCAGATGAAGTAGGGTCCATAGGTTACACAAAAGCAGTTTGGACAACTATGTTTAGTAGAGCAGCCATGTAAGGCATAACACTTGTCAATTTTGTAGTGAAGCTTGTGATGGACGAGCTCCTAGGTGCCTTAGCTTCTTGCGCAAGCTTCAATGGAAGTTGAGCATGATGAAACCTTGAAACACTAAATAGAAGAAGTGGATGAAACTCCTCATGATGCGGAAGCCATGGAAATGCAAGGAAGGAAGTGAGCAAGGAGGTTGATGGTGAAGTAGACGATGAAAGCCTTGAAGGAGGTTGGGCCAACCTTCAAGAGAGAGCTTCTAGCTTCTAGGAGAAGAAACTCAATGTGAAACTTGAAGCAATATGCTGAAAATTTGGCAGCATTCCATTACTCAAATCAAGTCTACATTAGAGGTTCCTAAACCTCTTATTTATAGAAGAAAGGATGAGCTACTTAGCTTCCCATGCAAGCTATCTAGGTAGGGTATGGGAGAAGCTAGGTCTAGAAACCCTAGCTTATAAGACAA
>Ga0123340_1000926_pt1 | contig 22651 bp, 30 predicted proteins | sample SirMexnodulemix_FD_89961 | JGI IMG/M metagenome (GOLD analysis project Ga0123340, IMG submission 89961) | Root nodule microbial communities of legume samples collected from Mexico - Siratro Mexico nodule mix | ecosystem: Host-associated > Plants > Roots > Nodule | place: Mexico: Nepantla...
ATGTAAAAGATATTTAAAAAATATGAAAGATTTCGTAAAAACTAATTTAATAAAATATATTAAGTAAAATATTCTCAATATTCTTCTCTACCTTAAATATATTTATTTGAATTTCAAATTTTATATTTAATGCTCATTCTTTTAATCTTTGACCTCCTCCTCTCTTTTTCCCTAATTCTTATCTTTTTTTTTTTTTCATAAAATCACATCTTCAATCAATTTGAAATTCTTCATTGTATTTATTTATTTTTATTAATATCATCTTTTTTTTGTCCACTGCGGATTACATGGCAGTAATATGGGCTTTGTTGGATGTTTGAATATGGTTCTTCATCTACTTTCTCCTCTTAGACATCAAATTGCTTCAAGAGATATCCATCTCTCTCTCTTTTTTTTTTTTATCCTTCTTTTATATCTTCACTTGTAGCCAACTCCTCTTTCATAAAATTTAAAACAAAATTTTTGTTTTTCTTATGAACTTTGAATACTTCTAATTTGTTTGCATATTTAATCATACAAAATTAGTTTTTAAAAGACACTTTATAACCTTTCTCTAACACAACTCTTAACAACTTTTGATTAATCTTAGGAACATATAAGATAAAAAAAAATTGACACCTAAATGAATTTTAATTGCAATTGTTCCTATACCACTACAATAATATTTGGAATTAGTTGTTAAAATAAAGTTTTGGTCAAAACCTGATGCAATTCCTATCACCATTGCATGTGTCAACTTGTTTCTTCTATGGATTGTTTGATGTTTTGATGTGGAACTAATGGTTGCAACGAAAGAAGGTTGGAGATGCAATGTTTGGAGGTGTAAAATTGTAAGAAAAGGTTATTTGAGTGAGGTTAGGATAACACACTTTGGAGAAAGTAAGAGTAGAGTATTGAAATTGAAGACTATTCTAGGGAGAGCTTTAGAACAAGAAGAGGCCAAACTTAGGCAGCATATCAAATCTCATTCATTAGTTGAATTTTTAATTACAAGAGTCATCTATTTATAGGGTAAAAGATGACTTGTTTTGCAAGTTTCCTAAAAACTCTCCAATAGGAACTTGACAAGTGGCAAGCCATGAGTGGAGATGATCCCCTCCATTATGAGAGTGTCATGTGGCAAAGGTAGCTTGTAGCCAAAGCTTCAAGTACTCTATAATGACAAGTGGACAAGAGGTCAAAGAAGCTAAGAGAAGAAGTTATCATGTGGCACCTACTTAGAGTGTCATGGGTTGCCTTCTTAGACTCATTCTTCCTAAGTGGTGCCTTCTTGAAGCTTCTTTCATAGGTGGTTGTCTGGTTTTTCTTATGGGCTTCAAGGCTTCAAAACCTACACTACTTGGCCCAAAATAAATTCTACAATACTCTATACAATTTTTACAAGTAGATGTCTTGTAACCTTAAAGCTCTAAAATCTCTAGAATGATCTTCTTCAATTTGAACTTGAACCCAAAATTTTGTTTGGAGGCTCAAACAAGCCCAATTAGGTCCAAACTTCTGATAAGCTCCCGATGAAAACTCTAGCTCAATGACATCTTTATTTTTGTCTATAGTCTTGGAGACGAGTTTCCATCATATCATGCTAATAGAGTTAATTTACATTATATTATTAACCTATTTATGACTAAAATCAACTCTCTCCAAACTTAAAATCTATTTAAATCTCAATTTTATTTGAATTTTATTAATAATTGATTATGAGAGTTAGGAAAAAAGGATTTAATTTCTAATTTCATGTATTTTGGGATAATTTTGAGCATAAAGTAAGTAAGTAAAATGATTTAAGCTTTAATTACTATAAATAACTAAGATGGGGGATTTTCTCAATTAACCAACTATTTTTTGTTAATGTTTGTGAAGGCAAATTAAATTAAATTGTTCTCTTTCACGATATGAAAGTGTTCCTATTCTTACCGAAGACCAAGTCAATGTCTAGATGAGGTATGCTGAAACCGACTTAATACAAATCCGAGCTCTTGTTGATTCATGTTGAAGTAGCTCCGATGGAGGTCCACTTGCAGAAGACACTTCGACGCTCAAGTCAGTATACTGTGGATGAGGGGAGTGAAGTGAGATATAAGCGAGTGTGAAAGCTAGGTGAAAAAAGTGACTCGTACTTCCTATGATGAGTTTTATATATATAGGTCATGGGCTGAGTTGCTAAGCCCAAGTCCATGGTAACATTTGAGTGGTTACCGAGCTGTTCCAAGTGGAGCCCGAGATTTGGGGAAAGTTGGGTGTACTGACCCTTGAATCTCTGGCATAATGATAACCGACTCGTGGATATCGAGTGGTGACGGTACACAAGCCCCCTAAGTTTTGAGCTAGGTATAGTGAGTAAGCTTAAGTGTATAACCAGTTGTGGGGTAGTCGGTCTGAGGACTTGATCTCTCAAAGCCAATCTTTAGATTAGTCTTCTTTAACTCGTGTGTCCGAGCTAGAGTTGTAAAATAATTTGTGGCCAAACTACGTATGTAACAAGCAGTTGGAGAGTATAACCTGCGTGGCCAAGCTCAACTTTTGTTTTTATAAAGTTGTCAGAACATTAATGAGGGGTTTACCTCATGTAATTATAATTCTGAGTTTTATTTCTTAGAGGTGCAGAGGTGGTAGGTAGTGAAGCTTCTTTCGTCGTCAAACTGTCACGTTGACGTGACGTAGAGAAGGGCATCCACATGGCAGCCTCTGACTGGGCAACTTGGTGCTTATATGGCCCTAATAGACGAAACACTTGGGATTAAATGCTACGTTGTCTTGAGCTTCCTCTTGACGTCTTAATATAGATTTCAACGTTCGAAAGCCACTTTACTATGCCATTCGAAGAAATAAAGCCAACCTTTCTCTGTTCTTGCTTCTTGAATTGAGTTCTTCGAGTTCGTTGAGTCTTCCTTTGAGTCTTCGAGTTTGGTAAGTATTCTTGCAATCATGTTTTGTTGTTTTAGCTATGGTTCTGGGGGTGTTCCTCTGGTTGAGAGGGAGGTTCAACCTATTGGCTATCGTTCTTCTTCTTCTTCTTCTTTTAGGACAAATTCTACTTCTATTTTAGGGGGCGTGACGAAGCAATTTGGCGTTGCTAACCCTGTAAGGATCGTAGAACCCGCTGCGGAGAGGCCTTTTGCAGTGGAAGTCGCTTCTCCTCAGGGCACTGTTGAGTTGGTGAGGAAGAAGGGGAAGGCAATTGTCGTCCCCTCAAAGCGCAAGGTTTAACCCTCCACAGAGGGTGAACCCCTAAGAAGAAGGGGAAGAAGTATTATCCTCCTCTTACTGATCCCGACTATTGTTGGGTAAGTGGGAAGGTTGAGAGGTGGTCTTCTAAGTGCACCAATGCTTATTTGAAGCAGACAGTGAATTTGTATGAGTTGTGATCGGAGGAGTTTTTTCTGTATATGAAACCTCTTCTTGATTATGAGGACTACACCTACATATATGAGTATATGTTTAAAGATTTTTCGATTCAGTTTCCCCTTTCTTCCTTCGAGTGTCAAATGCTGACGATAATGAATGTGACACCGAGCCAACTTCATCCAAACAGTTGGGCATTTCTGAAGTCATTTCAATTTCTTTGTCATTTTTTGTACCTTTAGCCAACTATAAATAAGTTAATGTATTTCTTTCAACTGAAGCATGGAGTTGAGATAGGTTGGGTTTCTTTGAATGTGGCACAATATGACCAACTATTTACCCTATACTCCTCTTCCTTTACACACTTCAAAGACACTTTCTTTAAAATAAAACCCAAGAAGAATGACCACAAAAAACGTATTTTGTTTGATGAAAACTGTACGCCGAGATTTCCCCTCTACTAGAAAATTCTTGAGAAGTTTAAGTCGCAGGCCGAGCACACGTTTTCGATCGAAGAGAGGAAAGATATAGAAATACTAAAACGTCTTCCTCGGTCGATAAGCAGCAAGACTCTTATGGCTTCTCTTCTCGCCGAGGACCCTATTTCCTTCTTCAAGGGTTAGCTTAGTAGCATAGTTTTCTATTTTGTGATTTACTCTGGTGTTAATCTGATTATTGTTTGTACTTTTGCAGATATTATGGGTAAGTTCGACTACAAGGCGATTCGAGCTGCGACTGGAGCTCGTCCTTTGGATTCGGGGATGGACGAGTTCCAAAATTCTAACATGAAGGCCAGGCTTGAGTCATCGTAGGCTGAGGTCGGGTCTGCAGAGGTTGGGGAGTCCTCAGCTTGTCAAAAGGGTTTCCCTTTTCATGTAGGGATTTTGAGTTCTCGTCCTCAGATTACGACAGCTATTGAGGCGGTCGTGGTGAAGCCAATTTCCTTGTCATCGTCACCCTCTCCTTCTCTTAGATGGAGCTCGAGTAGGGTGATAAGAACCTATGTATCCCTACCTCGCGAGTCCTCATCACCTCCAAGTCCTCCTCCCGTGGAGATTCCAACTTTGCCAAACTTTCCTAGGGCTCCTCTACTATAGTCAAGGTCCACTTGATCATGTGAACTTCGTTGTGACCACCAATGTAGATAGCAACTCTTTATGGTCTTTGAACATGGGTTAGGATTGGTGCAATCGTATTTGGGGAGTCCCAATTTTCCGTCTGCTTAGTATATTGAACTGTTGAAGACTATTGGAGAAGACGAAGTTGCTGACTCGGGCGTAGCAATGTTGGGGCGTTGCATAGCTATAATGGAGCATCTGAAGAGAAACTCTACCAATAATGCTAAGGTTCGCTCGTTAGAGGCTCAACTTCAAGAGCTTCTCCTTGAAAAGAACGAGGCCTCCATGGCTTTTGTGCAAAGTCAAGGGAAGCTCAAGATGTTGGAATCGGAGTTGGCATGGGAGAAGGCCAAAGTGGAAATTGTTGAGGAGAGGTCGAGGGACCTTGAGGCTGCTCATGGATAGAAAGTTCAAGAAATTGAAGAGCGACTAAGGGTTGCCAAGAACGAGCTCAAGGTTGTTGAGGGGAAGCTCAGGATCATTGAGGACTTGAAGAGGGAGGTGGAGACTAAGGCTTGACCAAGCTTTTTCTTGAACTATTCAAGATGACTTTGTTAGCAGCTTTCACCAACCATTAGTTTGGAGATGCTCGACCGAGGTTACCTTGTATTTGATGTCGAGTTGTTATAGAAATCTTTCAAAGTCCCCGTCGATGAATTGGTGGTCGTTGTCAGTTACCAAGCAATGAGGTAAGTCATGCTTGCATATGGCATTCTTCCAACAAAACTTCGAAACTTGTTGAGTCGTGATGGTCACTAAGGGCTCGACCTCTACCCATTTGGTGAAGCAATCGATGGATACAATAAGGAACTTGACTTGCCCTTTGGCTAGGAGAAAGGGTCCGAGAATATCCATGCCCCATGTAGTGAATGGCCAAGAAGAGAGTATTTGATGCAGTTCTTCGAATGGAAAAATATGAAGTGCGACAAACTTTTGACATTCTGAGCACTTTTGGATGAAGGACTGGGCGTCTTGTTCAAGTGTGGGCCAATAGTACCCTACTCGAAGCACCCTTGACGCCATACACCACGCTTCCGAATGCATTTCGCATATCTCTCGATGCAACTCGACAAGCACGTACTCAGCTTTGATCACTGTTTAAGCACTTGAGCAACGGGGTGGAGAATCCTCATCTAAAGAGTTCACCATTGCTCATGACATAATATGCTACTTTGTGCCAAACTCTTTTAGCTTCCTTCTCATCGTTGGGGAGGACTTCATTAGTAATATATTCAATAATGGGTGTAATCCAGCTGCTTTTGCTTATATCTACCTACAAAACATCAATATAATCCCAACTTGGGCTCCTCAGGTTTTCTTGGATGAGGGTTCGATGTTGGCCGACCTTCTTTGTACTAGACAGCTTTGAGTGGATATCGGTGCGTTCATTCACAGCCCTTGGGACATAGTTTATAGTGAACTTTTCAAACTAGTTAATTAGTTCTTGCTGATGTGGTAGTATTTCTATAAGAGTGGCTCTCTGTTTTGGAATTCCCCATTGATTTGTCCAGTGATTAACTGAGAGTCGCTCTGACACTTTAGCTGTTTGACTCCGAGCTCCTTTATCAGTCTGATCCTGGTGATGAGGGCTTCGTATTCAGCTTGGTTGTTAGATGTTTCGAACCTAAAACTGATAGCCTGTTCGAGAGTCAATTCATTGGGGCCTTCCAAAATTATCCCTGCTCCTCCTCCCTTTTTATTTGATGATCCATCAACGTTGAGGGACCACCAATCATTCTTTTCTGCCATTGGTAGGAGTTCTGTCAAGAAGTCAGCAAGGAACTGAGCCTTCATCAGTCTTATACTTTCATATTTGAGGTCGAATTCAAAGAGTTCTATTGCCCAAGTTGTCATCCTTCCAGCTAGCTCGGGCTTCTGCAACACTTATCTAATTGGGTAGTCAGTGTAGACTATGATGTTGAAGCTTCTGAAGTAGTGACGGAGTCGTCGAGCTGAGAATATGAGTCTGAGTACTTACTTCTCAACGACTTGGTAGCACTCCTCTGTTGGCTGCAAGGTTCGGCTGCTGAAGTATATTGGATGTTGTTTTTTTCCCTCCTCGTGAACGAGTATCGAACTCACCACCGAGTTAGACACAACTAAATAAAGATATAATATACTATGTGGGGGAGGACTTACCAGTATTAATAGGCCAGCTAGGTCCTGCTTGAAATTTTGGAACATTTCTTTGCATATGTCGTTCCATTTAAAGATTTGCGCACCCTTTGGTAGTCTGTACAGTGGTTTGGCCTTCTCGACCAATCTGGGAAGGAATCTAGAGAGGGCGACGAGCTTACCATTCAGCCATTGTACTTCCTTCAGAGAGTTTGGGCTCCTCATGTTGAAGATTGCCTCGCACTTGTCAGGGTTGGTCTTTATCCCTCTTTGTGTAACCATAAACCCGAGGAACTTGCCAGCCATGACTTCGAGGAAAAGCAATTTTTGGGGTTAAGCGCATGTTATGGGCACACACCCTATCGAAAACTTTAACTAGAGCTTAGGCGTGATCCTTGACTCTTTAGGATTGGACCACCATGTCGTCTACGTAGACCACAATGATGTTGTCGATGAGGTCTTTAAAGACCTTATCCATGAGTCGTTGATAGGTGGCCCTTGCATTTTTATGCCAAAGGGCATTACTTTGTAGCAATAATTTTCTCCTTCTGTCATAAATGTTGTCTTATCCTGATCCAAGGGGTATATCTGTATTTGATTGTACCCCGAGTATGCATCCAAAAAACTAAAGAGCTCGTATCCTGTTGTGTTGTTTATGAGCCAATCTATGTTCGGCGGTGGGTAGGTATCTTTGGGACAGGCCTTGTCGAGGTCAGTGTAATCCACAGACATCCTCCACTTGCCGCTAGATTTCTTTACCACCAACACATTAGCAATCCTCGTGGTGTACTTGATAGGCCTGATGAAGTCAGCCTTATGTAGTTAACTAACTTTGTGATTTACCGCTCCTCTTTTTTTATTTCCTGAGCTTCCGCTTTCTCTGTACGATGGGCTTAGCTTGAGGAAGTATGGCCAGCTTGTGGCACATGAAGTCTGGGTCAATTCCGAGCATGCCGGTCGGGCTCCATGCAAAGAGATTGACATTAGCAATTATCACATGCTCGATTTCATTCTTTAGTAACCTGATCATAATCCTCCCAACCCTAGTCCATTGATTGGGTTGGCGTCCTATTTGGATTGAGGTCATTGGTTCATCAAAGGTGGGACGACCTTCCTCAAACTCCGTTCTAGGGTCAAGATCGACTTCTGCCTTTGTTTCCTCTTCTTCAACTACAATGTTCTGTTTTCCTTTAATATTGAAGCACTCAAAATCTTGTCGCCGAGGACATGATGCATCCACACTGTTGCATTCTTTCTTGATGAATGTTTCAGGGACATCTACTTAAGGGCGTGTTGCTGCAGACGAGTTGGTTCCCCTCACAGTATAAGGATTACCCTTAAGCTTTGGACATAGCATTCTCGTTCCATTTTAAGCTCGACCTTCACAATGATGATGTTGCCTTACTCTGATGGGAATTTCATCGCCATATGTGGAGTGTACACAATTGCTCCTAAGGTATTGAGAGTACTTCGGCCAATTAATACGTTGTAGGACATGTTGGCTTCTACTAATAGATATCTCACCGTCAGTGTTCGGTGAGTTCTTCCAGAACCAAAGGTCGTCAATAAATCCATAAATCCTCTAGTGTGTACTCTTTCTCCGACGAATCTGACTAGGGGGTCTGGATATGACTTCACCATCTCTAGTGGTAAGTTGAGTTTCAAGAATATCGACCAGTAAAGGACATTAGCCGAGATTCCTTTGTCAACAAGGGTGTTGTGTACTCGCCAATTGGCTATGGTAGCCGAGATGACCATGGGATCATCCTAGTCTAGGTCGTGTATGTTGAAGTTTTCATCTGTGAAAGTAATAGGTGGGAATGTCCTTGGTGGTAGGATGCTCACTGAGTTGATACTTCTCAAATGTTTTCTCTGAGCAGATCTGGAGCTACCTCCCCCTGTAAAGCCTTCAGTGATTGTCTTAATATGTCCCAGGTGGTCATCGCCATTGTTAGGCTCTTCGTGCTCTTGTTCAGTTGGGGTTTGAGGTTGAGGTTGAGCTGCCACGATCTCTCCTTGTCCCTGGCCATGACCTTGCCCTCTCCATGGTCCGCTCCTTCCTCGCCTTCCGCCTCCTCTGTCGTTTCCTCATCCTCCACGACCTCGGCTGCTTTGGCTTTGTTGAATGAAGCGATTAAGGGATCCTGACCTTATAAGGTCTTCTATGAGATCATGTACTTTCATGCATTCTTCGATGGTGTGACCAAAGTTTTGATGGTAACAACATCTTTTGGTGGGATCGGAAAAGAGAGGACTATACATAGGCTGTGGTAGTTGAACTAGTTCCAAGTTGTAGGCTTGTTGAATCACTACATCTCAGCTGGCGTTGAGTGGTGTATAAGAGTCAAACCTACCGACTCTCTTCCTCTTTGGTGCCGAGGTGACCATGGATGTCTCTATACTTCTTGCCTCTTCAGTATTCTCCTCAATGGTGACGTATTTCGTTGCACGAGCTCGAAGCTCGTCTATGTTGGAAGGAGGCTCTACAAACAAGGCATTAAGGAAGAGGCCTGACTTTAGTCCCACTGTTAGTGCATGAATAGCAACAACTGGATGCAGATTCGGGAGTTAAGGCAAGCTTTAGCAAAGCGAGCCATGTACTATTTGAGTGACTCGTTCTTGCCTTGAATCACGTGACGACACGAGACCAAGGAGGTAGCCATCGGCTTGCTGTCGATAAACCAAGCTATAAACTTGGAGAACAAGGTGAGAAATGAGTCGACCGAGTTTCTAGAGGGTCATCCCTTTAAGTGTGGTAAGGAATAGCCTGCAGTGCACTCTTAGGTCTCCAGATAAGAGGTTGGCCTGTGTCATATAGGCTTTGATGTGTGCGTTCGGGTCCGAGGTTCCATCGTAGGAATTGATTTTTTGCCATTTCCACCTCTCGGGAAGTTGGGCTTGCATGATTGCGGCGGTGAATGGGTGAAAGCCTTCCATTTACGCTTCCAACTTGGGGTTGAGGTGAGGAGTTGGTGTATGGTGGAATGATAACTCTTGGTTGACTTCCCAAGAAATCTTCACAGTTCCTGATCGGCACCAAGAACTTAGTATCCTCATGTCTTTGAGGAACTAAATTCTCTATTGTCGGGATTAGGTTAAACCTTTCTGAACTTTCATGTAATCATTTTTGTTTTAATATTTATGTCTTTCCTATCATTATATAAGTATTTTAATTCTATACATAGTACATGTTGTGTTGGATCATAACTAAATTATTAATTCTTGAGAATATTAGAAAATATCTCTTGATTCTAGATCTGAATTGAATTACCGAATGAAAGTTCATGCTTAGGAATAGAGCGTGATTCAATTGTTGTCTTAAGACCCTTATGGGAAGGCAAGATTTTTTTATATAATTTATTAAGGAATTGATGATCAATAGATAATCTTAGACTCATTTACTGAGGAATTGGGGGTGAGTAATTTTGTTGGTTGACATTGATTAATGATAGGAAAGAAAGAAAAATTTGTATTAAATGAAATTGAAAATTGGAAAGACTTAACCCTAACAAGTTGGTCATATCATTGTTAATCCTTTTTCTACATTCAAGTGTTAATAAAAACATTATTTTTAATTTGTACACCTATCATCATTTTATTAAATTATTTTTTAAAATTTAAACTTATTATAATTGGTAGTTATTATTTTATATTACATAAATCCTTTGGGAAGAACGATAATTTTATTACTTGCAACATATGTCATCATAGGAAAATAAGCTAACAAGTTTTTGGCATCATTACTGAGAATTTGTGTTTCAATATATAACAATTGTTCTTTTATAATTTTTCAGATTCAATTTTATTGTTGTTTTCTTTGTAATTTGTAAACTAACTTATGGTTTTTGGGTTTTGTGTTCTTTTATATGCATGAGTTTATCCGTATCAGGAGGACAATTTCTTTAGAGCCACTACTTGTAGATCCAGAGATTGAAAAAAATAAATGAAGAAATTTGTTTGATAACAAAAGACAAGGAAACCCTAGTCAACAAGTTGTTCAATCACTGTCTTTTCAAATTCCACAACTTTTTCAAGAAACAAAGATGGAATAAGAAAATCAATCACAGAATTAGACTCGGAACTAGAGGAGGACTATAAGGGATTTGATTACTTATGTGAGTCCTGAAGACTTCACAAGTATTATGAGGCCAACCATGAACGAGGAAATTGTTGAGATGAAGCCTGCTCTTCTACAATTGATAAGTTATCATCATTTCTCTAGTTTAGATTATGAGGACCCACACATTCATCTATACACTTTCTATGAGTTGTGTGGTTTAGTGGGTGTGACAGGAGCAGATGAAGAGGCACTTTTCTTGAGACTGATTCCATTCTCATTAACCAGGAAAGTGACGATATGCAATCACAGCCTAATAAAAGTTTAACCAATTGGAAGGATGTGGAGACAAAGTTTCTAGCTTGTTTCATTCCACCATCCAAGAATACAAAGACAAAGTCTGTTATAGCCATATTTGTGCAAGGTGTTGATGAACCACTATGTAAAGCATGGGAGAGGTTCAAGGCTCTATTGAGAAAATGCCTTAATCATGGGTTTGAAGTGGAGATGCAAGTACAAAAATTTTGCGATGGACTCCAACCTCTGACCAAGATTATCCTAGATGCTTCTTTTGGTGGATCAATTCTATTCAAGAATGCAGAGGAAGTCATTTCTATCATTGAGGGCTTCTACTAATCTGAGAGGTCATCATGGGAGGATGTTTGCATAACAGAAGAAGGAAGTTTTAGAATTGAATTCACAAGATGCACTTCTAACTCACCACAAACTTCTGTCTCAGCAAATTGAAACCCTAAATCAATAGATAGCAAAATTGTCCCAACAGATTCAGGTCATGCAATATTCCTGCTCAACTTGTCATGAAATGAGACTTTTGTGGACGAAACTATGCAAATTGATTTTGTCATATGCCTAATAGTACCTAGAATGCAAAAGTCAACTATATGGGGAATCAAGGAAGACAACAATTCTCCAACAACCCTTTTCCGAATTTCAACCAAGGGTGGAGACAAAATAATGCTAACTTTAGAGGCAAACAAGATAGAACTTTAGGTAGTGGAGGCCACCAAAAACAATTCCCACCATTATATGAAAGAATCAATAAATTAGAAGAAACTTGTCAACAATTCATACAAATAATCCCTTCAGAATCAGAAGAATACAGATACATCATTGAATAATCTGGAGGTGTAGGTAGGGCAGTTAGCAAAGCATATGGCAGAACATCATATTAGATCATTCTCTGCCAACACCAAGGTGAACCTTAAGGAGTAGTGTAAGGACATTATTACTAGAAGTGGGAAGGAGTTATGGTTGAGTAAGGAAGCCAGAGATGTGGTTGGTGAGAGTGCGAGTCAGTTGGGAAAGAAAAAGAAAAACTAAGAGAGGAGATTGTGATAGAAAAAGGAAATTTTGAAAAATTAGAAAAAGAAAAAATTGGAAAAAATAAAAAGATTAAAAGAGAGAGAGAAGAGTGTAAAGCTCTAATAGGAAAGAGAATTACTTATCCTCTTGTGCCCTCAAAGTGAGATAGAGAAAGGGAATTTGTCAGATTTAACGAATTTTTAAAACAACTACATATCAATATGCCTTTTCCAGAAGCCTTGGAGAGAATGTCTATGTATGCTAGATTTATGAGGGCATGCTCACAAAGAAGAGAAAGTTTATTTAAGAGGAGACCATTGAGATGAAAGTTGGGTAATAATCTATAAGTCTTTACACATCAAAGCTAAAGACCTTGGAAGTTTTACTATTCTAATGACAAAAAGGGAATCATTTGTGAGCAAAGTATTGTTGGATTTGGGGGCTAGCATCAACTTAATGCCTATATCAATGATGAAAAGAATTGGTAATATGAAGGTTAAACCCATTAGAATTACACTACAACTTGTTGATAGATTTGTTAAGCATCATTATGGCATAATTGATATGTGCTAGTAAAGTAGGGAAGTTTACATTCCCAGTTGATTTTGTGGTGATGGAAATAGATAAAGATAAGGATGTACACTTAATCCTCAGAAGACATTCCATGAAGGCTGCTAAAGTGGTTATTGATGTGGATAAAGGAAAGTCGAAGATGGGAACACAGGATGGTGAAGCAACTTTTGATGTTTTTGGAATTTCTGAAGAATGCATGAGAGTTGAAGTCAATCCTATGGTGAAGAAGAAGACAACCAAATTAGGTGTGTGGAAAAAAATTGTTGGAAGTTTCAAGTCAAAGCAGAGGGAAGTTGAAAAATTGGATGATTATAATCTTCCAAAATTATTCAACATTGAAAAAGTTGATCCAAAACTTAAGGAATAAGGAATTGAGACCTGGTCAACCTATCATATTTAGATACTCGAAGAGCAAAAATATTTTCAAAAGATAGAGAGCTAAATATTCAAATCCTCCACATTCTATGAGGATAAAGACAGTCACTAAGGACATGCTATGTCCCAAAGTTCTTCAACCTTGAAGGAGTTACGCATTAGGCTCAAGATGTTAAACAAGCACTTGTTAGGAGGCAATCCTGATTTTTAGTTTTTATTTTTCGTTTATCTTGAACAAATTATTTGATTTGGGTTTTGTTTTCGATTGTCTGATTTCGTATTTTCATTTAATTTTGGGTAATGTATCAATGTCAATTACAAGTAGAGTAAGGTGAAAATTTCAACGATTATGTTCGGTTAAAGTAGTTAAGCTTGGTGCAATTCAAAGGTTTTGCTCTCAGTTGTCGCACACTCTATTGCATTGGGTGCATTTTGAGGTCTAGAGCCTTAGGTTAGGGTTGGGTCGGGCACAGAAAACCTGAGTCCAACCCAGGTTCGAAACCTACAGGTGTCTAACTTAACCTAAAAACTCATTTTGTTCATTTGAAATAGTCAATAGTGTCATGAGCAACTGATAAGAACCAAGAGCTGAAGTTTAACCAACCTCAAGCACCTGCACAAATAGACAATCCAAAGGATGTTTTGCAAATTTCAAGTGGACCAATCAACACGTCAAGGGCCCAAAAACTGAAAGAGGCATTGATTGGGTTGTTCAAGACATTTTGACTGCGCAAACAAAGTTTAAGATTGAATTTAATCTTCATCACGTTCTTAATTTGATATGGGGTGATGAAGGAATTAAATGAAGGAGATTTGGGCCAAAAACAAGTCAATTGAAGTGAAGGGCCCATAGATAATGCATCACCAGATTTAATTTAAGTCTAAATAGGTTGCTTTGGGCTAAGATTAATTTCTGAAGAATTAGCCATTAGTTTGTATGAATTTAAATTATGTTTCTTGTAATTTGTTTAAATTTCTTTAGAGTTACGAGTAGTCATGCTTAGGAAGTTGAAACTTTTCGTTTCTTCATGGTTGTAATTAATTAAGTTTGCTGAGGGATGCCAAAGGTTGCTATTTGCATTAATCAGCAGACAATTAAATGGAGTCCCAATCAGCTTTTAGGAGTTATGTAAGGTCTATTTAAGTCCAAATTGCACTTGTAATCAGGGACTTGAATGATAATATGAATTTTATTTTGGAATTCTTCAGAAGTGAGAGTTCTCTCTTGAGTTCTTCATTGCACTTGCAAACTTATTAAGGGTTGATCATCCTTATGGCGTTTTTCATACTTTATAGTCTTTGTTGCGTTTCTTTTTCGCAAGACAAGGGATTTTAGTAGACATCCTAAATCTAAATATTTAGGCATCTTGGGGTATTCAAATAATCTTTGTTGTGGGTTTTGGAGATTATTCCGAACCGGGTTCTCATCAGTTGGTATCAGAGCTTTGGGTACACTCAAAGTTTTTGGGTATCTCAGGAAGCGGTTCAAACATTTTATCAAACACGTGGAGGACATTTTGGATTTTTTGAAGATTCGCTCAACTAGAATTTGGGACGAATTTTCTTGAAGAAGGGGAGGACAATGTGATATGAAAATATAAAAAAAAAAATGTAATTTTTACATTTATTTTTCTGTGTTTAGTTTAGACCTAGGGAAAGAATGGGCTTGTCTATTTCTCTTCCGTTATCCTAGGGAAGAAATGAGTTTGTCTCTTCCTCTTCCACTTTCCTAGGAAGAATGAGCTTGTCGCTTCCTCTTCCACCGTGAGTCTATACAAGAACACCAATTGTAATCATTTTGACAAATTTGAAATGAAAATAAATTTTTGGAAAATCCTGAGTGTGTCTTAAGAGATGTTTGTCCTTTGTTTATTCTAGAGTGGCGCTTCAAAGCTTATCTCTTGATGGTGCATTAGTGTTCATTAAAGGGAGGTGGAAAGTTTCTCTCTTAGGGTTTCTTATCTTGTGAACTAGGTCACAAGTGACAATTTACCATCTTGCTTATCTCATGGATTTGAGTGACTCAAGGTTCTTCCTAATTCCTAGCATTGATTATTATCTTGTGGGCTAGGTTACGAATCACCATCTTGCTTATCTCATGGATTTGGTGCAGCAAGGTGTTGTTCTAATTCCTAGTATTATCTTTATTTCTTGTATTTTGCTTTAACTATTTTCATTTTCGAGTTTTTTGTAAACTTGTTGAAGATCACATTCATCCAAGAATTCATCAAAGAGTCGTTCCTTGAAGCTTGAGTTAAATGATCTTACAACCCAAGCCCTCCCTCCATTACCATAGACGTTTTTGTCTTCTATTTTGCACCTCCAACTTGGGGATACTCATCAGTTGCTATTAGATGTTCGTTCCTAGACAGGTTATATCTTCTACTGTTTTACTAGTTATCCTGTTCTGAAATCTTTATATCCATTTATCCATTTCATTTCTACAAAAGAAAAAAGTGAAAAAAAATTCCTATTTTGAGTTTAAAGGCAAAAGGGGAAAAAGTATAAGTTTATATTCTGAGTTTGTGGAGAATATTTTTGTGTTTCAAAAGTAAGTTCATTATTCCTAAAGTATTGCATCATTCTACTCGGTGATTTCCTAGAATGAGTTGTAAGACCTCTTAAGAACTTATAGAAAGGATTGAAAGAGGAAAAAGGAAGAGTGTTTTGAATTTTAATATAGAAAAAGTCAAAAATAGAGAACAAAACACGAGTGTATAGTGTCATCATTGAGTGTAAACATGTGAGACACTGTGGGGAATATTTTTTTCTAACATTTCAATTTCAGGTTCTGCAAAATAACAAATAGAGAGGGGAATTTTGGAGACTCATCAAACCTTGATTTTACTCTTAAAGCAATGCAACAACAATTTGAGAGATTAAATATGGTGTTGGGAGATATGAGGAACAAATTGGATAGGCAAGATGAGAAATTAGTCAATCTGCAAAATGATCGACTTGATGATGGGAATAGTTCAAGTCGAAATAAGAGAAATCATGGAGGGAGTGAAGATGATGACTTTGGTAGAGAAAACAGAGGGGAGACAGAGGATGAATATAATTTTTTTATGGGTAGAAACAGACGTAGGAGATATGTGAATGAAGATAGAGAAGTAACATGGCACGATTTTTCAATGGGTTGATAAAAGAAATTGCACATGTAGTGGAGTTGCAACATTATGTAGAATTAGAAGACATGGTGCATATGGCCATTAAGGTGGAAAGGCAACTTAAGCAAAAATGAATTTCTAAGTACAACAATGCCTTTGGTTCATCCTACAAACCAAGCTGGCAGAAGGAGGAAAAGGGTATTCGAAAGGAAGCAGCCAAGAACAAAATTGCAGAAGATTTAAAGGGGAAAGGTAAAGTTGAAACTCAATCCTCTAGAAACAAATATATAAAATGTTATAAATGTCTTGGTTCAGGTCACATATCACCATAATGCCCAAACAAGATAGTCATGGTTCTACGTGACAATACTGTGGAAAGTGAAAGTGAAGGTGAAGGTGATAAATCCATGGCTAAGACTGAAGAAGAAAGTGATGATGAAGTTGAATATGTAACTGAGGGAGAAGCACTTGTAACTAGACGTGTTCTAAATTCTCAGGTTAAAGAAGATGACATGGAACAACAAAGGAAGAATATTTTTCATACTCGCTGCCTCATCAAAAATAAGGTGTGCATTATGATCATATATGGAGGAAGTTGCACAAATGTTGCAAGTACCACATTGGTTGAGAAGCTGAACTTGCCAACCCTTAAACATCCTAAACCTTATAAATTGTAGTGGCTGAATGAATATAGGGAGATTCGGGTAAAGAAACAATTTTTAGTTTCGTTTTTTCAATTCGTATATATAGTGATGAAGTGCTTTGTGATGTTGTTCCTATGCATACTGGACATTTACTCTTGGAGAGACCATGGGAGTTTGATCGGAGGGCAACAAAGGATGGTTATACCAATAGATACTCATTTGTCAGAAATAACAGAACCATCACCCTTGCACCACTTACTTCTAAGCAAGTGTATGAAGACCAGATGAAAATGAAAAGAGAAAGAGGGAAAAAAGAAAGTGAGCAAAAAAATGAGAAAATTAAAATAGAAAAAAAATGAGTGTGAGGTAAAAGAGAAGCAAGAAAGAGGAGAGGCTAAAAGCGCAAATTTTTTTATGTAAAATGAAGTGAAGTGAGTGTAGCCTATTTTATCAAACAGACAATACTTGCATTTGTCTACAAGGAGGCATGCTTGACCTCTAATTCACTTGACCCCTCTCTTCCTAGTTCTGTTAGTTCATTGTTGCAGAAATTTAAAGACTTGTTTCCAGAAGAAACCCCTAGTGGATTGCCACCCATTAGAGGAATTGAGCATCAAATAGATTTCATTCATGGTGAAACTACTCCAAAACAACCAGCCTATAGGTGTAATCCTGAAGAAACCAAAGAATTACAAAGGCAGGTTAAAGAGCTTTTGGCAAAAGGACATGTGAGGGAGAGCTTGAGTCCTTGTGTAGTTTCAATTCTACTTGTGTCAAAGAATGATGGAGCATGGTGAATGTGTTGTGATTGCAAAGTTGTAAACAACATTACGGTAAAGTATCATCACCCTATCCCTAGGTTAGATGACATGCTTGATGAATTGCATGGTTCCACTATTTTCTCAAAAATTGATTTGAAATCTGGATACCATCACATTAGAATGAGGAAAGGTGATGAGTGGAAAACTACAATCAAAACAAAACATGAACTGTATAAATGGTCGATCATGTCATTTGGACTCATTGATGCACCAACTACTTTTATGCGATTAATGAATCATGTATTGCTTGAATTTCTTGGAAAATTTGTTGTTGTATATTTTGATGATATTCTAATTTATAACAACAATCTTGATAAACACATTAACCATTTACATTATGTTCTTGATGTTCTTAGAAAGGAAAGTTGTATGCAAATATGAAAAAATGTTCCTTCTGCATGAGTAAAATTGTTTTCCTTGGCTACGTTATAAGTGCTCAAGGAATAGAGGTGGATGAAGAAAAGGTAAAAGCCATAAGAGAATGGCCAACGCCACTAGCATTATTGAGGTAAGAAGCTTTCATGACTTAGCAAGTTTTTATAGAGATTTGTGAAAGATTTCAGTACCATTGTTGCACCTTTAACTGAGGTTATTAAGAAATCTGTTGGTTTTAAATGGGGAGAAGAACGAAATAATGCATTTTTGGATCTTAAAAATAAATTGTGTTATGCACCTGTTTTGTCACTTCCGGATTTTAACAAAACATTTGAAATAGAATGTGATGCATCCGGTATAGGTATAGGTGTTGTTTTTTATGCAGGAAGGGAGACCAATTGCCCACATCAGTGAGAAATTGAATGGGGGAGCTGTAAAAATACCCAACTTATGACAAAGAGCTTTATGCACTTGTGAGGGCTTTAGAGAATGGCAGCACACCTTTGGCCGAAACAATTTGTGATTCACATTGATCATCAATCCTTAAAATATATAAAGGGTCAAAGCAAGTTGAACAAGAGACATGCCAAATGGATGGAATTCATTGAGCCTTTTCCATACATAATCAAGTACAAGAAGGGTAAGGAAAATTTTTTTGTTGATGCCTTATCAAGAAGGTATGCTCTACTTACTACTCTTTATGCAAAGTTAATTAGCTTTGAATATGTAAAGGATTTGTATGAACATGACTCTGACTTTGCACAAATATTTGTTGCATGTGAAAGGGGACAGGGGCTTGTGAGGGAGGCCCATGGGGGAGGATTAATGGGACATTTCGAGGTGAAAAGAACTTTAGACATTCTGCATGAACATTTCTTTTGGCCTAAGATGAAGCATGATGTTGAGAAAATTTGTAATAGATGCATTGCCCGAAAGAAAGCTAAATCAAAAGTTTTGCCACATGGATTGTATACACCCTTACAAGTACCTAATGAACCTTGAGTAGAAATATCTATGAATTTTGTTTTGGGATTGCCTAGGTCAAAAAGGGGAAAATATTCAATTTTTGTGGTAGTGGATAGGTTTTCAAATATGGTACATTTTATTCCTTGTCACAAAACTGATGTTGTTGTTCATGTTGCATAATTGTTTTTAAAAGAAATTGTGAGACTCCATGAAGTGCCAAGAAGTATTGTATCTGATAGGGATACAAGATTTCTTAGTCATTTTTGGAAGGTTTTGTGAGGGCAAACTTGGAACAAAGTTATTGTTTTCTAGTTCACATCACCCACAAACTAATGGTTAGACTGAAGTTGTCTATAGAACAATATCTCAGTTGCTTAGGATCATTGTTCAAAAGAATTTGAAAAATTGGGAGGATTGTTTGTCATATGTTGAATTTGCTTATAATAGAATTGTGCACTCATCTATAAATATTTCTCCCTTTGAAGTAGTGTATGGTTTTAATCTTTTAACACTGATGAATTTGATACCTTTACCTATCGATGAACGAGACAACCTTGATGGAAAAAAAGAAAGTTGAGATGGTGAAGAAACTTCATGAGCAAGTTAAGCAGCAAATTGAAAAGAAAAATGAGCAATATGCATCTCATGCCAACAAAGGAAGGAAGTGAGTCGCTTTTGAACCAGGAGATTGGGTTTGGGTGCACATGAGAAAAGAAAGATTTCTAGCCCAAAGAAAATCTAAATTGGCTCCTAGGGGAGATGGACCATTTCAAGTCATTCAAAGAATGAATGACAATGCTTACAAAATTGACCTCCTAGGTAAGTATAGTGTTAGTGATACTTTTAATGTTGCTGATTTATCTCTTTATGATGCAGGTGAAGATTTGAGGTCAAATCCTTTTGAGGAGAGAGGGGATGATAAGAACCAAGAGCTTAAGTTTAACAAACCTCAAACACCTGGACAAATAGACAATATGTTTTGCAAATTCCAAGTGGACCAATCACTAGGTCAAGGGCCCAAAAACCGAAAGAGGCATTGATTGGACTGGTTCAAGACATTTTGACTGCTCAAACAAAGTCTAAGATTGAATTTAAGCCTGATCACGTTCTAAATTTGATATGGGCTGATGAAGGAATTAAATGAAATAGATTTGGGCCAAAAACAAGTCAATTGAAGTGAAGGGCCCATATATAATGCATCACCAAATTTGATTTACGTCTAAATAGGTTATTTTGGGCTAGGATTACTTTTTGAAGAGTCAACCATTAGTTTGTACGAATTTAAATTATGTTTCTTGTAATTTGTTTAAATTTCGTTAGAGTTACATGTAGTCATGCTTAGGAAGTTGAAAATTTTTGTTTTCCATGGTTGTAATTAATTAAGTTTGTTGAGGGATGCCAAAGGTTGCTATTTGCATTAATCAGCAAACAATTAAGTGGAGGAGTCCCAGTCAGCTTTTAGGAGTTATGTAAGGTCTATTTAAGTCCAAATTGCACTTGTAATCAGGGACTTGAATGATAATACAAATTTTATTCTAGAATTCTTCAGAAGTGAGAGTTCACTCTTGAGTTCTTCATTGGACTTGCAAACTTATCAAGGACTAATCATCCTTGTGGTGTTTTTCATACTTTAAGGTCTTTGTTGGGTTTCTTTTTTACAAGACAAGGGTTTTGAGTAAATCATCCTAAATCTAAATACTTAGGGATCTTGGGCCTTCAAATACTCTTTGTTGTGGGTTCTGGGGATTATTCCTAACCGGGTTCACATAAGCAACAAAGGGAGAAAATCTATGAGTGTGAGATTTAAGGTTTTTCACTTTGCCCAACCATACATTATGCATTGTAGAGGTAAGTATATTTTTTTTAATTTTGGTTTAGATAGTGAGTAGGGATTTTGAGTATGTATAGTTAGTTTAGTTGATAATATTGGTTGTTTTCATAACTCTTAGTTGGTTTATGTTGCATTGAACTGGACATTGAATCTATTTGGGAGTGATTTTGAACTGATTGAAATTAAATTTTGAATTGTTGGTTCATTGTATCGGGCTCACATTTTATGCACCTTGTGCAATTGCCCAAAATATATGTATCATGTTCTCTGTAACCGACGTAAATACGTTGCGTATGACATAGTTCTTCAAATTTCCAGTTTTGAAAATGTTTCCACTTCTAAAATTTGTGATTTATATACTAATTGCAAGATTATGTCTACATTCTTGGTGTTTGTTGAATTGTACATATGGCCTCAAGGAAACAAAAACAAGTGGAGGGACAATCCTCAATGTGTCACAAGAGAAAAGGCTAACTATATTAAGAAAAAAAACATTCATTTCCCCAGCTCATGAGAGACAATTTACTTTAGTAGAAAACAGAAGACTTATCATGGAAAGAAAAGTGAGCCTGGAACTAGGTAAGTAGTGGAATTCAAAACAGAATTGAGGAGAAGAAATTGGAGGGGAATGGAGACATACCCAAAGCCTACTAATATTGCAGTGGTTAAAGAAATTTATGTTAATGCCATGATGGTAGAGAAAGAGGAAACCATCTCATATACCAACTATGTGAGAGGGAAGATAGTCCCTTATGATGCTACAACCATTAATTCCTTCTTGGGAATTAATGAGGGAAACAATCCCTGTGAGTATGTGAACTTTATCAATACTTACTGTGATTATGAAGAGATTGAAAGAGTTGTCTCTCTACCTGGAGGTACTTTCGTGAGGGACAGGCAGAAGATACCATTGCATATCAAGAGGATGGATTTGAATCCTTTGGCAAGGGTTTGGGAACATTCATCCAATCAAATATCTCTCCCACCTCTCATGTGTCAGATATCATTGAAGTAAGGTCAAAGATTCTCTATTGCATTATGTTTGGAAAAAACTCTGAACATAGGAAAACATATTACATAGGATATACCAATATGCTAACAGTTAACACATCATAGCTAGCCTTGGACATCCTTCATGAATTACACATATGTGTAGACAAGCTGGAGTAGACGTCTCACTCCCTTCTTTTGAGCGACTTAGGCACATTATTGATATAAATTATATCAATAGATACTACATGACGGGAGAGTGACTAGTGGAACTAGCACCACCTCCAAGAGGGAGTGTCCACACAAGGACAATACTGAGTTATTTGCATTTTGATGCTTCACTGCATTGGATGTATAGGGTTTAGACAATGATCATTGACAACCTTAGAAATTTAACATTGCATGGACATGGGAATCCACCAGCATTTCATTTAGCCTCAACTGAGGAGTTTTCTACTTATGTTGCTTGGCCTGGAGTCCAAGACAAATTCAGAGGGAGAGGTGGAGCAGTTGAAGGTGCCAAAGATGAGGTAGAAGAAGAGAATCAAATGTTCAGGGATATTTATAGATGACTTTATTTTTGTTTTTTTTTGCTTTTCTACTATATTTTTGTTACTTTTGCTTATTTTTCCTTTTTGATTATTTTTGTTTTTATTGAGAAACTTGGTGCGATAATTGTATAAAGCACTAATACCTAATTTAGACTAATTGAATGATCATTGATGATAAATTATGTATATGTTTTTCTAAAGATTTATGAATTGATGCATTTGTTCTTGAAATTTGAAGTTATGTGTCAATATTCAATTTCTTCCGGGCGAAAAAAATGTTTCTAATTAATTCTCGAAAAATTCAAAAAATAGTCAAATCATTTAGATTAAAATTCATTATTTGTTCTTTGATTAAATTTATATTTTATTGTTTTCTCTTATTTTTAGGAAAAATATAAAAATATAGTTTTTTCTCATTATCTTTTTTATTTTCATTTTTTTTTAAAATTTACAAAAAATA
>Ga0123340_1000927_pt1 | contig 22639 bp, 9 predicted proteins | sample SirMexnodulemix_FD_89961 | JGI IMG/M metagenome (GOLD analysis project Ga0123340, IMG submission 89961) | Root nodule microbial communities of legume samples collected from Mexico - Siratro Mexico nodule mix | ecosystem: Host-associated > Plants > Roots > Nodule | place: Mexico: Nepantla...
TAGTGGGCTCGTAAATGTGTATAAGAGAAAGAAATATAAATATATATATATATATATTTTCTATTAGATAAATTAAAGAACAACAATATAGGATAAACGGTAGTAGTGAATAGTCAGGATAAATGAGCAATCAATCAGTCAATACATCACTTTGGCTCATTTGAAACCTCAAGAAACATGTCCTCCAGCCACTAATCGCATCCAAAATCACGTGAATGGAAATAAACAAAACAATCATAGCATAGAAAATCATGTGTTAAAACTACTATCTATAAAAATTAATAGAGAAAGATAAACGTGGGGCTTAGGGATACCTCGAAAAAATGTTTAGAAATAAAAACAATATGCATATCTCCTGAAGATTGAAGGATATGTTGAAGAGTTGAGTTGTGGAAGAATTCCTCGTCAGAGAAGTTCTTTTAAATTTTTTGTTAGATTCTGGTCCATTCATCTTCCTTATATAGTGAACATTTGGTGCTTGGAGTGTTATGAATCAATCCGATTGAAGAGAATTAAATGTGAGGAATATTGATGATGTAACCTAGTGACATTGGGTGCAGGGAATTGAATGTACAAAAAATTTAATGAAATGGGGAGGAGAGCCACGTAGGTGCAAGAGAAGATTTAATATGCAAGGAATTAAATAAGGAAGAGAATTGAATCACGTGGTTGCAGGAAATTGAAATTGAATGTTCAGGGAATTCAATGTAGAAAAGAAGAACCACCTGGGTGACGTAGGTGGTGCAAGATATTTAATATGCAAGTAATTTAATAAGGAAGGGAATTTAATCAGGAGAAGAGAATCTTCAGCAGCGTCATAATGCATAGGAGCAGGAGTGAGTTGGCTTTGTACACGTTCTTATCTACTACGTCATTTAAAGTCAACTCTTGATTTTATCTAAATTGAGGCTTGTGTGTATTTATTTCTTTATTTATATATATTTTATTTATTAATTTATATATATATATATATATATATATATATTTACCAGTTTGTCCTTTAGATTTCATTTACCGTTTTATCCTTTCAGATTATTGGCGTAGTATAAAAGTGATACAGATGAAGCATAGTCGTAAGGTTTATTGATGCAAAGAAACTTAAAGGTAATGTGGATACTATTATGAGCATGATGCAGAAAATTATATTACTACAATTCGTATTAATAATAATAATAATAATATTTATTTAAAATTTCAAGGATGTTACATTAACTCTCTTCTAGGTTGTTATATGAACATAATAGTCTTCTTACAAAGCTTTCAGAGCAATAATCATTTGAGCTTAATTTTTTGCAACACTTCAAAAATGTTCATTCAATTTTTTTCTTAAAAGATAGATTTATATAGAGTGTAGAAAAAAGAGCAATTGAAAATCCTTTTCTGCCTGATAACTGACCGTACTTATAATTCATAAGTCTGATACCTTTTTTTTACTCAAATTAGTGTAAAAGCACAAATTGTACGTGTCAGATAGCTTTACTAGGTTTGACATATGCTTGTATTGTGATGGTTGTTGATGCAAAAATAGATTTAGCTCATATTCCATGAGATATTGATGTTGGCATATGCTTTAATGAATCATCTTGGTAGATTGAAGATGGAAATGTTCCCTACAATACAAAATAAGCTTGAAGTCTATTTTTTTTTTGTGTACAACGTTAGCCTAATATTGTGTGCTTATTGTCTGATCAAGACTTTATTTATCAGACGAATCAAAGACCACAAGTTGTAATATCATCTATCAGACGAAGTACTTGTGTGTTACATGATCTTTTATTTATATGAAATAACCATCTTACAAATGAAGCACATTCATACTTTATACTTTGTCGTGAAAAACACTTAATCTAAATAAGGGTTCTTAGACTTTACTCTAATAGCTCACAACAACACATTCCTTTCTTTTTGTGTTTTCAATAATAATGAGTAATAAGATCATAGAAGGACATTTGTCCTTCTATTTGTTTGTGCATGTGCTTAGTTCTTACTTGTAATTGGTCCAAGACTGAGGAAGTTTCTCTATCAATAAATCTAAAACAAATTCATAGTGTTTGAGAATAAGAGGATTTGAAATAACTTTGGCTTCCTTGTAGGAGCAATACTCATATAATGGGCTAAGCAAAGGTGAAGACATACCTTATTTGTATGTGACAAGTCTTCTGGTCACTTTGTGATGTACTCGAATTGGATTCAAGAGTGGTAAGAGCAAAAATAACTACGTATAAGTCTAATAGAGTAGAGACAATCCTACCTTCCTAAAAAAATTATGATGAGTAAACTCTTAAATCTTTGAAATTTTCAAAAAAGGTTTCACAAAATGGTTTGAGTTGCAAAAGGAGTGTTTGACTTCTCTAGTATAGAGTTGGTGTCAATATCCATAGTGTTAACCATAAATCCTTACAATTGTAGTTATAGATTAACCAAATTTATCCTATATGGTCACATATTTCCACTAACACATAAATAGTGCCACGTTCACCCAATTGAAACCTACAACAAAACCCAAATATGATCTACAACTTCATGTCTGCAAGACCCACAACTCTTGCTACTCATATAAAGACATATAAAGTGTGTTGGAGTAAAGATTCTTTAAAAAAGAAAAACTAGGTAATGTGAAATTTGGTGTATTTTAAAATACCCAACTTACAGTATTATCTCCCTTTACCTAAATGTAAGGTGTTTATTAGCTAAAAGCCTTCTTCGACACTTCCAAAAATCTAATAAAATTCTAAATAAATTTTTCAAATATATCCAACAACGTCTTTTCTTAACAAATCACTAAAAAAAATATTTTTAATAAAAAATGAACCAAGGTTATCCATACATAAAACTCCTTATTTTGTTAGTTCCTGAACATTACAATCTCACAAGTTAACAATAGTCACTTTTCTTCTAAGATAGAAAATTCATGAAATTTGAAAAAAAAAAATTCTGAATGAAATAAAAAATAAATATTTAACTTTATTCATAATTCTATATTTTATTTATTTAAATTTACTTTTAAATGAAACTCGGATGTTACCATCAATAATGTATTTATGTTAAGTATTTAAATCTTAATGTTAAGCTTGGAATAAAAGAAAGAAACAAAATAAATAAAGAAAAGTTTGGTGGAAGCAGCACTTTGAATTCAATGATAACAAAGTGACGGTGCTGTCCGCTGTTCCTATTGAATCATAGGACGACAGATTAACACCGAAACGCACGCATCAATTCACAAAACAATCTCATCAAAATTCAAAAACTGTCACCATTGTCGATCAAATTATTGTTGCTTATTCACTGCCATAACTTTTTGCAACTGTTTTCACTTTTCCATTTCTCATTTCACTTGCATCATCGCCACCTTTTATTACATGCTACAGATTCTATTCTTTTGTCCCTGTCAAAGTGGAAACATATGACATTTTTAAATTTTCCTTTCATGGGTTGTTGTGAGCCTTTTGGTTGAGAATTAATTATTTTTGTGTGGAAAATTAAACCACAACTGACTAATAAAAGGAAGAATATACATGTCTAGTCATCAAGGAAAAATATAAAGTTAATAATTAACTTATATTTTTTTTTAGGTAGGTTCTTTTTGTAACTTTAGGATATGAATCTCAGAGTTCAAATTTATGAGTTAATTAAGTTTATCAGGGTTTTAATTAAATTGGATTAAAAAAATACTTTTCTTTTTAAATATGAACAAACAGAACACAGATATTTATCAGATTCGAGTCAGGTTGTACATAGGTTCGTTCTAATTTATCATCATCGATCCTTTATTATTTTTATCATTTTTTTATTATAATTATTTACTATTTTTAATTATATAGATTGACAATTTAACTTTTTAAAAATTAAAATATTATTAAATAATATTTTAATAAATTGGGTGTTCAATTTATTTGTTTATCTAGTTTGACATTTTTATTTTTACTTACTATTTTATAATAATGTTTGGTAAGATAGATAAAAATCAATCTATTTTAATTATATTCAATAAATATATAAAATAAGTTGAGAGAGTAAATACATGTTTAAAAGTGAACCAATCTTTAAACTATAATACAAAATTTTTGTCCCATTAAAAATAAATGGAATTGAATTTTAATTTATTTTTTTGTTCAAAACTTGTGATAAGCCAACTTGTAAAAATCTGACACATTTTGACACCCTATTTTAGGCATTAATATATACACATGTTCTTTTCATTATATTTCTTAATTTCTTTTCTTGGATTTGTAAATAAATAAACAATACATTTCTTAAAATATGTTTGGGGTTATGTTTTAAAATTTAACTTAAGTTTTTCTCTCCAATTAGTTTGAAAAAACCTTATTGTGAAAATTTCTTATCTTATTAAACAAATTCATTAAAAAAAAAGTTATTTAAAGACCAATTTTTAGCTATCAAATGAAATTGTTACTAATAGTGACCAAAATAGTTATCAAATTATATTTTAGTTGCTAAATAACTACAAAATAGAAGTAATGATTGAATTTAATGACCAATTAAGTCAAATAATTGGTATCTAACATTAGCTACAAATGTTTTAATGACCTCTACCATTAGATTCAATTAGTCTCTAACGTGATTTGATACCAATTTAGACTAATGACATAGGTCACTAAAACTTTGGTAGCTAATGTTAAATCCAATCATTTGACTTAATTGATCACTAAATTCAATTATTACTTTTATTTTATAGTTATTTAGCAACCAAAATTTAATTTAGTTACTATTTGGTAATAATTAGCAACTATTTCATTTGGTAGCCAAATATTGATCTCTAAATAGCTTTTTTCTTGTAGTAATTTAAGAGATACGCTTGGGTGATAATAATGAAGACAAAGAATAATTATTATCAAATTAAAATCTTTAATTCACACATCCTAATTTAAAAAAAAAACATAAAAATACATTGAAAGTAATTTAAAACTCATTTCAACTTCCTTTTTACCAAAATAGAAAACTCACCATCACCCATCCTTAATTCATGGAATGATTTTTAATCCTATCTTTAATGTTAATTAAATTATAAAGATTTATAAATAGTCATATTTAAGAATGAATTAAAACATTTCCAATTATGCCATGGTCAACAATTAATAAATGAATAAAATGTGTTCCGGATAGGAGTAACGGATTGGTATATAAAGAAAATTATAGATATGGGATTGATTTCTTATACTTGAAATATCTTTTAAGATTAGGTTTGAAATCTTGTTTATGACTCAAACGTCTTCTCAAACTCGGTTGGAGGGTAACTACAAAAGTAGTTTTATATGTGAGGGATATGCCATATTTATAATAATGATAATGAGCTAACTTACTATTTATCAGGTCTATAATTATAAATATCATTAATAATGTAAATTTATACTAATTAATTTAATTAATACTTAATTAACAAGTTTAATAAACTCTTTTTACAGGTTATATAACTTACTCTATTAGAATTGTTTAGCAAAAACATCAAATTAGTGCATTTTTTTTCTGTATTTACCAAATGAATGTAATTTCTTTTTAGAAAATAAGTAAGTCGTGCCACCACAAAGAAGTCATGTCATCGCGACATGTTTTTAGATGAAAAAAAAAAAAATAGAATTGAAGTCATGTCAACTTAACACGACTTTACTGAAAAAAAAAGGATTGAAATCATATCAGCGTGACACGACTTTAGTGGTAAATTGTTTTTTCATTGAAGTCGTGCAACATTGACACGACTTTCAATTTTTTTTTCATTTTTAGTTTTATTTTTTGTCATTGCGTTTGTCAGACAAAGTCATGTCACAATCACACGAATTCTACACTTGAAATCGAGCCTCCATGACATGACTTACTGATTTTTGTAAAATGAAAAACTTTTACATCCATATGATAAATACAAAAAAAAATTATACTTGTTTAGTATTTTGCTTTGTATGTAATTATTCAGAAGAACCTCCCATTTGTTAGATTGTACTTCATGCAAAAATAATAATTTCATTGAAAAATAAGACAAAATTCTTCACTAATATTTTAAAATAATTTTCTTTATGAATTTTTAATTTTACCTTTTCTAATTAATAAAATTTTAAGAGTTTTTTTTTTCAAGTTTTCTCCCTTTTTTACAAAAGATAAAACCATAAAAAAATCTTTTCAGCTTTGAATTTAAAATTATCTTCTCTAAAAAGTAATAAAAAATATTTTATCTTTTTTTTTTAATTTTTATTGGACTAAAGTAAATATTTACAAAGTTTCACAATGAATTAAATATATCATTCTAATATAAATGTTAAGGTATTAATATCTACTTCAAACTTAATCAAGTCCCAAACTAAGCGTTGTTTTCATAGACCATACTTTTTAGAAAAATTTCTATACTTTTTTTTTAAATAAAATATTGAAGATAACATCATTTAATAATTTGGCATATCCTGTCGTAGCATCCATTATGACACATCTACTTCCACTTTTTGTGTTGTGACCCATTTCCCAAGTTTGTGACTTGTGATGCAATGTATGTTACTCCCATCCACCTTTTCGCTATTTTCACCCCTTTTTTTCTGTTTGTTTTTAATTTTGAAAATACCCTTGACCAAAATGCAAATGCATTTTGGGTAAGAACAATTGAACTACAACAACGAAAACACCTTTACATTATATATCAGGCACAATAAAAATACATAATTATGGAGATATAATGTTTTGTTACAAATATACTAATCGAATATATGACACATTTTATAATACGTAACATATTTTATAGGATATGCGTATCAATCTATTTAATACACACCTCAATTTTATTACACTCTCAACACATCAATACATTATGAATTATCTAACTAAATATATAAGAATTTTAAATTATATCATAATAATTAATGTAATTTATCACATTCAAAAGAATTATATTAAACATATTTTATTACTAAAAAAAATAAAAATTATCAATGAGACAAATCCATAAAAAACATTCAAAATCTGTTAATAAATTAATTGTATATAAATTTATTAACGAATTTCTAAGTTTGTCAATAATTACTGACAGATTTTCGACGGATGTCTGAATCTATTAGTAATTATCGACGAATTTAGAGTAAATACGTCGGTAAATCCGTTAATAAATTTAATGATAGATAATATCCGTCAATAAAATCGTTGATAATGATATTTTACTGACAAATAAAGTTTCGTGGATAAAATTTTGTCGGTAATTTAACTTTTTCTTATAAACTAATATCTCAATCCTAAAATTTTATCCTATCTTTAGTGTTAGGGTAGGTCATGCATTATTGTATTATCACTATAAAAAAAATTATTTAAATATTAATTTTAACTATCAAATAAAATAGTTGTTAATTGTGACTATAATAACCACCAAATTATAATTATGTTTTGGTTGCTAAATAACTATAAAATAAAAGAAATGATTGAATTTGTGACCAGTTAAGTTAAGATAATTAGTATCTAATGTTAGATACCAATTATCTTGACTTAATTGATTACTAAATTCAATCATTATTTTTATTTGTAATTATTTAACATCAAAACTAATTTAATGATTATTTTAATCACAGTTAGTAACTATTTTATTTGATAGCTAAAAATTGATGTTTAAATAATTTTTTTTAGTGAATAATTTAATATACAAACTTTTCTTCAAGTTTTTACAACTTTAATATTTTAATATATTTAATCAGTTTACCAATAAAGTATAAAATATTTTTTATGTTTAATATTAAAACTTTTAAGACCATAATATTATCTAAAATATTATCACCATACACTCAAAAGAATAATACATGAATAAAAGGTCACATCCATAAACTTATTTAACCTTTTGGTGTACAATTTTATTTACTCATATATACTTATTTAAAATCTTAAATCAATGTGTGGTTTTCAATATAAAGAAAATAAAATTGGAAGGAGAGGAAAATTGGAAGGAGAGGAATGATTTTTTTGCTAAAAGGAAAGTATGTGTAATGTAGTATAAAAAATTATAGTTACCTAAATTAGTACGTTAGAATCCTTGTGCTGATAATATGTTATAAAACATGATCCAAATATAAAGATAAAACATGATCCAAGTATAAAGATAAAATATGTTTTAAAATATTATCTAAATACAAAGATAAAATGAGGAAAATAAAATAAAGAGGAAAATGTGGGTGTTATCACCAAAGAAAAGATCATATCTATGAATACAAAATGCAACCTAAAGGATATAACTAAATAATTACAAATATTTAAGTTATAAAGACCAATAACTATAAGTAACATAGAATGTAGAATGTCAATGGATGATTAACTATGTGTTTTACAAATGTAATTTATAAACTAATTATTAACTATAGGAACCTAACTCTATAAATTTTGAATTGATAAATTAGTTGATAAATATAAAATAATATAAAAAACATAAATAGATAATTTTATTATATAATTATTATTTTTTAATTAAAAAGTTGATTTTTTTTACTAAATATTTTAGTGTTTCTATTTATTTTTTAAAAGTTATATACGTGTTTTTTTATTTTGACATGTCATTTTAAAAAAATGTCTTGAAATGGGTCAAGTAAACTATGTTGGAGTTGTGATATATTTATAATATGATTGATTATATAATAAGACCTTTTTATTGTGATTGTGTTTTGTATATGAATTTAGAAAGTAGTTTTAAATGGATTTTAATAGTTATTACATATACTAGTCTTATGAATATAAAACATGTGAATTAATATAGGAAGTTAAAGGGTTACATTCAATAACTTGTTTGCTACAAAATTTGTATTCATCATAGGGAAAACATCCCTATGGAATAACCAATGAGCATCAAAACTAAATTTATTGTTCAATTTGTGTTTTAATTAATTAAATTTTAAATAAATTTAATCATATACGTATGTACTTGAATCACTAGTAGAAAAAAACACATTGTACAGTAGGATATCATCGTGGTTAAGAGAGAACCGCAATTAAAAACAACGCAGTGATATTTTTGAAATTAAGTGCAACCATATCATCGCGGTTCACAACAACCGCAATTGTATTAACGTTGCAGGAGATACCAGTGTGGTTTTTTAAACAACCACGCTGGTATCTGCAAAATAATTTTTAAATTATTTTGCAGGGAGATACAAGGGCGGTTGTTTAAACAACTGCCCTTGTATGTTGGATACGAGCGTGGTTCCCACTAACAACCGCGCTCGTATCCTCTATTTTAGGGGTTTTGCGCGTTTACCTCTTCCTTCCCTCTCGCTTTCGTCTTCCTCCCTCTTCTGTGCCTCGCCATCTCTTTCTCTCTTTCTCTCGAGCAGTCTCGCCACCCCCACCACTAAGGTCTCTTCTTCTTCTTCTTCTTCTGCTGCCAACCCCAACACCACGTATCTTCTTCTTCTCCTTCTTTCGCCGCCAACCCCACCACTATGGCATCCTCTCTCTTATCCCAACCAACGCTGCAAGTGGATCGCCGAACAAACCCACGCCAATCACCAACACAAGTCGAAGAGGTTTCTTGCGAGGTATGTTTTCTTCGATTTCTCCCATTCTATACCAATTCATCATCCAATTAATTCCTCTCCGCTCTCTCTCTACAGTTTGAGTTCGCGCAGGAGCAGGAGTTCTTTCGCCAAACCGCTCTCATCTCCAAAAAGGAGAAGGAAAAGGTTCGTATCACGTTCTCTCTCTTCGTGTTTCATGGTTTCATTCTCTTCGTGACTCGTTATTTGAAATTAGGGTTTTGTGTACTTGGAGCTTATACAAGCTGTTATTTTCATGTACGTTCGTCTTCCAAGTTACAATTTCGAAAGCACCAAAGCTGCGGAAATGAATGATGAGAAGAAATGAGAGGACATGGACAAGAGACCTCAACACGATAATGCTCGTGATGCACCTTCCTCTTCCATGTACCTTCTCTGTTGCTTACTTTGTGTTCAATAGTAATGAAATTAATCTACCACTCGATTTTAGCTATTGAATGATTGAATATAATTGTGTTTCTTACCTCTTAGACCGCAGAGTACGAATTTGAATGAAGAGAAGTAAAAACTGAGGCCCAAGGATGTTTTTGGGTGGCCTCTTCCGACAGAAGAGGAATTCGAAGTTCTTAAAAATGCACCAAGGTATGCCAATTGCTGTTATTTTCTATAGTTTGCGTGTTTGTATTATTGCCCGGCCTGCTTATGCACTGCTCTTCCAAGGATTGAAAACTATCCGATAATGTGCTTATTTTAAGTTGGTTGGAGTGCTTGATTTGTTGTGAATCAGAAGCATAATTGAGTCTTAGGCTGCTGCCAATTTTGGTGGGCAGCAGCTGCTGCCATTTTAAAAAAAAATGCACATACCAGCGCGCTTTTCTCTACCACCGCACTGGTATGTGCAATATGAGCATTTCTTAACGCGGTTGCTAAAGAACTGCGGTGGTATGTTATACTTTCCATCGCGGTTGTACAACTGCGATTATATCTTCAGTACTTTTTATCGCGGTTACATCTATCGCAATTCTAGAACCACGCTTGTAAGCCTTATATAACTGTGATTAAATATCTTTTTTTTTACTAGTGAATCTAATAATTAATTTACTATATCAACATATTACATATTTATTTACTATTTTTTTTATAAAATCCTAAAGTAAAATCATGCATTTTATCACTACAAGAAAATATCATTTTAGTGTCAACATATTTACATGGATCAAGGGATCGACTCAAATAACATGGGTCAAAGCGTCGGTTTTTAAAATTTAATGCATAACGTCGACTAGACATACGCAAAATTCATTGTAATTTTTTTCTTTTTTTAAAAACATTGCATTGGCATAGCCTACGCAAAAAAAAATTAAAAAAAATATTACAGCGGCTTCACCCATGCTAAGCTTTGCATTGACCTAGCCTACGTAAAAAACTAATAATAATGGTGCGAGAGCTTGGCCCACGCTAAACTTTGCGTCGGCCAGACCCACACTAAACTTTGCGTCGGCCAGGCCCACACTACCTTAAATATTTTTTTTTTTTGAATTTGAAAGTAGTCATGGCAAGAAAAAAGATAAAAATATAATTAAAATTAAATTGAATTTAAGAAATAGTAAAGTTTAGAAATATAATATAAAATAACAATATTATTATTATATTAGTAAAATATAAAAGTAATGAAAAAAAAATAAAAAAGATAAAATAGATGTAAGATTGTAATTTAATAAAATAAACAAGAAAATATTTGATCATAATTTTTAAAATTTATTTGAATGTTGAATCATAAAATATGAATGATAATTAAATAATAAAATGTAAATGAATGATAGTTAAACTATAAAATATGATGGTTGAAACATAAAATATGAGTAAATATAAAATATAACATGTTTAATTAAATTATGTGATGTAATGAGTATTAATTAAATTTAATTTTTATTTAGTTTCATAAAATTGAAATTTTTAGTTATGGTTTTTCTCACTCAAACCATAATCTTCTCCATTGCAATTCTCACTATCACTTTTTCTCTACTTATGAACTTGTCTCCTCTAGTGTTAGATCTTTTTATCTAAATTGACATAAACAAAATTAAGAAACTTATGTAAAAGAGGTATTGGTTCACACTATTTATCTTTTTAAAGTTTTTTTTTTTCTCTATTTTCAACTTTAGAGTTAACATTTTCATCAAACCATGCTTTATTCCTTCCCTCCTCAAATATGTCCTATATTGAGTTATTAAACTTGCGGTAGAAGTTTTAGATAACATTTATTTAAATTTTCTCACCATCACATCTAAGAAATAGTGACATAGCATCTAAGAAATAGTCACATTAATTGCACATCTATTTTGTTGCTATAGTTTCTTTCGAATCATATTATCAATAGTATTAATTACTGATGTGTCTTCCCATCCTACTTCTATATATACATGGATCAAGACTTCATGTTAAGTATCAATAATTTTTTTCTATTTTATGAAATTGTCATGATATTAATCTCATTTCATTAGTTATTCTAGCATTTGTTTGCCCAAATTTAAATATATGATAAAAACTAATTATTATTACAATAAATCTATTTTAAAATGGCTATTTTGAGGTTTTTATATGAATTTTAAAATTGATTAGAAAATGACATTAAAATAAATAATTTTTTAAACAGATCTTTTTTAGTTATGATTATATATGTTTTAATTATATAAATGTAACTATACACACAATATATATAACCAGAATTAAAATGTTTATGGATCATCTTTTCAAAACGAATGAAGAAAATATTTTAATGTTATTTTATTTAATTCATATTTATTTTATTGATGTTTTAAAGTATAGAAAAACGTGTTTCAAAATAGATTATGTTTTATTATAAAAAAATAAAATATGTGTTTAATTTTAACTTTTTTTTATTGTTTAAAATTATAAACTCATGATTTTTCCACTATTTTAAATTTTTTATTTAAATTATTTCGAAGTTGTGATATGGAAACACGACGTTAATCCTAAAAAGATAGGGTTACTGAAGTCTCATTCTAAAATGAAACATCTTAAAAAGGTTTTATTTTAAAAATTGAAATAGAATTATCTATTAAACAACTTGTGTTTTAAAAAGGGAATTTGGGTTTTAAAATTATTTTTTTAAATTATCCATTTATATAGTTTACCAAATAAATATGCCTTTACTTCTGTAATAGTATATTAATTTTTCTGCCATAATATTAGTAGTAATTAACTTAATTTTAAAAATATAAAATTTTATTTTAATCATTGGAATGTAACATTTTTTTTAAAAGGCCTTGTGTCTAATAATTTTTTTTATATCAAGAAAAACTTTTTATAATTTTAAATGTTAAATTATTCTAGATATAATTTTAAGAATAATTGGATACAATATTAATATTCTTGATGTTCCTTTCTACTTTCTACCATATATGAAATAAATATTCTCTTGGAATAATGTGAACAAGTTGACATGAAAAGAGTCCATTTCTATCTTTCAACATTTGAAAACCAAATTTCAAATACATTTCATATAAATACATTTTTAAAAGTTTAAAATAACATTAATTATTTATTTATTGTTATAAGAGCATCTTTTAAATTATTTTATTCATTTAGGATTCAAATGTGTCTTTAAAAAGATGATAAATTTACTAATAAAAGGACTTTAAAGCATTCAAAAGTTAGTTTTTAATTGAATGTGGCTTTATGGTTGTTGATAACATTAATATATCAACATATCTTTTAACAATAGCTTATGAAATAAATAATACTGAATCAGAGTAATTGTGTTTAGGTAGGAGTAATAACAGTTAATTGATAGGTTGAGGTAGGTACTAAGCTAAGTATAAAGTAAAGAAAAAAATAAAAAATACGAATTTATCCACAATTGATATAGAGTTGGTGAAGATGCTTTAATTAGAATAATGGTATCTATTATTGATATGATAATATATGATTGAGTAACATAAAAAAATATTTAAATTATGCATATTCAAAATTAATTATGAATTTTTTTTTATGTTCATATATATAAAGAAAAAAATGCATATTAAAGTAAATGCTTTTTTGCACTCATAATGAAATGAGTGTGAAGAATATTTTGTACTCAAACAACTTTTGAACTTCATAATAGTAAGAAAGTGGAGATTTTTTTTTAATGAAGATTCTTGTTTTAGGTGAAAAAAAAAAATAAGTTCTTTAACATGGTGTAGAAATAATTTTTCTTTTCAAGAAAAATTCAATTTAATCAAATTTCTCCTTCTCAAAATTGAATGTTTCTTCCAGCCACCGACTCAAATAATGCTACTTAAAAACCCGAAACCCTCGGTGTGCCAAAATTTCATTTCCCTCTTTCTTTGAAACCCAAATTTCAAATACCCCTAAAACCTTGGTGCCAAAACCCTCGGTGTGCCAAAATTTCATTTCCTTCTCCTTTGAAACCCAAATTTGAAATACCCCAAAACCCTCATTGCCAAAACTCTTGGTGCCAAAATTTCATTTCCTTCTTCTCTTCCATGCGGTGCCAAAATTTTTGTCCACGATTTTCATCTCCTCCATCTTCCAAACATTTTCAATCATTGTGTGCGTGAAGTGGTTGTTGTTGGAGGAGTTTGTGGTTGCTAATGAGTCTTGCGAAGCTTGGAAGGAGGTAAGTTGTTCTTTCTCTTCATCATTTTCGATTTCTCCAGCTTGAAAATGTTTTTAATCACCAATTTTACTTTGAAATCGTGTTAAGGATAGGTTAGTTGGTGTTGGACTGATTGGTGGTTCTTCATGCGTGGTATGTGAAGTGGTTACGGTTGGAGAAGGTGGTGGCCACCGACGGGTGTTGCAAACGTTCGACAGAGGTAAGGTATTCTTCGATCTGTTCTTCATCTGTTCGATAGATCTTGAAATTGGCTGTGATTGTTTGTTTAATTCTGAGATAGCAGGAGAGATGTGTTCCGGTGGGAATAAATGTGATTGTTCTTCGATCTTGTCAATTAAAGCTGTTTTTGAAACTATATTGTTTAGTTTTATTGATACCACGTATTCACATTCTCTTGGGTAGCTTTAATGTTGTTTTTCTCCCTTTTCCACATGCTTTTTGGTTTTTGTTGTATTTTATTTCTCAGAGAATTTAAGAGAGGGAATGATTACTCCCCCATTTCATGAAGCATATAGAGATTATATACCAAAATATATAACTTTTCCAAATGTAAAACAGTAGGGGACCTGTATTTTAGTGAATGGGATTGGTATGAGCCATCATTGTCAAATTAAGTATGATGGAAGCCCTATGTCTGGGCCATAGAAGCAGCTTTGATAGAATTGGTATGACAGACTGGTAATCAAAATAGAGAATCACTGCTAGCTGCATTACATTAGCATGGATAAAGTAGCTTGTCTTTTGGCATACATTCTATAGTGGACTGATACACCAAATCAAAGGTGGATTGAAATGTAACTACGACGCATGTATTGGCATCACAAAATTAGTGCAATCTCAGCCCATTTTATGTAGATGCTCATAACTAGTGTCCATTTAACTAACTATTTTGTCTATTATCTATTATTAACTAGCTGAAAACTTTGATTGTATCAACCAACTACATAATATTAGTATAGTATTGAACTTTCCAGGAATCTGGATATCCTGAGATCCTCCGGCAGAGGAAACCTGCAAACCTTCTTCTTTTCTATTATTTAAATTATTTCCCATCAATTTTAAACCTGAGCAGTGTGGCTGGTGTAGGATGCACCATCAATTTCCCGTGGTATATTCTATTCCATCTACAGTCAAATAACTCAATCAAAATAAAAAAAAATGAACAAAGAATCCTCAGGCGTAGGCAGTGGTTTTGCAATTTCTCCAACTAGAAACATGGTTGATCAGTTATCTCCCTATCCCTGCCCAGTTGGTCGGGCACTTAGGCCAATACAATAACATTAAATGATACCAGAATATCTTCACTTCATTCCTAGAATACTCCTAACAACCAAAATGTCTATTTAGTTGAACCATCTTATATCACAAAACTGCCAATGGATTAAAGCTATGGAAAATTTCAAACCAAATATAATTAAGTGATGACAGACTTTCTTAGGCCAGTAGATGAGTCTACGAATGAAAAATCCCTACATGTAACACTGACTCGTATTGGTTTCTACGTATTGGGCCATCCTACTTGGTATTTGTTTGCCACATTACAATGATATATAATATAAATAATGGACCATACACTATATGCACGTGTTACCTTCTACTTGGTTGGGCCCCCACAAAAATGTTATTCTAACAACAATTGCCCTCTTGAGTGATCTTAAAAAAGGTTTTGTGTAGCTGCTCATCCCAGTTCCTTATTTTTGTTCTCCACATGCCGTTGTTCCTTTTATTATATATCTTTTTTCCTTACCCTTTTCTACTGACGAGAAAGTAGATGAGGTCTCACTTTCAGCAGGTGTAAAGTGAGATGAGATACTGAATAAAACCAAAGGAAGAATAGAGTCAGTTTGTGGTAAAAGTAAACTAGTGCCAAAAAAATGTCTAGAGGATTCTCCATTAGGCCATTTAGATGAAAGTTATCATATGGTCATTGAATATTAGTAGTTAATGATTCACATTTATTTCTTTTTGTTAAGAATACAGTTTGAGGAGCTTGTGAAGAAAAGTCTCACGTTTTCTTTTCTTTATGACTATAAAAAAAACCAAAATTACTGACGAGGCAAATCCCTCCAAAATACTTAAAATCAGTCAATAAATCGATTATATGTAAATTTATCGACGGATTTTTTAAATTCGTCGATAATTATCGACAGATAAATCTGTCGGTAAATCCGTCGATAAATTAGAAAATATTAATTATATTATAGAAATCAACAAATATTAATTACAAACAAAGCTAAATCTATCGATAAATTTGTCAGTAAGTCTATCGATAATTAGCGACAAATAGTATCTTTCGGTAAAATCCGTCGATAATGATATTTTACCAACGAATAAAATTTGTCGATAATGGTTCGTCGGTATTTTAACCTTTTCTTGTAGTGTATGTCTTATTCACCAATTGTTTTAATTTTCTTTCTCTAATTTTGGGTAAAAGAAATTAAGGGCTCAAAGAGTGGGGACTCAAAGAAAAATCATCTCAAAATAAAATTAATCGGTCTTCAGGTCGGGGTGGAGCGCTGCACTCGTCAGGGCGTAAATCACACTTGGACATTGCATTGGGCCTGATAAGTATTATTTCACTAACTCTTTAGTGTAATCAATTTTTTTTCTAACAAATATTGTTTCTAATTATAAAAGTTTTGCAGGAACGTCAATATGGACGCCCAGTGGAGCCTGATGAACTATTTATGACCACTCACACTAACAAGAAGGGTGAATGAGTTGATACTTGTTCACGCGAGACTTATGTAAGTTTATTCTTACAATTTTTTCCATATTACCTATAATTTTTTTTTTGTAATTTGTAACGTTTAAATGTCCAAATGATTGTGTAGGAAAACTACCAACAGCGCTTGAGGGTCATACAATCAGAAAGTTCATCAAGTTCAAATGTCGAATCTGCCTAGATAGATATAGCAACCAAGCTTCAAGCTTGGAAGGAAGTTGCTGGAGAGAAGAGTAGAGGTCGAGTTTATGGCACTGCAGACTTGGCTCCTAACTACCACCAAGGAATGTCCTCCCTCACTCAGCCCTCATCCTTTGCTTATGTCGACAACTTTTCGTTTCAAACCGAAAGAGAAAAAATGACTCGCGAAATCATTCAAGCAAAGGAGCAAGCAAGGAAGGCAGAGGAACAAGCAAAGATAGTAACATAACGATTTGTTACGGCAGACACAAAGCTTTGCCAGATGGAGGATGACCTAAGGATGGTAAAGGAGCAGCTTGCCGCAATGATGGACTGACAACGTGGCGATGCTTCCACTAGTACAAGTCAGGTTCACTCCAGTTATGTCGAAGACGATGACCACCACCCCTTCTCCTGACCTTCACACCCATAGTATGTGAGTTTCATTACCATAAAATATTTTCTTACTTATATCAAATTTAATTTTTTAATAATTATTATTGAAATAATTTTCATTCTTATGATAGGTTCTTTCTAACAATTGATTTGAAGAAGACTTTTTCTATTATCATATATTTCGTTTCAAGTTTTTATGTTTTTTTGTTTTAAGTTTTAGTTGAACTGAATTGTAAATATTGATATTTTAAAATATTGTAGTTGGTTACAATTATAACTTTAAATGTCTTTTAAAATTTCAGTCTAATTATAGTTATATATATTTATGAATACTGAGATTTTTCTTATTTTCATAATTAGATTAGTTGATTTATTTTTTTGTAATTTTTTTTCATCTAGATTCATAATTGTGTGGCCTAGTCCACGCCACGTTTACGCTAGGATGCGTTGGCCTAGCCTATGCAAGCATGTTAGTAACGGCTTGGTCCTTGCAACAACCTTCACTTTTTGCGACGGCTTGCCCCACGCTAACATGCTTGCGTGGGCTAGGCCGACGAGCACAGACGTAACGTGAGTTAGGCTGATGCAATCGTATAAAATAGTGACGATTTTAAGACAATTTGGCTGTCACATGCTACATCCAATTTTTGTCCAACGCAAATTTTGGATTACTTTCAAAATTTTAACATCCTTTATGAAACCGCCGCTTAACCGACACATAAACATCGATTTTTATATTTTTACGATGGTTTTCAACCCACGCTATAGCATGCTTTTTTTAGTGTATTCTTTTAAATATAGAATGCAATTTATAAGACAATTATGCATCAATAATTTTAATTTTGTAATGGGTTAATATTAATTTTCTAAAAAGTTATTTTTATCACCTTATGAGATTGATTTTACATTCATACGCAATTGATAAATAATCTTTTCTTTCTTTGACCGTATTTTTTTTTAATAAAGTAGGGAGGAAGTAAATAATATTGATTATTAGATATGTACCTCGTAACTTTTCCTATAAAAGACTGCACAGATAAATTTTAAGATATGATATTAATTAGATAACAAAAATTAGAAAATGTGAAAAAAAATTCGCACAAATTTTGATTATCATTGTACTTAGTTGATTTGCCGACAGACCCCATTAAATTACATTATAAAAGATTATTTATACAATTTATATTTTAAATGAATTTTAATTTTTGTAAAAGAAAAATTAAATTTTAAATTAAATAAAATTTAGTGACACACGAGTTGTCTATGATATTCGTAAGTACAACTCGTTTAATTGATATTTGTAATCTACATTAAATAAATTACAAAAATATTCAAACTCATTATTTCTCATATGACAACTCTAATTATGCCAATTCTATCTTATTATTATGAAGATAAAACAATTTAATTTATTTCGATATTAATCTTAGTAAAATAAAAGGAAACAAAATAAGTGTATTCTCATTACTTTTTTTTTCCTTTATTTAGTTTAATATTTAGATTAAAACACTAGGATTAAGCAATGCAAATCGAAGGAAGTCCTCATCATTTTCCAAGATAGTTATATGAGTCTCTCTCATTGTGATCCATGCCTCTATTCCCTCTCTTGTTTCCATCAATATTACTGTGTTTGGAATACTTTCTTTAGTACCTCCTCTTTGAGCTAGCCACAAAGGTTTTCCACTACCAAAATCCGTCTCACTGAATCCCATATTAGCCCAACTTGTGAACACTAAGGAGATTGGCTTTTTTTCTGCTATCTCTTCAAGCATTAGTTCTGCACATTCATCACTCCACAAAAAATTAGTATCATTCTGTACTTTTAGAAACAAATCCTTAGTGAGTTTTCCAAGTCCTTCTTTTAGAACTTTAACCAAATCTATAATATTAGTGTTCTTGTTAACATCCTCAAGAAGAACCAATGCAGGCCACAACAAATTTCCAATAGCACCTTTTGAGAAAGGCTCGCCCATCCTTCTTCTCATGTCCACAACATGCAATGCAACCATTGGTCTTGTTTTGTCACCACATTCCTCTTTGATTGACACAATCATATGTTTACTTATGAATGAAGATACTACTTGGTATTTTGTAGGTTTTGTTTCATCACTTGTTGACATGGATTTCAACTCATTGATGGCTTTGTAATCAAATAAGAATCTTCTCATGGTGCAGTTTTCTTCTATATTTGAGTCTTTGTTTATATTTAACATGCCAGCACGTACACCTATAGTGTTTCTTGGAGGGAAGGAAGAAGAAGCAGAAAAGAAATCTGGCCATGAGATTTCTTCCTTTGACCCTTTGCAAATGGCAAACCAGGTTTTCAAGAAGGCACTGCAAGAATATGCATCCAAGAGAATGTGGAGGTTGCACAAGCCAATAGCTATTCCTCCACATTGGAAACTGTTTACTTGAACAAGTAACTGGGGCAACACTTCTTGGTGAGGATGGCACTTGTTAGGCTCACAAGGAAGTAACTGGTTTAGCAGTTCTAATTTGGGTGGTTTCAAGAACACTTCCATTGTGGTATTCACTGAAGCTTCCATGTAGATTGCACCTTCATCATTGCAATCAATGGAAAAGTGATCACATCTTCTACCTCCAAGAGGGTAGAAAATGGTTAGTGCTTCAGATAGTGATTTCTTCAACTGAGTTGAGACATCTGAGAATCCTTCAAGGTTGGTGGTTTTACTGTAAAAATGGATTAATGGAAAATAGGTGTTGAGTTGAAACACATCAAACAAGCATAATTTTAGGGTTTTGCATTCTGCAGAAGTGGGCAGTGATGGTTTAATGGTTTCCCTTGATGTGATGCTAATTTCCATTCTCAACTACTATAACTTAGATATGAATAAGAGATCACATAGGAAATTTGTTAATTGGTATTTGTTTATATATACTATTTGAGGAGTGCTAGAAATATTGTAGAAAATGAAACATTTCAATGTTGTTGTTCTAGGACATTTATCTAAGTATTGAAAAAAAGACTGTTATTTTTTTTTTTTTTGTCTTGGTTTAATCAATAGTTACGTTTTATTTTATTCAACATTAAGACATCGAATAACGTTCTAATAATCAATATGCATTGCTGTTTTATAGTATTTTTTTTTAATCAGCTTGCTGTATTATAGTATTTTGTTACAAAATTCATTAAGTGATTACGTTTATTTATAAGAACAGGAAACTCAAACCTGCCATGCCCTACATTCTGTTACTAATAGTGTAATTGTAATAGAGTTATATGAAAATAAAACTTGTTTAAACACCCAATTGATTTTTCTATTTGATGTTGAAATAATTTTTTACTTTTCACTGATAACGTGCAAGAATATATGGTTTATAAAAAAGAATAATTATTTAAAGAACTAGCTTATTTTAAAACTTAAAGTTTAGATATTTTTAAGTATTCATTAAAAAGTAGAGAAACAATTGAGTGTGAATTCCATGCATATATAGACGATCTATTAACCCTCGAACGAAGGTCAAAAATTGTATTAGAACTCATACTATAGCGTTGTAACTACTAAAGACGTTTAGAAAAATATATTGTTTTTAATTGTCATTTAATACCATTCTTAAAGTTATGATAATAGGAAACTCCAATTTGTGAAACCCCACATTAATGTATGTTACCAATAGTAATTATAACGAGATAGTTATTCTATGAAAAAAAAAAGGAGATAGTTACATGAAAAAAAAAAATTGTTTAAACATTTAACTCATCTTTTATTTGATGTTGAGATGCGTGAGAGTCTTCATGGTCAATGTGAAAAAATAAGTTGTTTTTAGTTTTTAAGTCTAGATATTATATAATGTTCATACAAGTTTAAATATTGTGTTAAAGTTAGTACTAAGGTTATGATTAATGCTGTATTAATTTTAGTAGAGTGAAACCATTTTGAATATTGAAGATATGAATGATGATAAGAAACTAAACCCTAATATGTGTAGCCCGACATCAATGTAGAATATAGCAAAACTAGTAGTGATAGTTACTTGAAAAAATATAGATTTAAATACCTAACCTGTTTTTTTTTTTTTTTTATTTGACATTGAGATATTTTAGAATTTTCTTTAGTAAAATAGAAGAACATAGCTAATGTTTGTAGTTTTCATGTCTAAATACATACAAAGCCCGTACTAAGGCAAAATATTATATTAAATCTCATACTAAAGTTAGATGTTGTAAAATGATGGGTGTTTTTAATTGTCATTCAATTATACTTGTAGTTTAATAAGAAATTCCAATTAAGCAAATACATTAGTGTATATTATACTATGAATAGTGCTTGCTATAGATTACAATCAAATGAAGAAAAAAAGTTGTTTAAACATCTAACCTGTTTTTAGATTTTAATGTTGATATATTTTAGAATTCTCATTAATAAAACTGGTGGAAAAATATTTTGGTGTCCATTTTTAGATATTAAATTGAATTTTGTTCTATGGTTATGATAAATATCAAAGAATATAAGATAAGCAATGATAATAAGAAGCTCCAATTTCAATTTCTCGCATGAATGTAGATTAAATTAAAAAATTTAATTATTAGGGATGGTTACATGAAAAACCAATTGTTTCAAATAACCTAATTGTGATAGGAAGAACAAACCCTAATACTAGTTAATGGGGTTTCAAGATTAATCATGGTAAAAAATATTCATCTAGCCTAGTTTTGGAGTTATTACACTACAAGAAAAAATGTTTTTCGAAATCAATTTATTAGTCACAAATGATAAAATTGGTCACTAATTTAATTAGAGACTAATTTAGAATCCAATAATAGTTGGTAGCTAAAACCTTGGTAGCTAATTTTAGATACTGATTTAAAAATCAATTTGGTGACCATTCATTGAAATCAATTTAGTGACCAATTTTATTGAAACCAATTTAGTGACTAATTTTATTGAAACTAATTTAGTGACAAATTTTATTGAAACCAATTTAGTGATCAATTTCATTGAAACCAATATAGTGACCATTTTTTTGAAACCAATTTAGTGACCAATTTTATTGAAACCAATTTAGTGACCAATGTCATTGAAACCAATTTAGTGACTAATCTCATTGAAATCAATTTAGTGACCAAATATATAAATACCAAAATATAGTTACTATATTGGTCTCTAAATAATGATAATATTATATTTTTTAATAATTGAAATTGTGATATTATATTTTTTTCTTGTTAAAATAATTTAGAATAGAAAAGTAAAATTATTTTTTAATTTGATA
>Ga0123340_1000932_pt1 | contig 22594 bp, 16 predicted proteins | sample SirMexnodulemix_FD_89961 | JGI IMG/M metagenome (GOLD analysis project Ga0123340, IMG submission 89961) | Root nodule microbial communities of legume samples collected from Mexico - Siratro Mexico nodule mix | ecosystem: Host-associated > Plants > Roots > Nodule | place: Mexico: Nepantla...
ATACATGATTTTTTTTAATAGAGGAAATTAAAAAAATGTTTAATGAATATAGAAGACACCGAAGATGAATAAGGTAAAAAATCTTATACATAAAATAATTACAAATTCAATATATATGTTAAACGTGTCTCTGATGTTTTTATCTTAGTATGATACTTAAAATACAACAATTAGTTATTTAACTTTTTATGTTACAACTTATTTTATACATTTTTCAAACCGCTTATGCTTAGGAATATTGTATACTTATTAAAATGATATTTAAAAATTTAAATTTTAATTGATATTTATTAAGATTATATACAATAGCATTAAAATTTGTTTTTTATTTAGATAAAAAATTGTATCAAGATGAAATATTTAAAATTTAAATACATTTTAAATTAGAATTCAAACTCAAATAGAACTAAGTATCAAAATGAAATTAAATTAAATGCTTAATGATTGATTTACTTAAAAATATAATAACATTCCAAAAAATTAAATGCTTAATGATTGACTTACTTAAAAATATAATAACATTCCAAAAGATTTAAAAGAGTTTAATGATTACAGGTCAAATTTGTCTTACATTAAGAGTGAATAAAGTCTACAATAATTTAATATAAAATCAAATTAATAGACTGAATCAACTTAAAATAATAACAGACAACTAACTAAAAACATATTTTTTAATTATTTAATGCATTTTATAACAAGTAAAGATGGTATGAGTTTCAAATTAAAAATAAAAACTTAAATTAAAGCATTTATTATATTTAAATATAATTTTATATTTTAGTAACTAACTAATTTTTTAAATTTATTTTATAATTTAATTATATTTACTTATAATATATTTATACTTATCAAAATATTATAATACGTAATATATTTTTTAATTATGAAATTATATAATTTGTTTATAAATATGATATCGGTTAAATCAATGAATATAATTTTAATATACTAAAATTATTCTGATATGATACATAATAATACAATTTCATTTATTTTTTTTATAAAATTGTGCTAACTTAACACAATTTAATCATAATAAAAATATTTTTTTAACTTGATAATTTCGAAAAAAATTACATCAAAATAGTAAAAAAAACCCTCAGCATTTATAAGTTTTATTTATTTATTTTAAATTAATTTCTTAAATTATTAATAAAGAATTATAAAGGCTCAGAGGAGTGGGTCCTCCATGCTGCTGTCCTAATCAACTTTTTGAACCGAATCATCCTCTATCTATTTATTCTTTTAATATTATGTATCTGAGTTATATCTAAGTTAATTAATTATGTAATATATATATATATATATATATATATTTTAACTTCCACTTGAATCATTTGTACTTTTTCTGACCAGATAAAAAAATGTATTTTTGGTATATATTTATTATCAGCATTTATTTTTTTATTCTTAACAACAGCATTATATCCACAGTCAAGTGCCACAAACAGAAGTGAATTTATTTTATTGAAAGGACAATGTTTTAATTTATTAAAAAAATAAAAATGATGAAAAAAAGTGGGTCCTCTGATGGTATAGTAACCGTCATCAACTTTGTGATTAGATCTGGGCCCTCCACGTGTCATTCGGTCAGATGATCTAACGTGGGAGACGAGGAGTCAGCTCTTTTTCTTTTGTTCTCAGTTCAGAGGAAATGAACAGGTGTTGACAGTCCTCTCTTGCTGCCACTGCTATAAGAGGAGGAGTAAGTGGGGAAGGAAAATTTGTTGAAGGTTGTTAGGGTTTGTACTTACGCTCATTTCTGGCGGGTGAAGAACAACCTCTTTATCTTACCAAATTCGCTTTTCATTCAGCTTTTCTCTTTGTTTCCACTGCTGTATCTCAAGGTAACAAGCTGCATTATATGTTTCTTCTGCTTATTTCACTCTCCCTGGTTTATTCAGCATTTTTCTCGTGTTTGATTTTCCTAGGGTTTTATATTTTGCAAATGGTTACTTCCTTTAGTTTTTATGTGTTGCATGTGTGTGAACTTTGATCATTGTTTTTGTTTGTGTTTATTTTCAAAATAAATGTGTCTGTTGACTTTTGATCATTTTGTTTTCTGAGTTTTGCTTGAGTTATCGGAGTTTTGCTTGAGTTATCGGAGTTTTGCTTGTGTTATCGGAGGTTTGCTCGTGTTGTCGGAGGTTTGATCGAGTTCTCGGAGGTTTGATCGAGTTATCGGAGGTTTGATCGAGTTATCGGAGGTTTGCTCGAGTTATCGGAGGTTTGCTCGAGTTACCGGAGGTTTGCCCGAGTTACCGGAGGTTTGCCCGAGTTACCGGAGGTTTGCCCGAGTTACCGGAGGTTTGCCCGAGTTACCGGAGGTTTGCCCGAGTTACCGGAGGTTTACTCCGGTTACCGGCGGTTTGCTCCGGTTACCGGCGGTTTGCTCCGGTTACCGGCGGTTTGCTCCGGTTACCGGCGGTTTGCTCCGGTTACCGGCGGTTTGCTCGGTTACCGGAGGTTTGCTCGGTTACCGGAGTTTTGTTCGGTTTCCGAGTTTTGTTCGGTTTCGGAGTTTTGTGAGTCTAATGAATTGAATTTTAGAGTGTCGAGTCTATTCCACTATTTCACAATGACATTATTAAAAAAATGTGAAAGCATTTAGTTATTTAGTTGGTTACTTGATTTTGTTTTATCTATCTGTCCTTGTTGATAGATATTGATTCTATGTGCTAGTTTATCCGTTTCTCCCGTTCTTAACTAGGTTTATTTTGCTATTTTATCTACAGTGTAGTAGTTATTGTTTTTTGTTGCTGTACATAAATATTTTGTACTGTAGTGTTTTTTTTGCAAATTGTTAGTGTTGCGTGCCGATAATATTTGATTATTTATTTAGTTTTTGAACTCCTTGTAAATTTTATTTGAATAATAACTTCCAATTAATGATGACTAAAGTTATTTTATCACTTCTTCTATATATTTGATACTGGCAATGCCTTTTAACATGCATTTGATTATTTCATCTATGATCTATGCAGGAGATGTCTTCTCTCGGGACAAATGGAACTGAGAATGAGGGTTCTCTGCCTCCCCCACCAGCTGCTATCCCATCAAATGTTGTGCCGGTCAAACTGGAGCCTGAAAATAAAAAGGCTTCGAGGCTTCCAATGGCCAGACGTGGCCTCGCTTCTAAAGGGACGAAGTTGCGACTTCTTACCAATCACTTCAGAGTGAATGTTGGAAACACTGATGGTCACTTTTTTCAGTATAGTGTATGTGCTTTTTGTTCCCTGTTTTATAATTTCCAGTGTGTGTACTCGGAGTTGTGTATTCAGTGTTTAAGTTTGAGCAGGTATCTCTTTCTTATGAAGATGGACGTCCTGTAGAGGGTAAGGGTGTAGGGAGAAAGGTGCTCGACAGGGTGCAGGAGACATATAATTCTGAATTGAACGGGAAGGATTTTGCATATGATGGCGAGAAAACTCTTTTTACGCTTGGCTCTCTTGCCCGTAATCGTCTTGAGTTTACTGTTGTTCTGGAGGATGTTGTTTCTTCTGGCAGGTTCAGATGATGCGGTCTTCATTTTGAATATTGGCATACATTCTATCGTTTGTTTTTGATATATGACTTTTTTTTTGTAAACTCCTTGAAACATGTATAGAAATAATGGAAATGTCAGCCCTGATGGAAATGGAGAAGTCAGTACGAATGACAAGAAGAGAATGAGGCGCCCAAACAGAGCCAAAACTTTTAAAGTTGAGATAAGTTTTGCTTCGAAGATTCCATTGCAGGCCATTGTCAATGCTCTCCGTGGACAGGATTCTGATAATTATCAAGAAGCAATAAGAGTTCTTGATATCATTCTGAGGCAGCATGCTGCTAAACAGTGTGTGATTTATAACGAATTCTTATAATTCCTTGAATATCATTATATATTTTTAGTACTTTGGTGAATCAATCTCTCTTTGTGTGTGCATGTTACTATTTATTAACAATAATGCCTATCTGCAGAGGCTGTTTGCTTGTGCGCCAGTCATTCTTCCACAATGATGCGAAGAATTTTGCTGATGTAGGAGGCGGTGTGCTTGGCTGCCGGGGATTTCATTCTAGTTTTAGAACCACGCAGAGTGGCTTGTCGCTTAACATAGGTATGTTCTGTATGTTGACTTGCTTCCTTGTGGTAGTGAGTGCTGCAGGGGTTCCGTTCTTCATAAATGGGGGTTTGACTTGTTCTTTTTGAAATAAATGCCAGATGTCTCAACCACAATGATAGTCACTCCTGGGCCTGTGGTGGACTTCCTGATTTCCAATCAGAATGTGAAAGATCCGTTTTCTATCGACTGGGCAAAGGTAAGCAAGTTCTATTACACTTCTACATTGTATTGTTTCATTGGTTTTTAATTTCAGCAATACTATTTTAATTTAATTATTTTCAACAGGCCAAGAGAACGCTGAAAAATTTGAGGATTAAAGCAAGTCCATCCAATCAAGAGTATAAAATTACTGGGCTCAGTGATCTGCCTTGCAAAGAGCAACTGTATTCCTTGTCCTTTTTTGTCATTGTTCATTAATTTTCTACATTTTTGTGATTTTGGTAGCGTTATATTGTATCCTGCAAGTTAGGATTTTGGTGATGTGGATTTATTAGGTTTACATTGAAGAAAAGGGGTGGAGTGGATAGTGATGATGCTGAGGAGGTGACTGTGTATGATTATTTTGTTAATCATCGGAACATAGATCTCCGCTACTCGGGGGATCTCCCATGTATTAATGTTGGAAAGCCCAAGCGGCCAACATATATCCCTCTTGAGGTATAGTTTGACGACTTGTTTTTGTTTAGTAGACAATATGAAATTGATCGTCACTAATAAGTTTTTATCTGCCTGTTTTTTTCTGCTTAGCTTTGCTCTTTGGTATCTCTTCAACGTTATACCAAAGCTCTATCCACACTGCAAAGGTCCTCATTGGTAGAGAAGTCCAGGCAGAAGCCGCCAGAGAGGATGAGAGTGTTGACAGATGTCTGTCTCTTTGAATTTTATTTTGATCAATTGTTATAATACAAAAATGTACTGATGGAGCTGATGTTTCTTCTATTATTACAGGCTCTGAGTCGTAGCAATTATGGTTCTGAACCTATGCTTCGCAATTGTGGCATTTCCATCAACTCTAGCTTTACTGAAGTAGAAGGTCGAGTTTTACAAGCTCCAAGGGTAAATTTCTTTCTGGTTTTATATTTATTCTAGTATTTTGTAATTGTGTATTGTCAGTCTTATTATTTTTCAAGTAAATTTTATAAACGTAATTGCTAAATTGAATTTTTAAATATTCTTTTCAGGGAAGTTTATTTTAATACTGTTTTGCCTGTTACCTAAAGATGTCATTGTAAATTGGGGTTCCCCTTGTTTTTGGTTTGTTCATTTAATTTCAATGGTGACTTTTAGAGATTATCTTATGCATTTAGATATTAGATATATCAGTTTGTCATGCTGTAGCATGATCAATTTTTATTTCTTTAAGATAACTTGTAAACTTTTATTAATTATTAATGTTTTGTTGAAATCTGATAATCAAACTTTATGGTCAGCTAAAATTTGGAAATGGGGAGGATTTCAATCCAAGAAATGGGAGGTGGAACTTCAATCAAAAGGTGTTTTAATTGATCTTCTCATCTAAATTTTATGTCTTAGTTAACAGTTTTGATTTTACGTTGACTGATTTTTTTTTTTCTCCAGAAATTAATTAGGCCAGTAAAAATTGAAAAATGGGCCGTGGTCAACTTTTCTGCCCGATGTGATGTGCGAGGACTTATAAGGGATCTCCTCAAGTGCGGTCAAATGAAAGGAATTGTAAGTTCTGCAATCATATGTTGACTTGGAATCATACTAAATTTATTATGAATGTTTCGTTATTTGTTTTTGACAGGAAATTGAACCACCTTTTGATGTGTTTGAAGAAGATTTTCGCAATAAACGATCTCCACCTCTGGTTAGAGTGGAGAAAATGCTTGAGTTTGTGCAGTCTAAACTTCCTGGGGCTCCACAATTTCTTCTTTGTCTTCTTCCTGATAGAAAAAATTCTGATCTTTATGGTAAGTTATTTGATTTATCCTTAACTGTATTTTATTGCATTTTACTTCTTTGCGTATGAAATTGTTTAAGTTCTATTATTGATTAAAATTTGTTGAACTTTTACGTAGGTCCGTGGAAGAAGAGGAATCTTGCTGATTTCGGAGTTGTTACCCAGTGTATAGCGCCTCAGAAGGTCAATGATCAATATTTAACTAATGTTTTACTGAAGATCAATGCTAAGGTATGCTATTTTACATTGGCTTGTTTTCTATTTTTGGTACATCTTGTATTTCCTTAAGGTTTTCTCTGTTTTGTCACTGATTTTTATTCGTTGTGTAGCTTGGTGGTCTGAATTCTATGTTAGGCGTTGAACATGCTCCTTCCATCCCTGTTGTTTCCAGAGCTCCGACCATCATTATTGGCATGGATGTGTCTCATGGCTCTCCAGGGCAAACTGATATTCCTTCTATTGCAGCGGTAATTGATCAGTAGTAGAATGTGTTTTTGTGTTTTTATGACCCGTATTTGTATCAAACCAAATAATAATTATTTAACATTGCGCAAGTAATATCCTTATTTTTAGGTTGTTAGCTCTCGAGAGTGGCCTCTGATATCAAAGTATAGGGCATGTGTACGTACCCAGTCTCCAAAGGTTGAAATGATTGACAATTTGTTTAAAAAAGTCTCTGATGGGGTGGATGAAGGCATAATAAGGTAAACATAAATTTGTTTGTAATACTTGAATTTATCTATTTATGACATCTATTTTATTAAAAATTTTGGTTTATTAAGTGATATATTTCTTTTATAACCATTGCAGCTATATATATATATATATAGTTTTATATTATTTTATTTTTCTCTTAATACATTTGTCCTTACTTTTCCTAGTTAATCCTTTATATTAAACAACGTTGCCTTAAAAGTATTTCTTGCAATATTTTATTAAGTGAATTCCAGTTTTATCATGGACTGTGACATGAAAATTTACTTTTATTCTTCTATTTTATGTTTACAGGGAGCTACTGCTTGATTTCTATCGGAGTTCTGGGAATAGAAAGCCCGAAAATATAATCATCTTCAGGTTAATGATTAATTTTAAATGATAAATATGTAATTACGGTGATGGGATATTCTTTGCAAACCATTATTTTGTAGTGGGTGATTAATTTTAGAATGATAAATATGTAATTATGGTGACGGGGTATACTCTGCAAACCTTTATTTTATAGTGGTTTGACTTTGATTATTTTGTGAATATCTGAAATTGGTGTATTGTTATAGCTGTTGTCTCGTGTGTATCTATTCTGCTGTAGGACATAATCTTTTGTTGATGTATACATATTTATGGATTCTTTACATCTTCCTAGAATGACATCAGTTTTGATAATGTATTTTGTTATTGTTCTTTATTGGATTAGATGTTGTTATTTAGACTTTCTTTTCCTTCTATTTAGGGACGGTGTCAGTGAGTCCCAGTTCAATCAAGTTTTAAACATCGAGCTTGATCAAATTATGGAGGTGCTTATTTTCATAACCTGATCAAACAATATTTTAACTATGCCATTGTTCAGTGTTTTGTGCTTAATATTTGCTTTTTTCAATTTAGGCTTGCAAGTTTTTAGATGATAAGTGGAATCCCAAATTCTTAGTTATTGTTGCTCAAAAGAACCATCATACTAAATTCTTTCAAGCCAGTTCTCCTGACAATGTTCCTCCTGGTACGTGACTTTCTCGAAAGTTTTGCCATGTTCAATAATGTCTTAGTTTCTGATATTTAAACTTTTTTTTTTCTTGTTGCAGGAACTGTAATTGATAACAAAATTTGTCATCCTCGGAACTATGATTTTTATATGTGTGCACATGCTGGAATGATTGTGAGTATTTAAGTTTTTTGGTAACTTTTTAATTTTTAACGTGGTGAAATCACAGATATATATTTCATGATTAATTCGATTATTTCTTCCGTGGGTGTTTGTTATTTTGCACGTCTTTTTATTTTCACATTTGTTGAACTGCCCACCGTTTCGTGGGTGTCACAACTTCCTACAACGTGTTTAGTTATTTTTAAAATTACTATTCAGGGTACCAGCAGACCTACACATTATCATGTTTTGTTAGATGAGATTGGATTTTCAGCTGATGATCTGCAGGAGCTTGTGCACTCCTTATCATACGTGTAAGATGCTTCTTCAATATATTATTATTTATTCCTTTGGTTGGCATTTAGAGTAGTTGGAGTTTTCTTATTTTAAGATTTTTTCTAATTGTGTGTTAATAGGTATCAGAGGAGCACCACTGCCATATCTGTTGGTAATTTGTCGCACAAATATTTTGCTTTATTTGTTTATTTTGTCTGTTTGTAAATAGGTCTAATCTGGTGAATAAACTTTTGCAGTAGCTCCAATTTGTTATGCTCACTTGGCTGCTACTCAGATGGGACAGTTCATGAAATTTGAGGAAAGATCTGAGACAGCTTCAAGTCACGGTGGTGCTCACCCGGTCCCCCAGTTGCCTAGATTGAATGATAATGTCTCTAGCTCAATGTTCTTTTGCTGAGGGAATCCTAATACAGTTTTAGGAACAGTTATGAACTTTATGCTAGTTAGTCACTATATAGGTAAGTAGTTATTCGGGAAGACAATTTAACTAGACTTGAAGCAAGTGCGCAGTATGTTTTTGAAAGATTAATGCACATGTAAAAGCGTTTTCCTCTTACAGCATTTACATGTGGTTAATCTTTTACTAATTGTCGATTTCATGAAGTACTTCCCCATTTTGAAGATGTTTTTTTAAACATCGTATGTATATACCCTATGTCAACTTGGTTTGTATGTGCTGTTCATATAAAAGTATGTTTGTGCCCGACATTCTTCTTGCCTGATGATGTCTTAGTTTCCTCATTTATCTCTGAAATTTTTTTATACCCAATTCTTCATAAGATGGTTGTATAAAGTCAATCCAAATGTAGAAAAAAATACCGGGAAGCAGGCCTCACCAAGTTACATAACCTCCTACGAGGAAGAAACCCATTTTAAAGTGCCATATCAATTTTTTTATAGCCATTTTTATTTAGAAAAAATATATATTGTGACAGCCAAATGAGTAACTTTCAATAATAAAACATTAAGTTATTACTGTGGTGTTGTACCCAAAAACTGTGTTATGTTTTTCTACTCTAGATTTTCAAGTGAAGTTGATTCAGAGGAATGTGAAATATAACTTTCATTTTAAATTTTAAATTTCTGAAGATAACATTTAGAAGAAAAATTTTAAATAACAGTGAAGCTAATAAAGAAGATAAAACAGGTATTTACCGATTTTTAGATAGATTAATAAATTTAACTATCCACATATTAATACTATATTAATAATTACTGTTTTCTCATATTCACTTTATTATTTATAAGTTATGTATATTAATAACATAGAACTTATTCTTTTATGTAAATCAACATATATAATCATTAAGAAAAATAAATAAATAATATTATTTTAATGTTATAATAAATTCCACATTATAATAAAAAAAAATTACGAGCCAAATGCGTCAGTTAACTTCAACTTCCTATCTCAATATCAATTTCCAAAGACAAAAATTAGTATTAATACAAATAAAAGTTTTACTTTGAATGGTTTAAGATCCAACCTTTGAAAAATCTAACCTCATTTAAACTGATAGGTATGTAATTTGTAGTAGACATTCCTAGGATAATTTGTTCAATCTTTAATCTTGATAATCCTTTGTCAAGACAGTCACATTGCTTTATTTTATAAATATATTTTTTTGAAAGACAACCTTTTTTCTGAGGCTTATAATACTAGAAAATTAATTACTAGGGCACAAACAAAAATCCAATCTAAGATTCAAGAGAAGGTCCGTTGTCTTGTATGATATCGCAGTTTCGAAGTCTCTTGTTTTGCTTTTACATTTTTATGGATGAAATTGGATTCATATTACATTAAATTGTTGTGACATGTCTTCAACAACTGGTTGCAGCACAGCTGTTTGTTAGAATGTCTCAAATAATAATCCAAAAGAAAATCTGCTTATTTGTTCTGTGTTTTCTTTAAGCAGTAAGGACGTACACTGCAGTTTATAATCAGTTTGGCTATCTTTTAAAATCAGTGGAGAGGACGTCAGGGATTTGTTTTGTTGAATTGAAAAATCCTTGGAAGAATGCTTATCAGGGGTTTAAGTTGTAGCAAACTTCAGTGTCTGAACCTAAGGGGCTTTACATCTGTAACTCCTGAACAAGTACTTAAGCCTGGGGATGTCTTGAGAAAAGCAAGGACTTTTACTGAGGAAGACGTTCTCCAGTACTCCAAGGTGAGTTTTGATTCTAATCCTTTGCACACTGAGTCTGCTGCTGCCAAAGATGTTGGATTTCAAGGTCCACTGGTACATGGGATGCTTGTGGCTTCTCTCTTTCCTCATATCATCTCAACACATTTTGTAAGTTTAAACCTATCCCCCTCTTCAAACTTTTATTGCTTCCTATGAAAATCTAAGAGATTCTCATTTCAACAAACTAAATTCTTTATTAGTGTCAACATTAATACTTGTCATTATATTGGATCAACTTGAATGATAGAGTTTAATATAAAGTACTTGACATGTTGGATAATTCAATCATTCTCATTCTTTCTGTAACTTTCTTAAACTCCTCTCCTTCCCTGGCCCCTTCACTTTTCTAGTATCATGAATAATTGCAGCCTGGAGCTGTTTATGTATCTCAAAACTTGAATTTTAAGTTCCCGGTCTATATTGGAGATCAGATTATTGGTGAAGTGCAAGCTACTAACCTTAGAGAAAATAGAAATCGATATCTGTAAGTTTACTCCTATTGGTATTTTTATGCATTCTTTTTTAAGCAAAGACTCATTTTGTTTCTAAATGAATGTTTGTTTATGCATGTTCAGTGCAAAATTTAAGACAAGGTGCTTCAAGAATGGTGAACTTATGGTCATTGATGGTGAGGCTGTGGCTTTGTTACCAACCTTGACGGTGGAACAAGAGCAACACAAGGAGCCCTAAGGATATTCACGATTCTAAACTGTTAGTTATGAACACCTTTTTCCAAGGAATGTTTGACATATAAGTGATACAGTTGTTGTCTGTGTTTTAATGGAGACTTGTAGAAAGCCAAAAGAAAATTGTTCTGTTATTCTGTTGTTGCTGATGAAAACAGTCATTCTTCATTGTTTGGTGAGTGCCTTTTTATCATATTTCACAATGCACGCTGCTGTTCCAAGTCAAATGGAACAAAGAGAAAAACATTAAAATTATTTCATCATAAACTAACCCCTCTTCTTTTTTTCTTGAGTGATAAAAAATAATATTTGAAAATAAATCTATAAAGTTTTTATGTATATAATAACAATTAAAGTTTCAATCTTAAATATCATGGGAACCAAACTTCTCAAAACTAATGCAAACCACTTACTAATAAAGTTAAGGATTCCTTCAATTCCGTAGTTCAGCTTATCACTACATAATAAAATCAGAATAACAATTAGAGTTGATACTACGGTCATGAACTTTTCTAATATTAAATAGTCTAGTAATTACTTTTTAAACATTAAAAAAGTTAAATTAATGTTGTTCCTTTATAATTGTAATATTTTTTTTAGTAACGAATTTTATAACAATATTTTCAAAACAACCTTTGAAAATTTGAAACAAACATGTCATTTTTTCCATAATAAATGGTTGCTGTTATTTTATCTTAATCAAATTTACTAGTTTCAATTAAATAATATTAAATAGTCCTATTCTTTTAAATTTAAAAATAAAATTTATTTCCTTTTTCTTTAAAAAAACGAAATTTTTTTTATTATCAATCTTGTAATAGTTACACTAAAATGTTATTATAAATCATAAAATTTGATCAAAAATAATTTTGTTCCCTTTCCTTATAAAATTTAACTATTATAATAATTTAATAAATATATATAACCAATAATAAAATACTATTAATATAGAGATATTTTTGAAAACAATTATTTTGATACAGAACAATTAAATTATCTAAAGAAAACCTATGTCTACTACGAAGAAAGTTTATATACGGCAATCTACTTGGATAACATCTCTCAATGTTTCGACCAAATTATACTAATTCCCACTGTTTTCAGAATTAACTTTTTTTCTCCGATGTTTCTCTTTTCAGAATTAAACCAGGTTAATGTATCAAAAAAATTACAATAAATACTTTTCAAACAATATAAATAAAAAAAATTACGTTTTTTTTTGTTACTTTTAAAAATATAAGGAATCTGGTAGAAGCTATTCTTACTTTTGCCATTCCTTTCATAGACAAAACAAAAGGTTAAAAAAAGTAAGTCCCAAAATCAAAGGAAAGAACACTGTTCCATTTCATTTGTAACAAAACATGTCTCCATTTTCAAAGCATAGCAATTTGGTGAGAGAAGAAATTGTGAGATAAATGAAATGAGGAAGCCAAGTCACAGTAAGAAGATTCTCACTCTTATTGTTCAAGTTTTGGCAAGATATAAGTACAACCCTTTTCCCCCTTTTCAGCCCCCACCAAAAACAAAAACAAGAACCTCTTTTTCTTATGCTGTAATGTCACAACTTCTAGTCTATCATATTCTTATGTACAACATTTGGAGACAAGAAAATGTGTCTCCCAAAGTCTGCAAGATCCACCAAAGAAAGGATGCAGTGGTGTATACCATATAGAATCATCATCATCATCAAAGAAACCTCAAAAGACTAAGCAATCAGCAAATCATCCTCTTCATCAGAGGCATCATCATTTCATTTCTCACCAAATATACACAACAAACAAACAATCTTCCTCTTTCCATTCATACCAAAATGCAGGCCGGTTACTTCACAACAACTCATATTGTTATGCTGTCAAGAGTTCTCATCAAAATTGGGGATGCCATCAAAACTCTCATGCCATGTGTATTTACCAGGCATATCACTCAACTCAATTCAAATCCTCTTTCACCACATTCTTTTCCTTGGCACGGAAATCCTCCAAACTTCGATACTCTTCCCGAAGCAACCGCTCCAGCTCAGGGTGTTTATTCAAAGGTTCTTTGTGGTCGCGGATCTTCCGGTAATGGTGAAATGCCCTGCCAAAACCATGTATAAGAACAAGCATAAGTCCTAGACTGGAGTGTGATCAATGAATAGCATGTACATTCATTGACCAATGAACAATTTTTTTGATCTATAATAGCACTCACTTCCAATCAATATGATTTACTTCTTTCACTATCATCAATCTTGCATGAACTGGGAAAATGATTGAATGAAACTAGAAAAGAAAAAGTGGAGTGAAAATAAAAGTAGCAAGAGTAAATCAGTTTTACCAATATTTTTCCAGGCCATACAGGTTGCCCTTATGGTAGAAATCCAGAGTGAGATGTTCAAAGTCCTTGTACAGATCATCTCTAAATTCCTTCTCCAAACCATAACTGAACAAGAAATTATTCAAAGATCAAAAGAACTGACAGTGAATGTCTCAAGGAAAATAAAGCATTTTTTTATCAGCCTCTTCAAAGAAACAGTATATGAAATTCAGAAGACTTGAAAATTAGCCTATTACTATACCCAGCAAAAATTTGAAACGGATACCTGTAGAATCTGAAAAGGCACTCTATACCATAATTATAATTAGCAGCGGCATCTTCCTTAGCTAATTTCTTAAATTCATTATACATAGAAGGCACAAACATGTCCCGAAGAAAATAGGACCAGAACCTGTATAATGTATTCATTTCCTGCATACATATAAAAGAGACCAAAGAAAATTTTGCCAGAATAAGCAAGAGCATGATTGAAAAGAAAAGTGTAGTATAAATTAAGATCATAGAACTGCACAATTTTCACTCCACCACACGTCCATACAATATATAATTCATACAATAAAGTAAGGAAATAGATCAAACAATCTTTGTACTACCAATGTGGACCAACAAAGCATTCAATCTTTCCAGATATTATTTTTTGTAGAAATTAAGAAATGATGTTCACCTCACTGCAACCAATTCCAAGTTTCTTTCTATCATTCAAACACCGTTTATGATACTTCAAGTACCTGAAATGAAGAACAATGACATGAGGAATTTTGGAAATACAAACTACATGGCTAATATCTTACTACTGCTTGTGCACACAAACAGTATTAAGCATCATCACTTACTTTTGCTGTTTGAAACCGTTTTCTTCCAAGAGTTGGTGACTCGGATGCTGAAACGGTGGAAAAGACTTTGGCATAGAACCCACAGGTGGACTACCAGCGAACCCCCCATGTGGACTGCCCGAAAAACCCCCATGTGGACTACCAGAAAGGCCCCCATGAGGTGAACTACTCAATTTGGAAGGCTTGAAACTGCAAAATCAAGATAATTAGTGAAACATTGATTACTTTATACTTTTTAATAAACATTACTTGATATTCTTCTAGTAAAGAACAAGAGTTAAGAAAAGCTATATCACAGAAATTAGCAAAGAACTGACCCATGATTTTCAGGAGGCGTGGAAGCAAAGAAAAACCCAACCGAATTACTAGGCGGACTTTCAGATATGATTCCGTGAGAATTACGACCAGTTGCATGATTTCTAAAGTTACTCGAGAAAAATCGCTGCTTAAGGGAAGACGGTTGCTTGTGAAATACTTTCTGTTTCCTTCGAGAAGTATTGCTTCCAGACTCCTCAACACTGTTTGCGCCAATATTCTCAACTGCCTTTAAATTTGATACACCTGAATTATGGCTTGAAGATTTGATAGTCCGATCTCTACTGTCAGAGTTATTCTTTCTGTTACGATTAGACCGCCTATGTTTCAGCTCCTGTTGATAATTAGTCCAAGCAACCGAAATTTATTAAAGATGATGATGATCAGAAAAATAAATGACAATTGGCAACATAAAACAATGGTGACTCTACCTGCTCATAGAAGTAAAGCCCATCATTTATTGCAGAAGCAAGCTCATTAGAAATGGATTTTGATTCTTTGCCACCACCTCTATATCCTTGTTTAGGATCACCATTCTGTCCATTAAAATACAAACTTATTAAATAATCAGTTCACAGTAATCAGCATTCCAACATAATCTATGGTTAAATCAGTTTTACCTGAGTGACAATTACTAGTCTCTGAACATCCTGTTCAATTACAGCCATCTCATCATCTTCATCATCAATCCTTTTAGGCAAAAAAAATCTATTAGAAAAATGGTTCAACAAAAAGAAAGTGACACGGCACTAAAATCTATTAATACTATTCTGCATCAGATAAGAAAAATAAAGAGAAGTATTTTAACATGTCAAACAGAATATAAACATTGTTTTGTCAAAGGGGAAGAGAGGAATCTTTGAATTTCATATTACAAAGGAATAAACAAAATCGTCTTTAGTTATCTTCGAAGAAAATGGTGTAAAATATACGAAGGGAACCAAACAAATTAAGTGTCAGAATCTATGAAAAACATATGTTGCATATTCCACTATATATTAGTAAGATCGAACAGAACCATGAAGTACCTTCCACTTGAAGAAAGTTCACTCTTCTTTAGCATCTTCTGCTCAAGCTCTATCTCTTCATCAAGCATAAAAGTATTGCCAAAATCATTTGAAAGGTCTTGGACATCCATATCATTCAATACATCCATGTTACCAGTCTCATTATTGTCAAATATTTTGGGCTCAGTTTCTTGTAGATCACATAAATTATCACTAGTTGTGTCAAAATCACACAATTTGACGCTTTCACAGGTAACCACAAGTGGTTTACCATTGGAATAATGGCTCTCCGTATTGATTCCTTGGTTAGCATGTGAAACTTGCAACTTATCTTCATTGAGCTGATTACGCTCCGCCAAAATTGAATTATGAACAGCATCTTTAGGATTTGCTTCAGAAGTCTCTCTTGTGTTATCTCCAGCAGCATCACTAGTCTCAAGGGAATTGACAGCACCATCTACAAGCTGGCTCTGTTGAATCTGAGCTGTAGTTGATCCTGAATTTCCAGAGGAAACTCGAATCCATTTTGACCAATTATCACACTTCCTTATTTTGTCACCCTATAAAAATAAAGCAAATTACAGGTGAGACAACTAAGAAAGTGAAGAAAAAGTTGAAAAATAAATCAAGTAACTGTATTGAATCATAACCATCTTCAACACACATAAATCATCTATACTTCAGCCATTTCAAAATCTAGTTTAAACTTTATAGAGCTCAAACAAAGATGTCCTCTTGAATAACCAACTAGCACTATGCAATTCTCATAAACTCAACACATCTATACTCCAGACGTTACAAAATGCATTGGACTCAAGAATTATTATGTAGCAGGATAATGAATAGCAGCTATCTTTGCAAAAAAAGCTAAATAATTTATACTGCATAAAATAAAATCCAAAATTAAAGATATTCATGGAAAATAACAACTCTTGGTGTACACACAATCACACCAATCTAGGAGCCATAAGAGCATATTAATGCAGTCAAAATGAAGTTTAAAAATGACTGAAGGTAAAATTAATAGAAAACACTAAAAAATTAGATAAAATAATCTATTCTCCACAACCCCGCCAAGTATTACAATAAACTACTTCTAGTCAATTCAAGAGATTTAGGTAAGGGAAGAGAAATAAGAAAATAAAGACTGAATAGTCTGAAATAATAATTGATATTATGTTAAATACAAAAAACATTATAATCTGAGTGTTAAAAGATGTCTATGACTTACTTTTGAAAAATCATCAATATTATATAATTAGTTGACCAAATTAAGGTCCATGTGTATGTGGGATAAACAATTCATTAATTGAAAAGGATGTAGAATTTTGACACTGCCGACAAACATGAAACAACGTCTCATTACTTTTAAAATGTTTCTTAGAAAAATCTATGTACTACTCATGACATAAACATTTGAAACTGCCAACTCCCAAGATTAATATCAGAGATAAAGAACAAAAGTAGAGTACCATAAAAGAAATCTGCTTATGAGCAAAAGTAATTAAAGTAACAAATTAGATTCTACAGTTAATGAAAAGCTTATGCGGAAAAAAAGTAAACCAGAATAGCAAAATAACCTGAACTTCAACAGTATTGGAGCTCTGAAGTGCATCAAGGATAAAAGGTATGTCTGTGCTCATCCTCTTGACCTAACACAAGATAATTCAAATCATTAAAGACAAGAGAGAAAGGGGAAATAATAGCACGGAACTCGCCAGCAGAAAACATACATATGTACAATACAGTAGATTTGGGAGGTAAAATATGATTTGGACATACCCTTTTAAAATCAGCAATAGTGGATATGGGAACCCATCCTTGGTCATCCATCAAGGAAATAAGGTAATGGTCATGCTGCAGATTTTCATCACTGCCAAAAAGATGGCTTCAGAGTCAGCAGTTTGCATATGAATTGCTCTGGTTTACTTGAAAAGAAAATTGGAATCAACAGATATTAGCACAGGATTTCCAAAGCAATTTCAAATGTTCATTAACTAGCTCTCCCAAGTCCAAATACTAAAAATCAGTTTCACTTGTCATCTCTGTCAATAAAGTTAAACTTATGCAATTGTCAAAATCAAGAGATGCAGGCTTGGCATCTATGAATCTACAAGTACAGCACTTTCACAATCAAAACATACAAAATAACAGAACAATGTCATCAACTGAAAGTCGGAAACATCATTCTCATCATTCAGATGAGCAGATGTGAGATTAAAAGAACATCCACAAATTTTTTTTATCACATTAAGTCTTTAAGTCGTATATTTAACTGTGGCCAACAATTAACACCAAATATAATATAGAAGTCATCCTCAACAATGAAAGTACTTACCTAAAATAATAATCTATCTGTTTAACAATACTAGTCCTCAAATGTACAGTGTCTGGAGGAGGTGGCTGAGGGGTGGGGTTGACATGAAATGGAACAAATTGCCGAGGATGCGGTCCTCTAACGGAGCCAGGAGGTACCATGGTGACACCCCAATATGGTGCAGAACCTATCCAGAAAATTAAAATTGGATTAAAGAACTAATTGATTGAGAATGGAGAAATTAAACAAGAAAAACATCCAAGAAAAATCCTCAAATAGCATTCAAGTTGAGAACTTTGTATTTAACTTTTACCTGGGAAGCTTGGACCAACCATGTACCCTGGAGGGGGACCATAAAATGGAGGCCTTATAAATGTCCTTGGGCCCAAACCATGTTGCATGGGAATGTTTGCTCTGGAAGGAAAAGGCCTTTGATGATGCCATGCATGATTTAGATGGTCACCTTGTTCTTGGATATTTGGTCTTCCATTAGAAAAATTAGCAGCATATGCATTTGGATCCCCTTGCACCGGCGGCTGAACACTTTTTGCATCAACAGCATGAGCAGGTGGAGCAAAAGCTTGTCCTGCTGGCTGAGATACCGGCTTCCCCATAGGATTTTCTACAGCCGGAAACGGTCCTGGACCCGGTGGAAAAGCATAACCAGGAACAGCAATATGTGGCGGCGGTACCATGGGATAAAAAAAAGGAGGCGGTACCATGGGATAAGGCAGTGGAGCCGGAAAGGGAGGCGCACCACTCGAGTTCCGCTTAGCACCCGGCTTTGGATGACGGGAAGATGGCTGCTTATGTACTGGGTTAGCATTTCCAGAACCATTCACCTTCTGTTAAATAAAAGCAACAACATCATACAAACAAAAGAAATGTATTACATTACAAAAAACCAGACTTTTGTGGCATTAAGAATACAAGTTTTATTTATATCATGACAACCAAAGCATTAATGGCTAGAAAATAATAAGCAGCTGAGATATTTGTTAAACCATAGGAACACAAATGAAATTTACTTTTCAGCTACGTACCATCCAATGTTAACCCATAATCACAGTTGCCATGCTAGTGAAATTTCCACAAATCAAGAAAATTATAATAAGACACCAATGTCTATCCTAAACAAATAAATTTGTAAAATTACAAGACAGCGATAGTATATATACAATTCAATAACATATAACAATTTTATGAATCTATGCATCACAATTTCCATGAAATAATCACAAACCCAAGTAAATTCTATTGCAACACAAGACAGCAAAAGTATATCTACAAACTCAATAACGTATTACATTGATATGAATCTGTAATTACAATTTCCATGACATAATCACAAACTCAAGTAAATTCTATGACAATACAAGACAGCAAAAGTATACATACAAACTCAATAACATGTTACATTTTTATGAATCTATGCATTACATTTTCGATGTCATAATCACAAACTCAAGTCAATGCTATAACAATATAAGACAACAAAAAAGATAGATACAGATTCAATACCATAATACATTTCAAAGAATATATGCACTACATTTTCTACATCACAATTACACCACAAAGAGCATACTAACCTGCATAGAAGGAGGTCTAGGAGCAATCTCACCAACATTTGCCACAGAAGTAGCAGCAATCTCAGCATTTTTGGGTGGTCTTTGGGCATCAGAGAGAGCTGGCCAAGACTCAGTGCCCATCATCACAGACACATCACCTCCCTTCCCATCAACAGCAGGAGTCTTCCAAGGAGACTTAGGAGCAGCAACTCCCTTCTGATCCTCACCAATCTCAGTCTCAGCAGTCACCATAACTGCCTTTTTCTCTCACCAATCCACCCAACTCCCAAGATTTCCCCTTCTAAACCCCACTTGCCAAAACACACAACACTCTAATCTATCAACCTGATGGGTGCCAAGAGATTCACCAAAAACGCAAAAACACCACAAAAAGATTGAACCTTTACTTGCCCAATGGATCAGTGATATTGAGCAGACGAACCCAGAGCTGAATGGACGATAATTTCATGTGTGTACGATAAAAAGGGTCTTTAGTGAAGTTTAAATGAAAAAACGAGTTGGGTCAGTGTGACAGCAGGGAACAGTGAAATATTAGGGTTTTGGACAGTGAAGTGATGGAAAGAGTTTGTGTTATGTGTTGTGTGAGCGTGTTTGGAGACAGCAGCGCAATGTTTAACAGACGCCAACAAGGTTGCGAGGGTAACTGATGAAAAGGCGAGTGAGGTACAACGTTTTAGAGTGTGTTGGTGTTTGTTTATATATATATATATATAGGGAGTGCACTTATCAATCACATACATCACTAAACATTCCAATGGATTTATTTTGTTGCTTTAGAAGTACCCATAAGTGCCCCCAATAAATCTCTATAATTAATGTGATAATAGCAGTAACTAGTATTTTTCACACGACATTTTTTATTTAGAAAATATACTCATAATGTCCTTTAGAGTGAATTATAATATAAAAAGAGAAATATTTTATGAATACTAGCAAAAGTTGTTAAGATAATGATTTAATGTCTCTTTTCCTAGTTTTCAGGTTCTGAATCTCATTTATTTTGCAGTTTTTCATTGTGATTTGTTGTAATTAGTTTCAAAATATTTTGAAAATTAAAACTGATTTTATTTTTAACAGATAGTATTTTCTTTTTTGTATTTTAAGATAAACACTCATTTTGGAAGTTCTTTTTTTATAAATTAATTCAAAGATATGGTTGTGCCAAATGTGAAAAGATTATTTTTTTCAAAATTAAAACTGATTTTCTTTTTTTTAATTCTTGTAAATAAATAAAAGTTTGCCTTTCAAGATTAAAAAAATATTATTAAATTTAACAAAAAAAAACAGTTAATGATAATAAAAACAAATAAAATCTGAATACAAATATTTTTTTCGTGGTCTTCCAAATGGAAGTATAGGTATATAAAGATATTGAAATCTCATGCAAACAAATTTTTTAATACTAAATTGATTATTTACTATTTTTATTCGTATATTTTATCATCATTCTTAAAAATCCAAATAATCGTACAATTAATGTAAGATTTCGAATAGTTTCTCCTACTCTTCAGTTTATAGTTTCCATAGTGTAAAAAATTAAGTTAAGAAAAATCGACTTTATTTTAAATGAAGAGTTAAGTTATAGATAGATAATTGTAGAATTTGTGATGTCATTAATACTATTATAATTGAGTGTATATTGGCATTTATATTTTGATTTGTGAATTTGTGTGCTGTTCCGGAAACTTGCAATCTTATTTATGTGATATTGTAAATCCATATATTTAGGTAATGATATTAAATTTGCATATGTATATTTTATACCTTTAATTTATTTTAACTAAAAATTAGATCATTGGAATAGATATTTTTTATTTCAAATTATAGGAAAACTAAAATATATGTCTTCTCATTTTCACTTTTTTTTTCTCAACACAATAAATTGAATAGCATCCTCACAGTTATATCTTATGGCAAAATTTGAATACTAGAAAGAGAATATCAATGTTGAACCTGAGTTTCAAATATTTAAAAGTATAAAAAAGGGATGATTTCCTTTTTGAAATCTCAACTACTTATATTCTCAAGTATCTTATTTTTTAAACTATTTTTTCTTTTTAAAATATTTTTATAGTATAAATTGAACATAGGAAATTAAAAAAAAAAGTTGTTTGATAAAAATAAGTATTTTATAATCAGTTTAATAAATAATTATCTTTTTTAAATTTTTAAGAGAATCGCAAGCGGACATAGATTATTGTGATTTTATATTTTATCTCATGTTATTCTATCACTCATATTTTTTTTAAATGTTTCTGAAAATTGTTTTATACAAGAACTAAACTTCGAAAACACAGTGAAATACACCACATTTTTTTAAAATTGATTTGGGATTCCTTTTTTTTTTTCTCTAGAACCTAAGTTAATATTTTTGCATTTAATTAATTTTATTTTAAACTTAAGTTTCTAATATTTTGTTTTAAATTTTAATATTTTTAAATTTCAGTGATATTTGAAACATCAAATGCAAACCAATACGTAGAGAAGAGTTACGACACGTCTTTAACTTTTTATGAGATTGGATGTTATATCAACAATAATAATAATAATAATAATAAATAATATAAAGGATACCCATATTAATAATGAAAATAATGTGAAAAGTAATGTAAGATTTATATAAAAGTTATAATCAAATTCATATAATATATTTAAAAAATATTTTCAACTCAAAGTCTTAATATAATGGAGTTATGACTTTCGTTTCTTATATAGTACGAAACTTTTTCACTTATATTCATTACAAGATTGAAATATACATGACTCGAATTTAGACTTAGATTTCTAAAATTATATGTTAACTTATCCCAATTGTACACAGCAAAAAAAAATCAAAAAAGATATTTTATTTCCTATAATTAACTTCAATACTACCATTATATAAAAAGAAGATTCTCAAATCTGATATATAGAAATTATTTTCTTATTTCACCTTTAATACTTCAAAGGCACCATATTTTACGTATAAGTGTTTAAAATATTGAACTTTATATAATTAATATTTTTATTATAACATCATCTTAATATAATTATAATATATAATATATTTTGATGCCCTTATTTAAGAATAGTATATCAAAGAGAAAAGAAAAACAAAAAAAAAGAAGAGGGAAAAGAGAACAGGGAAAAAAAATATTATTATAAAGAAGGACAGGATTTGAAATAT
>Ga0123340_1000933_pt1 | contig 22590 bp, 6 predicted proteins | sample SirMexnodulemix_FD_89961 | JGI IMG/M metagenome (GOLD analysis project Ga0123340, IMG submission 89961) | Root nodule microbial communities of legume samples collected from Mexico - Siratro Mexico nodule mix | ecosystem: Host-associated > Plants > Roots > Nodule | place: Mexico: Nepantla...
CAGTATGTCAAATTTTAACTGTAAAACTTCATATAACAGTGAGTTGAGTTAAATGGATTTATTTATTTTTATAGTTAAAATACCATAAATATAATATTTTGAATTAAATATTAATAGCATATTAAATATTTTATAAATACTAGTTATGTTTTATGATCTTTACTTTTAATAACCTACCTCTGATCAAAATTCATTTACTGTCAACAATTTACAATATATGATTGGATATAATTTATAATTAAGTTATATAATTGAGTTAATTATAATAAACACAAATAACTCGAAAAGAATTACAAATAAGTATTGTATTGGCCAGTAATTGTAAAGCATAAAAAGTTATACTAAAAAGGTGAAATTATTCAACTTTGTTAAAAAACTAATTTAATAGGTAATTATTCTAGTGTGTTTTAAAAGTTAATAAGGTATATTGTCCCCATTAATATAATGTAGTTAATTGTTTTGGAGTCTATTATATCCATAAAATATCACTAGTCACAAACTTTTATGTTTGTTTATAAACTAGAAATAGTTAATTTACTAACAAATTGGTAAAATATAATACATTATTTACTTTCAACTTTTTCTAATTCTCACTTTTATCATCATTCAATACATTCCATGCAATAGTCTCACTCATAGTCTCAACCTACACTCAAACACACATTACTCATGATTAGCGAATCCCCACACCCGAATTCAATATGTAAAGATAAAATTTCTAACAATTGGTTTTGTTAAACTTCTTTGACTGTTGAGTGTAGTAAACTCTTTTTATGACCTTATATAAAATTAACAAACAATTAGAACAAGAAAAAAAAATCATTTGATTACAATAGATAAAACACATGATCAAAGAGATCAGGTGATGTAATCCTTAATATAACTTTTTAAATAAAACTATAATGAACCATAAATTCATAGAAGTTGAGACCATATCTAAATGATTTCTATGCAATTAATTGTAATTTTTCAAAACTAGAAGGTCTTTGTTTAAAAATACTTATTATAGTCAATACATTGATAGAGTTACTGTATTATTTTATCTGGAAGTATGTTTTTAAGAGTAAGAGGAAACTAAAATGCATAGAAAATCATTTTTTTGGGATTAACTATGAATTTTAACATTTTAGTGGTTGTTGTCAGTAAAGTAGAGTCCAAATTAGAGCATTAAAACTTTCTTACATTGCTTGTAACTATTGATGTGTGGTTGAACTTGAATATTTTTTTTCCCTTGAATTTGAATGTGTTAGGGGTCATTAAAAATTGTAATGAGATAGAAACTATTTTTAGAATTAGTTTGGCATTTTTAAAAGATTAGATGTTTCGTTAACACACTATATGAAACACATTTTTGGTGTGATACTGGTTGAATTGTCCGTAATTATGGATGTTATTTGAACTTGATTAGTATTTTTCCTTTGAATTTTAATATGTCAAGAGTAATTAGATTGGAATGGAACAGATTTTTTTTATTGAATTATTCATGAATTTCACGAAATTAAAGGTTGCAGTGACAGATTTATGGTGTGAACTTTATTAAATTATTTGTAATTATTGATGTATAATTGAATTTATTTAGTGTTTGTTTCCTTGAGGTTTGACATGCTAGGAGCAATTAGGATTTAATGCTGAATTTTTACTTTCACTGTGTGCTCGAAAATATTACGAGACAAAATGGACACATAAATTATTTATAACTTTCTATTCTTAGTTGATCTTAGGATGATATTGTTATTATTCATTAATATTGGACTGTATTGGAAGTAATTAGCCAGTGGAACTACGTGGGATCTTTTTTATCAATTAATTATGAATCCTTCAAAATTGACTTTATTTTAGGGAAAATTTAGATTAAGTCTTGCTACTTAGTTGTGATGAATATTGTTTTATTTAATTGCTGATATCTATAAATATATAGAATTTTGTAAAAATTACCAAGAGAGTAAGTGATTGAAACTGAATTATAATAATCAAGTATTTAGCTTACTTGTTTGAGAAAATAAAATAAAATAAGAAAGTTGGATGACAAGCCTTACTTAATCTTCAATTTGATGAAAGGCAAGGATGTCCGAGACATAATAAGCTTGTATTTATAATGATAAAAGGATATATATTTGTATGATAATGTGACATTAAATGGAGACTAACTTTAAACACCTATAAAATACTTATTTTTGAAGGTGTATGATGAGATTAATAACTTAATTATTTTAATTAATAATTATGTTTAAGTGATGGTGAAGTTGGATTGTCAACAAAATGATACATGAGGGATATCCATTAGCATGAAGCCTTAGAGGTATATGAGGTATCAAGTTGTAAGAATCTTATAAATAGGAAAAATCTCAAACCTGACTTAATGATCCCTACAAATGTGGAGGATTATCATGATTGGTTGAAAGGTTTGAGTCATATACTAGGTTATGATTGAGAATGGATGAATTTACATTGTGTAAGTCATTTAGATATAAACTGTCTTAGACATTGAGGGTCAATTATACTAACTAGTGAAGAAAGATCATGAATAGTGGTAAGGAGAGTTTTCCAACTAGTTTAACGATTCATGTACTTGATATGTATATGGATGTGATATATTGAGTAGTTGAAGTCTTAGAGTTGATGATATCCTAAGTCATATATACGTACATAAAAAGATGTCAAGATTACATAAGCATCTGTCTCTCCCGTTGCTTAAGTTAGTGGTGTGACCCATTGAGGGTTGGTGGAGTCATGATATTGTGTTTGAAAAAATAAATTTTCAATGACATTATGTACTTTAGTTTTTGTTGGTGATAGAAGAAGCCAATACTAGATCATACCACATAGATCTTCTTGTGACATTGTTCTATTGTCTTTCTCTAATTGAGGAGCCCAATTCGACTACTTCTGCATAGAGTTCTTCGAATACAATATTTTCACATGTTGTGTTTGAGTCCTTAAAAACATCATTTCAAACTTATTTTTCGCTCTTCAAGTAATCAATGATGACTGGGGGAAATTACATTGCACCTTCCAAGGATGGAGCTTTTGTCAATCCCCAACAATCTGCTTTTACGTAATCCAATGTAGTCTTCATCATGAACGATCTTATAAGAAAACATTGTTTGTGTTGTTACCCAAACACACAATCATTACAAGAAAAAAAGTTATTTAGAGACTAAATTTTAGCTACCAAAAATTAGGTTTTAGTTGCTAAATAACTACAAAATAAAAGTAATGATTCAATTTATTGACCAATTAAGTCAAGATAATTTGTATCTAACATTAGCTACCAATGTTTTAGTCACTTATACCAATGTTTTAGAATCTAATGGTATAAGTGACTAAAACATTGGTACCTAATGTTAGATATTAATTATATTGACTTAATTGGTCATAAATTCAATCATTACTTTATTTTGTAATTATTTAACAACTAAAACCTAATTTGATGATTATTTTAGTTACAATTAACAATCATTGGTAACTCAAAATTTGCCTCTAAATAATTTTTTTCTTATAATGAATATTCACAAAAATAAATAAAAAATATCCACCGTTTGATTCCTTAACAACAAATAAGGCAGTTGTCAAGTTGCACTATCAGATGAGGCATCATTGGTCAATAAGATAGATGTAGACTTAACAACAAAAGATGACTCTGAAAGAAAAACACATTCTCTTCCCTGGATCAATGAATCACCACAACACAACTCCTTCGTTTGATTTGCATCACTCTACCCTTCACACACTGTAGTCTTTCAAATCCAACACTTCAATGAATATAAGATTCGTATTCATCCTCAGTGTAAAAAAACAACCATATAAGGACCACTAAAACCTTATTGAAAGAGAGAAATATAACAATGACATAAAGGAATAATAAAATTCTACAGCAGTTGTTGTCAAGAAAGTACTAGAATGATAATGCAAGGAAAATGGAAAATAATAAAGAAGAGGAGTAACAACACAAAAAAAGACACAAAGAAAAATGTAGTACTCATTGTAATATTAAGATGACAATTCTAAATATAATTGCTGATAAAGATTGAAATGATAATAATTCTTTTATAATAATTGTTGAAAATTTTACTGTAAATAAATGATTGATTCACTGTAAACACTTGACGTATTTCCATATTAACATACACAAGAAATAAATTACAGTCTTATTACAACTTTTTTTTATTATATTAATTTTAATTGAACTATGTTGAGAGTTAATATAATTACACATGTATTGATCTTTAATAATTGGCACGTGTTTATTAAAAAAATTAATATTATTATATAATTAATCTTAAAATTAATAGTATTATATAATTAATCTTAAAATTTTCGCTTTAACTGATACGCGTAACAATTCAATTATTTTAAACATTAATAGACTTTAAATAAAATTAACCAAATTAATTTTTTTATACTAAAACTATAACTTTTTTTCTTATGATATTAAAAATAAAATATCTCAATATTTATTATATTAAACTTACTATTTACCTTTTAATTTTATTGAAAAATGTCACTACTTTCTTTCCCAGTACTAAATCAAATATCAACAAAAACGACTTTAATGCCAATTTTTATACTAGTAAATATTTTATATTAAAATAATAATATTCATACTATAATTGAACTTTATATATTATTTAGTAACATTTTTTATAACAAAGTAGAAAAGAAATAAAAAATTTCATATTCGATTATATTTAAGATTAAATTTACAAATTTTAGTTATATCAAAGGCTTACCTATATATTTATTTTGATCGCTATTAACTCTGTATAATTTAATAACCAATATTCATTCAGTTGCAATAAAATTTAAAATTCGATCACAGATCGGTGACTAGCATAATATTTTACATTTATTAAATTTTGTGAAAAATAATCACAGAAAAAGTGTTCGGTTTGCAACTAAAACATCTCGTCACTAAGTATTATTGTGACTAAATTGTTCTATAGTCACTGGGTCAATAACATATGACGAGGAAAATATTGACGTTTTCACTAATAATTTCGATGACTATTTTATAATTTTATTGTATTACATCTTTCCCTCATAGATTCTATTTCAAATGAGATTAGACATAATTAAAGAACTGGGGTCATTGTATGTTAAAAGACTGAAATTTGTTAAAGTATACGACTATTATAAAAAGCTGAACAAGCTAACCTTCCTGAACTACTAGACGTAATTTTTTCAGAACTATGAATGTAAGGGCATTGTAATTCACAAAACATAAACATAAACAGTAACCTATATTTAGCTGATAAAGATCTCTGAAGCCGATTGTAAAAGACCTCTGCACTTTGAACTACTACATAGTAATGGACGATAATTTAGAAATGAAAGATAATAAACAAAAGAGAATACAGAACTAAATATTTTGATTGATATTGTGATTTTGATAATAATTACTCTAAAAATCATATTTCTTACGATTTCTAATCGACTGATAATGTAAAAGAAAATATAGTACACTTTTAAATAGCTTAGAATTTGGTATGCTTTAAAAAATTTAAAGATAATGTAACGCAGTTTCCCCTTTTTCAAGATTTATAAATTTTCGTCAAAATCTTTCCCACCCAAAAAGTATTGTGTATTTCCATCTTTCCCTTGTGAAAGACAGCATATAAGGGGAAACAATTAGGGTGGATATGTATTAAATAGGAACTTAGGCCACAAGAACTATTTTAATATGGTAGATGAATGTTATATATCCGTGTAGGTGCATCGTGGTTCTTGAAGATTCTAATTACGCGTCCAGCAATGGCAGATAGGGTTTGATAAGATCAAACCAGAGACATGTTCAGCAGCTTTTTTCAAAATTATTACACAATCAAATAAAGCATTCAATATAGTGGGCTTTGTAAGTTTGCAAGACCATCTAAGTAACTCTATTATTTCTCATCTTCATTTAGTGCCCTGTCTGCTGAGATATACAACATATATATGGTATATAGTATATAGCAGATCTTTAACAGTATATTCTATTTAAAAAAACACAATATATTTGGTTGGCCTAAGGGGACTTCATCGTTACTTAGATCATAAAAAAATTATTTGTTTATCACTCATCTAGTTTATATATTACAAAATATTAAAAAATAATTAGTTCAAATTCATTTATTCAATTTTATACATATTTAATAACTATTAATTATTTTCAAAAATAATGCTAATATATTAATTTCGATAGCATTACATGTTAACATACTTATCAATTATACGTTAATACTGTGAAGTAAATAATAATAAAATTATTTTCAGGGTCAAATTAACGTATTTACTAAATATTAGGAATCAATTTGGAGTACCAAGAAATTCTGAAAATACTAAAAGTTTATTTAAACTCAAAATTTACATAAACGTTACTAAAAAGCAATTTACAAATAAACAATTTTAGTGGTGCATGTGTGAACTAATTAGATGACTCCAATTTTCTTAAACACTGTACTGTGTCACTAAATGCAAGATGCAAAACCACTCTTTGTTTGTAAATTGTTTTGGAATGATATTTAACTTTGTACATAAAAAAGCTTAAAAGAATATGATAGGAGTTACTGCATCTAATCCAGCACGCATTAACAGTAAAAACTGAAAGGCAAGAGACAAAGGTGATGTAAGGGCAGTACGAATCCAGAACAGGATTTGCCGACGTATGCAAGATGCTTTGGGTTTGATCGGTTGAGGTTTGAAGTTGTGCCTTCCGTTGGGTGCCATGCTTAATGCTATTCAACTGTTCATTCTCATTAGGATTACTGCAAAATATATGCTTAATGTGCTTCAAATTATACTACTCAAACAATACTTGTCTCTTTAAATTTAATGTATTATCTTGTCTATATTGGACTTAAAAGGAGAAATTTTTCCCTTTCAAATGTATTAATTCTTTCAAAGTAAATATTAAAGTTGTCAATTTAAACTTTTAGTCTTAGAATTACTTCACTCTTTCTTCATAATATCTTTTAGACTTCATTTTAATAAGATTTATCCGATATATTATGTTATCTATATCATTTTTTAATATTTTTTATTCATTTTGTGTTAATTTATACAATTCAACTTTTCACTTTTTTTGTGGGGTTGATACATTGGATTTGTCTAACACATGAACATGCACTGACATCGGCGGCGTAGCGGGACAATTTCGAGATGGGTTGCCGACACGGATGGCTCGAAGGCATAATCAAACAACCACAATAATATACTTCCTTAATTCCTTACATTTAGATTTTTAGATTTTAGGTTACTTGCACGTAATTTGCTCAACAACTGAAGGACAACCTCAGTTTCTTTCACGGATACACTATCCAAATTTTCAACACATCATATATGTATCACAAAGTTACACTATTTATTTTGTCTCTGTACTCTGTGTCTTCATTTTTGTAATTTTGTAAAAACAGTTCCCTAATAAATGCATTCCAACTTGCAGCACAATCACTTCCAATTTTAATGGTTTTGTGCTATGATATCTATGTGTGGGAGTAACAGGTCCACCACATGTCTCAGGAAGTTACGTGCACAATTAGTTAGTTGCGTGTTTCACATACCTTTTAGAAGAAATAAAATAACATTTCACTTGCCTTCATATACATGTATTTGAACTTTTTTTTATTACATTTAAATATGAACTTGTTTAAACAATCTGCTGAATTAGGGGGTTAAATGGACAAGTTAATGAATTTAATCACATGTTTATATGATGATATATGATAGGGACTCATTTTTTCTCGTATATTGAACACCAGTGAAAGATAAGGGAGTGCATGAAAAGTAGAGTGCGAGGAGGGGGTGAAAGAATGAAATAGTGGGAAACGGAGTACTTTTGAAAGGAAAACAAAACTTGGCATGTGAAGAGTAAACAACTGGGTGTAGATAGAATTATATTCTGTATTTTGATTCTTTTGGGTCGTGTGAATTGGAGTGACATTGGGCTATTTATCCTTTTACTTTCTTCTCTCTTTCATATTGGGCCAAAAATAATTGTATAAAATTGAAAATTGGGATATGACTGGGCGCTACTACTGTTTCTAGAAAATTGTATTCTGCATCCCCTCAATTTGAACGTGCACCTCCACAAAATTTTACCTTTCTAACAGTGGTTTATGGTTTATCTTTTTTAGACATTTTTTTCAAAACATGTTTTTTGGAATTTATGAAATACATTCTAGAGTACATTTTTTTAAATATGATAAAATTTTTAAAACAAAATTTCTGAAATATTTCTTTTAGAATACATGAAATATATTTTAGAACAAATTTTCTGGAACAATATTTTTAGAACAAATTTTTCGAGATGTATATAATATCTTCCTAAATGTATTTTTTAAAATAAATATCTAAAACAAGTTTTCAAAACCACATTTCATATGTTATGGAAAGAGCTTTCTCAAAAACATCCCGAAACACATTTTATATGCTGTTTGAAAAAAACTTTTTAACAAGATTTCTTTTGCAACGTTGTCATTCTCTTTTTCATCTTTTGCGATGTGATGTTGTAAGAGTGATAACAGTGGTAATTGCAACAATAATGAGTTCCAGAGGAGGAGAAACGAATAGTATAATTCGATCATTTCACCTAATTGTAGAGGAGGTTAAGAGTTTTGGATAGAGAAAGTACTTGCTTTGAGAATAAAGTTATATCGAGCTTAATTAACTCTTTTATCAATCTAATTAAATTTAATGAAGTTGGATTTATTATTTTTAACTTAACTACCAAATTCAACTCAACTCAATTATAACTTAAATAACTAATTAAATTTAATGAAGTTGGATTTATTATTTTTAACTTAACTACCAAATTCAACTCAACTCAATTATAACTTAAATAAATTGATTGAGTCTATATAATTTAAAAAACTATCATCTATAAAGAAAAAAGTTATCTTAAAATAAATATTTCATTGTTTCCTTATATTTATAAGGCGGAAAAAATACGTTTAGGATATACATAAAAAATATTAAAATGATAAAACATACAATTGGTCCTTTATACCAAAAGTTATTATATAAATTATATTTTTATTATATAGTTGAATTATCTTGGTTTTTATCCAATTTTAAATTGATGAAATTGTTATCTAATCCGATTTCCTGAAAATAAATTCAACTTAATCTAATAACCCAATTCAACAAAAATATAACTTAGTTAGATTGAGTTAAATAAATTAACATATTATTTTTAAATGATTTAGTTACGAATTTTAAACCATAATTTTCATCATAAGTATCGTAACGTTGACTGGGATTTTAGGGTGATTTGATGATAATGTGTAGTTTTTGTTTCATTCAATTTTATTTTATTTTAGTTTAGAATTCAATATTGAAACATATCCTTTTCATCAAATAGCAAGGAATCCGATAAGAAAATAACAATACAAATAATTTTTAACATAATTCGTGGACCTTGTAAGATATAATAAAAAATATTAAAATTACAATAAATCAATTTATACTATTTTGTTAATAATAAACAATATAAGTTTCCACGTTGTAAACTTTTTCTCTTTGTCAAACAGAGATAGGTAGGTAAACTTTTGGATTTCTATTGCACGAATGCATTATTACACTCTGTACAAGCACATTTCAAGGACACTGATTAGTGAAAAGAGGGATAAGAGAGCCCAAGGAAGGATTAGAAGGGACAATTACACCTCGATTTCTGAACAATTAAGTCTAATGATATTTTCAAAAACCTGTTTCTCCCAATTGAAAATAATCAAAGAAAATAGAAATGGGCTATGGAAGGTTTGTAGATCAGAACAAAAAATATTTGAATTTAGACTAGTTTGTCAAAGGATATAAGCCCAAATTTGTATTCAAAGCTTATATAAAACAGTTATAGGAAAATAATGATTTGTGAGGCGTTGAGTATGAAGACCACATCTTTCTCGGCCATGGCGGGTAACGGAGGATTTTCTACGAAGTCTACCCATTCTGGATGACACTAATTGAAAATATGGAGTGTACAGATAAAATCTTCTTTTGTTTTGCAAGATGTAGGATATCAAAAATTGGATGAAAGTCCCAATGTGCCCAAAGAGTTGCCTACAAAGACTTAAGGAAGAAATATAGCAAAGCTTTGTTCTTCATACGTCAGAACATGGCTGCGAACATCTTTGAAATTTTTTTTAAAAGCAACTTATAGCAAGGAGGTTTGGGACATATTATAAAGATGTTTTATGGATGGAGAAAAGATAAATAGATAAATCTGATGAGTGTACTTATTAACAAGAAAATCAACAAATCAGTTATATGACAATTACAACTTACACTAAGTATGACAAGAAAGAAGTGTGACAAGAAACAAGAATATTATTATTCTTTTTCTTTTCTTTTTTAGTTTTTAGTAAATTCATAGATTTTAGGAATTGATTATTTTATTTTAATTGTAATTATAGTTTAGGTTTGGTAGTTAGATATTGTACACTTCAATTAAAAATTAAAATTAAGGAGAATTTCTCACCGAAAAAGGAAATAAATTTGTCTTTGGAAGCATGTAATGTGTGATTTAGAACATCATAAGAAAAATATGAAGCAAGTACAACATTTGTGATGTGATTCTAATAATGTAATTTTAGATTGAATCTCGTCACTTGCAAGCTCCACACCTTAAGACATAAAAATAAAAAAGAAAGAAGAATAATTATTTAATTTGTATTGGTATCAATGGTTTTTGGCTAGAGTAGGTTGCGATTTGCATGTTTGTGGAATGGTAAGGGTGACTGGAAGGTTAGGCAAGGTTTATGATAGATCTTGGATGATTTTTGGAGGTAAGAGTTGATAAATATATATAGAAGTTATGACAAGATATTCTAAGGTGTATAAGGTTTAATATTGAATATTTTTACGGTTCTTTGGTTGCGGTTTTGTTGTGGAGTGTACAAGATAGAATGGTGTAGGTTTATTGTAAAAACAAAGTTTAGGCCAAGTTCAAGAGAAGGGTGAATTGAACATTCAAATATTTTTACAAAAATGAAAAGTATTTAAAGTGTTAAATGAAAGTTCTTAATTGAATCAATCAAAAGTATTATTCTGAAGTACTCAACAAAAGTCAATGTATTTCAGATCACAATCAATCAACAGAATACACACACAAAATAGTATACAACAATAACTCAATCAATTCAGAAGCGGAAGCAGTAAATCAGAAACAATATGTTGAAATTAGAGTGAAACACAGATTAGAAAAAATCCAATCAACTTACAAACATAAATAGTATAGACAAGAACACACAGATCAATAGTAAATTTAACAAAGAACACATCCAGAGTAGATCATTAACAATCAAATAAACAGTAGAGTATAATCAATTCACTGAAAATTACTTACATAATAAAGCAATGTTGAATTAACAATAATTTCAAGAAAACTAGTTTCCAAAAATACAAACAGATATATAGTAATCACAGTTAACTAGAAACATTTAAACAGAATAAAGTTCAGATACAGTCAACTAAATAAATATAAAAAAAGTTTCAAAGAATTTAAAATAACACTAGTAGAATGAGCAATAAATTGAGCACAAAGAACAACTAAAATGGGCGAGCAACAACAAATAATTAAGCATTTAAGAAGAGAGAAAGAGAGATCAAGAACATCAAGATTTATACTGGTTCACCCTTCCTCAAGGGCTACGTCCAGTCCTTTGCCAACAAGCAAAGAGTTTCACTAAAAAGGATCACCAAGATCAGTTCAGTACAATACAAACACCCTTGCTCCCCGCAAGTTAACACTGCACCCTGCAGGACACAATCTACTGCACCCTACAGCAGTTGTGAAAACAATTGAGAAACCTACTACACAAACCCACTTACATACCCTATGAAAAATGGGTACAAAAACTACAATTGCGAATCACAAACCCTTTGTTATTTGCAACCAAAGCACTCATAGTACAAGAGATAACTCTTGAGTATAAAAAACAACAGTCCTTCTACACACAACAAATTACAAATGGATGAAGAACAGTATAGAAGACTTAGCTTTGGTGTAGAACCAATTTGCACAAAACTCACTCAAGGCAAAGCTCCAAGATGCAAGTTCTTAAGATTCTTGTTGATATAAAATTGTGTGTAACATGTTCTCAAGTGAAACACAAGTTTTTCTCTTTTAGAAAATCACAAGTGATCGCTAAAAATGTTCTATGTTATGTTTTCCGTTAATTTCAAATCGTGCGCCACCCCTATATAGAAAACTGATTTTTAACAGATGAAAAATTCAATCGATTGTTTTAATCATTCAATCGATTGATTTTTCTATAACACAAAAAAAGATCAGCAAGTTTAATTTTGAAAAACAATTTACTGATTTTAATCTCAAAAAGTTTTTTCAAAATCGTTTAACCACTTTTAGTCCTTTTAATCATTATGAATCTTTTGAGCTCTTCTCGAGTGAAGGAATCATGCAACATGGTTTTGAACCAAAACCACACTCACACATACCCAATCTAAGTCTTAGACCGAAACTCCCACCAAGCTCCATGATGGCTTGAAGCAATCCACTTGCAAGCTTTGATCCATGTAGACTTCATCACATTGTTGGCTTCATCAAATTGTTAGAAACCTCGGTGCTAACATATTGAATTATGGTGTTGATTTGGTGATATAAAATGGGAAAAGAGTGAACTTAATCTTTCTTATTTTCTCATAGGATTTAGATTGGTTTCTTGGTTTCATTTCATGCAGAATTTGGTGTATGGTGGTGGCTTGAGTTAGGAGATGATTATACTATGTTGTTCTTCTAATAAAGGAATGGGAAGAACAATAATGGAAAAAAAGAATTGAATAAGAATTCTTCAAATAAAGGAATGGGAAGAACGACAATGGAAAAAATAATAGAATAAGAAAGAAAATTAAAATGTCACCATAACATGTACCTTATTGAAGTCAAAGAAAGGAGATGAACCTGATCTCCTTTAGCGTATTCCGTCTTTGATAAGCTAAAGAGTACCACTGAAAGAGTTATAGCTTCTACTTCAATAAGCTAAAGAGCACCATCAAAGAACACAAGGGAGAGTCACACTATTTAAATACTAAGTACGAACTCAAAACTCTAGAAAGAGGAAAATTCACATTATCCTTAAACTTAAGCATTCATGTATTAAGTTCTAATAAAGTGTTTTTGCAGGACACACTTCACTTTCTTTATATAAGTCTTTGACCACGAGCTATCTAAAGTAAGGAGGGATATGGAACTTAATTCCCATCCTTAAGGAAATCATATAAGTGTTTGGATGTCACTCCTTCCTTATTCTATCATAAAACTTGTTAAGCCTCTTTCCCAACAAGTTGGATGTACACTTACCTAACCTATGCTAATATTCACATAATGTTTATTACATGGTTTATTTTCTACTCTATTTTTACAACATTTATATTAGAGCAAAAAGAATACAATACCTTGAATGTTTTGATTATGTGGTTAAACACCACAAGTTGAGAGTTTGAAAGACATGAAACAATTACTTCTGACAGATGTTGATAAGATAACAAATACATATGCTTCATCAGACAAATGATAGATTACTATGCCAAGTTTCACTTTATCTGATAAGTTAACTGAAGATCATTTAAACGACAAGTATAAACTAAGCTGATACACATGAAGAATATTTTAAAGCTTTAGTCTAAAGAAACAAAAAATGTCTTGAAGATCTGCACCAAATAACAAAATTCAAAAACCTCTTGAGATGTGAGCTAAAGTTGCAATGATCACCAACTTCTTTGACACAACTATTTTGAACTTTGTCTTAGTTGTCTATTGTGTGCGATATGCAATTTTAACCATTGTTTGATGTAAAAGGATTTAATACCAAGGAAGATAAGTATTGCTAACTATCATAGAGTTTATGTGAAGAAGATAAGAAAATTTAATGCTACATGACACACATTTAGTTCTTCTCAACATAAGAGCTCATTAGACAATAACAAAAGAAGAAAGAAGACAATGACAAGAGTTCAAAGCTACTCAACAACTAGAAAAGGAAATGCAATGACTATATTTTTGAACCCTATAAGAAGACATGTGTCTAATAAAAGAACAAGGAAGTGAACCATAATTTTGTAAGTGCTAAAACTCTACCAAAATACTCTGCACCCTAAAGTTTTTGTAAATAACACTATTTATGTTCATTTCAGCCACTACAAGAAAAAGTTAAAATACCGACGGAACATTATCGACAAAATTTATTTTGTCGGTAAAATACCATTATCGACGAATTTTACCGACGAATATCATCTCTCGTTAATTATCGACAGATTTACTGATGAATTTACTGATGGGTTGAACTTCGTCTGTAATTAATATTTACTGATTTCTATAATGTAATTAATATTTTCCGATTTATCGAAGGATTTACTGATGGATAAATCCATCGGGAATTACCGATGAACTCAAAAAATTCATCAGTAAATTTACATACAACCGATTTATCGATTGATTTTGAGTGTTTTAGAGGGATTTGCCCCGTCAGTAATTTTGATTTTTTTTGTAGTGAGCGAACTAGTGAGAAAACCAGTTCTTGTATACATCGAAAGATGTTATCTTCTTTAGTAAGTCATAAAATTTAGTAAATCATTTTTACTTGAAAGCATTAATCAAATCATATCCAATTTAACATTTTAAAACTTTTAGAAATCCTTAAACAACCATCAATACAAACTCACACACTAATTCTAGACAAGCAATTGTTCAAGTTTTTCTTGCACTTAGCTTGACTTGTCTTCATCAAATACCAAACTGCATCATTGCCAATACAACTTCGTTATATATAAAGATACAAGACTTGATGTTCTACCATACTAGTAGTATAAGAAACTCTACCTAATTCCACTAAATATGACTGATGAATTGATTTTGAACAACTATAAGTACTTTCAATGTATTTATCATTGCCAATCGATACGTCAAAGTAAAAAATATAATTGAGAGAACATTTGGTTAAATAAATTATTTGTTATCATAACTAGTGGCATAGAACCACATTATTCATTCCAAACCATGAGGAATATAACTCTTGAATGTTGTATAGTGCACAATTTATTTTACATGATGTGGATAATGATGAATCTTTGATTGTGAAAGTTGATTATGACTTGATGGGTAAAGGTGAAAATCAATTTGTAACTCAACAATGTCAAGATGATTACAAAGAAGGGGCGAAGTTCTGGGATATGATAATTAATTAGATGTGAAATGATTACCATATTTGACTATATTATTTGTAATGTTTAACTTTATTTACTTGAAATGTTTAACTATATGTACTGTTTATTTTGTTTGACTTGTATGTGTTTCATATGAAAACTTATTTCTTTATAAAATTGTGTTAAATTGTTGTGTTTCAGTACTTTGTATTTAAAACATATGCTATCCAATGTTAATTTCATGGTGATGTCCTTTTATTATGTTAAATAATATAGAGAAAAATGTCATGTTAATGAAAGTAGCCAAGCAGTGCTAGAGTATTCAAAATATACCAATGAAATAAGGATTGGTAATTAGTTTACTAGTAGTTGGACATCACAAGCCTATACAAATACTTTAGAAAATTTAAGAAATTATGGTTTGAATGAAATAAAAAAATAACATAAAGAATAGGTCGTGTGATATGCATGACTTGTTGGTTTTATAATGTACTTCACAACAATAATTTATTCCTTCGTGTTTTTTTTGGGTTTCATGTTAAAGGCTAAGCCAATAGCAACAAGAGGAGGACTCAACAACTGAAACATTATAATCTTTTAGAAGAACACTGGGAAGTTTATTGTGCCACCAAACACATAAGTGAAACAACTAGGAAAGGGATCAGACAAAGGGGAAATTCACACTTGTCTTGAATGATAATGTTGAAGAACCCACAATTGATGACCTATACACCTCAATTTCCTCCACAGATAGACTCAAATAGTTTAGGTTCAACTCAATCCATCTCATCTCAAGACACATCATCATTGAGGGGCACCCATGATTGATGTAATAAATGCACAATTTAAAAATGTTACTATAGATCTAAATAAGGTTGAATATGCCCTAGATGTAGGTAATATCTACTTTAGATGCAGCCAATATGTTATGTACAAAATTATCAAAATGTTGTTGAGTGCAAACCCTATAAACAAGATATGTGTAATGAACAAGTTTTCATAATGAAAAGAAATTCAATTGTGCAATACTTAAAGTTTGATATATGGAAAATGTTGATGATAATGAATTTGGAGGATGAACATTTAACATTGCAATATTATGATTACCTTTACAATAATCATTCACAAATAAGGAGAATATGTAACATACCCCTCATATGCATCTTAAATGTTTGTTAAAATTTATGATGGAAAGTCGATTCCCCATAAATAGTTGTTGGTTCTAATAGTTAAACATATTTGTGTAGGTTACTTGTAAGTTAATGTTGCATGTTTTAAATGTTATATATGTTATCTGAATCTTGATGTTGGGTTAACATTGATCTATATAACTATGTGTTTATCTTTATTAATTTACATGGTTTGATTGTATGATTTTGTCAAATGTTTTGAGGTGCATTATTAATGACTACTTCATCAGAGATTATAAAGTCAAGAGATGATACATAAAAGAAGAAAAAAAGTCTTCTGAAACTAACCAAATTCATCCTTTTGAAATTTGTAATTTGGAACATATTTTGGATCACATTTGTTTCTTTGGTGGAAGATCTCAAATGATCAAATACGAAGAAGATTTCTCTTCTCATGTTATTGTGCATCCTAAAATTATGGATTTTAATTTATTTTTATTTTTTTGCTTTTTTGTGGTTTCATCTATGTGAGTACATATATTTTCATGGACTAGACCAATTGTATAACACAATTTTCTTATTATCTAGAGTTGATTAATGTCTTTTATTCTAATTTAAAGATATCAGAAAATGGAAATCAAATTTGCAATGAAGTGAACAAGACTAAGATCAAAGCCTAACCTATTTATTAGCCATCTTTGGAAAACTTGAAATTTTAGGGACACGATTAACTATATGATTAAGACATTGCTTTTGTCAAGCATGGTTAAGACAAAATATAAGGAAGATATGCCAAAATTAAAAGGAGCTTCATTATTAAAGATATACTATTGCATTATGTGTATTTTATATTTTGAGTCCTAGAGAAAGCAATAATACATAATTTATCTAAGATGTTTATAGAAACAAGGTTTACTACTAGATAGTCTAACTTATTTAAGGGAATGTCTTTAAAAAACTTAATGTTGTACAAATTGATGGTATATGATAATATGACAGGATTATGAAATGACAAACACCTGATCATGATGAAAAACAGCCATTAAACAAAGATGATGGTGAAAAAGCATAACCCTAAGCCAAATCTCTCATAGATGATAATATGCTTAGTTAGTTAGATATGCACTGAGATTTAGGACTTACAATAAGGATTGCAAATTTTGTCAATTACTATATGCGATAGAGCGAATGCGAATTAATATATAAGTAGCTTGTTGACTTATAAAAAAAATGAAGAATCTCATGATCTATTAGAATGAAACACTTTATTTTGATATCATCTTTATTTGGACTCACCACACATATATGTATATAGTTCACTATTGCTAATTTACTTATACTTTGTCTATTTCATTTATCTAATATATTATACACTTGAAATCATTCTTATTATTAATAACAGTATTTTCTTTTTCAATATTTAGTTTTTTTAAAATGAAAATATTTATTGGATTTTTTTCTTTATTTTTTATAATTATTTTTGTCAATTAATAAATAATATTTTTAAATTATTAATTTTTTTGAGAAATAATTCATTTTTATTTTCACAAGTAATTTTTTAAATAAAAAATCATCTAAGCGCAGTTTCTAAATTATACTGGAAATAACTTATCAACATTGATTTAATGAAATCAATCACATATATTAATAAAGTTTTACTTAATTTGATCTTCTTCTTTTTTCCATTTAGGTTATGTCTAAATCAATCCTTCCTTAAGGTAATTTTTTAGTATGGAAACATCATATAAATAAAAGTAAAAGCTTTTCAAATTCAAACACTTAAAATGGAGAAGAATAAATATTACATATTGCTACGTCTTATATTGACCCATCCGCTTGTAGGAAGAAAGTTAATTGATTTAACTGGTAACTTGAGATTATATATGTTAAGAATTTTGTATTATTTTAAAATTTACCTTAATACTATCAAGATTCGTTATCTTATTCTTTCTATTCAATTATTTTCATCTAATGAGTGCCAGTTATTTTCTCTAATACACAGAAGAGAGAACAGCAGAAGTAACTAACTTACAGAATGATCTCACCTTCAATTTTGTTTTCCAAAACCAGTGAGAGTTATTAATTTGCTTCGACATGTTAGCTTATAAGGATAAGGATAATGCGAACAAACCAACTAAAAACATTGAAAAATAAATAAATACATCTATAAACGAGAGTAGTTGGTTTGCATTTCCCAATATCAAAGGCTAAGGAGGGAAAAGAAAAAGAGAAAAATAATAAAGTGAAATCAAACGACCGTTACATTGGGAAAATTTTGAAAGGGGAGGCTCCATTTGAAAAGAGAGGCGAAAGGGTCGGTGTTGATAGACCAAAAGGCCCAGAATTGGAAATGGCAGCAGAAGAAGATGATCAGTTGCAACAAGTCAGATCCAAAGCCACAGAGCTTTTCATCAGAGAAGAATGGAATGCCTCCATCGAAGCCTATTCCCATTTCATCACCCTCTGCACCCAAACGCTCTCCCATTCTCCCCCAGACCAAAAGCTTCGCAGATCCCTCTGCATAGCCTTGTGCAATCGCGCAGAAGCCAGGTCCAAGTTGAAGGACTTCCACCGCGCCCTTCAGGACTGTGACCACGCTTTGGAGCTCGATGCCACGCATTCGAAGACCCTTTTGTGCAAAGGTAAGATCTTGCTCTGCCTCAACCGGTATGCTTCCGCTCTTGAGTGCTTCAGAACCGCCGCGCTTGATGGGAACGCTGAAAGCGTAAGTGGGTACTTGGAGAGGTGCAAAAGTTTGGAGCTTTTGTCCAAAACGGGGTGTTTGGATCTTTCTGATTGGGTTTCAAATGGGTTTCGAGGGAAGGTTCCGGAGCTTGCTGAGCACATTGGTGCTGTGGAGATTAGAAGATCTGAGATCAGTGGGAGAGGATTGTTTGCAACGAAGAATATTGATGCTGGATCGTTGATATTGGTGACCAAGGCAATTGCCATGGAAAGGAGTATCATAATGGGAGGGGTTCAGGATCTGAGTGAGGATGCACAGTTGGCAATGTGGAAGAATTTCATTGACAAGGTTTTTGAGTTTGTTGGGAAGTGTCCCAGAACAAGGGGTTTGATTAATAGGTTGTCATGTGGGGAGAATGAGAATGAACTTGAGGTGCCTGATGTGGGTCTCTTTAGACCTGAGAGTGTGGAGAAGGATGGTGAAGTTGAGGTTGTTGTTGATACGGTTAAATTGGTTAGTATATTGGATGTGAATTCTCTCACTGAGGATGCTGTCTCAGCCAATGTGTTGAGGAGGGGCAATGATTGTTATGGTGTTGGCCTGTGGTTGCTCCCTTCCTTCATAAACCATTCTTGTTGTCCCAATGCAAGGAGGTTGCATGTTGGGGACTACTTGGTGGTTCATGCTTCAAAGGATTTGAAGGCTGGGGAGGAGGTAACTTTTGCTTATTTTGACCCTTTGTGTGGTTTGAGCAAGAGGAAGGAGATGTCTTTGAATTGGGGGATTCATTGCAAGTGCAAGAGGTGTAGGTTTGAGGGGGAAGTGTTCTCCAAACAGGAAATAAGAGATATTGAGATTGGTCTTGAGAGAGGGATGGATGTGGGGGGTGTAGTGTTCAAGTTGGAGGAGCAATTGAAGAGGTTGAAGGTTAGGGGGAAGGAGAAAGGGTATTTGAGGGCATCATTTTGGGAAGCATATTCTCAGGCTTATAGGACAGAGAGGGCCATGAAGAGGTGGGGAAGGAGGATTCCTACTGCGGAGGCTGTGGTTGATAGCATCACTGATGTGGTGGGAGGGGATCACAGGTTGCTGAAGCTGCTGATGGAGGAGTTGAAGAAAAATAATGGTGGAGTTGTAGAGAGGGAGAAAGTTTTCAGGATAGCAAAAGAAGTGTTTGGGAAGGTAGTGAAAAAGCAAGCAATGAAGACACTTGTGCAACTCTGCATTGGTGATTAAGGGAATAATGTTTTTATCAGTTTCTACTTACTATTTCTTTATTTTGTTGCTGTTGTTAATTTTTGAAACTTTAACTTGTTTTATGTCTCTTGACTTGCTGTAACCATCGAGTTTCCAGCCTGAATCAACTGAAGTTGTCACAGTCTGGATCATCTTTGCTTCATGTAAATCAATGCTATGAAGAATTTTACTGAACATTGCATAGCATACCACTTATCCTTCTGCGCAAAATTCATGATTCCTTCCTAACAATCCAAATTCAGCCTGCCGAAATTTCCACGGGTATATTATCAATCTTGTGCGTATAAATGGAGATTATATATATATATATATATATAAGGTATCATTTACTCTAACAGAAGTAACTTTCAACAAATTATTTAATAGATAATTTATTATTTTTCACCTTTTTCATCTACTTTTTCAGTCATCAATAAAATTTATTTTATTCTGTAAAAAATAAGACCGTTAGCAGAAATCATAAATAAAAAATAAAAATTCTCTTTAAGTTGATCAAAACGTTGACTTCTTTTGACTTAGAAGTGAGAAGGCTAAGTGTGAAAAAAAGCTACTGAAGAAAACTAATGTGAATGATTAAAGTCCAATCACGATATAGTAGATATTAATTAGTGTTTAAATAAAAAAGTCTTCAATTTATTTCACCACTACTCTAACAAGTTCACCACTATGTTTAGATGATTTTTTTATGTTGCAATGAGTATATGATTCCAAAAGATTCAAGATCTAAGACATTTAAAGATGGAGAATAATGTCAAATCCATCTTTTGCAGTCACTTAAAGGAATTCCATATCATATGATTATATGAATTCCTTTATTGGATAAATATTGAACACCTTAAATTTTTCCTTTGGTTGTTTTTTCCAAATAGTTGGGAGAACTTTCTCAATAAAAAATGATTTTATAACTTCTCGTTTTATTGAAATTATTGTTTTTATTTTCATTGTATATGTAATTCATTAACACTTGTCTTTTTAATCGGTTATTGACTAACAAATGGAAAAACACTAAATTTTTCAAAAAAAAAAATCATTTTCTTGTGAATCAAATCTTGATTGAGTTAAGCAACTAAAAATATAACTTTTGCAATGAATTTTTTTATTTTTACAAGGACGATGTAGGTGATTCTCATCGAGTAAAAAATAGTAATTCTCAAATTTCTTTTTTATCATGTAAAATCATTTTTCATGAATATGAATGATGTTATGCACACTTTTGAAAGTTAGATCATGTAGAATATCTTCAAGCACTGATAAGAATAATAAATTTTCCAAAGAGTTGTTATTTGACGCAAATAAACTTCACAAAATTGAGCAAGATCAATTTGGATTCTCTTATGTCCACAATTTGTTACCTTCTTTGTAGACGCATCAGGCAAAAGCTACCATACTCATTTTTGCAATTTTTCGTTAATACTTTTCTTGATAGAGTATGATAAATGGTTTTACATTCTTTGTCCCTCAAAACTTCTAAATTCTTTTCTAGACTTTAGAATCCTACCTGTTCAATCTTTTCTTATATTCCATTAATATTTCCTGGCGTTAAAGTCAAAAGAAAATTACTATCGATACTAAAATATAAATAAATTTTAACCAATAAAACATTAGTAACTTACCAAGATGAAAATTAGATTATATTACTTATAAGTTTGTTTCCATAGTCATGTCTACACCTACTTAGCATTAAAATTGCAAAACATAAAAATAAAACAAATAAAATGAATAAGAAGTTAAAAATAATTTTAAAATTCAACTAAATGGGTAAACTAAATAATTTTTAAGTAAATATAGCAATATTATATCAATATCATTATAGGTCTCTTCGATATCATCATCATTTTCATGTGCCTCTTTGTTTAAATAAAATGAAAGCTTATTTTTTGGAATAATGTTAAGATAAAGAGAAAAATAATCTTTTACATTAATATTCAAGTTTGGCAAAAAAAAGTGTGAAATATTCATCCTGAAATATATTGAGCATCTTCATCTTCAATTTATGAATTTATTATTTGAACATTAAGTTTATATCATACAATGAAAAATTGTCTTATATAATCTTATTTGTGGAATAGGGAATTTATTTAAAGTTTAGATTCAATAGTGAAATTAAGAGTGATATCAAATTTTTGGGTACAAAAGCAAAAATCTTCTTATAATTTTTCAAATTAAAATTTTTGGTGGTAAAAGTTTTAAGATTAAAAATAATATAGGGGAGCTTATTTGAGAAAAAAGATCTCGAAGTATTGTATTTCATTATAAAAAATTCAAAAAATTTTATTAACACCAGAGAAAATAGAATGAATACTCATTTATTATAGAGAGAAGATAAATTATGGTAAATAATTTTCCATAAACAAAGAATATCAAATGATAAGGGTATTATTA
>Ga0123340_1000936_pt1 | contig 22566 bp, 6 predicted proteins | sample SirMexnodulemix_FD_89961 | JGI IMG/M metagenome (GOLD analysis project Ga0123340, IMG submission 89961) | Root nodule microbial communities of legume samples collected from Mexico - Siratro Mexico nodule mix | ecosystem: Host-associated > Plants > Roots > Nodule | place: Mexico: Nepantla...
TATAAAAATAAATTATCTCTTAAAATCACATTATTGAAGTTGATATAAAAAAAAGAAAATTTTAAAAGTAAATGATGGAAGGGTATTACTCCCTCCATTACTTTTTTAGTGTAGCATCTTTATTTTTTTTATTGTTATTTTTAACATTCAAAACAGCATTTTTTTCAATTATATGTTTACTCTTCATATAATCTTTAATTTATATATATATTGGGATGTAGAAATAAAAATGGTGAAATTAAAAATTTTATAAATATTTTATTCAAATCAAGAAAGTGTGTCTGCAATTATTGGTTGAACAACCTTAATCTAAACTTAAAAATAAATAAAGATAGTATTTGTAATAATTAAATATTTTACTTATATTTATTAGTTGTGAAAATATGAATAAATTTAGTATATTTCCTGAATATACAGTAAATAAAACAAAGCTAGTAAATTACTAATTATATGCTTCAATATAAAAATATACATATACAAACATATTATTTTCATAAAGTATACTGTGATATAATCATAAAAACTAATAAAGTATACTGTGATAAAAATGTACATATTTATTACTTTTATGATGTGATATAATCATAAAAACTAATAAAGTGTAGATTATTGTTAACTTATGTTAAAATTTGTTATTTTAAAATTAATTTCTTAAATATTATTAATCATTTGTGTATTCTAACTAATATGTTGAAAATAATTTAATTGATATATAATTTTATTGAAATTTGAACGGTTTATAAATCTTCTAGACCATCTCTTTTAGATCATCTCTTTGTAAAAAGGTTTTTGATAACAATATATACAAATATGTCGTGTACGTGTTATATGTATTTTCTTATAAACATTCAAATGTGTGTCTTATATGAATTAAAGTTTCATCGTATTATCCAAAGGATGTTAGATTCAATCTAGATAGTCTAGGTTTTTATGAGTATAATTGTTAATCAAAGCTCACGTGAAAGTCGTAAAAATATAAATAATTTTATACATATTTAATACTTATGGTTCAATAAGATAAGATTTATATAAGGAAACTAAAGATTTCAATAATTTTTAGTTTTTATATTAAGAAACAATTGACTATACGTAAATGTGTAATTATTTTTCTTGAATTATTTATTCCACTTTATTTGCAACATATTCGTGCATTGTTTTTAAAGTTAGCCTTGTAACATCTATATGGAAGTGTAGCCTTCCTCTCTTAACTCTGAATGAGATTTTTAAAAAAAATATAGAACAAATATTAAGCAAAAGAAAAGAGATTACATGATCAAGCTTAAAAGAAAAGAGATTACATGATCAAGCTTAAGAAGAATCTAAATGGATTACACAAAGCAATGATCTTGAAGTCTACAAAATATCAGAGATCGAGAGTTCTTAACATCAAAGCTTACAACGTTCAATAGTCTAAGTGTTATCAACTTTTATAGATAGTCTTTAACCTCTTTATATTTCACATTGTGAACTAATCTTATGAAAATTCTTGTTATATCCTCTTTTTGAGAGTTACATTAGTCACTACGTATCATATGTGTTTATAGTAAAGAGTAGTAGCTAAAGAATAATTGTACTTTTTATCTTATGAGGAGATTAAAAGGGATAAATATGAGTGAGTGGTTTGTGTACTTATTGTAATCATGAGTGGTTTGTATACTTAGTTATCATTTTTGTTTGATTAGAAACCTCTTAAAAAGTTTCTTAAGGGAGCATTGAACGAAACTCTAGAGTTTTGGATGAATTAGTATAAAATTGTTCTTGTTTTACTTTGTTATTAGACAAATTATTGCTTGCAAAAAAGAGTCTCGAGCTTTATTCAAAACCTCCCTTTTAGAGTTAGATATTCCTTTACTTGATATCAAAGTTAATCTCTAGGGTTAGTTATTGATGAACAAAATCCAATAACAAAATTCATGGAATGTAAAGGACATACTATAAATCATCCATCTTTAGTAGATAATGCATGCTTTCTTTGATCCACGCAACACTGGCATGCTAGATATATTGGAGAAAGGTACACAATTTTTATTATGAAGGATGAGAAAGTGTCTATCAAGACAATGGTACTAGTGAAAAAATTTTGTAAGTAAGCAACTGGCATAAAGAAAATTGAATATAAGAAGGTTTGGTCTAAAGTAAAGATATGACAACAAATCTACAACAAGTCCTTTTGATCGAAAGGTGAGTTCTAATAATCACATAACTGAATATGACAGTTTGTAATTTATCATTTACAAGTAGGCATCCTATTCAACTTGCCTCACTTTATCTACCTAACTTGATTTGTCATCAGAGACATGAAAGACGACATAAGAGGTACTCATTATACTGTCCTTCTCAACAAGGTTTCTACGATAGTAAGAGATTTTTCAAAAGTTCTATAAGATAGATGATTATCTGAGACATGACATCATAGTTAAGGGTGAAGTAATAGTTAAGCAGCCATCTTTCTCAGTGGTCAACTTAAGGCAAATGCAGCTTAGACTAAGTCTTATTGCATAGAAAACCCTTGTACTCAACCTTGACAAGCTTCTAGCATATTTTTTGGTGAACCTAAAACCTCCTCACCTAATAGCCTTTAAAAGTTTTCTCTTTGTAGAAGACAAGATCGAAAAACTTTAGGATAATCAGAGAAATGCAACATCATGGAACCTCTTTCTAAAGAAGACCTTAGTTTTACATCAACACTATATAAGAGCTTTATAAGTAGTGATCAACCAAGAAATTGCACGAAGGATTTTCCACCAAGCCCAAGCTTGTTATCCTTCTTTCCCTTCCAAAGAAGCTCATAATTATTTTCCCCAAAGTACAAAAATAGAAGTTGTTAAGAACTCCTGGTGCTTCCAAAAAGTTAAAAGTAGCTAAACATATACCATTTACACCAATGTCAATGATCATAGATGATGAAACCACAAACTCTGATGAACTCATCTGTACGAGTCTTAGAAGATTATCTCAAAGAATCTCTCAAGAAGAAGAAGCCCTACTTGAGCAATCCATAGAAAATATCCAACTTTTAGCCACCATTCAGTCCATACCTTCCACATCTTAATCTACACATTGTTTTTTGTAACTATCACCCCTAACAAAATCACAATAATTGATCAACAACAACCCTAGATGAACCCAAGCCTCCTAGATGACCATTGACCATAAACTATCATGCTTTTACATCCTACATCCTACATAGAAAAGAAACCACCTACAACCTAACCTCTTCTAAACCTTCCACACAGTAAAGCACACCTACCTCTAGACCTTACACAATCAAATAATCCAAATCCCTATAACCATAGCTTCTCTTACACATAGAAGAACCCTGGCCTTGCTTCTACCCAAAGCCACCTTATATTACAAGCCTACCTAAACCTTCTCACTTGGAAGAGACCCATTTATTCCACCTTATTTGCCTACCTAGCGCTTGTTGGGTCAAGCACTTCCACTAAGCCAAAAGTTATAGTTCTTAGTCAAGATATAAATCTTTCTAATTAATAGCATAATAACCCAAGCATCACTATTCAATTATGTTTTGGTCCATTTGGCCTACGTTATGGGAAAATTGATGACATCTACAACAATCTCTCCCTTATCAATTATCACACTAAAATTTGAATTCTTCGATTGTGACTTGATCCATCTGGCCTATGCCACAGGACAATTCTGAAACATGCAACTATCTCTCCTTGAACAATTGCCTCACAGGAAATTGAACTTGTCACATTGACTCTGATACCAATTGTTGGATGAAGCGCTTACCACTAGGCCAAAAGTTATAGCTCTTAGTCAGGGTGTAACTCTTTCTACTTTAGAGTGTAGCAACCTAAGCGCTACAATTTGATTGAGACTTGACTCGTCTAACCTATGCCACGAGAGTCACCTATCTACAACTAACTCTTTCTACTTTAAAGTCACCTGCAACAACCCTATATTTTCAATCTCACCACTTAAAGAGACATTCATGGGGCAGATGTTCCACCACCATTTATCATGGAACGTTATCTAGTGCTTCTATATGTTATTGTGCCTCATCCTCCTTCTCCTATCCCAAACTGAAGAAGGAGAAGGGAGTAACAAAGAAAAGAAAGGGAAATGTAGTCTTAGTTGCTTTTTTTAAGAATAAGATATTTGACTTGTTATTGAAACCAATTTGAAGAAGACTATTGAAGAGATCAAGAATGTAAAAACAAGAGTCTAAAAATCTAGGACTCCATCTAAAAGTTCTAGGTGTTTCTTCCAAACATATAATTCTTCAATGTATCTTTGAGAGATATAAAAGAAAGGATTGTAAACATTTTCCTTTAGCAATTTTTGAAGAATCAAGGACTAACAACACCACCATCACATCAACGTACATCTCACCTAAGAACTACAAGGTCATTCCTAACCAAGTGTACCCATGCCCCCTATCAATTTGAAAAACTAGAAAAGGAGATTAAGGTTGTTATTGCCAAACCAACGTGCTCAACATATTCCCTACAACTGGAATTATGTGTTAGACAACAAAAGGTTTAAAAGAACTCTTACAGAAAATGAGGGAATCAATACATAGAATTAAAAGTTATATGGTGACACGATCAAGCAAGAATCCTTTTACAAATTTTCTCGTGAGTAGAACTTCATTACAACCATATAAAACCTCTACATTTTAAGGGTTGCGAGAACCTTCTCTCCTAATGACACTATCATGTCCTTTTTCAATAACCGAGTTTATACCTTTGGAACGAATTGCAGAAGATTTCAAAGGGTGTAGTTGTCAATGGTTTCTATAACCTTTTCAAAACCCCACTAACCACTATCATGCCAAACTTATAACAGAAGATAGAAGCTTCTCTAGAAGTTGAGTGTCTAGCCATTGAGGAGAAGCATAAATTGAAAAAGGATATGAAGTCTACAAAGGATAAAACAGATGTAAAGACAAAGGCTAATGCAGAAGCTAAGATTGAAGTAGACACTCTAAGACAAGCCAAACTAATGCAAAAGCTCTAGATCAAGTAGAAGTTGTTGTTATCGCCAATCTTGTTAGAGATATTAAGATGTAAGATCCTCCTTATTTTGAATCTTAAAACACAATACTCATACCAACTATCATAGTGAATAATGCCCCTGTAAACATGTTGGACTCAATTAAGTTGATAGTCCAAGTATCCCTTAACAAAGAAAGGAGAGAGGCATAGACTCAGTTCCTTGAGATGGAGCAAAGACAAAATGCAAGTATTGATAAAGTTGTCACGTCATTTACTTCATAGGTTCACCAGTTTTTTTGCATAGCTTATAAGAATAATTCACCTCCAAACACCCGATCCTCTTGCTAACCCACCAGGAGATCAATCTTCTTCATCCCAACTATTGAATCAAATACTTAATACTCAGTTAAAAGTTATAACTCATAGTCAAAATGCAACTCTTTCTACTTAAGATCGTAACTTTTTTTTACTTAATATAGAACTCAATTTGACACTTAGATTCATAATAAGTTTCACCACATAGCTTTCAATGAGAATATATTATAAGAATATATTATAAGATACAAGTCCTAAACAATTATTAAGATGACCTAATTTATGTTTTAGATTGGGTTCCTTTTAGATTTTATTTTATTATTGCTTATTGTTTTTGTTTGTAGTTCTCTATAGCTAATAATGGTATAAGAATTTATTCATGCACATGTTGGACTGGGTTATACATTATTGTTTTTAGTAACTCATTCGATATTTTATAATCCTAACAAGTAACTTAAAGTTATACTTTTTTTGTAATTAAATTTATAACGAGTGCATGCTTACATCTTTTTCGTTCCTCACTTTAACCATAAGACATTAGTGAGTTACAGAATCAAATTCTGGATTTTTATTAAACGCTCTCCTTTGACGTTCCTTTATTCATTTTCTCTTTTATTACAAATTTCTAATATCCTAACTCTTATGCACTACATTTTTTATTTTTCACTACATTTTTTATTTTTCACCCTTTTAGCATTGGACTTATTTCAACTTACTATGAAATGCTTTATTTTAGTTTTCAATTAATCTGTTTTCACAATTAATTAAAAAAGAAACTAATAATTCAATAAGTTATGAGATGCAACAAAGACTATGGGGAAATTACTTGAGGGGGTTCATTTGATTTCCAAGAGGAATGAAGTTTTTTTAAAGTTTTATGTTTTCTCTTGTAAGACTAATCTCATTAATCCTTTAGGTTTGGTACTTGATCCATGATGACTTAACACGTAACATTTTGTTTAAACTCCTTAATTTTTACTCAATTTCTCATTTGACTCACATTGCTTTCAATAAAATGAGATGAGAAGTTAAAAGATTGGATGGTTTAATAGTGAGTTTGAATAATAAGTTAAAGGAATTTACATAAAAAAATTGATCAATTGGAAAGGTGATGAGTGTATATTTGAGAAGGGGTATCAAATGAAGATATTCATTAGCTTTTACCTCACTTGCAAGGAACACAATGAGTTTTTACCTCTTCTTCTCTTTGATTCTTGTGTTCTCATACCTCAACTTCTTTTAGACCTTGAGAAAGTGTGCATTCAACGAGTTGTGTATGTAAATTGAAAAGAAACGTAGATGCTAAGTGTATTTAACTAGGTGGAGATGTGATTCTAGTTCAAAATGTTAGATTTACTACTATCTCATCTCTAATAGTCAAAATAGTGGAACTTTGATTATTCATACTTTTTAGAACTTTCGACACATATTAACCTTCCGAACGTCTGTTTCAAAAATGAAATCCTTAATTTCATTGAATAAATACATTTAATCATTTTTACTATTTTCTATAATTATGTGACTTTTATCCAATTGTTATTTGGTACTCTAGTTTAGTATTATGCAATTAATTTTTTTTATATTTAACATTAAAAAAAGAAATGTGTATCCTTTTGACATTGAATCCTTGATAATATCATACTTGTTGTGATTTTTATTTTTTGATAAAAATATTTAATTAATATTTGAAACAATAAGAGGACGAGTATGGACGTATGAGGACCTCCACATTGTCGTCGGTCACCATAGTTGTAATCGGTCACTCAAGAGTGAAAAAATGTAAAGCTTCCTCTCAAGGTGGGTGTGAGCCAAATGTACCAAAAAAGAAAAAGATGTTAGTGCATTAGACTATCTAAGACCCCATTAGACAGTCTTATATGTATAAAGGTCTAAGAATTTTGATAATAACAAGCACCTCAAGATGTAAAGTATTATTATTGAGGTACTTTCATGTACATAAATAAATTGCTCAATACATTAGACAATTTATTAATTTTCAACATATATTAGATTGTCTCAATATGTGTTAGACGATCTATTACTTAAACGGTTAATAGTTTTTGTTAGAGCCTTAGACAGTTTAGTATTTATTAAAATATTTGACAACCTAATACTTGTCAAAAGCGATATAGTACTTGTCAAAATGATTTATTATTTACAATTGCTTTTTTAATGATTCATTCTTGTTTATTAAATCTCATTTAATCTCATTTAAATGTTTTCGAAAACTAACTTTTTTAGGAGATTTACGACATGGGTTGTTATCCCTCTCCGTGCTTAATGGAGTGGGAATATATGAGGGAGTGGAAGGAGCGTGTGTGTGTGTGGGGTGTGCGTGAGAGGCAGAGAAAAAACGTGCATGAAGCTAAAAATGATGGAGAAATGAGAGAATGGGGGAGTTGAGAGTGAGTGGGGAGTTGAGAATGAGTGGTTTTTTTTATTATTGTTTTACTTTTATTTATATTAGTTTGCTTTATTTTTATTTATATTAGTTTGTTTTATTTTTTTCTATTTTTATATTTTTTCGTTTTTATTTTTATATTTTTATTTTTAATTTTCGTTTTTTTATTTTTCATGGGATGTGAACTAATAAAGGGTACATAAAGTAATAAATGGTGTGTTGGGGTGGCAGGAAGAATAAGAGGGGTGTACATAGTGATAATGGCCTATGGGCCCAAAGAGCGTATGCGTGAAGGATGAGGGATGTAAAGCGTGTTGATGACCTTGGGGTGGCGGGAAGTATTAAAGGGGTATAAAAAGTAAAAATGTTATTGTTAATTTTTTTATTTTTATATTTTTTTTTAATTATTAGCTTTTAATTAGACCAAATATGTATATATGTATAAATCATATGAAATAAAAAGCAATAAATTCTTTAATTAAATTAATTTTTTATTAAAAATACTATTTTTTAAAAAGATTTTTTTTTATTTTTATTTTTTATAGAATTGAATACAGTATTAAGTATGGAGTAAGATGGTGCTATTATAATATTTAATAAGAAAAACTATAATTACAATTAATACGATTTATTTAAAATAGTTTCTAACGGGAGAGACTAGAGAACATAGCCCGTGTTTACTTAAAAGAAACTCTTGGTAAAAGTTTTGGAAAACTACTTATCCATATTTCCTAGACAGAGAAGTCTTAGACAACAAAATAATAATAATATCCTCGACAATATTTTAAATAACAACAAAAAGAAAAGAAAAACATGACATTTCCTAAAAATTGTTACGGATAGCTACTTAGGTGTTACATAGAGCAAAATAATAAAAAATAAAAAATAATAATAATAATAAAATGAGTTGAATAGAAATAGGTGTAAGAAGAGGAAGCGAGAATGCGTACTGTATTTACATCTGAATCCAGATCCACCACCGTTTCCGCAACCGCAATTCCCATCGCTCCGCCGACACAGCAGCCATGTCTCTGAATCTCCGTCAGAAGCAAACAGGTAATCACTCTCAATTCCGATCTCTGCATTTTCCGATTCCCGACGCTAACCATCCATTGGCGTTTCAGAATGCATCGCGCGCATGCTCAACCTCAACAAGCCGCTCAACGCCACCACCGGCACGGCCAACGAGGAAGTGTACAAGATCCTCATCTACGACAAGTTCTGCCAGAACATTCTCTCCCCTTTGATCCATGTCAAGGACCTCCGCAAGCACGGCGTAACCCTCTACTTCCTCATTGACAAGGATCGCAAACCCGTTCACGATGTTCCGGCGGTGTACTTCGTCCAACCTAATCAATCCAATGTGCAACGCATCGTTTCGGACGCGGCTAAATCACTCTACCAGAGCCTCCACCTCAATTTTTCCACCTCCATCCCCCGCCCCCTCCTCGAAGACCTCGCTGCCGGAACCCTAAACTCCGATTCCATTCAGCGAATCTCCAAGGTGCACGATCAGTATCTCGAGTTTGTAACCCTAGAGGATAACCTTTTTTCGCTGGCCCACAAGTCTTGTTATGTTCAACTCAATGACCCTTCCGCTGGAGACAAGGAAATTGAGGAGCTTGTTGAGAAGATCGTTGGTGGGTTGTTTTGCGTGTTGGCCACTCTCTCTGTTGTGCCGGTTATCCGCTGTCCACGTGGCGGCCCTGCCGAGATGGTTGCTTCTGCGTTGGATCAGCGCATTAGGGATCATTTGTTGTCAAAGAATAATTTGTTTACTGAGGGTGGAAATTTTGTGAGTTCGTTTCAGCGCCCTGTGTTGTGTATTTTTGACCGGAATTTTGAGTTGCCGGTGGCGATTCAGCATGATTTTCGCTACCGGCCGCTTGTCCATGACGTGCTTGGGTTGAAGCTGAATAGGCTGAGTGTGCAGGGGGAGAAGGGTGGGATGAGGTCTTATGAGTTGGATTATGCTGATTCGTTTTGGGTTGCGAATGGATCGCTGGAGTTCCCAGAGGTTGCGGTTGAGATTGAGACACAGTTGAATAAGTATAAGAAGGATGTGGATGAGGTGAATAAGAGGACTGGTGGGACTCATGGTGCTGAGTTTGATGGGACGGATTTGATTGGGAACACGAAGCATTTGATGAATGCTGTGAATTCTCTGCCTGAGTTGACTGAGAGAAAGCAGGTGATCGATAAGCATACGAACATTGCGACCGTGTTGTTGGGGGAGATCAAGGAGAGGTCCCTTGATTCTTATGCTAAGAAGGAGAATGACATGTTGGTTAGAGGGGGCATTGAAAGGGGTGATTTGCTTGGTGTGCTCAAGGGGAAGGGATCTAAGATGGATAAGCTTAGGTTTGCCATCATATATCTTATTTCATCTGAAACCATTAATCAGTCTGAAGTGGAGGCTGTGGAAGCAGCTCTGAGAGAGTCTGAGGTTGATACTGCTGCTTTTCAGTACGTGAAGAAGATCAAGTCGTTGAATGTTTCATTGGCATCAGCGAACTCTGCCAGCAGAAGTAATATTGTTGATTGGGCTGAGAAGCTCTATGGGCAATCAATTAGTGCAGTGACAGCTGGTGTAAAAAATCTTTTATCTAACGATAGGCAGCTAGCATTGGCAAGGACAGTTGAGGCCTTGATTGAAGGTAGGCCAAATCCTGAAACAGATTCATACCTTTCGTTTGATCCCCGGGCTCCTAAGTCTGGTTCAGGAGCAAGTAGCAGCCATTTGAAAGGTCCATTTAAGGAAGCAATTGTTTTCATGATTGGCGGTGGTAATTATGTTGAATATTGCAGTCTGCAAGAGCTTGCACAACATCAGCAGCCTGCCAAGCATATTATATATGGAACAACAGAAATACTAACTGGAGTCGAATTTGTAGAGCAGCTTACATTATTGGGGCAAAAGATGGGTTTGGGCAATGTTGGTTCTAGTTCTACCTCAGCTCAGTAGTTCAGAGGTGAATGTATTCACATTTCAGTTTACCAAATTATTCTTTAGTGTGCAAAGGAAAACTCTCAGACACAAGCAAAGTCAATCTGTTTTTGTTGTCCATTGTCTATAAACGATGAGGGATTATGAGCCTTACACTGCCTTCTTGATTATACAGCTAGTGGATTGCTTCTTTCTTGGTAGTTTCCTGTAGCACAGTCATATATGCTTTATCTTCATTGTAGTGGAAAGTTTTTTGAGAAGCATGATGCGCCATTTATGTTTAATTTTCATTCTGTGAGATGTTTTGGTTATTGAGAATCATTTTGTATTAATTAAGATTGATCTGTTTGACCGATTAGGCAGTTCTACCTTAATCATAATGTCCATTGAACTCTTATAAGGAAGATATGTTTATTATCAGGCTGATGTCTTTTATCATTTTATAATTTTTTTTTTATTGTCAATCCTAAGATCAAGTCAAAATGGATATATTGTGTGATGGCACATTGTTCTGCTATCCTGTATGTTACTACCACTTTTCAGTTGGCACCAATTCATTATCATCTCAAAATCAAATGACTGGCTTTTAGGCACAGGAAGCATAAGATATAATGATTCTACGAGGATTAAATGTTTTTGTTTGAATATGCTTCAATTTGACTATTTCTCAAGTTATGTATGTAAATTGACTTGGGTTAAGGTCTTATTTTGTATGCACTGGGTGCAATATGGTTGGTTAAAATAAAAATTCAGAACTTTCTTTCAATCCCCGACAAAGACATAAATTTTGTGAACAGCTTTCCATGAACATGCACTGGGTGCAATATGTTTATTTTCTTATTTTTGTTAGATTCATATCTTCTCCTTGGTTTCCAAACTAAAAGTTTTGTCCTCCCTCTTTTTCTGTCTGTCATTTTTCTGCCTGTCTATCTCCATTGTTTTTATCTAAGTATAGAATGATTATATAATGGGTCTATATTTTTGGTTGAGTAGTAACAATATATTCTAAGTTAGAATTTTTTGAAAATTACAAATTTTTGTGGGTCTCATTTCTCATTTGATGACTTTCCTGATTTAGAAATGAAACGTACTAAAATTTGATTTCCAATAAATTTCAACCAATAGTAAAGAGAGTGTTAGAGGAAGTGTTGTTGGCATTCGTAATATTTTATTTCATTTTTGGGTGATCCTTTCTTGTCCATTTTGCAATTCTAAGTATATTCTTTTAACTTTGTTCAGAGAGCATTGATTAACAGTTATTTCTGGGAGTTGCAAGTAAAAGTAGTGATTTAAATATTAGTTAGTGCAATTAGGGTGAATTGCTCTGTTATGGAGGATTCCTGTTAGGAAAAGTTTATCCCCTCATTGATTGTCTGATTAAAATTTGTGTGGGACAATTGCATAACTTTCAAAAGTTGTGGTGGTTCTATGGTTGTTGCACTTAAATGATAGGGAAAGGGTCAGCTTGAGCAACTGGTATTGGGCTATGTGCAGTGGATAATTCTTGGCTCATTTTGATTCCAAGTGTCAGATTTAACTATGCACCAATAAATTGATGACTCAAAGTGGAGTTAAAAATCCAGTTCCGAGGATAATAACGAAACAGTTTCATCTTTCAACAACTGAGATACAGTGTTATTTCTGCTGTTAGTATATAACGTGCTATTTTGACAGAATTCATTATAGGTACTGTAGCATTCTTTGAAGTGTCATATATTGCATCTGCTATCGTAAGCTTGAAGTATTTATAAGCGCAGGCTTCTATGCTTAAACTATTGCATTGCTCATGTAGTGCGTGGTAGCATTGATTCTTTAACCCTGCTTCTCTCAATTTACTTCCATGTATTACTCTTTCGTCGGATCCTTTTGCTACAAAAGTAATTAATTGTCCAATCGATTACGTGTATTTCAAATTTTCATGTTGTTTTATCTCAAGTATGATATGATATTAACCCTCTGGAAATCAAATTGGATTTAAATATTCTCCTGTTCAATCTTGTTTGATAAACCTGACCATATATTATGTTTATCACTATATTTATTTTCGTTAGAATAAAAATAGACCAAGTCAATAAAAAACAATGAGAAATATAAATAAATATCTAATTTTAATGGGATAATGAACTTGTTTTATTTCTAACTGTATATATTAAGTGAAGAAACATAATAAATGGTTAAAATTGAATTAATAGAACTTCTGTTGTGAACAGGAGTGGATCTATATCCTATAAAATTTAGTTATAGATGAGGAATCAATGTGCTTGACATAAAGTTGGAGCAGCATCTGTTAAAGATAAATGTATATTTTCAATGTTGAAGTTTGATTACCAAAAGTTGTTGATTACTCTTTTGTGGCGACAAAGCAAATTACATGGACGAGACGACGCTCTGCACTCATTGAACAAAAAATTGTTTTAAGCTCACGTGGCCGTGTTTGGAGTTCAAGTAGCTTATTTCTTGTGCATTGTTCTGAAGAAAGATTTTTTTACTAAGTTTTGCATTGGATAGTTGGGATGTAAGAATATCTTATTATTATTCGTGTAGAAACTAATCTAGTAATTCTATTAAGAGGAACTAGGAGCTAAGAAAATGAGAGTGAAATAAGTGATGTGAAACTTACAGATCAAGAACTCTTAGGAAATCCATTGTTTGAATCTTATCTGAATGAGCAAAGTACGGATGATAATTGAAAACTAGATATATACCCGCGCTTGTAAATGTTTTTTTAATGCTAGTAATTTAAGTAAATAAATGATGGAACCTGTAAGAAAATTGGTTCAGTCAATAAATGAAAACTATATCCATTTTTAAATACTGAAACTAGTCGTTAATGACAATTCCAATTGATACATAAATCATCGAAGTATTTTCAACCTCGATTAAATTTGCGGTTGGGAAGTTCAATTTGGGTAAAGAGAGAGTGAGAGGAAGAGTAACAAATTGGTGTTTGAAGGGATTCGTGTGACAGCAACTAATTATGTAAGTTTTGGCCATGATATGTGATGATTTTGTTTTCTCTCTTCATTCTATGATGCATATCTTTTCTGTTCGCTGCAAAGAATAACATGCTACCTCGTGTTTACCGATTAGGAAAATACAGAGAGACGTTTCTTGTTCATGCTAAGTCTATATTCATAGCTTATTTTAGTTTTATTATTACATTTTTGGTGCCTTCATTGATTAACTTGTCGGTATGGCCGGGAACATGAAACTGAAGGAATTGAGAAATTGAAGGAAGACATTTCTTCCATGATTAAAGGCTAATTGCTACTATTATTCGTAGAATTTCTCTAGCCAAGTTAAATGAAGAAAGGTATATCCCTAAACACAACCTATCAACCCCATAGCTTACAAAAAAAACCTCTCATATCCTGTATCCCAAATTCAAAACAACAACCAGTCTCCCACTCTTACTTCCCACACCTATGACCACCCATCATACACAACCTCATACCAAATTTTCCTATGTTAAAAATATATTCGCAGCTGAGATTAAGTTGCGACGTGAAAAGGGATTGTGCTTTACATGTGATGAGAGATTTCCCCTGGCCATAAATTTTCTACATGGCATTGTCACTGAAGTTTTATTTGAATGGAAAGTTTATCACCTTGCATGGAGATAAACCAAGGTTTCCTGATCAGGCTCAGTTTAATCACATACTTCGCATGCATAAGATTCATGCTATTTCAGAAGTTTTCACCATGCAACTGGAGGTTCCTTATTGTGGTGATGATGATCAGCGGCTACAAATACCAGATAATTGAGATTTGGCTTTGTTGCTAGAGTCATACAAGGATGTGTCGGTCCCACAAGGATTGCCTCCCACTAGAACCCATGATCACTCCATTTCATTGATTCCAGATGTAAAACCAGTTAAGGTACAACCTTATCGGTACCCTCATATAGCCAAAACGGACAAATAGAAAAGATGGCTAATGATATGCTGCAAGAAGGAATTATCGTGCCTAATATCAATCCTTTCCCATCTCCTATTATTCTTGTTAAAAAATAAGATGGCCAATGAAGGTTTTCCAGTGACTACAAGACTCTAAATGCCATCACTATTAAGATGATTCCCAATCCCAACAGTACATGAGTTGCTTCATGAATTATTTGGGATCCAATATTTCTTCAAGCTTGATTTGCAGTCCGGGGTACCATAAAATATTTTTTAAAGGAGGCGGGCCGTTTCAAGACAACTTTTAGAAATCATGGCTGTTATTATGAGTGAGTTGTTAATATGCACTCTAACCTTACGAATGCACCAACAACTTTTCAATCATTAACGAATAATATTTTCCATGGGTTGCTACTCAAATTTGTTTTGGTTTCCTTCGATGATATATTGGTATATACTGGTGACTGGGTTGCTCATTTACATCATCTGGAAATCGTTTTGCAAACCCTTAGGCAACATCGGTTGTATTGTATGTTAAACTCTCAAAATGCTCATTTGGGTTAGCATAAGGGGATGGTCACATAGTTTCAGGTAAAGGTGTGGCAGTGGATGTCTTAAAGGTGCAAGCCGTATTAGGTTGGCCACAACCTCAGAATTTCAAGCAATTATGCAGGTTCCTTAGACTCAGATTATTATCGGAAATTTTTCAAGGAATATAATATCATAGAAACCCCTCTTACTCAATTATTGAATAAAGATAAATGTTTCTAGGATCCAGTGGCAGCTGATGCCTTTAAAAGGCTTAAGATTCCGGTCTTAGCTTTACCCAATTTTTCTTAAGAATTTTTCCTTGAAACAAATGCCTCGGGTATTGACATAGGAGTAGTCCTTAGTCAAAACAATCATCCCCTTGCACTCTTCTCTAAGAAGTTGACACCAAACCTGCAAAAGAAATTTGCATATATGCGTGAATTGTCTGCCATTATGGAAGCTATTGTTAAATTTCGCCATTACCTCCTGGGACACAAATTCATTATAAGGACATACCAGAGGAGCTTAAGGAGTATAATGGATCAAGCCATATAGATGCCGGAGCAGGCTTGGTTACACAAACTGCTTGGCTAAGTGTGAGCTCATTCAGTCCCTCAAGATTGCCATCTCGGAGGAAGAGAACTTGAGGTCCATTTGGGATAGTTGCAGAAATGGAAAACCTCCATATCCTCTATATTCAGTTCATGATGATTTGTTGTCCTGGAATGAGAGATCAGTCCTTCCTGAAAATCATGCCATCACTCAACAAATATCGCATGAATGCCATTCATCTCCATTGGGGGGACATGCTGGTGTAGCCCATACAGTAGCATGTATTGCAACTCAATTTCGTTGGAAAGGTACGCAGAAGAATATTGCAAAGTATGTCAAGAATTTTCTGATTTGACAGCAAGTTAAAGCCTCCAATACACTACCAGGAGGACTTTTGCAACCCTTACCCAGCCCCAATCAGAAATGGGATGACAGCCACGGATTTTATTATGGGACTTCCCGCTTCGAATGAGCTCACAGTAATATTTGTTGTAGTATACAGACTTTCGAAATATGCTCGCTTTTCCACTCTAAATCTAATTATACAAGCACTAAGGTTGGTGAATTATTCGTCAAGACAGTGTTAAACTCCATGGTTTCCTAAAGATAATTGTTTCGGATAGAGACAAGGCTTTTACTAGTCACTCTTGAAAACAATTGTTTAAATTGGGTGGCACAAGCTTAGCTATGAGTACAGCATATCACCCACAATCCAATGGTAAATCTGAGGCGGTTAACTGTTGCATAGAAATGTATCTACATTGCTTCACCTGTGAGAATCCTAGGACTGGACAAAATTCTTACCATGTACAGAATTTTGGTATAACACTGCACATCATAGCAGCATCAGAATGGCACCATTTAAAATCCTAAACGGAAGAGATCCCCCTCCGGAGGTTAAATATGATTCAGAATCCAACACTTCACTTAACATTCACGATTTATTACAAAAACATGATGCCATTCTGGGACAATTAAAACAAAATTTGATTAAAGCACAACAACGTATGAAAAATTTGTGATGAGAAGAGGTGAGAAGTGGAATTAGAAATTGGAGATATGATTTTAATCAAGTTGCAACTCATAGACAAAACTCTTTAGTTTTGCGAAAGAATCAGAAGCTTGGGTTACAATACTTTGGGTCGTTTCCAATCGTTCAACGTGTTGGCCAGGTAGCTTACAAACTCTTAATGCCATGTTATGCTAAGATTCACCTAGTTTTCCATTGCTCACAGTTGAAACTCTGTCAGGGTGACTATAATCGACCTTATGTTCCCCTAACCATGGTAACTAATGAGATTTATGCAACCATTATCAGTACTGCACTCACGGGGTACAGCGAGTGACTCAAGTTCTCATGCAATGTGAAGGCTTGGACGAGTCCCAGGCCACATGGGAAGATTATGCTGTGATCAAGTAAACTACCCAGATTTCAACCTTGAGGAAGTGTAAGAGGTTTAGGAGGCTACAAGAGCAATGAAGGAACCAAAACATGTTGAGGAAGCTACGGTTAGTGGGTCTGTACACATTGCAAGTGATCCAAATGATGCAGGAATCAGAAGGAGCACGAGGATAAGAATAAAGAATTCGCCTTTGAAGGAATTTGTGTAACAGTAACTAATTATATAAGTTTTGCCATGCTGGAACAGAACGGGGTATGTTTGATGATTCTGTTTTCTCTTTCTATTTATGCAGATCTTTTCTGTTGCACAAAGAAAAAAAATAACATGCTACCTTCCGTTTACTGATTAGGAGAATACAAAGAGACTTTCTTATTCATGCTAAGTCTATGTTCACAGCTTATTTTAGTTTTATCATTACAATAGTATTATCATGCGGGGGCAAAATGTCAAATTAAGTAGTTAGAAATATTGTACAATGGTGAATTGGAGACTAGATTTGTTAAGGGAACCTAGAATAGGTTCTCTTGACGAGAGGGACCCGTCCACTTGAAGCTTCAAATGCGATAACGATGTGAAGAAGAGATGTCTTGCTCAAAGATGTTTCTTGGTGGTTCTTCCCAAGATATGTTTCCACTTAGGTTGTGAGAGACCTAGCAAATTATTCAAGGTTGGTTTGAAAGAATTTCCTATGAATTTTGGTAGGCTCTCGGAGAAAACTCAAAGGAAGTGTGTGGAAGCTTGAAGGGTGGTTTAGGGTCTTGGTTGTATGAGTGGTTTAGGGTCTTGGTTGTTTTTCTTCCGAGTTTTTATGTTCTAATCCATGGGTGTAGGCTGTGGATTAAGTATAGAAGGCTCGTGTTTAAGTGGTTTGAATTGTAGGTAAGTTTTGGGTGGCCAAAAGGGGAGTTGCTGCAAGGTAAGGCGGGGATTTCTTGAAACAAAGACCTGTTATTGTTTGGATGTATGTTCTGTCACATGAAAGGATAATTAATACTTTTTGGTTGAAAGACTATGTTGTTCATCTAAAACTCACATGCAACAATGTTTATTGTTATTTCATGTGTATGGTGTTAAGAGTATTTTGTTTTCTTCAAAGCAGGGACAGAGTCGGGTATAATGCATTGATATGCAATATGCAACCAATAGGTCATGCATAGAGGAAATACGTGTTTGTAATTTTTTCTTAGGGTACTACTGGTATGCATTTATATTAATATAAATTTATCTTTTCTGATATAAATGAAAAGAAATAAATAAATAGGAAGTTAAACAAAAAGAATGGTCAAATAAGTTTAAAACAAAGAAGAAATATATTCAAGGCAAACTAGAAGTTTTTCAATGGTAAATTATATCTCAATTACATTCTGCCAGCTAGGTGCGTCAAATAAGTTTGTATCAATGTAATCATTATGATAATGGTGAATTTCGTCAAACAAACATAATCTAATATGAATTTGAGGAAACTTCTTTTAGAGAAATTTATCTTCTATGATGGATCTTTTGTTATGGTATGTGGTTAAATTTTTATCAAATGAATGTTTCTAAACAGCTTTAAAGTATAAAGATATTATTCAAAATCGAATTTATTGGAAATAATGTACAAAGAATATTGTGCAAAGTATGTTATTGACAATTACAGATAAGAAGTACTAAAGAAAGAAAGTTCAGGAAAGTAATATAAGAAATAGATAAAATACCTGAACTAAATGATTAAGAACATTGCAATAATATATTAATCCATGAGCTTCCTCTGATTTAGGATTTAAGTATTTATAAATTTCATCCTTTCTTACAAAATACAAGTATAAAATTTATAGAATAAATTCTAATTACTCATAACTTCCAATAACTTTAAACAATTTTCCCTTGATCTCTGCCCTTAATGACATCCTGAGCTTCATTCTTCAAAATCTCCACATTCTAATGGTCTTTATCATTAAGAAACATGATTCCGAAAAATCGAAATAATGTGGGAGTTAACAGATACTTTGAAGAATCTAATGATTTTCAGAAGAGTGTCCGATACTAAGCTCAGTCCATTATAACTTTCACCCATAATACTTTCCAGGTATATACACTGGTTCAGCAACCTCAAAGTTACCTCAGCTTCTAAATATTGGTTTGTTAAGGCAAACTTCCGACACACTTTACCAGTGCCAAATAGTCACATGGAACATTTCATGCCAAAGGGATTTCTTTTACAGGTAGGAATAAGTGACACCTTCAGCACATGGAAGACTGATCCAATGAACACACAAACAAATAATATTGTTAATAATAAATACTATATATTCAATTTCGAATAGGTTGCTGAATGCTTATAAAAAATAAATCAGTCCCCAGAACACTTATTTGCATAGTGTTTTCCTTTCTACTTTCTTTTCTTTATGTCAGGCAATGCAACCATGAAATTGTTGTTCCAAAATGAAGTTAAGCACGTCATCGTCATAAACAAATATTTATTTGAGGATCAATTAAAAAAATTGTAACATACCTAATCTTCCAGCCAGCCAAAGTTGAAATCACGTACTGTTGACACTGGCAAATTGATCTATTAAAAGAAACAAAAGAAAAAAAAGTGAGCTGTGAGATTTCTGGCAGTTGTCACCACGCTACAAATTCACAAAGTTATGCTCATCCAAAAATAACAAACAACTACCCCTTTCTTACCTCTGAATGTTTGCCAGAAGACATGTTTCTTCCATCTCAAACCAACGTCTATAAATTTATTCTACATTAAAGTCTGCTTAATCAGTCAATATCATCTTTTCCATCTGACAGTATTAACATGGTTAAGTTGAATGCGACCATCTCTAACACTAACATTATCTGACATCTATAGTTATTGAAAATCCTTCTAAGACAATGAAGTTTCTCACTGGCAATCAGTCTACCCAACTATATCCTGCTTGCTTCTTGACATTCTTTTCCTCCATCAATACTCTCACACTCTCAGCATCGTCCCATTGTCCTAAATTAGCATACATATTATATAACAATACATATGGAGCTGAACTTTCTGGTTCAAGTCTGATCAAAGCATTAGCTGCTACTATGGCCAACTGTACATTATTATGAACTCTACAAGCACCTAGTAATGCACCCCACACAGCCTTATCTGGTTTAAATGGCATGGTGTTAATCAAATCCATAGCTTCCTTAAGCTGCCCCTGCCTACCCAAGATGTCCACAAGGGAGGCAAAATGCTCAACCCGTGGCTCAATACCATAGTCAGTAATCATGGATTTGAATTGTCTCCTCCCTTCTTCAACTAGTCCTGCATGGGCGCATGCATTTAAAACCGAAATGAACGTTATATACGTAGGGTGAATTTTAAGCCTTTTCATCAGTTTGAAAAGCTCTAGGGCTTCTGCAGCTAAGCCATGAGATGCATAGCCTCCAATCATTGCATTCCAAGTGATCACATCTTTATAAAGTTTTATCTCATTAAACACAGAGCATGCATCAACTATTGCCCCACATCTAGAGTACATGGTAATAAGGGAATTATTTATCGGCGAATCAGGAAGAACAATCTTGGTGACAAGCTGATGTATCTGCTTGCCTAGGTAAAGATCCACCAACCCAGTACACGCACTGATAACTGAAGATAATGTGTGTTTATCTGGCCTCTCTCCCTCAAGCTGCATCTGAGAAAATAACCTAACAGCACCCTTATAGTCCTCATTTTTCTCATAGCCAGCTATCATCGTATTCCATGAGATCAGGTTTTTGTGGGGCATCTTCTCAAAGAAATCTTTTGCGAGATTCAAGTTACCGTTCTGTGCAAACCCAGAAACTATCGAATTCCATGAAAATACATCAGGACTCGGCATTTCCCTGAAAAGCTTTGAAGCTTCATCCATGTTCGAGATTTGAACATAGCCACTGATCATAGTGTTCCAAGAACAAGTATCACGCTCCACCATCCTATCAAAGAGCTCCCTGGCAGAGACTATGTCTCCCGCTTTCACATAGGACATCATCATTGAATTCCATGAGATCACATTTCGCCTGAACCTCCTTTGACCCTTGTCACCGCCACCTCGATCATCTGGAATCTCATCAAAAAGGCGCCGAGCTTCTTCCACGTGACCTCTTTGGCCATAACCTGCAATCAGAGTGTTATAAGCATGCACCAAATCATCCTTCCTATCATCATCACCCCCAAATTCGTGCAAAATCCCAGCAGCCATGTCCAATTCACCGTTTCTAACAAGCCCTGAAATAAGGGCACTAAGAGAAGCCGAATCATGCTCAGGCATCGTCTTAAAAACACCAAACGCCAAATCCACATCACCATTCAGCAAGAACCCAGTGATCACAGCATTGGAGGACACAACATTACGCTCCGGCATGGCATTGAAGAGCTTCAAAGCCTGGTCCATCCTGCCATTTTTAGCATACCCACTGATGACCGTGTTCCAAGAGACACAATCTCTCTGCGGCATTAGCTCAAACAGCTTTCGTCCTTCCTCTATGAACCTACTTCCACGACACGAAAAGTAACCCGAAACAATGAGATTCCAGGACACGATGTCCCTTTGGGGCATTTCGTCAAACAATTGGCGTGCCTTGCCAATCTCTCTCCGATGCACATACCCACTCATCATGGAATTCCAAGTAACGACATTTCGGTGCTTCATGGAATCAAAGAGTGCTCTCGCTTCGCTTAGTCTACCACTTCGAATCAGATTGGATATATTTTTGTTGGATTGGTGTAGCCGTGACGAGTTATAGTTATGGATTAGAGAAGCTGAGGTATGACAAAAGCTTCTTCTGCTTAATCTTCCATACAAAGTAGCCATTAACAAAACCAAGATATTGAACCAATGTCTCAGGCTCGTCTTTCAAGTTTCTACCATTTCATGCTACGCTTTCTCTTCTTAATTCTTAATCCAAACGTAACAATCAAAAGTCTCAAAAAAATTTATTAGAAATTTTCTTCATAGACAATATTCAAACATATTTTTTCTTAAAATTTTAAAATATTACTCATAACTTTTTTTTCAATTTTTAAAAACTCATAACTTTTTTTTCAATTTTTAAAAACTCATTTGATGTATTACCTTAAAATAACAAGTTCCAATACGCTTTAAATATTTATTTTAAATACTTGTTTAATAAATCGTTATCTTGTCACATAAAAATTCATATCACATGTCTACTAATCATGAAACTTGGCAGAAATAAACTACTAGTAATTGATAAGCTTTACTAAGAAATTTATTGAAATTAATTAAAATAAATAGACAAAGAAAGTATATGTTATTTCACGAATTCAAATAATTATTTTGAAAATTCATCTGAACGATTCTTAATTTTATAAAAATTAAATATAATATTTTTGTAAGTTCTTTATGTTTATTTTAATAAGTTCCATATAAGAAATAATTTATCTCAAACTGAATTGAAAGAAAAATTTCAATCTCTTCTGACAATGACAATATTTAAAAATATTATTATTATTCTATAACATTGCATACACTTAAAAATAATCAATTTTTTAATCTAATAATAACAATAATAATAATAATAATAATAATAATAATAA